>Ga0209239_1000659_pt1 | contig 19915 bp, 14 predicted proteins | sample GraSoi013_2_20cm_FD_185824 | JGI IMG/M metagenome (GOLD analysis project Ga0209239, IMG submission 185824) | Grasslands soil microbial communities from the Angelo Coastal Reserve, California, USA - Sample 10_02_2013_2_20cm (SPAdes) (version 2) | ecosystem: Environmental > Terrestrial > Soil >...
CTTCTGGGCCTTTCTCTGGGGCCTTCCAGGGGCATTCATTGGCGTGCCCATCGTGATTGCCGCTCTCACCCTCTGCGAACAGCTAGAGTCCACGCGATGGATTGCGACGCTTCTGTCGGGACGCGAGCGGCTCTAGCCGAAGGTCGGTTCTCCTTCGACGGTGATCCGCTGCGGCTGCAGCAATCTCAGGCGCCGGTCGGACCCGACGGCGAGCGTGTGGATATAGAAGTATGTGGCCGCGTCGTCGGTCGCCTCCATGACCGGGGACGGCGCGGAGAGAATGGGAATGCCGCCGCATTCCCCGATCCAGTCGATGTGCCGGTGACCGTGCATCAGCACCGCCCGGCCGGCGAGCGGCTTGAGTCGCCGGACAAACCAATTGCCGTTGATCAAAGCGGTTCCCACACGCTCGGATAGCGCCTTTGCCGGGCGGGGATACTCGACGACGTGATGGTGCAGGGCGACGACCCAGCAGGCGTAGGGGTACTGCGCGCAGGCGATGTCCAAGCCGCGGGCTTGATCGGCCGTAATCATGCCCAGCGCATTGGTGAAGGAGAAATGCGTGTCGGCGTTCGAGTCGAGCAGAATGATCCCCAGACCGTCGTCCGAATCTGGCGGCAGCACCATCGGAAAGACGCTGGTCCATAACTCGGTGAGACGTTTCGACAGCCACGGCCTGCCGATGTCGGCAAACGTCGTCATTTCCTTAAGATGCGGCTCCAGGGCGGAGGCGAGAGTTGCGCCCAGACATCGGCGGGCGCGATCCACCATGCGGACGCGTTCGCCCTGGACGACTCCCATCGCCGACAGGACCCGTAGCTTCCGCAGCCGCTTGTTCGGGCTGGTCGGCAGATCGAGGCGCGCCGGATTGGCGCGATCGACGATGTTCAGGTCGTGATTGCCGGGAATGATCAGCATTCGTTCGGCGAGACGGGGATGACGCAGGACAGCATCCAGGAACTCGGCCCACTCGCTCGAGCGACCGGCATCGGTCATGTCGCCGCTCACCACGATGGCGTCGAGCGGATCGCTCGCATGCAGCGTTTCCAGCTCCGCGAGCAGCCGGCTCAAACGCTCGTTGCCTCGCGGCCCCGACCTGCCGCTTTCCAGGCGGAAGCCGTAACGTTCGCCGACGACGTGCACATCCGACAAATGCGCGATGCGCCACGTGCGGCCGCCCTCGGGACGTTCGCCAAATTGCTCGAGGTCGCGGGGCTGCGCCATGGTCGCATCGGCGATTGCCCAGACCAGCGCCGCCGCTGCGAGATATCCGGCAACCACCACCACCGTGTTGGCGAGCGCCACTGCCGCCAGATGCTTTGGCGACCCGACGCCGGCCGCGCCGCGCAACAAGTCCGCATGCGGCAAGACCGCCATCAGCACCAGCAGCGCGACGCCGCAGATCATGCCACCGGACACCAAGGCCGCGGCGGCGCGTAGCCGCGAGCGCTGCGTCTTGCTTGCCTGTGCCGGCAGCAGCCGCTCGGCAAGCTGGCGCAGCGCCTCGCGACAAACCGTATAAGCCGGCTGCACAACAAGGGAGTTGAGCGACCAGAAGCTGTTCTCCGCCAACCGCAACAACGGACGTCCGCCGAACCAGCCGACGGCGATGACGATCACGAGGAGGATCGCAGGCCAGACGCCAGCGAGCGCGGATGCGAGCTTGCTCGAGAGTTTGCCGAACCAGATCGCGGCTACGATCGGCGCGATCCCCAGCACCAAACCCGGTATGACGACGAGGAGGGTGAAAGCCACCGCCAGCTTCGGCAGGCTGATCTCTGCAAGCAGGCTGCCGGCGAGCGACAGCAGCGAGCGGCGCTTGGTACTGGACGCGTCATCCTCGATATCGCCGCGACGAGGATCCATGGCCGGCCTCAAGCAACTCCTCCAAACCTACACCGATTGCGGCGTATCGCGCGCTAATCTAACCGTCGCTGGAGAACATTGCCCGTTCCAATACGAGGTTACGCGTCCAGCGCGCTGCGGCGAGCGGTGCCAAGCCCGCGCATGAAGCGATGGCGGATGAGCGGTGGGTCGCGCACGGTCTGAGCGGTACCGGGCGCATCATCGATCTTCGCCGCCAGCAGTGCCGGCCCGTCCGCATCGAAGCGCCGCGACACCAGTTCCTCGAAATGCGTTTCGTCGCGCACCCAGTGGCTGTTGGCGATGCCGGCGCCGCGCGCGATCGCCACGATATCGGCGCTGCTCGCGGTAGCCGCCTTCTGCCTGCCGGTGATCTGGTAGATGCCGTTATCCATGATGACGATGGTCAGGTTGCGCGGCTTGACCATGCCGATGGTGGCGAGGCATCCGAGCGCCATGAGGATCGAGCCATCGCCTTCGAGCGCGATCACGCCGCGCTCGCTTTGTCAAATCCGCGCGGTTGAGCACCGCCGGGGCATCGATCGTCGGGGCGGCCACGCTTTTGTCCCTCACGTCAATTTGGCTGCCGCCGCCGGATTTCCGCCGGTCAGCAGCGGCGAGAAGATGAAAACCACCGGGCTCTGCGTGGTGAACGCCTGCTTGATCGACTTGTCGACGATGAGGGGCATGGTGGCTTCATCGGTCAGCGTGTGATGGGTGACGGCGATGGAATCGAGCGTCGGGCGCATGGTGCGAGCAACCGTGACCTGGCCGATGTTGAACTCGCCCAAGGTGCCGCGCTCCGACACGGCGATGATCGCCGGAATCTGATACGGCACGATCAGAGATGCGAGCGCGTTGGCAATGAGCGCGAAACCGCTGGTCTGCATCATGGCCACGCCGCGCAGGCCGCCCATATAGGCGCCGGCCAAGGTCCCGACGGCCTCGTCCTCGCGGGTTGCGCCGATGGACATGAAGTAGTTGTCGGCGGCGGCGCCGTCGATCAGCGGGGTGAGCACGTTGTCGGGCACGTAGGTGACGAGCCTGACGTCGTTCTCCTTCAAGGTGCGCAGAAAGGTATCCGCCCAAGTCATCGTTGCCGTCGCCACTCGACACTGGTCGCTTGACCCCTAGCCCATCTGCCGCGCGGTTGCAAAGATGAAGCAGAATGCGAGGATGCGTGGCGAGCGAGTCGAGAGGTTGCCGGTGAGGAAACGCGCGCATGAGGTCGTGCTGGCAGCGGCGCTCATCGCGGGCTGCGCCATGCAAGCTGCGCCCGGATCGGAGTTGAACTACCCGACCCGGCCGATCACCCTCGTCGTCCCGTTCGCCGCCGGCGGCAGCGCCAGCACGGCCGCGCGCAGCGTTGCCGACAAGATCGCCGAGACGCTGGGCCAGCAGATACTCGTTGATCATCGCGCGGGTCGCGGCGGCACCCTCGGCACGCGCGCGGCGGCGAAGAGCGCAGCCGACGGCTACACCATCCTGATGACGACCAGCGCGGCGGTCGGCACTGCGCCGAGCCTGCTCGAGAACCTCGGCTACGACGCGCGCAAGGACTTCGAACCGATCGGGCTCATCGCGGCCACGCCGAATCTCATCGTCGTGCATCCGAGCTTTCCCGCCCGCTCGCTGGCCGAGCTGATCCAGATCGGCAGAGCAACCGCGACCCCCATCCCTTACGGCTCGCCCGGCGTCGGCACGCTCAATCACCTGACCGTCGAACTGCTTGCGTATCGCACCGGCATGAAGCTTGCGCATGTACCGTACAAGGGCGCCGCGCCGGCGCTCAACGATCTGCTCGGCGGTCATATCGGCGTGCTGATCAGCGCGCTCCCCAACGCCCACGCTCACGTTCTTGCGGGGACGGTGCGCGCGCTAGCGGTGACCGGCGCCGAGCGCTCGGCGCTGATCCCGGCGGTGCCCACCTTCGCCGAGGCCGGATTCCCGGGTTACGACGTGCCGCTGCGTTGGGGGCTCGCGGCGCCGGCCGGCACTCCGCGCGCCATCATCGACAAGCTCAACCGGGCGCTCAACGCCGCGCTCATGAGCGATGAGGTGCGCCAGCGGCTCCTGGTCGAAGGCGCCGAGCCGCAGCCCAGCACGCCCGAGGCCTACGCCGCCATCATCGACCGCGAGCTGACGATGTGGTCCGATCTGGTGAAGGCCGTGGGCATCAAGCCCGAGTGAAGGGGTGAAGGCTACGTCGACAGTGAGGAAACACCCGAATGCCCCGAAAGCCGATGATCCGGCGTGACGTCTTGCTGACGGCGATACTGACCGCCGGCCTCGCCGCCCAGGCCGCGCCCGCCTTTGCGCAGGACTATCCGAGCCGCCCCATCGCCCTCATCGTCCCCTACGCCGCCGGCGGCGGCAACGACTTGATGGCGCGGACCGCCGCCGAGAAGATGAGCACGACGCTCGGCCAGCAAATCGTGATCGAGAATCGCGGCGGTGCGGGCGGCAGCATCGCCACCCGGCAGATCGCCAAGGCGGCGCCCGACGGCTACACGCTCGGGCTCGGCGGCACCGGCACGCTCGCGATCAATCCGACGCTCTATGGCAATGTCGGCTACGACCCGCGCAGGGACTTCGCGCCGATCGGCCTCATCGCCACCAGTGCGCTCGTCGTGTGCGTGCACCCGTCGCTGCCGGTCCGTTCCATTGGCGAACTGATCGCGCTAGCGAAGCAGGAGGCGGGCAAGCTCAATTACGCCTCCGCCGGCACCGGCAGCGGCATCCACCTCGGCACCGAATATTTCGCGACCATGGCCGGCATCAAGCTCACGCATATTCCCTATAAGGGCAGCGGACCGGCGCTCACCGATCTCGTCGGCGGCCACGTTGCGGTCTATTTCAGCTCGCTGCCGCCGGCGCTCGCCCTGGTAAAAGAAGGCAAGGTGCGCGCGCTGGCGGTGACCGGTGCCAAACGTTCGCCGATTTTTCCCGACCTGCCGACGGTGGCGGAAGCGGCGCTGCCGGGCTATGAGGCGGTGCTGCATTATGGGATTGTCGCGCCTGCGGGCACCTCGCGGCCGATCATAGACAAGCTTAGCGCCGCACTGCGCGCCGCGGTGATGTCGGAGGATCTCAAGGCGCGGCTGGCAAATGACGGCGCCGAGCCGCTGGCCTCGACGCCCGAAGAATACGCCGCCGACATCGACCGCGAGGAGAGTAAATGGTCGGCGATCGTCAAGGCGTCGGGCGCGAAGGCGGAGTGATGCAGCTCTGAGTCCTTCCCCGGAGCAAGCAACCCCGTCAGGAACTAGCGCGACGAAAGGTCTGCACGCGGCCAGAGCGTGAGGAAATCCGGAATGCAGTTCAACTTCACCGAAGAGCAGCAGGCCTTCGCCGACTCGGTTCGCCGCTTCGCGCTCACCCATCTCGAAAAGGACGCGCTCAGGCGCGCGCACGATCCACGCTATCCGTTCGACGTCGCCAAACTCATGAGCGCGCAGGGGCTGATGGGCATCACCCTTCCCGAGGCCGACGGCGGGCAAGGCGGCACGCTGACGGACGCGGTGATCGCCATCGAGCAGGTCGCCGCCGTATGCCCGCGCAGCGCCGACGTCGTGCAGTTCGGCAATTTCGGCCCGATGCGGACGTTCGCGGAATATGCAACGCAGCAACAGAAGGCGCGCTGGCTGCCCGACCTGTTGCAGGGCCGCATGGTGATGAGCCTCGGCATCACCGAGTCCGATGCCGGCTCGGCAGCGACCGATCTCAAGACGAGCGCGAAGCCGGACGGCGCCGATTACATCATCAACGGCAGCAAGGTGTTTTCCACCTTCAGTCCGGACGCGGCAATTTTCCTGATCTATGTGCGCTACGCGCCGGGCCTCGGCGGCATCGGCTCGGTCATCGTCGAGCGCGGCGCGCCGGGGTTTGCCATCGGCCGACCCTCGCGCTTCATGAGCGGCGAGGAGTGGTGCGAGCTGCATTTCGACAATTGCCGCATTCCGGCGGAGAACGTCCTGCTCGGACCCGGCGGCTTCAAGAAGCAGATGGCCGGCTTCAACATCGAGCGCCTCGGCAATGCTGCTCGCTCGCTCGCGTTCGGCCGCTATGCCTTCAACAAGGCGCGCGAATATGCCTCAAGCCGCCAGCAGTTCGGCCGCCCGCTGTGCGAGTTTCAGGGCCTGCAATGGAAATTCGCCGACACGGCGATCAAGCTCGAGGGCGCGCAGCTTCTGCTCTATCGCGCCGCGAGCAATGCCGACCGCGGCCTTCCGTCCGCCTATGAAACGGCGATTGCCAAGGCGGCCTGCAACCAGGCGGGTTTCGAAGCGGCGAACGAAGCGATCCAGATCATGGGGGGAACCGGCTATAGCCAGGACAGCCTGGTGGAATGGTGCATGCGGCGGTGCCGCGGTTGGATGATCGCCGGCGGCTCGATCGAGATCCTCAAGAACCGCATCGCCGAGCACCTGTTCGAGCGCCGGTTCGACCAGCGCCGGCCCAAACCGGCCGAGGCGGCGGAGTAGCCTTTGTCCCGGATGCGGTGCAGCGCGGAGCACGGACAGCGATGCGTTCTCTATGGAAGAACGTGCGTAGCGGTGCACCGCTGATCCGGGACCGCTACAGACCGGAACGGTCCCGGTTCTGCAGCGCACCACTACGCGCTAACGCGCTTCGTGTTGCGCCGCGCCCGAGACACGCACATCGTTTATTTGGATTGCTCTAACTCATGTCTCGCTCGACGGAAGGCGATCTGCGCCAGTTACTCTTCTCGCCCCGCTCCGTCGCCATCATCGGACAATCGGACGATGCGACCAAAACCGCCGGGCGGCCGCTGAAATTTCTGCGGCGGATCGGCTATGCGGGCCGCATCTATCCGGTCAATCCGCGGCGCGAAACCGTGCTCGGCGAGCGCGCCTGGCCGGCGCTCGCCGCATTGCCCGAGCCGCCCGAGCACGCCTACATCGTGACGCCGACGGAAGCTGCCGTTGCGGCGGTCGAGGAGTGCGGCCGTCTCGGCGTCAAGGTCGCAACCGTACTGGCCAACGGTTTCGCGGAAGCGGGCGCCGAAGGTGCGGCGCGCGAGGCGCGGCTGCGCGAGACCTGCGCGCGCACCGGCCTCCGCATCGTCGGACCATCGAGCCTCGGCGTCGTCGACCTGCGCACGCGCACCATGCTGACGGCGAACGCCACCTTCGACGAGCCGGATCTGCCGGCCGGGCGCATCTTTGCCGCCTCGCACAGTGGCAACCTCATCGGAACGCTCATGTCGCGGGGCAAAGCGCGCGGCATCGCTTTTGCCGGCCTCGTTTCCGTGGGCAACGAGGTCGATCTCTCGCTCGGCGAAATCTGCGCGGCAACGCTCGATGATCCCGGCATCGACGGCTACATGCTGTTCCTCGAGACCATGCGGCACGCCGAAGCCTTGCGCCGCTTCGCAGTTTCGGCCGCTGCGCGCGGCAAACCGGTCATCGCCTACAAGCTCGGCCGCTCGGCCGCCGCGCGCGAGCTTGCGGTCACGCATACCGGCGCGCTCGCCGGCGAAGACGACATCGCCGACATGTTTCTCAAGGCCTGCGGCATTGCACGGGTCGATACGCTCGAGGGCCTGATCGAAGGCTTGCCGCTGCTCTTGCGCGTGCCAGTCACGGCGGTTAGCCGGCGCAAACGTGTCGGCGTGGTGACGACCACGGCGGGCGGCGCGACCATGGTGATCGATCCGCTCGCCAGCCGCGGCGTGACCATCGAGCGGGCGAGTGCGGCGACCTTGGCGCGGCTCGCCGCCGCCGGCATCGAGGTCAAGCCGGCAGCGCTGATCGATCTCACCATCGCCGGCGCGCGCTACGAGACGGTGAAAACCGCGCTCGATATTCTCACGACCGCGCCGGAATTCGACCTCGTGCTCGCGGTCATCGGCTCCTCCGCGCGATCGCAGCCGGAAATGACCGTGCGTCCGGTCATCGACAGCGCGGGCGCGAGCAAGCCGCTTGCGGCGTTCATCGTGCCCGAGGCGCCGGAGGCATTGGCTGCGCTCAGCCGCGCCGGCGTGCCGAACTTCCGCACGCCCGAGGCGTGCGCCGACGCGATTGCCGCGGCGCTGGCACGGCAGCCACCGCGGCCGATGTTCGCGCGCTCGGCAGCGCCGGCGGCGAGCAGCGGACCCGTCCTCGACGAACTCGCATCCGGCGCGCTGCTCGACCGCCTGGGCATTGCACGCGTGCCCTCGGTTGCGGTCGACATTGACATCGATCGGGCACCGTCCCTGCCTTTTCCCTATCCGGTTGCGGTCAAGGTGCTCGGCGCCGAGATCGCGCATAAGAGCGAGGTCGGCGGCGTCGAGCTCGGTGTCGGCGACGGCGATGCGCTGATTGCCGCAATCCGAAAAATCGCCGCGACCGTCGGCACGCACAAGCCTGACGCGCGCCTTGCCCGCGTGCTGGTGCAGCCCATGGTCAGCGGCCTCGGCGAGGTGCTGTTGGGCTATCGCGTCGATCGCGATGTTGGAGCGCTCATCATGGTAGCGGCCGGCGGCCTGTTTGCCGAGATCGCGCGCGACCGCAGCCTGCGGCTCGCGCCCATCGACCTCGCCACCGCACAGGAGATGATCGCCGAGGTGCGCGGGCTCATTCCGCTCGCCGGCTACCGCGGCAGGCCCAAGGCCGATCTCGCGGCGCTCGCGCACGCCATGGTCGCGCTGTCCCACCTTGCCGATGACCCCAGCGTTGCGGAGGCAGAAATCAACCCATTGATCGTCCGGCCGGCACGACAGGGCGGCGTCATCGCGGTCGATGCCCTGGTGAAGCTTGCGGGGAACGCATAGGCTGCCACGCGCGCACGCGGGAGGACATCATGGCGCATGCCGAAGCGCTGCAGACGCTCGACCCGGTTGGCTCGACGACCGCGGCTCTCGTCGAGTTCGTCAGCGAACTGCGCTATCCCACCATTCCCGATGAGGCGCGCCATTACGCGCGCCGCCATCTCCTCGATACCGTCGGCGTCATGATTGCGGGCGCAGCCGGTGACGTCGCAAGCCGCGCCGAAGCCGTGCTCGCGACGGTGCGGCCGGCCGGTCGCATCCCGGTGCCCGGCCGCGCGCGGCGTGCCGATCTCATCGATGCCGCCTTTCTCGGCGGCACCGCCGCCCACGGCATCGAGCTCGACGACGGCTTCCGCCAGGGCTCGGTGCATCCGGGTTGTGTGGTGATACCGGCGGCGCTTGCGCTCGGCTGCGCCCGCCACAGCGACGGCCAGGCGCTGATGCAGGCGATCGTCGCCGGCTACGAGACGGTGATCGCGATCGGCCGCGCCTGCCATCCCGACCTGCGCCAACGCGGATTCCACCCAACCGCGGCGGTCGGCGTGTTCGGTTCGGCCGCAGCCGCCGGCAAGCTCGGTGCGCTTTCTCCCGACCGACTCGCGAACGCGTTCGGCCTCGCCGCCTCGAGCGCCGGCGGGTTGTTCGCCTTCGTCAACGGCGGCGGCGACATCAAGCGGCTGCACGCCGGCCACGCCGCGCGCGAGGGCCTGCAGGCCGCGCTGCTCGCGGACCAAGGCGTCGAAGGCCCACCCGGCGTGCTCGAAGCGCGCGACGGCTTCATGCAGGCCTTTTCGCGCGCCGACAAGGCACGCGTGATCGCGCTGCCGCCGCCGTTCGGCATCACCGATTGCTACATCAAGCCCTATCCTTGCTGCCGGCACATCCAGCCGGCGGTCGAGGCGCTCATCGGCGTGCTCGCCGACGAGAACATCGCGAGCGATGAGGTCGAGCGCATCGAGGTTGCGACCTATCGCATCGCCGCCGAGCACGCCGAGACCGGATGGGATGACTTCGCCAGCGCGCAGCTCAGCTTTCCCTATCTGATCGGGCTCGCGCTCAAATTCCGCGCGATCAAGCTTAAGCATTTTGCCGATGAGGTGCGGGGCGATCCCGGCTTTGCCGCGATCGCCCGCAAGCTCAGCGTGACGGCGCCGCCGGACGTCGATCGCCTCTATCCGCAATTGCGCCCGGCGCGCGTGACGGTGACGACGGCGCGCGGCAGCTTTACCCGCCAGGCCGACGAGGCCCTCGGTTCGCGCATCGTGCCGCTCGACGACGCCGCGCTTGAGGTGAAATTTCTCGGTCTGGTCGGACCGGTGCTCGGCACCGCGCGTGCAAAGGCGCTCGCCGAGCAACTGTGGTCGATCGATACGCTCAGCGACGTGGCGCCGCTGGTGGAGTCGATGGCAAAGCCGGCGTAGCCGTTAGTTCAGCAGCGGCCGTAGCCCGCATGAGCGAAGCGATATGCGGGGGGCTTCGCTCGTCGCACGAATCCCGGATTTCGCTTCGCTCATCCGGGCTACGAACCACCACGCATCTCACCCATATTTCGGAAACAGCGCCAAGGCATTGGCGCGGTCGATCTGCGCGCGCCGGGGGTCGGACAGAAATCCGGATTCGTAGGTCTTGATCATTTCCGCGATGACGCGCGGATTGGCGAAGGGGAAGTCGGTGCCGAACACGACGCGCTCCGGCAAGGCGACGTGATCGAGCGTGCCGAAGGTCTGCTCCCCCGCCGAAAGCGCGTTGTCGTACCAGAAATGCTTGAGGCCGGCGTAGACCTGCTCGCGCGAAAGCTGCGGCAGGCGCGGATCGATCATCGGCGACACCGAAAGCCGCCACGCGAAATAGGGAACGAGTCCGCCGGCGTGGGGCAGGATGAAACGAACGCGCGGGAAACGCTCGATCGCGCCGGAGAAGATGAGGTTCACCACCGCGCGCGTGGTATCAAATAGGTACTCCATCATGAAGGCCGGCCAAGGCAGCGCAAGCCCTCTGCTCGAGGGATGCAGGCCGGGATGAACGAATACGACCGCGCCATGCTCGTTCAGCCTTGCCAGCACGGGATCAAAGCGCGCATCGCCGAGAAAATTCTCGCCGTAGCTCGCAAACAGCGAGACCCCGTCGAACTCGAGCACGTCGAGCGCATAGGTAATCTCATCGAGCGCGCCCTTTATGCTCCACATCGGCACCGTGCCGAACGCCCCGAAGCGCGTGGGCCAGCGCGCCGCCAGCTCGGCCGCGTAATCGTTGCAGCGCCGCGCCAGCGCCTGCGCGCTCGCCTCGTCGCCGAAGCCGACGCCGGGCTGCGCCAATGACGTCAGCGCCACTTCGATGCCATGCGCATCCATCAGGTCGAGCGCGAGTTGCGGCGTCCAGTCGGGATATTTGCCGATGGCCGGCCCCCTTCCCGCCGCATAGACCGCCTCGCGGTAGAACGGCGGAATGAGATGGAAATGGACGTCGATCCTGCGCGGCGCTGCCATCGTTTGCCCAACCAAAGAACGTCATGCCCGCGAACGCGGGCATCCAGTATCCACCGGCCTGGCGACTGATGCACTATCCCAAACCGCCCCGAGAGTACCGGATGGTCCGCCTTCGCGAAGGATGACAGCGAAGATCGGCCTTGTGTTGAATTTTGCCGGCGCGCATATCTCTATGCGCAGCGCAAATTAGGGAGAGACGAGCGTGCCCTGGATGGAGGCGAACGGCATCAGCATCCACTTCGAGCTTGCCGGACAGGGGGCGTCGGTCGTGCTGTTGCACGAGATGGGCGGCACGCTGGACAGCTGGGACGGTGTCTTTCCTGCGCTGAGCCAGCATTTCCGCACGCTGCGCTATGACCAGCGCGGCTCCGGCCTCTCGGAAAAGGTGCGCCAGCCCATCACCACCGAACTGCTGGTGGAAGATCTGGAGGCCGTACTGAACGGCAGCGGGCTTGCCGCGCCCTACCACTTCGTCACGGTCGCCGCCGCCACCATGCAGGCGCTGATCTACATGACGCGCCACCCCGAGCGCATCGCGAGTTTCGTGTTCTGCAATCCGTTCACAGGGGCTGATCCCAACCGCGTGGCAGCGCTCGAAGAGCGCGCTGCTTTGGCCGAGCGTGAAGGCCTGCGCAAGGCGCTCGCGGTGACGCTCGACAAATCCTGGCCGGCCGACATTGGCGACCGGGACGCCTACGCCGCCTACCGCGCGCGCTATCTGGCCCATGACCCCGTCTGCTTCGCCGCGATGAACCGCGCCATCGCGCGGCCCAATGTGACGCATCTCGCCAAGGACATCCGGCAGCCGACCATGGTGGTCGCCGGCCGCTTCGACCAGGTCCGTCCGCCGGCAGCCAGCGAGCAGTTCGCGCGGACGATTGCGGGTGCGCGCTTCGAATTGATCGACGCCGTGCACATGATGCCGGCGCAGGCGCCTGCGGCGCTGCTCGCGCTGCTGCAGGATTTCTTGGGTGGGCGGGCTCAATCCGCGACGCGACAACGCGCCGGCTGAAGGAAAGTGTGCGCATGAAGATCAAGGCCAACGGCATCGCCTTCAATTATCAGGTGGACGGACCCGACGGCGCGCCCTGGCTGGTCTTGAGCAACTCGCTCGCGACCAAGTTGACGATGTGGGAGCCGCAGGCACGCGAACTTGGGCGCGCGTTCCGCGTGCTGCGCTACGATCAGCGCGGGCACGGCGCGACCGAGGTGCCTGCCGGCCGCTACGCCTTCGACTTGCTGATCGCCGATGCGCTCGCGCTGATGGATGCGCTCGCAATAAGAAAAGCGCATTTCGCCGGCCTGTCCATGGGCGGCGCCACCGCGCTCGGCCTGGCGCAGCAACATCCGGATCGGCTCGACCGGGTGATCGTCTGCGATTCGCCATGCCAATCGACGCCGACCAGCAGCCAGCAGTGGGAGGAGCGCATCGTGATTGCGCAAAAGCAGGGCATGGAGGCGCTGGTCGAGCCCACGATGACGCGCTGGTTTCCGCCCGAAGTCTTGAAGGCCGATCCGCCGCACCTCGACAAGGTGCGCCAGATGATCCGCAGCACTCCGGTGAATGGTTTCATCGGATGCGCGGCGGCGCTCGCCGACCACAACTATGCCGCGGCGGTCGCAACGGTGAAGCGTCCGGTCCTGTTCCTGGTCGGCGAGAAGGACGCCGCCGCGCCGCCCATGCGCAAGCTCCACGAGGCGCGCTCGGCTCGCGTTATGTCGAGCTTGCCGCCGCCGGGCACATTTCCAACCTCGACCAGCCCGAGGCTTTCACCCGCGCCCTTGCCGATTTTCTGGCGGCCGAATGAGGGCGCTGCAGCCCCGGCATGCCGCCGCCTCGATTGCAAACTTGCCGGGAGGAGCTATACCTTCGAGCCAAGATCGAGCCGGGCCAGGCGCGGCCGAGCCAGTCATTTCAAGGCGTTAGGCTTTGATGCGCGCAGGCCGCCCCGGACATCGAGCCGAAATCCTCAAGGAAAAAACGTCATGACCGCCGCCGCAGCCACCAAGCCGACGCAAACTCCACTCTCCAACAAGGCGCGCGAGATGATGGAAGCCATCAACACTGACGCCGCCAAGCACCACGTGTGGATCCGCACCCAGGCGAATGCGCCGGCGCAGCGTCCCTGGTTCAGCGAGACGGTCGGCGAAGGCAGCGGGCAGCTCGCGTCGGGCCGCGTCGCCGCCAACCAGATGAAGACGCTACCCTATATGTGGCGCTGGAGCGAGTTCAGCCCGTATCTGCACCGCATCTCCGAGATTGCGCGCAAGGCCGAGGTGTCGCCGATCGAATTCGCGGATCGCCAGAGCATCCTTCTGCTCAATCCCGGATTGAACGGCCGTCTGCAGGTCACCAACACCATCCGCTGCGCGATCTCGATCTATAACCCCGGCGACGTCGCTCCCGTCCATCTGCATTCGCCCAACGCCAGCCGCACCATCTTGTCGAACAAGGGCGGCTATACCGTCGTGGAAGGCGAGCGCTGCACCGCCGAGCGCGGCGACTTGATCCTCACCCCGAACGGCACCTGGCACGACCACGGCAACGATTCGGGCGAGCCGGTGATCTGGATCGACATGCTCGATTGGCCGCTGATGGAGTTCCTCGACGCCGCGTGGGTCGATCACGACATGCCGGGCGCGCAAGGCAACGCCAAGGTCCAGCCCGTCAACAAGAGCGACGGCCGCTCGCGCCGGCTCTACGGCCACGGCGGCATAAAGCCGGCTTTCGTCGATCACCAGATCGGCGTCGGCCGCAGTCCCGCGCCGCTCATCCATTACCGCGGTGCCGAGGTACTCGAGACGCTGCACGGGCTGCGCAAGGAGAAGGGCGATGCGTATGAGGGGATCAAGATCGACTTCGTCAATCCGGTGACCGGCGAGCCGGTGTTCAAGACCTTGAACTACTCGGCGCAGTTGTTGCGTCCGGGGGAGGAGACCGAGCTCAAGCGCGAGACCGCCGGCACGTTCTACGTCGTCATCGAAGGCTCGGGCGCGACCGAGGTCGGCGGCAAGCGCTTCGAGTGGACGCAGAACGACATTTTCGTGGTGCCGAATTTCCTGTGGCGGCGCCACATCAACACCGGCAAGGCCGACGCGGTACTCTATTCGGTGTCCGACGCCGCGCTGATGCGCAACATCGGCCAGTACTACGCGCAGGGCCGCGCGAAGGACGGCAAGGTCACCGAGCTGCTGAACTGAGGCGGCCTTCTAGGAGAGTTCGCGGTCAGACTTTGTAGCCCGGATGAGCGCCAGCGAAATCCGGGGTCCCGCATATCGCCATAGCGCGTCGAAGACGCGCGTAAACGCGCTTATGGCTCATGCGGGCTACAGCATTCCGTGCGATACGCCTCGAAGGATGAGGGCGGAATCCGGCGCCTCAGACTTCGTCCACGACCGTATTGCGCAGCACCCCGATCTGCGGTGATGCGACTTCCACCACGTCGCCGGGCTTGAGCCACACCGCCGGATTACGGTGCACGCCGGCGCCGGTCGGGGTTCCGGTCCAGATCAAGTCACCCGGCTTGAGCGTCGCAAACGTGCTGATGTAGTTGATCAGCCAGGCGAAGCCCCAGGTCAGGCGGTCGGTTGAGTCCTCCTGCCGCAGTTCTCCGTTCACGCGCGTCGTCAGATGCAGCGGCTTTGCAGGGTCGAGCTCGTCGGTCGTCGCAATCCATGGACCGAGGCTCCCGGACTTGTCGAAATTCTTGCCTTGCGTGACGTTCAAGCTGCCGTGGCGCAGCCAGTCACGCACGCTGCCTTCGTTGCCGAGCGTGACACCGCCGATCATGGATAACGCGCTTTCGCGTGGGACGTGTCGGCCTTCCCTGCCGATCACCAGCACGATCTCGCCTTCGTAATCGAATTTGTCCGAGACTTTCGGCCGCACGATCGGCTGTTCGGTGCCCACCAGCGAACTCGCGAAGCGGCAGAACAGGTTGGGATATTTCGGCGCCTCCCGGCCGTCTTTGTACTCGGCACTGCGGTCGGGATAGTTGATGCCGACGCAGATGTTCTTTTCGGGCGCGGGGATCGGCGGCAGCATCTCCACGTCCTTGACCTGGTAATCCGGCCGGCCGGTCGCCGCTGCGCGCGCTTGCGCAAACGCCTGCGCGCGAAAGACGTCGAGCAGCGTCGGGTATTGGGTAAGCTTGCGGCCGAGATCGATGATGCCGGTCTCGGTCACTGCGCCGTAGCTGGTGCGGCCGTCCGCTTTGAAGCTTGCAAGTTTCATGAGTGTTGCATCCGTTGGTACATTGATATCTCCCCCTCGTCATTGCCGGGCTTGACCCGGCAATCCATCCCCTTCGCAAAAGACTTTTTGCCAAGAAGATGGATGCGCGGGTCATAAGCGCGTTCACGCGCGTCTTCGACGCGCTTCTGCCCGCGCATGACGTGGAACCATCACGCGGCCTGCGGCGCGCCCGGCTGCCGCAGCGGATGGGCGCGGGCGAAGGCCTCGTGCTGCATGCAGGTGTCGACGATCCGGCGCACGGTCGGGAACGGCGTCAGATCGTATTTGTAAAAATTCGCCCCTGCGGCCTGGCTCGCCAAGCAGATGTCGGCGATGGTGATGGCATCGCCCTGGCAGTAGCGTCCGGTTTCCGCGGATCCCGCGAGATTGGTCTCCAGCGCCTTTAACGCCTCGCCGATCCAGGTGTGGATCCATTTGAGCCGTGCGGGCTCATCGAGCTTGAGCTCGTGCTCGAGATACTCGCGCACCCGCGGCACCAGCAGCGGATGGGAGTCGCACGCGACGATCTGGGCCAAGCCGCGCACGCGTGCCCGCGCCCGCGCGCCCTGCGGCAGCAGCGGCGGCTGCGGATGGGTCTCGTCCAGATATTCCATGATGGCGAGGGACTGGAACAGCGCCGGCCCTTCGCCGTCGACGAGCGCCGGCAGAACCATTTGCGGATTGACCGCGCGGTACTTCGCTTCGCGCTGCTTGCCCTGCATGAGATTGACGTCGACGACCTCGTCCGGCGCAAGCCCTTTGAGGTTGAGCGCGATGCGAACGCGAAACGTCGCGAGCGAGCGCCAGAATGAGAACAGCTTCACGGGCCCTCCCCCTTGCAGAAATTGTGAAGGGATTGTTCCTACCATAATATACCGTCACGAAAAAACTCTCAGTCGTCATGATCCCCACGACGACTGAAGGACTGGGTATACCGGGAGGACGGGAATGGCTTCGGTCGACGAAACGCGCACTCGAGCAACGGGCGGCAGCAGCCACGAGCATCGCAGCGAGGTGCGCGACGGCATGCGCATCGACTGGGACGTCCCGATCAAGATGGACGACGGTCTGATGCTGCGCGCCGACGTCTTTCGCCCGCTGAAGGACGGCCGCTATCCGGTGATCCTGAGCTACGGCCCCTATGCCAAGGGCCTCGCGTTCCAGGATGGCTATCCGAGTGCCTGGCAGCGCATGGCCGAAAAGCACCCCGACGTCACTGCGGGGTCGAGCAACCTCTACCAGAGCTGGGAAGTGGTCGATCCCGAGAAATGGGTGCCGCACGATTATGCCTGCGTGCGCGTCGACTCGCGCGGCTGCGGTTGCTCGCCCGGCTTCATCGATCATTTCTCGCCGCGCGAAACCGAGGATTTTTACGACTGCATCGAATGGGCCGGCGTGCAGTCCTGGTCGAGCGGGAGAGTCGGGCTCAACGGCATTTCCTATTACGGCATCAACCAGTGGCAGGTGGCGACGCTGCAGCCGCCGCACCTGGCCGCCATGTGCATCTGGGAAGGGGCCGCCGACTGGTACCGCGATATGACCCATCATGGCGGCATCGTCTGCACGTTCTGGGAAAACTGGTACGACATGCAGGTGAAGACCGTGCAATACGGCGCGGGTGAGCGCGGTAAGCGTTCGCGCGTGCACGGCGAACTGGTCTGCGGGCCGCACACCCTGTCGGAAGCGGAACTCGCGAAGAACCGGAGCGCGCTGGGCGACGACATCCGCGCCCACCCGCTCGATGACGAGTACCACCGCGCGCGCTCCCCGGTCTGGTCCAAAGTGAAGACGCCGTTTCTTTCGGCAGCGAATTGGGGCGGTCAGCCCCTGCATCCGCGCGGCAATTTCGAAAGTTTCGTGCGCGCGGCCGCCAAGAACAAATGGCTCGAGGTGCACGGCATCGAGCACTGGACCCATTTCTACACGGACTATGGGCGCAAGCTGCAGCTGCGCTTCTTCGACCATTTCCTGCATGGCAGGAACAACGGGTTTGACCGGCAGCCGCGCGTGCTGCTGCAGGTGCGCCACGTCGACAAGTTCGTCGGGCGCGCCGAGAACGAATGGCCGCTCAAGCGTACGAAATGGACGAAGTTCTTTCTCGACGCGGCCAGCGGCGCCCTCGCGCAAAAGCCCGCGCGGGGCAAGGACGTTGTTCGCTTCGAGGCTTTGGGCGACGGCGTCACCTTTCTGACCGAGCCGCTGGCGCAGGAAACCGAGATCACCGGGCCTTCGGCGGTCAAGCTCTTCGTCTCGTCATCGACTAAAGACGCCGATCTGTTTGTGGTGCTGCGCGTCTTTACCGGCGATCTCAAGGAGGTGGTGTTCCAGGGCGCGATCGATCCGCATACCCCGGTCGGCCAGGGCTGGCTGCGCGCCTCCCACCGCAGGTTCGACAAGACGCTTTCCAAGCCCTACCGGCCCTACCACAGCCACAACAAGATCGAGCCCCTGAGGAAAGGCGAAGTGGTCGAGCTCGATATCGAGATCTGGCCGACTTCGATCGTTGTACCGCCCGGCCACCGCATCGGCCTCACCATCCGCGGGAAGGATTATGTTTATGCCGGGCCGAGCGGCGGCAAGTTGTCGAACTTCAAGAACGAGCTCACGGGTTGCGGACCCTTCCTGCACGATGATCCGCGCGACCGTCCCGCCGACGTCTTCGGCGGCGTCACCAGTCTGCACTTCGGCGCTGGACGGCGGCCCTACCTCCTGTTGCCGATCATTCCGCCCAAAAAAGCGCCACCGCAGCAACGCGGAAGTCCTCGCAAGTAGGCCGAGGCCTCGCCCGTGCTAAGCAGTACCGATCCTGACGGGCGGCTCGCGTCGGTCCTGCGGCCATCTGGCGAGGTGTCGGAGGGACCTGCCGTAAGGTAAGCTCATGCAACATTGCAATCACAGAGGGTCTGGGGAGGGATGAATACGCAATTCTGGCTGATCCAGGCCTTCAACGGAATTTCATACGGCGCGCTGTTGTTTCTGGTGGGCAGTGGCCTCTCACTGATTTTCGGCGTGATGCGGATCGTCAATCTCGCGCATGGCTCCTACTTCCTTTTGGGCGGGTATGTCGCACTGTCGGTGATCTGGACGACGGGCTCCTGGGCGCTGGCGCTGCCAGTTGCAGCCCTCTCGATCGCCGTGGTGGGCCTGCTGATGGAACGGATTTTCCTGCGCCCGCTGGGATTCGATCCGTTGCGGCAGGTGCTGCTGACAGTCGGCTTTGCTTTCCTGTTCCAGCAAGCGGCCCTGGATATCTGGACCGGCAACAACTTCGATATCAATCCGCCCGATGCTCTGACAAAAAGCGTCGTGGTCGGCGGACTGTATCTGCCGCTCTACCGCATCTTCATGATCGGCATGGCAGCGGCGATCGGCATCGCCCTTTGGCTGGTGATGGAAAAGACGCGGATGGGGGCCGCGGTTCGCGCCACCGTCGATGACGCGCAAATGGCGCGCGGCGTCGGCATCGATACTTCGCGCATTTCCATGTTCATCTTCGCGCTGGGCGCGTTCCTCGCCGCACTGGGCGGCGTCATCGGCGGCGCCTTCCTCGGCATCTACCCGGGCCTGGACTTCGAGATGCTGCCGATCGCGTTTGCGGTGGTCATTATCGGCGGGATGGGAAGCCTCGGCGGCGCCGCCATCGGCGCACTGCTCGTCGGCTTGGCCGACAATTTCGGAAAGGCGCTGTTCCCCGAGATTTCCTATTTCACGCTCTACGCACCGATGGCGCTGATCCTGGCGGTGAAGCCGACCGGACTGTTCGGACGGGAATGAGCAACGACGGATGAAGAGCCAGCAAATAAAGATCTTGAGCGTCGTCGTGGCCCTGGCGGCGCTCGCGATCATCGTTCCAAACAGCAATTCGTTCGTGATCCTGCTGGCCACGCGGGCTTTGGCTTTCGCGATTCTGGTGATGAGCGTCGACCTCCTGCTGGGCTATACCGGCCTGCCCTCCCTCGGGCAGGCGGCCTATCTCGGCGTCGGTGCGTATTCGACGGCGATTCTCGCGACCAGGTACCAATTCGGCCTGGGATACGATTTTTGGCTGGTCGTCGTGCTCGGAATTCTTCTCGCAGCAGCCTTGGCAGCCGTGTTCGGCCTGCTCGCCATTCGCGCGACCGGAGTCTATTTCCTGATGATCACGCTCGCGCTCGGCCAATGCGTTTGGGGGCTGGCCTATCGGTGGAACTCGCTTACCGGCGGCGACAATGGCATCAATTTGCGAGCGCGGCCGAGATTCGGCATCGATCTCGCAGATGAAGTAACCTTCTTCTATGTGGTGTGCGGTTTTTTCGCCGTTTCGCTGCTGTTAATGTATACGCTAGTCCAATCGCCGTTCGGACGAAGCCTGACGGGGATCCGCGAGCGCGAGCTGCGCATGAAAATTCTCGGCTATAACACCTGGCTGCACAAATACATCGCGTTCATTATCGCCGGCGGATTCGGCGGGCTCTCGGGCGTGCTGTGGGCCCATACCGCAGGCATCGTCAGCCCCGAGAACGTGGTGTTGACCACTTCGGTGGACGCGCTGTTGATGGCGGTGCTCGGCGGCGCGGG
>Ga0209239_1000665_pt1 | contig 19813 bp, 16 predicted proteins | sample GraSoi013_2_20cm_FD_185824 | JGI IMG/M metagenome (GOLD analysis project Ga0209239, IMG submission 185824) | Grasslands soil microbial communities from the Angelo Coastal Reserve, California, USA - Sample 10_02_2013_2_20cm (SPAdes) (version 2) | ecosystem: Environmental > Terrestrial > Soil >...
AAGGACGTAGTCCTGCAGATTCGGCAGGAAGCCGTACGTGTACACGCCCGCCTCGGGCTCCGCCTTCAGCTTTGGACCGCTGACGATGACCATCGAGACATCGTCCATCGCCAGGCCACGGAAGGCCTTCACCGACTCCCGAATGAGATATTCCCCGATCGCGGTACCGCCGACGGTCACGAGGATCGTCTTCTTCCGGAAGAACAAGTCTTCCCGAAGTTGTTCTCGGGACGCACTGAACGGGCGGACGATCGGCTTGATCCGCCGGACGTTCGGCCATGACGGGGCGTGATCGAGGGCGAGGATCAGATCGACCTTTCGCGCGAGTCGGGAGAACCAAAAGTTCCCGTACCCCTCGAACAGGCGGGAGGCCGGGTCCCTCGCAAAGTCGTGGCGCAACCCGTTGAGGATGATCGCCGTGGGAGTTCGGTGGCGTGCGGCCTCCCGCACGGAGGCGACTTCGCCGGCGGAGAGGAGGAATCGATTCGACTCCCAATCGCCCTCCCTCCTCAGATTCTTCCGAGCGACCCGCAGGTAGCGGGCATAGTCGACGTACCATCGCCAGACCGGCAGCAGTCGACCGTCGACCGCAGGCCAATCCGGCGCCGGCGGCGCTGTCATGGCATCGAACCCGCTCGCGACCACGAGGTCCAAGGCGGGCACGCCCGCGAGGAACAGGAAATACAGATCTTCCCGACGTTCGCGCAGGCCGCGGGCGAGCGCGACCGCCTGGGTCGCGTGCCCGAGTCCCTGGGAATGAACCGCGAAGTATCCTTGGACCTCACCCATCAGGCGAGAGCATGGTCCGGTTCCGGAAAGACCTTCGGCCAGCGCTCGGAACGTTCGCGATGCCGTCCGGAGACTCCACGTTCACGGTCCCCCGCCACGGCTTTTTAACCGCACGTGTGTTCCTTCGACTGTGGAACTTGCGGGCCTCGCAAAGTACCCATTCCTCCAGGAGGCGTCCGCCTTCATCCGGGCGGAGCACGTGACCCTCGAGGAGTTGCTATCCGAGCCCGCGTATGCGCGTGCACGAGCCATCGGACGGGCCCGCGTGGTCGATGCGTTGGAGAAAAGCCCGGACACGAAACGGGTGGCGATCGCACCGGCCGATCAGCTCTCCCAACTCCTCGCGTACCCGGTCGCGCGGATTCTCGTCTCCGCCCTCGAGGACACATACCTGACCCGGCGCTTCGCGCTCCGGGAGGCAATGGCCGCGGAATCTCTCTTGGAACAAGACTCGGACGATCTGGTCCTCCACATCGCGGCCCAGCTCTCGATGGACCTGCGCCGAGAGGACGGAGGTTTCCGGATCCACTTCTCCGACTTCCTACGGTTCACGAGCACGATGCGCGACACGCCATGGAAGCTGATCAACCAGCCCGTGGAACGCGGCTATGTGAGGTTGCGCCGCGAAAAGGCTCTTCGCGTCATGCGGAACGCGATTCAGCGTCACATCGAGCAAGGCCTTCCGCTTCCGGTCAACGACGATGTCCTGGCCGCGTTCAAGGCGGACCTCGCACAGATTCGCGCACTCCTCGAGGCGAAGAAGGCCACGTTCAAAGCGGAGGACATCGGGAAGGTGAGCATCACCCGCTTCCCGCCGTGCATGTACAACCTGCTAGCTCAAATCCAGAATCACGAGAATGTCCCCCATATGGGCCGCTTCGCAATCGTCGCCTTCCTGCACCACATCGGACTGGGGAACGAGGAGATCTATCGGGTGTTCGGAGACGTCCCGGACTTCGCGGCCGACGTCACGCGCTACCAGATCGAGCACATCACAGGCACGTCGAGCCCGACGGAATACACGCCGCCGGAGTGTTCGACGATGAAGTCCTACGGCATCTGCCCCGGGCCGGATCGAATCTGCTTGACGATCAAGCATCCCCTCTCGTACTACCGCATCAAAGGGCGGGATCGTCGGCCCCGCGGAGAGAGCGCGTCGACGGCGACCTAGGAGAAGCCGCGCCAGATCTTCACGGCGCGCTGGACGGCGGTCAGGTTCCCCAGGACCGCGAAGAGGACCATGAACCACTCGAGGGGTCCGAAAGTGAGGATGCCCACTCCGACCGTGACTCCCCCAGAGGGCGCGACGATCCACTGAATGAGGCCGCCGAGGAACAAGAGCACTAGGCGGTCGGCCCGGCCGAGGACCCCACCGTACGCGCGGCCTTGGCCGACGGCTTGGGCTTGCGTCCCCATGTAGGACGTCAGGAGGACGCCGAGAAGGGCGAGCGTCCCGACCCCAAGATGGCAATACATCGAATTGAACGCGACGCCGCCGAGCAGGAAGACATCCGCATAGCGGTCGAGCACGTGGTCGAGAAAGTCCCCTCGCGCGGACGCCTTGCCAGCCATCTTCGCGATCTTCCCGTCGAGGGCGTCGAGGTACGAGTTCACCAGGATCAGGAGGAGCGCGAGGCCGAGGAATCCTCCGCCGCCGAGGAAGAAGGCGATCCCGGCCCCGGCCGCGGCGAACAGGGCGGTCCAGGAGACCAGGTTCGGATTCACCCGGAGCAGGCGCGAGGCCACGGGGACCAGAAACCAATCCGCAGCCTGGCGGTACCGGTCTAGTACCACGAGAGCACCTCCTCGCTCCAGTCCACGGATCCGGGCGCGTGACCTTCCGCTTTCCCTTGGAGGATTCCCAGGACCGCGTTTGCGGTTTGCTCGGCCGTCAATGTCGTCGTGTCGATCTCATAGACGAACGGAAGGCGGCCGACTGCCTCCTGCAGAATCACGTCGATCGCTTCCGCTTCGACGTTTTCGCGGACCTTCTCCGGAGGCCACCCTCGAGCCTCAAGCCGAGACCGCAAAACAGAGGGTCGGCAGCGCAGGACGATCGCGATGTTCGCGTCCATCCTATGACTGTAGTGCGATGTGAGGAATGCGACTTTTGCTGGGACGTGCAATGATCGGCGCATCGCTTCGGTATCGACTTCGTCGCTCCCTCGAGCCTCATCCCGTCCGGCGATGAAGCCTTCCCGACGGGCGATTTGGTCCAAATCCATCACGGTGTACCCGCGAACAGACAGGACCGCGCATACCGAGGACTTCCCGGTGCCGGGAGTCCCGGTAATCGCAACGATCATCAAGTTCGTGCCAAGGGATGAAGCGTTAAGTCACTTGCGTTGCGGGTTCGGTCTGGCGGCGAAGAACGATTCGGAATGCAAACCAAACCGCTCCCGCAACAGCATGCCGGCAATCCCTGTAACGATGTAGAGGGGGAGAGCAAAAAGATAGATCGGAAGGCCGAGCCGGGTGATGAAGGAAAAGATGTCATCCACCTGGACTTCGAGGAAACCAGTCAAAACGGGAGAAATGGCCAAGGCGAAGGCAATCACGAGCCCCGCGGGGATCGAAAGAAAGCCCTGGACCACGCCCATCCGAAGGTCCTCCGTCATCAAGCCCGCCAGCAGGCCTGCCAGCGCCAGGACGCCGAGAATCAAAGGGAGCGACGGTTCCTCCGACGCGGGGACGGTCACATTCGGAAAGACAGAGTAGAACGTGGTATATCCGACCGCGAGACCGAGGAATGTGCTCAAGAGAGCTGTCCGTGCGATGCGAAGGGCCCGTTCACTTAGCTTAAGCCGCAAGGTTGGTCCCGTCCATACGCTCGATTGTGCCAATCGTCATCAGGTGTGGAGCCGCCGTGGGCGAGGACGCGACGGGGACCCCCTCAATGACCAGGTGGACTCGAAGCCAGTGAATCCATGGACCGGCTGTCGCATTCCCGGTGGCGGAAGCCCAATAATCCGTGATGTTCCGCGCCACCTCGAAGCGATTCGGATTCAGTGCATGGGTCAATGTGTAGGTGAAGCGGAAAATAGCCGCACTCGCGGCGCCGACAATAGCTCCGGCAACCTCCCGAGACTCTCCAAACACACGATAGAAATATCGCGTGCTGTTCCCGTCCAAGAGGCGGTCGTCTTGGAGTCGTCGGGACTCGTTGAGGCCGACCGTAGCGGGACCGTCCTCAATCCAACCACTGAAGGCGAGGAGCTGGAGTCGCAGGACTCGTGAGCTGGGATTGTCGACCCGAAGGGCCAGTGAGGCTGTCAAGGAGCCGTCTGGAGTGAGCGTTCCGTCGGAGTTGGTGCCCTGCAACGTTAGGGATGCCGAAGGAGAGATCGAGACGGTTGCTTGCGCGACGACGATCGAGGTGTAGCTCAGGGCGGAACCAATCGCGAGGGCGAGCAGGACGGATGCAACCCCAGCTGCGAAAAGCCACACGGGTCGGTCCGATTTTCCTTGTGGACCGAGCATGTGCCATGGATCGGTCATGTGTCCCTGGCCGCGGGGACATCAATCTCCGGGGTCTTAGGAAGGCTGGGTTCGACGAGTTTTCCTTCGTATATGTCCTGGGCAAAGTGACACTCAGCAAAATGACCCGACTCGATTTCGACCGCAGGCGGGGCCGTGGTCGTGCAGATGTCCTTGGCGAAAAGGCACCGAGTCCGGAACCGACACCCGCTAGGCAAGTCGATTGGGCTCGGAAGCTCCCCCTTGATTGGAACCTCGACATAGACATGCGACGGGTCTGGCACCGGCACGGCGGCGAGAAGGGCCCGCGTGTAGGGATGGGTCGGTCGGAGGATGATGCTTTCTGTTAATCCCATCTCGACCACCCGTCCGAGATACATTACCGCAATCCGGTCGGACATGTACCGAGCGACTGCAATGTCGTGCGTGATGAAAATGTAGGGGTTTTGGTACTTCTCACGGAGATCGAGCATTAGATTCATCACGCCCGCGCGAATGGATACGTCGAGCATACTCACGGGTTCGTCAGCCACGATGATCTTTGGGTGCAATACGATCGCCCGGGCAATCGCGACTCGTTGTCTTTGCCCGCCGGAGAGCTCGTGGGGGAACCGTTCCATGAAGTCCTGTCCGGGGCGGAGACCTGCGTCCTCGAGAGCCTGAATCACCATTTCCGCCCGCTCCTCCTTCGAGGATCCGATGCGATGAATCACGATGGGTTCTGCGACCGTTCGAAATACGTTGTACCGCGGATTCAGAGATTCGTATGGATCCTGAAAAATCATCTGCAAATCCTTTCGGAATTGGAAGAGTGCGCCCCCTTGCAGCGAGGCGATGTCGACTCCTTCGAAATCGATTTGTCCTTCGGTAGGATCCTCGAGCCGAGCAATAAGGCGACCCGTCGTCGTCTTCCCGCAGCCGGATTCCCCCACGAGGCCGAGAATTTCCCCCGGATGCAAATCGAAGCTGATCCCGTCCACCGCACGGACCTGGATCGTGTTTCCGCGGAGTGACTGTATCAATCCTCGTTTCAGTTCGAAGTATTTCTTCAGGTCTCGAATCCGTAGGACCGCCCGACCGTCGCGGAGGGGCGGGACACTTTCGACCTCAGTCATCGGCCGAGACCTCCCTGGGTAAAGAAATCTTGAGAAAAGTGGCACAGGGCGCGGTGCCCCGGTTCGGGAACGACATAAGGAGGTGGGTCCGTTGTGCAGACGTCCTTTGCGTACTTGCATCGAGGATGAAAGCGGCAGCCGGAAGGTGGAGTCAACAGACTCGGCGGGCTCCCGGGAATAGCCTCGAGCCGTCGCTTCTCGCCGCTGATGCTCGGGAAGGCATTCAGGAGACCCTCCGTGTATGGGTGCAGGGTCCGAGCGAATACCTGTTCGGTTTGACTCTCCTCGACGATTTGACCCGCATACATCACCGCAATTCGATCCGCCACTTTCGCCACAACGGACACATCGTGAGAGATGATGATGATCGTCATGTGCATCGCCTTTTGGATGCGAAGCACCTCGTCCATGATCTTCGCGGCGGTAATTACGTCGAGCGCCGTGGTAGGCTCGTCCATGATTACGAGTTTCGGGTCGAGGGCCAAGGCCATGGCAATCATAGCGCGTTGCTTCATGCCCCCGCTGTATTCGTGGGGGAAATTGTCGATCCGATCGACTGGAATTCCCACGAGCCGATACAGGTCTTCGACGCGTTTTCGCGCGGAATCCGGAGTCAGATCCTCGTGCGCCCGGATCGCCTCGACGATTTGATTGCCGACGGTGTAAACCGGATTCAGAGCATTCATGGCGCCCTGAAAGACGATTGAAATCTGCTTCCAACGTACCGCGTTCAGCTTGGGATGATACTCCCGGAGACGTCCGTCCGAGCGACGAACGATATCGATGAGATCCCCCTCTTGAGAGGCGGCGCCGAGCCGATCCTTCGCTTCTCGAAGCCGGTCACGAACCGTGGGATCGTTCGCGGACTCGAGGCGGGACGATAGCTCATCGACCGTCTTCTGAAGGGACCCGATTTCCTCCTTCAAGTACCCACGGTACGTCGATGACAAGGGCGTTGCCAGCGATTCAATCTCCTTCTCGAGAGTTTGAATGCGTTCAAGCGTGCTGCCGGTGTTGTCCGCGGACCTTAGCCGATTGAGCTCGTCGTTCGCGGCCTGGATATTCTTGGCAATCCGATCGAAGGCGATTTTCCAATATCCGGGTCGGTATCGATCCACGCGGCGGTTCGTCCCGAAAAGGATCTGCCCACCAAATACATACGCGTTCGAAGGCAGGAGTTGAGTGATCGAATAGGCAAGGGTCGTCTTGCCACAGCCGGACTCGCCGACGAGGCCAACCGTCTCTCCCGCTTCCACGTCGAGGTTGACATTGTCAACCGCCTTGACCCAACCTTGTCGGACCCGAAAGTACGTCCGGAGGTTTCGCACCGACAGCAACGGCACGTTATCGCCTTCGAAGACGTGGGTTGATAATCTCGTCGAAGCCGCGGCCGAGGAGGTAGAATCCGAGGGAGAGCAACGTGATCGCGAGGCCGGGTGGGAACAGCCACCACCAGGCGGTGAGCGCCCCTCCGAAGGTCAGGACCTGAGAAAGCATTCCGCCCCACGAGATCACGCTGGCATCACCGAGCCCGAGGAAGCTGAGAGCGGCTTCGGTGATGATGGCGCCGGCAACGGTGAGACTCATATAGAGGAAGCTAAAAGGCAGGACGTTCGGAGCAACCTGGAAGAAAATGAGACGCAGGTCCGAGGCTCCGGAGACGCGTGCCGCGTCAACAAAGGGTCGCTCCTTGAGCGTGAGGACCTGCGCGCGAATTACCCGTGCAATCCCCGGCCACCCAATAATCCCGAGGACTAGGATGATCACCCAAATGCTGGGTCGGAGGATCGATGCGAGGATCAGGACAATCGGCAGGAAGGGGAGCACAAGGAAAATGTCGGTCGTCCGCATGAGAAGAGTGTCCACGAGCTTGCCGAAGAAACCGGCAATCAATCCCACGAGGGTGCCGAGGCCTACCGCGAAGACGGCCGCGAGTCCACCGACGATGAAGGCAACCTGGGTACCGTAGAAAAGCTGGGTCAGAATGTCGGCTCCCCGGAAATCCGTCCCGAGGACATAGTGGTTACCCGAAGGATACGTCCCCGGAGGCAACGGTGTCCGGACGGTTCCCAAGAGTTGGAACAGGGTCGTCTCGCCCTCCGAGGCATCCGTCCAAACGCCGTACAATTCCTGAGGAATCAGAGCGGTTCCGTAAAGGGTGCCTCCAAGTGCTCCGGCATATCGGAAGATGGATGCGGTGGACGGCGGCGTAATGGCGAACGGTTCCGGCGCGACATGGGCATCCGTTCGGGACGTGGTGGCGAGCATGAAAATGCCGCCGTGCGCGGGGAACACGAACACTTTGGAACGCTCATCCACCTCGAAGAACGTTCGAACCCGACCGGGGAAATCTGTGCGGAATTGGAGGTTCTCAACTGCAGTCTCGTTGAGACGGATCATATGCGTCGTGCCATCGGGTCCCTCGTTCCGATCATATAGACCAAGGTACACGGTCTGGGCGCGGTAGCTAGTCGGAATCCCGACAGGTTCCCACGTGGGATCTGGGACGGAGAATTCGTGGACGATCTTCATTGAGGCCGCATCGAGGACTGCGACGCCGGCGGCGGACGACGATCGGACGGGCAGATACAATTTCATCGTGTTGATGGATGTAGACCGCGTAAACCCGATAGTTCCAGTGACCGTAGCCGGTTGCCCTGCCAACCGCAAAGGCACCCAGCCGAAGAGACTCCCGTCCACGTTGTGGACCTCAAGGGTTCCGTTCGCCAGGGGCAAGAGTATCGTCTGCCCTAGGCCCGTGCGAAAATTGGTGCTCGAGTTCAGCTTGCCGGTGTCCTTGTTGTAATAAACGAAAGGTGGCGCGGAGAGGGTTTCGTTCGAAAAGAGGACGGGTTGGCCGCCCGGCGTCCCGGGATAGACTGCCCCCGGCTGAACTGTGCTGTTCGTGTGAACGAATACAGTTTCGAAGACTACGGTGTGGGTGCCGTCAGAGGCAAAGAAGTAGCGATATGGCCCGACATCTCGGCCCGGCGCTCCCGGAAAAGGCCGGATGGTGAACTGAGCGGAGAGCGTGATGAGGTCTCCGGAGGAAGCGGGGTCTTCTCCCGTCCATGAAGGATCAAAACCGAGTCTCCACCGAAAGATAAGGTTCCGCGTGAAGGGATCATAGACGTAGAAATCACGTTGTGCAAAGAAGGCGATGGCCCCGTTTCCAGTCCGCGGGCCCGTGGATTTGTTCGAGTCCAGAGCTGGCGCGACGAAATAGAGGGCCTCGAGGGGCGCGACCGGTTGGGGTGAGACCGGAAGATCGCTGATATGGAATTGCAGGGACCGGTTCCCAGCTTGGAACGGAGAGAGGTTCGTTTCCAAGGTGTGCTCCGTGAAGTCCATGAAAACGTATCCTTCTCGAGCGTAGTTGACCAGCCACATGCCCCCGAGACGATCGCTTTGCAGCGGAGTCGTGGGTCCCATGACGGGTACGGAGTAATTCAGTCCTCTAAGAGTCAAGTTTCGAGAATAGGAAGAAACCGTGAATCGGTCCGAGTCCGGCGCCTCAAAAGAACGGGGATAGGGGGAAATGATGGGAGCCAGGATCGCAACTGCGGCGAAGATGAGGACAATCGTGAGGCCGGTCAAACCGAGGCGGCTGCCACGGAACAGGGCGTAGGATCGCTGGAGGCTGCGCTTGAAGGCGTTGAAGAATCGAATGGCGTCCAGTTTGACAGACGACCCAGACGCTTCAGATCCGGACACGTGGATCGAGGACTCCATACAGGACATCGGCGACGATATTCCCGAAAATGACGAGGACGGCGATGATCCAAAGCAACGCCCCCGCGAGGAATTGGTCTTGGTTCACGATTGCCTTAAGGAAGTAGTAACCAAGGCCGAAATACGAAAAAATCCCTTCCAAGATGATCGCTCCGCCGACGATGAATGCCAAGCTAATTGTGAAGGAAGTGACAACCGGCAGGTAGGCGTTTCGCGCCGCGTGCCGGCGGCGGACGATTCGCTCGGACAGACCCTTTGCCCGAGCGGTCAGGATAAAGTCCTCGCCCATGACCTCGAGCATGGCGGTCTGCATCAGCAGAATGGTTCCCGCGGTGCTAATCAAGACGAGGGCGAGCATCGGCATCGCTGCATGCGCGACTAAATCCACGACTTGGAAAAGCACATCACCCTGGCCGCGGCCCGCGACCCATGTTACATGCTGAGCAGTCCAGGACGGATCACTGAACCCTCGCAAGGGGAACAAGTCGAGACTAAACGCGAACAACCAGAGTAGGATGAGGCCGATCCAGAAGGAAGGCATGTTGTAGAAGAAAAGACTGCCCACGACCACGGAGCCTTCGGTGAATCGACCTCGGCGCCAGGCGATGAAGGTACCGATGACTACGCCAATCAGGTACTCGATCATGACGGCGCCGCCAAACAGGAATAGAGTTCGCGGTAAGGCGGCCGCGATCACGTCGCTGACTGGTTTTCCTTCAACGAAAGATTGTCCGAAGTCCAGGGTGAACATGTTCCAGACGAACTTGCCCATACGGACGAAATACGGGTCGTTGATACCGAAAGTCTGGTTCAGTTGCTCCAAGCGGGCACGATCGAAGGTCGGATCTGACCGAAAACGGTCGATCGGTGTGCCGGGCATCGCATCAAAGAGGATGAAGATGATGACCGTGACAACAAGCAAGGTGACAATGCCCTGGACTCCTCGTTTTATCAGGTACCGTCCTAATGCAGCCAAACGATTCCCCCCCAGCCCGAGTAGCATTCATTCGGTGCGGGATATAAGAACGTTTTCGAGACGCCAAATGCGCCTCGAAGGAAAGGGGAAAGGAGACCGGGGATTCCGCATCCCCGGTCCGTTCGCGCTATAGATCCTCCGACCCGAGTTCTTCCTCGGTGGACTTCGTTCCTTTCTCGGCCTCCATCCCGGGTGGGCCCTTCCCGCGCCGACGGAGGACGACGCCGACCGCCAAACCGACCACCAACCCGGCCACAAGGAGGCCAATCGGCAACCCATAGGTGACCAGGGCGTCCACAGGAGTCACAGGCGGTGCGGGAATCGTTGCAGTCACAACCTGATTCCCGAATCCGACCTGGTAGGAGCCCGCGGCCGTGAACACGTAGTCGAAGGACACGGTCTGGCTCGCTGAAGCACCGCCTGAAGCACCGATCGAGATGGTCTTCGCGGCGACGACGGCGCCACCGACGGTCAGCAGCACGGTTGTGGTCCCTGCTACAGGCACCTGGTTCGTCACGACCACGGAGATGGTCGAGGCAGTGCCCGCGGCGTTCGCGGTCACCGTCGGCGTCGCGTATGACAGGACCGGCGGCGAAGCCATGATCCCATACCAGGCGCGGGCGATCTCTCCCGATGGTGCGGAAACGACCACGAGGTTCTCAACTGCACCGGAGGAGGCACTGAACGTGAAAGATGCTTGTCCTATCGCGTTCGTGACGTTCTGGTACGGTCCGCTGAAGATCGTCGCATTGGCAACCGGGTTGCCGCTTTGGTCCGTCACGGACACGGTCGCCGTGGCGGTCCCCTGCTCGGGAACGAGGGTCTTGTCGACCGAGGCCGATGCGTAGATCCCGCCGGGGACGAAGTAGTAGCCGATCCGGAACTCGAAGGGAACCTTCGCGATCAATGTCGCGAATGTCGGAGCGATCCAGTAGTCACCGAGGCTTCCGGCAAACATCTGGTCTCGTCCTCCATAGGCGAACCGCATGTCCGCCGGAACGAAGGCTGAGTAGACCGTCTGCGAGGCGCCGAGCGGGACGTTGAACACGTCGTGGAAGGTCCACGGCCAAGTCGAGTGGTCGAAGACGCGGTACCGGTAGAACTGGTCCCGCACATCCCAACTCAGCACGTTGTTCGAATACTGTGCCGGATACTTCGCGGCGCTTATCGTTCCGAACGTGGCGGCGGACTGTCGGGACAGGGTACTCAACGCTCCGACGTTGCGTGCCGCACTACCAGCTCCTCGAACCAGGAACACCTCAGGATCGGCGAGAGGCCCGTCCTTCGTGTAGAATCGTGCGTGTACAGTCGCCACCTCGCTCGTCGAGTTGAACGCAGGCTGGCTGAACCAAGCGCTACCGAGGGCGAATACGGGGCTCCGGCTGATGACCATTCCGGTGTCAATCGCGAAGGCGTTGTTGTTAATCTTCGCGACGAAGTTGCAGTCGTCGACCGTGACGTTGAAGGTGGTGCCTGGCTTCTGGCCCACATACGCCCGGATCTGGAGAGAGTTGTCCATCCGGTGAGGCAAGGCAGTCAGCGGAACGGTCATCTGACCCAGGAGATTCGTCGTACTCGTCACGTTCAGGATGTACGTGCCTCCGACCTTCGTGTAGTCAAGCCACGGTTGCTTGAAGCCGGCTGGCCACGGTGAGAGCGGCAACGCCCCGAACGCTACGAGCACTCCATTTTGGATCGTTGCATTTCCGGTCGAATCGCACGCGTCGATGAGCGGAAAGTCGCCGACCGCTTCGTAGTCCTCGACGAAGTTCTCGACACCCCACGCCATGGAGTTGAACGCCTGGCCGGGATTACTCGTGAAGTTCCCACCGATTGAGCCGATACCGAACGAGTTCAGGTCGAGTCCGCCTCCGAGGTACTTCGGCGTGCCGTAATCGCTCCCATAATCGTAGGACCAGGGGAACTCCGCAGGGAGACCGAGCGGCCCGTAGTTGATCTGGAAGATCACCGGTACCCCACTTGCCGGCAATCCCAACTTGTCTGTGACCTGAATGGTCACGTTCGCGGTATTTGTCGCGTTCGTCGTCGGGTCGAGCGCGGGCATCGCCCGGGTCGAAATGGCGAGCTTCGCAGAATATTGACCCGAGCTCGTGGAGCTGTACAGCAGGATGCCAACTTGATCATTCACCTGGGATGCGTCATTCCGGACGTTGAAGCGAACCGCGACTGTCGTTGCGTTCTGGCCGGCCCGCGCCGACGCAGTCGTCCCGACCGTGAACGTAGCAACCCCAGTCGCATCGGTCCGGTTCGAACCGCCCGCCGCTGCCACGACGCTCACATTCCACGCGTCCTGGGTCGAAAGCACGGGATCGACGTCTTTGTTCGCCAGTCCCGTGCCGGCGAAATCCGTGACTTTGACCGTGATCGTCGTAGTGTCTTGCGTAGCCATGCTCGTGTTCAGATTGAGGTCCGGCGTCCCTTGGACCGTGACAATCCGCCAGTCGGGTGTGTTGCTGTTCGAGACGAAGACGAGCATCGACGCATATTGCGTGTCCGACGCGACTTTGCCAGAGACGTTCACGTACGCCTTGACTAGGTCGGCGAAGTGTTGGTTCGCAAATGCACCCGCGGTCGACGGGGCAGTATAGGTGAAGGTCGCCTTTCCGGCGGCATCTGTCACGTCGGAACCCGCGGAACTGGGGCCGATGGTGCCGAGAGTCACTTTCTTGTCGAGACTCACGGTCACGCCAGGTAGCGGCGCCGCCGATCGGGATGACAGGCTGCGTTGTCGATAAGTTTAGCTTCGCAATGGGCGCAGGAGGACCTACCGCGAGCGTCATCAGCTTGATCGTACTCGCTTTCGAAGCCCCCTTCGCCGCCACCGCGGTCAGGACCAGTTGTCCTTGAATCAAGGGAACCGTCCATGAGACCCCCACGTGGCCCGACACATCCGTAGTCCCTGTGGCCGCAAGCCCACCGAAGGAACTGTTCAACCACACGGACGCTCCGGACACCGGAGCGAAGTTTCCCGAAACAAAGACGTCAAACTTGACGGTCCGGCCGAATAAGGCCCGCTCGGGAGCGGTGAGGGCCACGGAGAAAACGCCCGTGGTCGGCGGGGGCGTGACGGATCCCGGGTTCCGGAGCTTGACCAGAGACCAGAAGTTGTACAATTGGGGTGGTGTGTTGACCCATCCGACCCATCGGTCGTTGCGGTAAGCGTTCAGATTCTTCCGGTAATACAGGATGTTCCATGGGATCAGCGAGTTCACGCGCGCCTCGATGTCTTGAACGATCGTGGTGCGCGCCTGGTCGTCGAGCGTGATTTCCATCTTGTCGAGCAGGGCGTCCGTAACCGGGTCATGTAGCCCCGCGGAGTTCGAGCCTCCTGGGTTGATCGCCACGTCGTTCTTGCTGTGGAAGAAGTCCGTCAGGTAGGTCTCTGGGGTGCCCGTGAGCAGGAAGCCGAGGATATAGATGTCGAAGTCGACCTGGGTAAACGCCTTCGCCACGATCGTGTCGAAGCTCGTCGGCGCGGCGTCGATGTTCAGGCCAATGGCTTTCAAGTTGTTCGAAATCATGATCCCGGCGTCGGCTCGGACGGGGTCATAGTCTTTCGGCGGCGTCAAAATCGTCGTCTTGATCGGACTGCCGTCCTTGTACTCCCGGAAACCGTCGCCGTTTCGGTCGACGATGCCAGCAGAATCAAGCAACTGCTTGGCCCCGTTCAGATCGAAGGCCGGCAACGAAGTGCTCGCGTTGACGTAGGTTGAAGTGTGTATCGAGATCGGCCAGTTGCCCTTGACGCCGAAGCCGCCCATGAGCGTATTGACGATGTAGTCCTTGTCAACCGCCATGGAAATCGCCTTGCGGAGGACCAGGTCGTCCCAGGGCTTCCGGCGCAGGTTGAACGCCATGTAGAAGTATCCGGCGTCCGTCACCTGTTCCACGCTGATCGACGGGTTCAAACGGACCTGAGTAAGAAAGCCGGGAGTCAGAGACCATATCAGCGTGTCGATTTCGCCCTTTTGCAGCGCGAGGCTGATCACGTCCAGGCTTGTGTAGATCACGAACTTGATCGAGCGAAGGTGCTCAGGGAAGAGCGGGTAGGAGGTACCGGCCCACTGGACGTTTGTGCCCTTGCCCCAATATCCGTCGTATGAGGAAATATGGGAGCCCAAGTTCGGGGTCCATGAATCGAACTTGAACATCCCTGTGCCCATGTTGGCGGCGACCTCGTTCACCCTGCTGCCGAACGAGAAGTCGGCGGATAAGTCGGCGCTGTCCGTAATCGGCTTCAGCGACGTGAGGTTCAGCTGAGCATTCGGGTTGATGTGGGAAGTCCAAATGTGCTTCGGGATGATCGGAATCTGGAGCGTTGCGAGGAAGAACAGCGCGTAAGCCTTCGACAAGGTAAAGCGCACGGCGTCGAGAGCCGCCGGGGATGGTTCCACGCCGATGTGCGACTTCGCTGCACCACCGCTCCAGTGGGCGAACCTCGGGATATCCCACCAGAGTGCCGTCCCGATGAATGTTTGAGACGTCGACCACTCGAGGACCTGATAAGTGAATACGACATCGTCCCGGGTCATCGGCTGACCGTCATGGAACGTAACTCCGGGTCGGATGTAGACATCGACAATGGGCTGGGTGGCTGGCGGTGCGACGATAAACGTGTAGCCGGGTCCGCTCGTGCCCTTCGCGGGATTCGCCAAGACTGGGAATACGATATTGTCAGGTGTACTCGAAAACAAACCTTCGAAACCCCATTCGACCTGGTATGCATTCCAGACCGTGTTCGTCTCCGGATTGAAGAAGTCCATCGTGGTCATGTCGTTCTGTAGCCCGACAACAAGTTCCGTTCGCTCCGTCTGCGCGGCGGTGCTCTGTGCAAGGAAAATGAATCCCGCACCGAGCATGACGAACACGATGGCGGCCGTGCGCAAACGAGACGAACGCAAAAGCTTCAGTTCCATTGGAATCCAACCCTCCCCAAGAAAGGCCTGGTCGCCGCGAAGGGGTCACACCGTATAAAAACGTTTTTCCAACGGGTGTCCTAGCCAGTTCGAATCGTGTTCTTTTTCGAATCTGAGCGGAACGCCTGCGCAAGCGGCCGGCCGTACGAGTCGGCGGGTACTCCTAGCTGAAGCGGATCATGGGACTTGTCACTGGATCCCGTGAGTCGCCCGGTGCCACTGAGCGATCAATCGACGCCGAAGGTCGGTGTCCTGCTCCATCAAGCGCCACTCGTCCCGCACCCTGGGTTTGAGGATGACGTCCATGTCGAACGGATACCGCACGTCCATGAGGAAGAGCGGCTCTGGGCGGACCATTCCAAAGTCCCGCCGAATTCCGCCTAGGGCCCTCCGAATCTCCACCTCCGAGAGTTCTCCGCGTGCACATCGAATTGCCGCGGCGACGATCCGTCGCACCATGTTGCGACGAAAAGCCCTGGCTCGCACGTCGAACAATATCGCATGCGGGGAGCGTGTCACCTCTATCCCGTCGATGGTGAGCGGGGCCTCCGCTGAATCCGGAGTGAAAGCGCCGAAGTCGTGTTCTCCGATAAACAACGACGCGGCCCGGCGCAGTGCTCGAGGCGACAACGGGTCGAAAATGTGGTAACGATACCATCGTTCCAAGGCATGCCGCGGATGAAAGGAATCCGACACGGTCGCTGCGGCCCACGCCCACACCCCCTCGGATCGATCGTTGAACGCCCCGATGACTGCCTCCGGCGGCAAGTGTGTGTTGAAGGCGATGACATTCCCAACGGCGCTCACCCCGCGATCCGTCCGGCTCGCAGATCGGAAGAAAGACTCTTGCGAATCCTTGAGGATTTTCGCAGCCTTCAATGCGACGAGGCATTCTCCTTCCACCGTTCGCCGGTCCGGCTGACGCTGAGATCCGAAGAACGCCCGACCGTCATACGCGATCTTGAGCGCGACCCGCATGCCAAGGAATATCTCTCGTTGGATATATCGACCGGATGTGCCCGGTGTGCGGGTCGTATTGGTTGAGCCGAAAAACGAGGGCAACGTCGGGGCCGTCGCACGGGCCATGAAAAACTTCGATGTTCACGACCTCGTTCTCGTGAACCCATGTGCCTTGGGACCGGAGGCACGACAAAGGGCCATGCACGGGGCGGACATCTTGGAGTCTGCGACCGTCGTGCCGGACCTGACCTCGGCGATTCAGGACGCCGACCTCATCGTCGGCACCTCGGGGATCGACACCTCGAACGAGAAGCGGTTCGCCCGAATCGCGGTCCGTCCGAGCGATCTTGCGATCAAGCTGGGGGAGGCCCGAGGGACCACCGCACTCGTGTTCGGGCGAGAGGACTTCGGGCTGCTCGAGGAGGAGCTCCTCCGATGCGACCTGCTCGTGACGATCCCCGCGGCAAAACCCTACCCGATCTTGAACCTCTCCCACGCCGCGACGGTCCTCCTCTACGAACTGTTCAACGCAAGGGCGCCTACACGGCCCTCGAGAACGATGTCCGGGCTCGAGAAGGAGAAACTTCACTCGGCTTTCGCGGACCTCCTCGATGCGACCGACTACCCGCCGCACAAAATTGGCCGCACGAGGATCATGTTTCGCCGAATGATGGGGCGTGCGATCCCGAGCGCCTGGGAGTTCCACGCCCTAATGGGCGTCCTGCAGCGGGCGACGAAACGAATCCGCCGCCTCGAAGGCAGGCACTAGGTGGGGCGGCCGATCGGCGACCCTTCATTTCACGATGCCGATTCCGAGGCTCTGGTCCGTCTTCTCCATGCTCTTCCGCCCGTCTCTCTGGATTTCGAGGAGGGCGCGAATCGCGTCCACGTTCTCCGGGACGACATCCGATTCCTGATGGACCGCCTGGAAATAGAACAGGCGTTTCCCGTCGACGACGTGAACGCCGTCTCGCCACACGGCGATCTCGTACAGATCGGCGCGGTTCCGTGAAAGGTCCCGGGCCATCTCCATGATCTGGGCGGTCGATTTCACGCCGTCTCCGCCCGACACGAACGCGACCCGCGGGACCCGTTTCCAGACGTCGAGGACGGCCTCCGCGCTCGCGGCTTTCCTCAAGTCGACGATCACCGTGTGCAAGTGCATGATCGTCGTGGGCACCTTCACCGCGATCGTGTGGATGTTCAGTTTCGGCAGGACACTCTGAACGTCCGGGCCGTGATGGGACGGCATCTCGAGCTCGGGCTCGATCGCGTTGATCGGCCCTTTCTTCGAGTCTCCGGGATCCGTGGCCCGACGCACCATGACCGCGAGGACGCTCACGACACCGAAATGGGCGTCCAACGGATACAGCGTACGAATCAGGCCCGTCGTATTGCATGATGGGACGCGGACGAACCTCGCGCCGAGGCATTCCTCGTAATTGGCGGCCGCGTTGAAGGACAGGTTCGTGAGGCTGTGATCCTCGCCTCCCTGCCAGATCGCCTTCACGCCCGCCTTTTCGTATAGCGACTTGTACCCGCTCTCCTCCGGAGTGCAGTCGACGACCAAGTCGGCGGCTTTCACGAGATCTTCGAGGGTGCCGGCCGTCTTGACGCCCGCCTTCTCGAACTTCGAGGCCACGTCCGCATTCGCGGCGTACAGCGGATATCCCTTCCGGATCGCGAGCTTCGCCTCGAAATCGGGCTTCGTCTTCGCCACCCCGGCGACGCGCATGTCGTCCTGCGCGGCGACCGCATCGGCGACGCGCTTCCCGATCGTCCCGTACCCGTTGATCGCGATCTTGGCGGTCATCGACGACGCTCCGTCCGAATCCGAACCGGGACACGACTAAAAAGGTTGTGCGGAACCGCCGTCGCGGGAGCCCGCAAAGCCTCTTCCGTGCGGGTCCGCATACCGGCCGCATGAACTGCTACTACTGCGAGAAGCCCGCGCGCGCCATCTGCCGGTTCTGCGGTGCCGCCGTGTGCCCGGACCATACGAGGGCGAACCGGTTCGTGAGCGGTTGGGCGGCGGAAGGCCGTGCGGACAACATCGTAGTCTTCAACGCGATCTGGTGCGGCCGCTGTGCGGTCCAGCCGATGTACATGGCCTAGCGTGGCGGGGCGCCCCTCGCATACAGGTCCCGGCGAATCCGGGGGACCATCGCCATGAGCACGGCACACTCGGTCAGGCCCTTCCGGTCGAGTCGCCCCTCTGTGAGGTAGCCGATCGCCCCTTGCCGCGAGCCGATGCCACGGATCCCTGTCAGGCGCGTCATGGCGTCTCCCACCGTCGCGCCGGCCTTCACCTTCTCGAGGATCCGCGGCGGATACGCGAACCCGGGGCCATGCCCGACCGTGATCCGACCGGAGCGGTCGACCACCGCGCAGTACTGGACGTCGAAGTGGTCGGAAAGGACGGACGACCACACGAGTCCCGCCTCGATGCCGACGCCGAAGTCCCCTCCCCCGATCGCGGACTTCGCTCGGTTCATCGCCCCGTGGACCGCCTCTTCGTCGAACGGCTGGTCCGAAACGTCGGTCTTCACCCGCACCCCGCGGACGCGCGCCGGAAGGGAGAGCGCCTGGAAGACGTCCTTCACCGCCCGGATTTTCACCGGGTTGTTCGAGCCGATGAACACCTGCAGCGGTTTCAGGCGTTTCCCGTGGCGGTCGATCAGCCCTTCCCGGATGCGGCGGGAGGCGATCGGAAGGCCGTCTTGGGCGAGGACCATCGGGACCGTCCGGATGCCGAGCGGTCGAAGGCCCTTCGCGGCCCTCGCTTCATTGAGGGCGATCGCCACCGGCGAGCGTTCGGCCGAGACGACCAACACATCCAGATCAGGCAAATCGTCCGCAGGACCGTACGGATCGTCGATCGGCTCGATCCGGGCGTGGCGCCACTTCCTAGCCGCCAGGAACCGTTTCAGGTTGCGCTCCCGGACCGCGTACGGATTCACCTGGGGTCGGGATTCCTTCGCGAACCGATCCGTCGTGAGGCCGATGACGACGGCCTCCGGCCGGCCCTCGAAGGCGGCACGGAGCAGGGCCTCATGCCCCGCGTGCAGGAGATCGAACGTCCCGCCGAGGACGACGCGCATTTGGCGGACCATCCGGTCGACACGATATAAGAATGACTCAGGGAGACAGACGGCCCTCGCGGATCGCGAGGAGGTCGGAGTACAGCGCGTAGGCGGTCTGTCGCAACGCCGGTTGGCGCTCGATGATCTGAAGCTCCCTCAGCATGTCCGTCCGCACGACGAGAGAGCTCGACGTGCCATCCACCGAGGCGAGTGGGTGTTCGAGCGCGAGCGCTTCCAAGGATACGGCGGCCTTCACGGACCGCCCGTCCCTCCATCCGCGGGCGATGAGCTTCATGCGTTCGCCTGACGACCTCACCGCCTCGATCCGTTTCGACGTCAAGGAGGCGATCCCCTCCCGCGGCACCCGTTCCGGGCGGAGACGGCCTCCCATCAACACGTTGGCGAGGAGACACGCCTTCACGGTCGCGTCCCAACCCTCGAGGTCCATCGCCGGGTCCGTCTCGAGGAGGCCCATCTCCCGGGCCGACTTGACTCCGTCCTCATACGTCCGGCCCCCCTCGATCATGGAGAGGATCAGGTTCGTCGTGCTGTTCAGGATCCCCTCGAACGACTGGATCCGGATGCCGCGGAGCGTCTCCTGAAACAGGTTGAACACCGGGGCGCCGTCCATCACGGCCCCCTCGTACCGGAAGCCGAGTCCCTGCGTCCGGGCCAACTCTTTGAGACGTCGGTAGTGGTAGACGACCGGGCCTTTGTTCGCGGTGATCACATGCTTGCCGCTCG
>Ga0209239_1000670_pt1 | contig 19767 bp, 17 predicted proteins | sample GraSoi013_2_20cm_FD_185824 | JGI IMG/M metagenome (GOLD analysis project Ga0209239, IMG submission 185824) | Grasslands soil microbial communities from the Angelo Coastal Reserve, California, USA - Sample 10_02_2013_2_20cm (SPAdes) (version 2) | ecosystem: Environmental > Terrestrial > Soil >...
CCCTGCCGGTGTTCGATCGTGGCAATGTAGTTACCTGCTTCAAGCAATGTGGTCGTCGTGCCGGTATCCAGCCAGGCCACGCCGCGGCTGAGCAACTTCACATGTAACTGGTTCTCCCTGAGATAAAGCAAATTTAGATCGGTGATCTCCAATTCGCCCCGCGCAGATGGGCGCAATGTCCGACACAGCTCGACGACGCGCTCGTCGTAGACATAAAGTCCCGGCACCGCGAAGTGACTCCTCGGTTGCTTCGGTTTTTCCTCGAGGCTAATTGCCTTTCCACCAGCATCGAATTCGACTACGCCGTACCGTTCCGGGTCGCGGACTTGATACCCGAAAATGCAGGCGCCACGTTCGATAGCCAGCGCGTCTCGGTAAAAGTCGAGTTTTCCATAGAAAATATTGTCACCCAGGATGAGTGACGCACCGCAGCCCTCGATGAATTTTGCCGCGATCAGGAAAGCTTGTGCGATTCCCTCGGGCTTCGGTTGCTCGGCGTATTCAATCCGAATTCCAAGGTGCTCGCCGTCGTTCAAGTAATCGCGCAGCATCGGCAAGTCCTTCGGGGTGGAAATGATCAGCACCTCGCGCAAGCCGCCAAGCATGAGCGTAGCCAGGGGATAGCAGATCATTGGCTTGTCGTAGATCGGGAGAAGTTGCTTGCAGACGATCTTCGTCAACGGAAAAAGACGTGTCCCGGCACCGCCTGCGAGAAGGATGGCTTTCTTCATTTTCGATTTTCGATTTTCGATTCTCGTTCGCGGCTCCAGCGCACAAGTAATTCCGCCCATTCCTGCCAGAAACGCGCCCCGGCAGTCAAATCGATCCCGCTCTTTTGGCTGAGTTGTGCAAGCGCCTGCTGTGGAACCGAACGGAATGTTGTCTTATCAACGATAAACGAACTGTCACGGACTAATTTCCGATCTCTTAAACGACCGCCTATACACTCTGATAATGCGTTCTGGATCCACTCTCGCGGTAAGGCCGATCGCGCCTCGATCGTGGCGCTCACGGTAACATTGAGAAGTTTCCTTAAGATGAGCGCGCAGACGAGGGCACGGGAACTCGTCGCGTGGACATGCGACACTTTTTTTTCTCGAAGCAGATCGATCAAAACGAGAGCAAAACGCGCCTGCCGCAAAAAGATGGCACTTGGGGCCCTGACTCTCTGCTGCGCGCGATCTTCTTCCAATTTTTGCACAAGTGCGTGGTTTGCCCTCCATTCGGCCTCGATGACCATCGGGTCTGGCAGAAATTCGAGTGACGGCGCCATTTTTTCCATCGCTCGCGTGTACCGCGCACGAGAATTCAATTCGGATACGATTGGGACGATCGGCACATGACGTCGCTTCATCTCTTCAAGCTCGCGTTCAAGAAGCGGCAAATCTCTGTCCGGCCAGTGTTCGATGATGTACGCGATCTGACTCTCTTCTTTAGTGGCGCCTCTGCTTGCCTCGCCGTAGCTCGCCGTGACGACCGAAGTTGGGTGGGCCGCTTTTTCCCGGTATGCACCCGGTGTCTTGTGCAGAAGCTCGATAAGCGGCTCCACCGTGTGCTCGATTCGAAAATGTTGCTCGATTCGCGCGCGTCCGGCGCGACCATAGTGCAATCGCAATTTGGCGTCTTCCATGAGTCGTCCCAGCGCTTCGGACAACGCCATTGTATCCTCAGGCGAAACGAGCAACCCCGTTTCCCCGTCCACGACTGACTCAGGAATTCCAGCCAATCGGGTGGAGACGACCGGACGCGCAGCGGCCATCGCCTCGATGATCACGGTTGGAAAAACATCGCTGGCCGCTTGGTTATCTATCACCGAAGCGAGCGCGAAAATATCAGCGGACCTGAGTTTCTCCAGAACTGCTCCCTGCGAAAGCGAGCCAAGCAGGTGAACCCGATCCGACAGCTTCAGCCTTCTAATTCTTGCTTCGAGATCACCGCGTAGCGGGCCGTCGCCAATGATTTCACAGTTGAAATCAAGACTTCGGCGCGCGAGATCGGCGCACGCGTCGATCAGGTACTCAAATCCCTTGAAGGCGACTAGTCGGCCGATGCTGATGATGCGCGGCACTTGATTGATCGATACTTCTTCGTTCGGCGAGGAAAAACGCGTCAGATCCATCCCGTTATAAACACGGTGAATTTTGCCAGCGGAATTGGGGCAGCGTTGGCGCAGCAGGTCACGGCTGTAGTCCGTTTCGGCCGCAACGAACTCCGCGGCGGCGCAGATTTCCCGCAACAGATCGTCATTGCCAAGGTCCTTCATGAAATCCTGTCCATGCGCTGTCACGCTGAATGGAATCCCTGAAATCTCTTTCAGGAACATCGCGGTGTGCGCCGCTCGATTCGCGAAGTGAACATGAACATGGTCGACACCGCGACGTTTAAAATGGTCGGCAAAGTAAAGGGCGTTGCGCGCGCGCTGCTCTGCCTTGACGCCGGGACCATATTTTCGCTCGTGCCGGTCGACCAGGTCGCACGGCCATTTGCCATCGGTTTTCGCGTTCTTTTCTGAAATCTTTAAGATTTCCTGCGGCGGTGCGTACTGAATGGGCGCGCGCAAACAATCGATATGCTCGTGCCGGAGGCTCGTGAGCGGGGGGTACACCGAGCCGATCTCAAGCTCGAAACCGAGCTGTTCCAGCGCCAGCATCTCCGCGTCGCAAAACGTCTGCGAAAGCACTGGATACCGGGAGTAAAGATAGCCGAGACGCATCGAACCGGATGATTACCCGCTCCGCGCAAAAATAGCAATGGTAGGGCGTGCTCGCCGAGCGCGCCGCAGGTGGCCACCCACCCCTACGAAAAGCGAACGTCCTTGCCCGGATCCATCTCGAAGTCGAGATCCAGGGAATCCTCTATGTTAGGCTTGATCACTTCCTCCATGAATTTCACGAAAATGGAGTCTTCGCGAAAGATTGCGTACTTGTCCATCGACTCAAAATCGATGGCAATAAAGAACGGCCACGGCAATTCGGGATCGATCCGTTTTCCACATTTAATGTTCAAGACCTCGGGAATTTTAAGAAGCTGCATGCGCGTGTTCATCATCATCGCCTCCACGCGAGCAGGGGTGACCTCGGGTTTGAGTTTATAGAGGACGACATGATGAATCATGAGGGTAAAGCTAATAGGCGTTTCCGATAAGACGCGCAAGTCCGAATCCGTTGCCCGAGAGAGGGAACACAGGCGTCGTTTCATTGCCACCGCTTTGTTGCATACGGGCGAAATGGTACATCGGCGCTGCGGCCGTTGCACAAAATGCAGACTCGCCGCACCCGTCTAGTGTGAATACTTTTGAAGAGCAGATGACTTTGAAAGAACCAGCCGCAGAGATCTCTGCGAATCTGGAATATCCTGCGTGTCCACTATGCGGGAATGATCGGCGCAATTTTCCGTTTCGTTTGCATGAACCTTACAGGGTGGCCCGCTGCCTCGAGTGCGGATTCCACTTTCTTTATCCGCGCCTGATGGAGAGCGCGATGCAGGAGGTCTATCGCGAATCATCATACTATGAAGGCGGCGCGTGCGGATACGCGGACACCAGCTACACTGCCCAGGAATTCGCGTTGCGAGCAACGTTCAAACTCCTGCTGCATAACCTCGCCGAACGCGGATTGACAATCTTTCGACCGCTCCGTATCGATTTGTCACGTTGGATGCTTAATTAGCAGTAAAATGCACGCGCTCGACCAAAACGACTGGCATTGCAGGCTCTGCGGCCAACCTCTAGCACAGGGTTCTCCTAATTGTCGCGATGGCAAAGTAATACTTTCGGTCCTAATCCCCGTACACAATGAGAGCGAGCAGATAGTTCAGAATCTGTCGTTAATACATGCACAAGCGTCAACGACAGCACTGCCAATGGAGATGATCGTCATCGATGACGGCTCGATAGACAACACCTGGCAAGCCTTGGAAAAGATGGCTGAGCAAATGCCGGAACTGAAAGCGCTTCGGTTTAGCCGCAATTTTGGAAAGGAAGCGGCCATTTGTGCAGGCCTTGCCTATTCGTGCGGGAAAGCATGCATCGTAATAGACTCCGATCTGCAACATCCCCCCGAGCTAATTCCAGAAATGGCTCATCTCTGGAGAGAGGAGCATTGGGACATTGTCGAAGGGATAAAAAGAACACGAGGGACAGAGCCGCTGATCAACAAGATCGGTGCGCGTTTTTTTTATCGCACTCTAAGCCGCCTTTCAGGTTACGACCTATATGGGTCTTCGGATTTCAAGCTTCTAGATCGCAAGGTCATTGACGCGTGGCTGGATATGCGTGAGCGCAACACCTTCTTCCGAGGCATGATCACCTGGCTCGGCTATCGTCGAAAGCAGATAAGCTTTTCAGTGCCGACGCGGCGATTGACGCAGTCACGCTGGTCATTTTTTGGTCTCTTTCGTTTAGCTGTCATTGCGATTACAGCTTTTTCGTCCCTACCGCTCCAAGCAGTAACCTTGCTCGGTGGGGTCTTTCTGTTTTGTGCGGCCGTATTTTCAGGCTACGCGCTCCTTCTGTATTTCACCGGGCTAGCTCTTCCGGGCTTTACCACGGTTATTATTCTCGAGTTGGTTATAGGCGGCGTTTTAATGATTAGCTTGGGCATAATCGGTACTTATATCGCTCAGATCTACCAGGAGGTTAAATATCGTCCACGCTACGTCGTTGCAGAGACTCTCGCCATTCGCGGGGATGACAAACTCTCGGTTGCTCCGGAAAACACTCGGACAGAAGGGATGTCCAAATTGCGTAGCAAATCGTGAGTTGAGAGCTGGTCCGTGCAAGGCGGGTAACCTAGCTGTGAGTGAGATGGAGCTACCAAACGGACACCCGCTTAGACGGCGAGAGGGCGACGCGATCCACATTCGCGGAGATTATCAGGCCCGGGCTTTGAAGTCCGATCGAGCCGCTCAGCGCTTCTGGCACGAAGCAAAGTTTAGGTTAATCGAACGGGTCGCAATGCCTGCAAAGCATGAACGCGTCCTCGATGCAGGATGTGGATCGGGAACCATTAGTCATTTTTTGTCTGACTATGCAGGCGAGGTCATTGGCATCGACAGCAATTCATCGGCGATAAGCTACGCCAGAGAGGCGTTCAGAGCGCCCAATCTCGAGTTTCGCCTGGGTCAATTTGGCGACCTCGAAGGTGAGAAGCCATTCGACAGAATCTACTGTATCGAAGTCATCGAGCATCTCTATGAACATCAGGTGGCGGATGTTCTCCGCCTGTTCTATAAACTGACAAATCCAGGTGGTCAGCTTTTTATTACGACGCCGAACTATCGAAGTGCCTGGCCACTTATTGAATGGCTTCTGGATAGATTCGCATTGGTCGCAAAGCTGGATGAAGCACAGCATGTAACGCATTTCAACAAACGAACGGTATCTGCGCTGTGCGAACGCGCCGGATGGAGACTGCGTCACACCGGAACTTTCAACGGACTTGCCCCGTTCCTCGCTCCGATCTCTCGCCACTTCGCACTACGCATGGAAAGCATCGAGTTTTCGGTTAATACGCTGCTTCCGCAAAATCTTCTGTTTTGCTTGTGTATTAGAGAAGTTTGATCTCGGAGCATTGAGTGCGGACTCTGATTTCAACGGGACACGTGCTGTCATCATGAAATGGGCTGACCTACCGAGCGGTCAGGTCTTTGCCAGCGTTATCCTCTTGGAGTTCATCATCGGAAGCCTCTAATGATCCCCCCGCAAGTCTCCTTAGAGGATAGCTCTTGGCAAGTGCTTGCCTCTTGATCTCTCTTAAGTCTGCGCCGTCGTTGAGGCTACCAGGAACCCGATAAATAGTCAAAGCACCGAAGCGATTTTCCTTATCTTCAAACACCCTCTCAAAGTAGCGCTTGAAGACCGATTCATTCAGCTTCCCTTTGAGGAAGCCGAAACGGATGCCGTTATCAATAGCGACATATCGGATCCCGTTTTGATGAAGCAGATGAACAAGCTTGCTCGGATCTTTCTCTGTGAGCATTTGCTCATAAAGGACGTCGCGTGGACCTGTCGGATACCCCGAGCCCCACGCAAAGTATGGCCAGCCATAGAAGATGCGGCGGCCATTGAGTAGAATTGGGTGAAGGATGAATCTATCGCTAAGAAAGACATCTTTAGGCGTGGTGTTAGCTTGGAGCCAGTCCGACAGGCGATTTTGCCTAAATGGCACGTCAACAATCGTGTCGTTGTGGATACGAAACCATTCAATGAAACCTCCTAAGGTAACACTGACAGTTAGAACTACGGCGGCGGCCTTCCCTATGACTCGTGCTCTCCAGAGCTGACACAAGCCATAGGCGGCGAACAGATTTATGAGAGTTACCCAGGTGTTTAGGAACTTATGATTGATCAGAAGCTCAATACTGAACTGGAAAGAAAAAGCTACGAGAATGAGGCTCGAAAGAGCCAGAAACATTCGTCGTTGTAAACCAGTGGCGAAAACCAGCGCCAGGGCTATTAACAACCACTTATATCCGAAAGTAAAGGCAAGGTACTTTGTGACGTTCCACATTGTTGGATCTGGAAGTGTGAAGCCCCAGTGAAGCAGCTTGGGAGTATGAACGCCGTCGATGCTTAAATAAATCAGTTGTGGCAGCGCGATCATTCCAGCGGCAACGCCCAGCGCCAGCATTTGGAGCCGCAGCGGAAACAGGATTAACAACACTGCCAACACCGCGGCGGCCCCAACAAACACCGCGCTGTTCCACATCGGTAGGAGACCAAGCAGCACACCTGAGAAGACGAAGCCCGGCAGGGTACCGCCCAACGTTTGCTTCGTAAAAGCAGGTTCCTGCTTTGCTCGTGTTGGCGCTGACAGGGAACCCATCTCAGTTGTTGATTCTGCAAGGCTTTCGGACCGAGTGGCATCATCTGGCAGCGTATCCGGCGCGGTTTTGGGTAAGGCGTTTGGCTCCGGCTTTACCACACGAGTGGAAGGAGATCGTTTGGTTTCGTTATCGGAGAAATCCCGATAGCGACGCACGACAAAGATCAGAACCATAAGCAACGCCCCCGTCGCTACCGTGAGATGCCGTTGCACATAGTAGATGCCGAGCGACCAGATTCCCCAGTCCTCTCCTCTGTAGGAATAACCTGACCACAACCAATGATTAAGATGTTTCACCGCATCGACCGCCCGGCTGAATGATCCCTGTGAACGCAGAAACGGGGCATACGAGAGCGTGGTCGGAAAGAAGAATAGGGAAGCTCCGATTCGTCCGACAGCTCGCGAGTTGAATAGCGCCTCGCCCAGCGTCATCAGTAAAATCAGCATCGCGAGCAGTGAGAGAACGCTGATGAGATTGAGAGCCCAAGCCATGTTAAGACCCAGGAACTCAAGATTTCCCGCCTGAAACCAAAACAGGAAGTGGTAGCGAATTGGGGGACCGATGAAGTGTGGATATTCTGTCGGGAAATTGTGACCAACTGCGAAGCTTTGAACCAAGGACAGGTTGGGGCCGAAATCATTCCAGACTACAAACGCCATCTTCACGTTTCCGTCTTTAAGCCAAAGCGTTCCAAACATCAGGTAGCAAGCAGCCACTAAGAAAGCGCCAATGAAAACCGCGTCCCAAACTGTGGAACCCGCAGGGCGAAAGCGTGACAGCGTCGGATCGAACATGGACCGCGGTCGAAGGTTGTAGATCGCAAGAACTGCAAGCAAGAAGAACAAGACATTCGCTCCAACCAACGGTTTACTGGACCAGGCAAAGGCAAGCGCTAATAGGTATGTCGCCCATGTGCTCAACACGAGTCCGACTAGAAAAGACGCCGCCAGGTAATGGAGCCAGGAGTTGAAGCAGTAGAAGCGCCGGCAAACGCAGGCACCAAGGACAATCGTCGTTGCCAGGTAAATCAGCGCCAACATTGCGGATCAGCGGAGTGAGACGCGAAGTCTAAATACAGATCGTGGACAGTTATGGGTGAATTCGGTTCGTCCACAGAAATTGATAAGTCGCAATCGCATTGATTGCCACCGAAACGATAAAGAGGAAAAACTCGTTTGCCGAGAACTTCGCCGGGCCGTTGCCGGTCAGCACAAGAAACATCCAGGGAAGCAGAATGGTCGCGTAGCGGTAAGAGAATTGCCAGCCACCGGGATTTCCGTGACACCAGAGCGCTGCCGTCAATAGCCCAATCGCGATCCAGGCTATAATCTTGTATTTTCCTCCTTCGCGAAAGAGAAGGAAAAGAAACGGACTGGCGAGAAAGATTGAGCAGCCAAAGCCGTATGGCTGAATATAGGGAAACGCAGAGAGGACATCGCCGTATCCCTTAAAAAGCATGTGATGCATATTTCCGGGGATTGCATGAAGAGAGAATAGTCCGTGCTGATACCACGGCTCTTGGAGAACGCGGGGGATTCGGGCATATCCAAAATCAAAGATAGAATGAAAGCGCGCGAAGTTGTACTCCGCTGTTAGAATCCCGAGGGTTACTGGCAGGACCATAAAGGAGATCAAGTTTGGCGCCTTTTTGCGAAGCCGTTGCCCAATGGTGCTTAACCGGATCGGCTCGTTGCCATCGGGAATTGTGAACCACAAATAAAGAAAAATGGGCAGAACAAGAATGAGTTCGGTACGATTACCAAAAGCCAGGGCGAAAAAGGCTCCGGCGACGAAAGGACATGGTTGAATCAGGGTAAAATATAACGCTCCTACCTCTCCCAGTAATGCAAAGCCGAGCGCTAGTTGCCAGGACCCGCCGAATCCGAGGTTACACCATGTCCAGGTCCCGAAGATGGGAAACAGCGCGAGAACAATACGCCGGGCAATTGACTTAGTTCCGACGCTCGACAAGCCAAAGAAGAAAAACACGCACAGTCCCGCGATCAATGCCGTCAAGACTTGCGCAGGGAAACTGTGAATCCATCCTGGTTGCTGCAAAAGAGCGACTGGAAGGACGCTTAGAACTGCGCCAAGGGGAAAGACAGAGTAATATTTGCCTTCGAATGGAACCAGCTCGTTCAGCCACGAGCCGGGGCGCTTGTCGAGGCCAAGATGTCCGTGCAACAACGCCGATGCAATTCGACCCGTGTAATCAAAGTCGTGCATCGTTGCCTTGGCTGTAAAAAAGAAGATGAACGCTGCAAGAATGGACAGCCCGATCGCTAACCAAAAATCCTTCCACTTGCGCGACATGCTAATCACAATATGCCAAGGACCCGATTTCATCGAATCGTCTTATTGTGTGCTGACCTAGCGCGGTGGAATCGGGCGTGGTCGCGGCGTTGGGCGATGTCGTGGTATTGGGCTAGGTCTCGGTGTAGGCGTAGGTGCTGGCAGGGTAAAGGCATACACTTTATTGTCTCCAGCAATGTAGATGTGTCCCCGAACTGCAATACCGGTGGTGCTATATGAATGCGTGCCTGGGATGAGTTCGTTCGGACCGCCACCAGCGTAAACAACCGCTCCGGTCTCTCCATCATAGCCGTGTAACTGCTGGTCCCCTTCAACTCCCCACCCAGCAGTGCCCACCACCCACACAATAACATCATTGATGCCATCAGTCGAGGTAACGAAAGGCGAGCCGCAACCGGCATCGGTTCTTGTAGCGCTCCAACCGGTGGCGATGGTGGGCGGGCTAGTGGCTGTGATGCGGAAAGTAGTGAGGGTGCTCCTAGTGGCGCGGAAAGCCACGTAGGTGCCCCGGTTGGTTCGATATGCGGCGGCTGCCTGGATGATGCTGTTGCCGGGAGATACGTTAGCCTGAGCCACAGGCACACTGATGCCCCCCAGGTTATCCCGATTAAGTAAATATCCGTTGGTATTTTTGCCAAGCGCGACCACCAGATGAGAAGGCGTTGCGCCCGGCACGTCCACCAGCAAAGGTCCGCAACCGCCCAGATCGAAGTCCCAAGTGTCAAGATCGAGCCAGTTGAGTGGCGCCCAATAATCGCTGGGCGAGCCGCTGAAGATCGGGCCCGGCTGGAAGCGGATTACTGCTTCCCCGCCACCCCAGTTACCGTTGGTGTTGTAGGTATTACCCGTGGTGACGAAGGGATTGTTTCCATCACTGGCAACGCCGCCAACTCCCCATATGGCGCCGCCAAGCGCATCTGTCGCCCATGCCATTACACCGCCCGGGTTATTGATGGGCACCCCTACTAGCCAGCCATGCCAGAGACCGCAATCCAAGAGACTGCCATACGGCACGTAAAGAATGTTGTCTACAATCCCAAGTGCGGGCCGTTGCGCTTGTATGGATGGTGTAAACGTCGTGCCGTTATAAACTGCGACCTCGCCCACGTCCACAGGCCAGCCGGGATTGATGTCGCCTGTGTCCACATTAAGAGAGAAGATGAGATGCTTCTTGGTGTTGCCGCCGTCAGGTGTGATCATTGCGTTAAAAAAAAGCCCGCGCGAGGCAAGATCGATAATGGGTGTGCCGGTAATACCGAAGGGATCAATATTGCCGTGGCATGTGAGATCTTCTTCCGGCACCGGATCGCCCATGTTGCGCTCCCAGATGACCGAACCGTCCATAGCATCGAGTGCATACACGTTATTGGATTCGGTTACCGCGATGATCGTCGGCCTGCCGCCCGGCCCGTCGTCAATGTAAAGCGGCTGCGCATAAACATCGCCGACGATTGTGCCGTCAAAGTTCAGGTCGCGCATAAGATTGGCCGTAGCGGCCGGCGTGAATGCGGAATCAACGTAAAGGCCGTCGCGCGAATCGTGATTGTGAAATTGCGTAACGTTCACCTGCGCGTTCGCCGCGGAAATTGCACTGAGTACAGCAATGCACGATCCGGCAATGACAGGCGAGGAAATTGAAATTGGAGATTTCATAGGCAGCATTCTGAGAGTGGAGTCGCCCTTTCTACCACAATGCGCTGCTTCCTTGTCAAGCCCCGTGACGACTGCGACGAGACAATCTTGTCAGAACTTGGTAATCGCGCCCTCCAATCACTAATCACGGATCACCAATCACTGTGTCGTCATCGCGGCGGTGTCGGGCGAGTTCGCGGGGCTGGGCGAGTCCTTGGTGTTGGACTAGGTCTTGTTGTTGGAGTTGGAGTTGGGGTTAATGTCGGCGTTGCTGTAGGCGTCGGAGTGCCAGTGGGTGTCACTGTTGGTGTCGGAGTAGCGGTGGCTGTCGGAGTAGGCGTAGGCGATGATGTCGGCACTTCAAAAGCATACACTTTGTTATCTCCGGCGACATAGATGCGGCCGCGGGCTGCAATGCCAGTGGTGCTATAGTAATGCGTTCCTGCCATCAGTTCGTTCGGGCCGCCTCCAGCGTAAACAACTGCACCAGTGTCTCCATCAAAGCCGTGTAATCGCTGGTCACCCTGCGTGGCATGATCCTCGGTGCCAACTACCCAGACAATCATGTTATTATTGCCATCAGTAGAGGTGACAAAAGGCGAGCCGCAACCGCCACCGGCCCGGGTCACACTCCAACCGCCAGGGATGTCGATAGCAGGCGGATTGGTCGCAGTAATGCGGAAAGCGGACAGGACGGTGTTGCCGTCATTGTTGGCGCGCAACGCGACATAGGTGCCCTGTTCGGTTCGATAAGTTACGGCTGCTTGGAGAATAGTGCTGCTGGCAACCTGAGCTGATGCTACCGGCGCGCTGATCCCACCAAGATTGTCGCGATTGACCAAATACGCATTGCGGTCCTTCCCCATCGCAACAATAAGATGGGAAGGCGTTGCACCGGGCACGTCCACCAACAATGGACCGGAGGCGCCTAGATCCGAGTCGCTTTGATCGAGTGATTGCCAATTGGTAGGGGCCCAGTAATCGCTTGGCAACCCGCTAAAGATAGGACCTGGCTGGAAGCGAATCACTGCTTCGCCGCCACTCCAGTTGCCACCAGTGCCAGACGTATTGCCCGTAGTAACGAACGGGTTGACGCCATCGCTGGCGACGCCACCGACTCCCCATATGGCCCCGCCTGTGGCACTGGTGGCCGCGGCCCATGCTGTTACGGTGGATGGATTATCGATTGGAACTCCCACCAGCCAGCCATGCCAGAGACTGCAATCCGTCATGCTCCCATACCCAACATAAAGAATGTTGCCTACGATTCCGAGTGCCGGCCGTTGCTGTTGGATCTCCGCAGTGAAAGTCAGGCCGTTGTATGAAGCTGTTGCCTCTACGTCGACTGGCCAGCCTGGGTTGATGTCGCCTGTATCCAGGTTAAGAGACAAGATGAGATGTTTCTTGGTTTCACCGCCATCAGGTGTGGTCATTGCGTCGAGAAAGAGCGCTCGCGAAGCGAGATCAACAATGGGCGTACCCGTGATGCCCATGGGATCAAATTTAGTGCAGTTGAGATCAATCGCTGACACAGGAGAACCAACGTTTCGCTCCCAGATAACGCTCCCATCGACAGCATCGAGCGCGTACACATTATTCGATTCGGTTACCGCAATGATCGTAGGCCTGCCGCCTGGGCCGTCGTCGATGTAAAGCGGCTGAGCATACACGTTGCCGACGATCGTTCCGTCAAAGTTCATGTCGCGCGTAAGATTGGCCGCCGCACTCGGGGTGAACGCGGAGTCAACGTAAAGGCCGTCCCGCGAATCGTGGTTGTGAAACTGGGTCACGTTTACTTGTGCGTTTGTTGAAAGGGTTGCGCCCCAGAAACAAACGATGACAACTGAGAAAGTGGAAGACAGAGGTTTCATGCGTCAGTGTTTAAGGATTTCCGGCGCTCTTTTAGCATGCCGTGGCGCTTTCGTGTCAAGCCAACGATCAATCGCTGATTTGTCGCCCGTAGGTTTGGGGGGCCGATCACTGAATTAGCGATCACTACTTCAATCAGAGCAGAGTCGGGCGGAGCCGCGGCGTCGGTCGAGCCCTCGGTGTTGGAGTAGGTCTGGGACTGGGTATCGGAGTAGGAGTTGTAGTTGGCGTTACCGTAGGCGTCGGAGTCGGACTTGGTGTAGGCGTCACCGCCGGTCCTTCCTGTAATTCAAAGGAGCCGATGTCGATGCGATCGTTCCTTAAGCGATAAAAGTCGGGGCCGCGTTGGTCGTACCAAGGGGGCGGAGTGAAGATGGGGTCACCGGCGTCAATGGCCGGGCTGCCCGGCAGCAGGGCGTACGTCGATGTTGGTCCGCCATTGTTCTGCAAAGGACTTAGCAGCGGGTCTGTATTGATCTGATCGCCCGGGCCGTTTAGGTAACCGCCGCCATCATCGTTACTAATATTATAGCCCGCTGAGGTAATTGTGCCTGCGTTGTTGAAGATATTCTGCCCATAAGCACCGTCCGCGTTCAGAATTGTATTCCCAATCTCGAGAGTCCCTCCATTGCAGATGCCAGCGCCGTTTCCGTAGAAAAGGATGTAGTTATCGCTGAAAGTGCTATTACTGATAGTCACTGTCCCAGCGGCGTAGATACCACCGCCCAGACCAGGCCCTTTGGCGGGGCTCCCGAACACCGAGTTGCCACTGATCGTACAGTTGCTGATTATACCCCCACCGTTTATACCACCTCCTGCGCCAGGAAAGTTATTCTTGCCCCCGCCAGCCCCGTTGTCACTGATCGTACAGTTGCTGATTATCCCGCCACCTGAAATACCGCCGCCGTCGGTGCCGGCATAGTTATCAGCGATCGTGCTGTTAGTAATCGTCCCGCCACCTGAGATACCGCCGCCGCTTCCGAAGGTGAATGGAAACGGCCCCACGGCAGAGTTGCCGCTGATAGTGCTGTCGATGATGGTCAGCGACCCACCTGCAATGCCGCCGCCGCTTCCAGATGCTACATTATTAACTACCGAACAATTGGTGAGGGTCAACGTGGCCTGATCATTCAATATCCCACCTCCAATATCAGCATCGCCGCCGCTAATCGTGACACCTTCTATGTTCACCATCTGATCGGGCATGACATGGAAGATTCGGAAGGGCATATTTGAAGATCGTGAGACCGCGAGCATAGCCGGTCCCGGACCGCTGATCGTAATGCTCTTATCGACTACAAGCTCGCCGCTGGTCAGCCCAATAGTACCAGTGACTGCGAAAGTGATCGTGTCTCCATCGTTCCCATCAACCAGCGCCTGACGCAGTGAGCCCGAACCGCTGTCATTTCTGTTGGTCACTGTTATGGTGGTTGCGCGCGTTGAAATTGTCATTGTGCAAAGCAGCAACAGGAAAATTGGCACACCCAGATTAAAGTGGAATCGAGAAGGAAATTTCTTCTTCACTTGTTGAGTCCGAGCGAGGAAAGGCTTTTAGTCGAAGCGCGTCAAAGGCGTCAAGACTTTTGTGACTCCGTTCGGCGCGCCTTGGTGGTGACGCCTCACCAATCACCGATCACAAATCACCCTCCTTCGCCAAGGCTACGGCGTGCCAGGCTGATCACTATGTCTTTCAGCGCGGAGTCGGACGAGGATGTGGACTTGGGCGAAGCCGTGGCGTCTGGCCCGCCTGCACTTCAAGCGATCCTATGTCAATGCGCCGGTTGCGGACGCGCCAAAAACTGGGTCCGCGCTGATCGTAGATAGGTGGCGGAGTAAATCTAGGATTGCCCGCATCGATAGCCGGGCTGCCGGGCAGTAGTTCATGTGTAAAAGTCGGTCCGCCATTGTTCTGCAACGGACCTAGTAGCGGATCAGTATTGTTAAGATCGCCCGGTCCGTTCAAACCGCAGTCATCGCTGCAGACATTGTAACCAAGCGAAATGACTCCACCATAAATGTTGTCGCCCTCGGTAGCCGAGTTGTAGCTTAGGATGCTATTGGTGATCGTGACTCCGAAGGAGTAGATACCACCGCCCAGGCCAGGTCCCTTGAAGCCGTTGTCCCCCCACGCCGTGTTCCAGCTAACGGTACAGTTGCTAATCGTCCCCGCGCCAAAAATACCGCCGCCCTGGCCCGGTATGTGGTTGTCGCCGCCGCCAGCTGCGTTGCCACTGATGGTGCTATCGCTGATCTCGATTGTTGTTCCGCTGGCGGAAATGCCGCCGCCCGCGAAGAGGGCGAAATTATCAGCGATTGTGCTGCCGGTAATTGTGAGTGTTCCGTCAAAGCTAGAAATGCCGCCGCCGCCCCCATCGGCAGAGTTACCGCGCACAGTGCTGTTGATGATGATCAGCGTCCCAGAAGCGTTATTGATTCCGCCGCCATCGCCTCCGTTGGCACTGTTGTAGGTCACGGCACAATTGTCCACGGTCAACGTTGCCTGATCGTTGTACATGCCCCCTCCACCGTAGCTAATAGTTAAACCTTCTATTGTCACGGTATGGTTTGGCGTTACATGGAAGACGCGGATGCCCGCGTTTAAAGTTACATAACCCCACACCGCCAGCAGAGTCGGGCCCGGTCCGCTGATCGTGACGCTCTTGTCGACTGCCAGCTCATCACTGGTCAGCGCGATGGTGCCGGTTACGGTGAAATTGATCGTGTCACCATTATTCGCGTCGGCGAGGGCTTGCCGCAGCGAGCCGAGACCACTGTCGGAAGTGGTGGTGACGGTTATGGTGTCTGCCTGAACTGAAATGGCGGCGGCACAGACGACGACGGAACAAATTGCAGCGCGCAGATTGGACACGGTGGATCCCAAAGTGGATTTGTCTCTCATGGTGGAGAATCGACGAGGAAAAACCTTACTGGAAGCGCGTCAAAGATGTCGAGAGATTTCTCATTTGAGGATTCTCTTCGGCGCGCCCGACGGTCGCGCCGTACCAATCACTAATCACTAATCACTAATCACTAATCACGAATCACCGATCACTATCCTTTGCTACGGCTGGATTTGGTCGGTCCAGAGAAATTGCCAGGTGGCTATGGCATTGATTGCGACCGATACCACGAACAGTGAGATCTCAGGCACGGATATCGTTGTGGGACCATTGCCTGTCAATAAAAGGAACATCCAGGGAAGCAGGATCATGGCGTAGCGATAGGAGAATTGCCAGCTCCCCGGATTTCCGTGTAACCAAAGCACAAGTGTTAGGATGCTGATAGCTACCCAGGCCACCATCTTGTATCGCCCGCCCTGGCGAAACAGAAGGCATAGAAACGGGCTCGCCAGGAAGATTGAGCAGCCAAAGCCGTCTGGCCGGATATAGGGGAAGTGACGAAAACTCTCATATCCTTGGAATAACATCGTGTAAATATTCCAGGGGATAGCATGGATCGAAAACAACCCATGCCGATACCAGGGCTCCTGCGCCACTTCCGGGATGTGGATGTAACCAAAGTCGAAGATGGAATGAAAACGTGCGAAGTTATAGACGGCAGTCGCGAGCGCGAGTATTGCAGGCAGGCTTACGAAACGGATGAGCATTCGGCTGTTCCCACGGAATCCTCGTTTTAAATCCGCCAGTCCGATCGCGTTCCCAGTTTGCGGCGGACTGGAGACCGCCGCTCCTTGTTGCCCATCTGGCTGGCGCCAGAACAAATAGAGGTAAAGAGGCAATGTGATGAGTAGCTCGGTTCGATTTCCAAAAGCCAGGGTGAAGAACGCTCCTGCAACAAATGGCAATGGGCGGACCAGAGTAAAATAGAGTGCTGCGGCTTGCCCGAGCAAACCTAAACCAAGAGCGATTTGCCAGGCGCCGCCGAATCCGAGGTTGCACCATGTCCAGGTTCCGAAAATTGGAAACAGAGCCAGCATGGATCCTGCGCGCTAACGATTTGCCTTCGAGGCTTGAGTAAGCGGCACGGAAAGCATTCGCGAGCTGGAAAAAGAAATAAACGCACAATCCCGCAATCAGGGATGCCAAAATATGTCCGGGAAAGTTCTGGATCAGGCCCGTGTTTCGCAGGAGCGCTACTGGAAGCATGCTAATCACTGCTCCGAGCGGAAAAGCTGAGTAGTATCTGCCTTCCCACGGAATCATCTCGTTAAGCCAGTCAGGCGGTTTGTCCTGAAGACCCAGCTGGCCATGGAGCAGGGCTGAGGCGATCTGACTCGTGTAATCCAGATCGTGCAGGGTTGCCTTGGTCGAGAAATAGAAGACGATTGCCGCGAACAGCGAGACGGCTATCGCCACCGGAAACTCCCGGATCTTGTTAGTCTTCAATGTCATAGTAATGACGAAGCCGCGTAAATATAGACTTGCTGTCCAGACTTTGCCTGACTTATGCGCGGCGAAGCACGAGTGATCCGTCCGCGCCGGGCTTCGGCGTGACAGGCGAATGATGAAGGAATGTCAAAGATTCGTGATTGCGGCTGCCGGACTCTGTCACCAGTACCGCGAAGGGGGCTGCCCGGGCTATCTCACTTCCATCTTTCATAAGAATGCCGGCCTAACAGCTTTTCCCAGACGGCTCTTGTCTCGGCGGGCACGTTTAGATCGGCGTCGACTAGCCAGGAGACTGTTGCAAGCGAGTTTATAACAACTGAGAAGGCGACTAGTCCAATTATTATATGACGAGACCAAAGCAAATCTGAGCCGCTTGAACCTAGAAAGATAACAAGGCAGAAAATCAGGAAAGGATAAAAATCAGTAGCGTAACGTTGGGCTAGCACGAAATATGAGAGGATGCAGAGAAATTGAACGACGAGGGCCGCGGCAATACCCCACCCGAGGAGATCGACCTTACGTCGAACAAGACACACGATTCCCATGATCCCAGCAAAAACAAGCCAACTGGAAGACCAGAGGAGAGAGATGTATACCTCGCTGTCCGAATTGGAAAAGAGCGAAGGATGGTTATAGAGATGGCGGTCTACCGCGACGAAAGAAGGTTGACGTTCAAGGCTAGGTAGGCGCAGGCTGAAGTAATCAGCAAAACTATAGGGAATGCGACGCGGGCTGAACATTCCGTATTTGTGCGCAAACTCGCTGTGAACCGGGTTGACGTAGTAGTCATAGTTTACTCCGGTGAACGTGCCGAATCTTGCGTAGCTTAGCCAAACATAAAACGCGAGGGCAGCGCCCAGCGGCAGAAAGAGGGCCAGCAGATTAGTTAATCGCTTTTCGCGTCCTACCTGTATGGCAAGGAGCGGTGCGATCAGGATGAAAGGTACGCCGAAGGTGACTCGTGAAAGCAAAGCTCCAGCGGCGCAGAGAGAGAATCCCCACAGTGAGCGTGTCAAAGCAGCGCCGTCAGTTTGTCGCGAGCGAAACGTGAAGTAGAGCGCGGCCAGCGACCAAGCCAGGCCCCAGATGATTGCTTCGTCGTAAATGGAAAGATTTCCAAGCAGTAAGAGTAGGGGTGAGCCGAGTGCAAACCCAACGATGCATGCATTTCCTAGCCAGGTACGGCCTCGTGACGAAAGTGGAGAGGAGCGCAAGGCTGTGCCGATAAGACCCGCGACGGCAAATAGCGCAACGACGGCCGCGCAAAATCCTGAAAGACGCGACCATTTTCCATGTCCCGCCGGATAAGCGAAATTTAACGGAATCCGAAGCAACGCCGGGAACGGTCCAAAGTACATGCGCACGTGATCGTTTACGATCATTGCTTCGTGACTGATTGCCTCTGCATCGACGTCCACATCGCCTCGCAGAAAATGCTCCGCCTGGGAATCATAGGCACCGCCTAGCACTTCCTTAACAAAAACCTGTCGTCCACCGGTCGTGGTGAAGACCCAAAGAAGGACGCTCAACAGGAGGATGAGCGGCAGAAATCGCGGAACGCCGTTAGACATTTGATGTGAAGCCCTTCAATCGAAGAAAACGTTCAACGCCCAACATCCAACGTCCAATCCTCAACAATCAGAATTGAATGTTGGGTGTTTAGCGTTGGGGCGTTGATGGAACAGGGCTGCCGGGAAAGGACTTAGCGCTTGAAGTCTAACGCGCCTTTTTTCACTGCGTAAGCGTAGCCCACCATCAGAATCGTGATGAAGCTGAGCATGCTCCAGAAAATGACGCTGCTCTGCCTGATCGCGTCGCGGTACACGACTGCCCACGGGTACATGAACACAATCTCAATGTCGAACAGGATAAAAAGCATCGCCACGACATAAAACTTCACGCTGAAGCGCGGCTGGCGTTCACCCTGGGGGATCATGCCGCATTCATACGGGGTATCCTTGGCGGGCGTACGTTTTCCGCTTTTGCCCACCAACACACTGACGACCAACGCGGAAGCGGCGAAGAGGATGGCTACAAGGATTTGCAGGAGAACCGGCAAATATTCGCCTAGCATCCGGAATTCCCTGGAATCAGGAGGGTTCCGTTATTTTACACCAGCAAGATGGCCATTCTGCTGGGCAATTGCGCTGGCCAAAGCCGCAGGCAACCCTTTGTATTTCTTGCCGTTCTTCTTGACCGCGCCCCGCGCCACGAGATTTTGCAATTTCTCATAAGCTCGCAAGCGCAGCATTTCCTCGCCACCGCTGGCAGCGTTCCGGGCCCGAAGATTCTCATGCACGATGTCGAACAACTGCTTAAATTCGAACGACGAACGCCGTGAGAGGACAGCTACCAGCTCCTCAGTTACCAGATCAGGAACGCGACGGGAGAATGCATTTTTCTTTAGAATAGCCATAGGGCTACAAACATAGCACGTTTTCGCCAAACTGCAGCACTTTTCTTTGTTCTCCCGTGGCTGAAACTTAAAAGAGTGCCGAAATGGCGCAGCTCTCCAGCCGAGCAATTCTTTCCCACCTATGGCGTGGCCGATGGGCTGCTCATCGCCGGCTGCGGCGTCGCTGTCGAAGAAGGCGCCCAACTGCCAAAGCCTGTGACGGCTTGTTGTCGTGCCGCCGTGCCGACGCTGCTCAGGATGGCGAGGCCTATAGCCGCTTGGTCCAACGTTATCGGTCCGAGCGACTCGGCCACATAGCCATCACGGTCATATCTTTGCGAGGAAACAATCGGACTCAGGTGCTTTGTGATCACATCTGGCGAT
>Ga0209239_1000671_pt1 | contig 19765 bp, 10 predicted proteins | sample GraSoi013_2_20cm_FD_185824 | JGI IMG/M metagenome (GOLD analysis project Ga0209239, IMG submission 185824) | Grasslands soil microbial communities from the Angelo Coastal Reserve, California, USA - Sample 10_02_2013_2_20cm (SPAdes) (version 2) | ecosystem: Environmental > Terrestrial > Soil >...
AGCCTCAACTCGCGTTCCGCCTCCTCATTCTTTCCTAAATCCCGGTAGGCCTGGCCCAGCAGATGGTGCGTAATGGAATTATTTGGATCCATGGATATCGCATGCTGAAGGGTGCGAACCGCAAGCTCGGTCTCTCCCTTCTTGGCCAGCACTTTTCCCATGAGAATGTACGGACCCGTAGAGGTGGAATCCAGCCAAATGGAACGCTGCAACAGCCGTTCCGCATCTTCGAATTTTTGAACCCGCGAATACGCATCGGCCAATTTGTAGTAGGTTGAGGCGTCGGTCGGATTAATCGCCAACTCCTTGTGGAACTCGGTAATCGCTTCAGGAACCCGTGACTTAAACAAATACAACTCACCCAGCAGAAAATGGGCGCGAGGAAGTTTGGGGTCGAGGGCAACGGCTTTCTGAGCGTATTCTTCGGCGACCGGCTCGAACTGCTGGCGGAACAGCATGCGAGCGGCAAACAGGTAGCTGGGCGCCGAATCCGGAGGCACATCGTACATCCTGGCAAAAGCTTTGCGTGCCTGGACGTAATCATGAGTCTGCACGTAGCACATGCCCAGCATGTACGAAGCGTCCACATTGGTGCGAGGAAACCAACCTTGCACCTTTTCGAGCAGCGGGATGGCTTCTGCAGGCCTGCCTGCAAGGTAATAGGACAGTCCCAGCAACTGTACCGCTTCGTTGTCCTGCGGATTCTCTTCCAGCGCCTTTTTTAAGCTCTCGATCGCCTTCGGATAATCGCCTTTCCTGTAGTAGGCGATTCCGAGTTCATGGACTAAGCCTTTCAAACCAGGCCTCTGTCCTTGCAGTTGCTTCAACTGATCTACAGCCTCGTCGTACTGCCCACGCTGAAGCAACAACCGAGCTTGTGCAAACGCGTCTGCGGACTCCGGATGGGCGTCCTTGGCACTTTCCACAGGGGGTGGCGCTTGCAGGGGCGGGGATTGTGCCGGCGCCGGATTGAGAGTCCAACTTAGGCACAACAAGATTGCAGCAATCCATTTGGCGAAGGTCATCGAAGATTCCTGGAAGAGCTTCTGTCCAGAATTAGAACACAGGAGATAGAGTGTCGGGGCGGCTCAGTCGCTTCTTGCGCTTGCTGATCTTATGGGCTGACGGAAGCCTGGGCGACACCGATGTATTTGTCGGCGGCTCCGTAGTAGAAAAGATAGCGATTGCCTTTCTTTGCCATGCCTTCAACAAAAACCACATTGGGGACCTGCCCCACCTTCTCCCATTCTTTTTCTGGCTCAAAGATAGGCTTGTCACCGCGGAAGATGACTTTGCGCGGGTCCGCATGATCGAAGATGGCCACAGCTGTCCGGTAGACAAGTTTGTCGTCAGCAGCGTTATAAACAAGCACGATCCCCCTCGGCGTAAGGACCGGTGGCGGACCGGGCTCAACCACACGCGAGTCGAATTGTCCCGGCCGCCGCGGTAACACAGGGGTGTCCGTCGCTTCGGTCCAGTGAATGAGATCAGTAGAGTAAGCCAGTCCCATCTGATCGGTCTTGTCCGCACTTGTTCCTAAGAAATACATCCAGTACTTGCCGTCGATCTTTTCGGGTACGATTGCTCCCGATTTTGTCCACCCTACATTCCAGTGGCCTTTATAGGCTGGTAGGATTACGCCCTTGCGTTCCCAATGAATCAGATCTTGGGAAGTGGCCAGGCAGAGCTGCGCATCTTTCTTGTTGTATCCGGTATAGGTCAGGTAATAGGTTTCGCCGATCTTTACCAGACGCGGATCTTCTACGCCACCATCTTTTTCATAATCGGCTTCCGGAAAAAGCACAGGCTCGGAGCGCCGGGTGAAATGGATGCCATCCCTGCTCTCAGCGTAGCCCAGACGCGAAGTACCGTTTTTGTCCTGCGCGCGATAGAGCATCACGAACTTTCCTTGATGGATGATGACGGCCGGATTGAAAGTCCCGGCCGACTCCCAAGCATCCCCTTGCGGAGAGAGGATGGGAGCGTTCGTGGCGCGGTGCCAGGTGTTGAATGGTTTGACTGTTTGGAACGAAAACAGCGCCAGGGAGAGAGCTGCAGATGCCTGACGGGTTTTGCCGCGAATCATATCGTACCGTTTGGAACGATGAAGATTAGAATACAAAAACAAGGGAGCCCGACATGGGCTCCCTTGTTTTTGTGAACCTCAACAGAGGTGCTAGAACGTGAACCGCACCGCAAACTGCAGCTGACGCATCGTGGTGTCCGCTTCGATGTCCGTGACTTTGCCAGCATCGCCGCCGCAGTCTATGCAATGGTTACCCTGATTGCTGTTAAAGCCCAGCACAGGGTGATTGAACACGTTGAATGCATCCATGCGGAACTGTGCGACAACGCGCTCGGTGACCCGGAAATTCTTCAGCAGTGACATATCTGAAGTAAACAGTCGTGGCCCATGGAACGAGTTGCGACCAACATTCCCCACCGTAGCGCAGTCTGGACGGGCAAAGCCCGTACCTGCAGGCCGGCTAACCGTGCAGAAGTCGGTGCCCGGAGGCTGACCCGTGATGGCCAGAGGTGCAATGGGCGTGAAGAAGACGACGTTATGGTTAACTGGATCGAATGACCCTCCACCCACTTTGAATGAGCCCGCCGCCTTGTTAGGACGGCATGGTCCAGCGTCCTTGTCCTGACCACAAAGGCTATAGCTAGGTGTCCAGGGAAGACCGCTGCTCCAGTTGCTGCTCGTACTCAACTGCCACCCCCCGATGATCATGTCTACTGCACGGCTGGCTCCTGAGGCGAATGTCTTTCCTTTGCCGAAGGGTAATTCGTAAACCACGTTAGCTACAAAGACATGGTTGCGATTCATGTCGTCTGGACCGTAAGGAACCCGCGGGTCGTTTACATAGTAGTCGCCGTCATAGTTATTGGCATGGGCGAAGGTATAGTGGGTAAGAAATTGGAGACCGTGCGTCAAGCGTTTTTCAACTTTGATTTGTATTGAATTGTAGTTGCTGCTTGCATCGTTACCGAGGTAGTTGCCCAGGTCGTTATCGCAGCACACCAACGGGTTGCCAAGAGAATCCAGAAAGTTTGGATAGACAAACCTGTTGTGGAATAGCCTGCGAACGGACTGCGGTGTGTTGGGGACAAATTGGCCGTCGATGCTGGTGCCGGGACCAATACCAACCTGGTTGACGTTGTAAGCCGGTCCGTTGCCAGCAAACACGTGCGTACCTTTGCTGGCGACGTACCCAATTTCCGCTGACAGTGTGTTAGTCACTTGTTGTTGGATAGTGACGTTCCACGCATCGAGCGTCGGCACACGCTGGTAAGTGGGCCGAATTTTCGGGCTCACATTGTTCTGCGGCCCCTGCAACGGGAAGACGCCATCGGACGGGATGGCGGGGAATTGGAACAGCGGCGGGCCTTGCGCCAGCGTGAACGCCGGAATGATGTCGTTCGAAGCAGCCGGATCCACATTGCTGCTCGCGCTCACATTCTGGTTGACAAGCACGGGCAGGTTTTGAGTGACAGTATGTCCAAAGTTCGAGCCGAACACTCCCAAGTCATAACTTCGACCATATCCCATGCGGATCACTGTCTTCGGTGTTATTTGATAGGCGAGACCAAGCCGAGGCGCAAAGAGCGTCCAGTTATTGTCGATATTGCCACTCAAGTTGTACTTACCGTAACCTGCCACGCGGACGATGCCTTCCGTGATGTTGGCAAATCCGCCTTTCCCTTTGCCGTTAACTGACTCGGGAAAGTAAACTTCCCAACGCAACCCGTAGTTCAAGGTCAATTTCGGAGTTAAACGCCAGGTGTCCTGACCGTAGAAGAAAGTTCGCTTCTGCCGCTCGGAAGCGTCGAGTGTACCGGCATTGTTGACGTAACGGTCCATGAACGTCACTTCGCCCAGTAGAAACGTTGCCAAGTCAAGACCGCCGTTGCCTGCCAAGGAGGTGCCCTTGGGGTTGAAGTTGAGTTGGCCGGTGCGGTTCGCATCGCTTGGCAGACGCAGATTCGTTGCGTACCGAATATCGCCGCCAAACTTATATTGGTGATTGCCGATGATCTTGGTCCAGTTATTGACGAATTGGATCTGCTGCTCTCTTTCGGTGAGCGGACAATTGCAACGGCCAACGTTTAGACCATCGCCAAAGTTGGACAGCATGTTGCCGGATGAATCCATGAAGAAGGCAGCCAAACCCGAAGTGGTTATGTCTCCCAAGTTCATGTTGGGTATGCCGAACCCGTCCATGGGGGTGGTGCCTTCGTCGGGCTTGTGAGTCTGTGGGTTGTATTTGAACCAACCGAAGCGGAAGTCGGTCAGTAGTGACGGGCTGAACGTCTTGGTAAAGCCCGTGGCCAGGCTGTAATTGTGAGTAACGGAACTGCCCGCCAATCCGAGAAGACCGAAGCCAACGCCTCCCAACTGACCTAGTACGCCTTTCCCTGACAGGCTGAAATAGTCGAGACTGAAGCGTCCGAAGACCTGCAGCTTTTCATTGGGATTGAAGTCGATACGGGTATCGAAGCTGTTCTGGTTAAACGGTCCAGACCCGGCACCTACGAAGTTTTGGTGTACGTTCCCATTCGTCGGCTGTGGAAACAGCGCGAAGACTGCCGCTGACTGCGATGGTATCCGGCCGATTGGAATCAAGTTTCCCACAAATGGCGCACGGCCGCTGCCATCGAGCTGGTTTCCAGTTGTCGGGTCGTAAACCTGTCCACCACCCGGAACTTGTCCAAGATACTCGCTCAAATTACAAAAGCCGGGAGTTGTGCTGCTGGCATTAGTGGCTGGATTGCATGAGGCCTGGGAAAGAGCCGTGGGAATCGTCAGCTGTTGACTGATACCGCTGGCTTGCCGAGTACCCTGGTAGTCTCCAAAGAAAAACAACTTGTTCTTGACGATGGGCCCACCGAGAGAACCACCGAATTGGTTCCAGCGACTGGATGGGATCAGGCGGCCTGTTACCGCATCCGGCTTGTACTGAGTGAAGGGATCGCGAGCCTGGGTCGCATCAGTACGCCGGAACCAAAAAGCGCTGCCATGCACTTCATTGCTGCCTGATTTGGTCTGTACTGTCACGAGTCCCGCGATGGCTTTTCCAAACTCGGCATCGTAATTCTGTAACGACATCTTAGTTTCGGTGATGGCATCGAGATTCGGGTTCACCACGATAATCCCAAGGATCGGATCCTGGTTATCCGTGCCGTCAAGTTCGAATCCTGTACCGCTAAAGTGCTGCCCGTTCACGAAAATTTGCTGTCCGCCTTGGGGATTCTCCGTTGCCGCGTGGCTCCAGCCCACCAGCTTCTGGGTACCGGGAGCTGCTAGTTCAAGTGACGTAAAGTTGCGATTAAGAATCGGCAGGTCCGCCACGTACTTCTCGCTGAACTGCATCGATACGTCCGCTCGGTCCGTCTTCAACTGCGGTGTCTCCGCAGTTACTTCCACGATTTCCTGCGCTCCGCCCACTTGAAATTGCCCATCCACGCGGACACCGGTATCTGCCGACACGACGACGTTGGCGGTTTGAAATGATTTAAAGCCTGGCGCCTCGGCCTTGACGTTGTAAACGTCGGGGATCAAGTGTGTCACGGTGTAGTTGCCATCGACATTGGTCGTTGCTTCCGCCGTGGTTCCTTTGCCAACGGAGGTCACCGTCACCTTGGCTCCAGCTACTGCGGCACCGGAAGGATCCGTAATGGTGCCCAAGATACTGCCATAGACCGCTTGGCCAAAGGCCGACGCTGTCATGATTGTTAAACTACAAACAATTACTAGCGCCACCACGATGAATCGTCTTGTCATTTGCCCCTCCGCGTTTTCATGAAGCGTCAAATTCCGCCTATGCCCCTGCGTCTTTGGATTGTTGTGAGCACACCGGGAGTAATGGGAAAACATTATTGACACGCAAGTTACGGTCCAATGAGTGCCCACCCTAATCTTGTTGAATCTACTTGTAAAGGAAAGTTATTAACACCCAATACTATGAAATAGCGTAGATTTCGATTTAATAGATATGAAAAACAGTGGAGAACGTTGGAGGGACCTGGCTGGGCAGGAAACATGACAGACTGCTCTTCGCAATGAGGATTTTCGTAATGACTCTGGGTGCTACGGAGCGGGCACCTTGAGGCGAGGATCCAACTGTGCCGCTTTTTGAAATTCCTTCTCTGCTTCGGCCTTGTCACCTTTGCGGCGTAGCGCCTCCGCCAATTGAAAATGGGCAGGAGCATAATCAGGAGCAAGCTTGATTGCGGAGCGAAACTGAGAAATGGCTCCCTCGAGATCGCCAACCTGGAGTAACCGTTTTCCGGAATTTGTGTTGAATGTCGCGCCTTGAAGATTGGTTTTGTCCTTGCTGATTTGTTCTCCCAATCGGCTCTCCGTTGCAGCCCCGGCAGGATCACCCATCTGACGAAAAACCGCAGCCAGCGTGGTATGCGCGCCGGCAAAATCTGGCTGCAGCCGAATGGCTTCGCGTAATTCTGCAGCCGCATCCTGTAATTTTCCCTCTTGCTTCAGGACCGTACCCAACGTGTAGTGAGCCTCGGCATAATCCGGCTTGGCATGAATCGCGGCCCGCAGTTCGTCATCTGCCTTGGCGAATTCGCCTTGCTGCCAAAATGTCACTCCCAATGTGTAATGGACGTCCGCTTGTGCAGGATCCAATTCCGCGGCGCGCTGAAGTTCGGCGATGGCGTCATCCAACTTGTCATTGAGTTTGAATGCCAGACCGAGGTTGTAGTGCAGCGTCGCGTCCTCGGGAGCAATCTTCAGTGCAGCTTGAAACTGCGCAATGGCTGCATCGAAATCCGCTTTCTGTAGATAGGCTGTTCCCAGATTGCCGCGGTATCCCGTGTCATCCGGGCGGAGGCGCAGAGCAGCTTCGAACTCTGGGATGGAACTCGAAGCGTCGCCAATCTGGATCAGCGCCAGTCCAAGATTGTTGTGAGCGTCAGGATTGTCGGGCCGAAGCTGAACCGCGCTTCGATACGCAGCGACCGCCCCATCGGCATCGCCCGAACGCTGTAGCAACAGACCAAGTTGAGTTTGAGCCGGCGCGAAGTCCGGCTGCAGCTTTACACACGCTTGCAACTCGCGAATCGCTTCATCATTCTTGCCTTGCTGTTCCAGCGCCTGGCTGAGGTAGTAATGCGACTGAGAAAGACCGGGCGCCAAGCGGACCGCACTGCGCAGATGATCCACGGCATCATCGAGTGACTTCTGCTGCAAGCGGACCACGCCCAGATGCAAATGGGCCGGAGCGAACCCGGGCTGCAATTTCAGCGCCTGAGAAAATTCCGCTCCAGCTTCATTAAGACTGAACCTCTGCGCCAGCACCGAACCCAATTCATCATGAAGGTCAGCTCTCTGTGGCTTCAGTTCTACTGCGCGTTTCAGTTCCTGGCTCGCGCCTTCTAAATCTCTGCGAAAACTTAATACACGTCCCAGAGTGCGATGAGCTTCCGGGTCGCGCGGAGCCAGTCGCACCGCCTCGCGACTCTCGCCAAACGCTGCTTCCATGTCTCCCTTTTGAGCCAGCGCACTGGCTAGATTGATATGGGCCTGCGCGAAATCCGGTCGGAGTTCCAGTGCGCGGCGAAAGTGAGGGATCGCGGCGTCGGGCTGATTCTGAGAGAGCAGCACCCATCCCAGCGAGTTGTGAGCTTCGGGACTGCGCCGCGACAAGCGCACAACTTTCTCGAAGGTCACACGTGCGCTTGCAAGATCGCCACGCTTTAGCGCTGCCATTCCCTGGCGATTAAGAGACAGAACCTGCTTATCGACAGCCGCCTTCGGGTTGGCCGCCTGTGCGAAAAGCGCGACTGGAACTGTGCCGAGAAGCAGGATGCCAAACAGTCGCCGAAATGAAGCCCTCGAATTCGAGATCGAATGAATCAAACATGGTCACCGAAACTTCTGATGAAGAAAATACTACTATGCTCAAAGTGGCCAATGTTAGGGCCGCTTGACCGCGTGAGAACAGCACCCTACCATCCTAGGGAGTCCATGATTCCAGGTTTTCGATTCGATCCACGACGGTCGTTATCAACACTGCTGTTTCGGCTCCTGATTCCGCTACTGCTATTAGCAAGCAGCATCGCAAACGCTCAGCCCGCGTCGTCCCCGCCCAGAGTCGCTTACTTTACGGATATCGCCCAGAAGGCGGGACTTACGATGATGAACGTGTTCGGCGGCGTGAGCAGCAAGAAATACATCATCGAAACCACCGGTACCGGTGTTGCGATATTTGATTACGACAACGATGGCTGGCCCGATATTTTTTTGGTCAACGGCACTACGCTCGAAGGCTTTCCGGCAGGACAAGGCCCCACCAACCATCTCTATCGCAATAATCATGACGGAACTTTTAGGGATGTAACTGTCCAGGCGGGTCTAGCCGCGACAGGTTGGGGTCAGGGCGTTTGTGTCGGCGATTACGATAATGACGGCTGGGAAGATTTGTACGTTACCTACTTCGGCAAGAATCGCTTGTACCACAATCAATCCGGAGTCTTCTCCGAAATCGCGGAGCAAGCACGAGTAGCAGGGTCGGGCAAAGCTTGGGGAACCGGTTGCGCGTTTGTGGATTATGACCGCGACGGTCTCGTCGATCTGATCGTCGCCAATTACGTTGATTTCGATCTTTCCAATGCGCCAGTGCCTGGAGAAAGATCCGCTTGCATGTGGAAAGGAGTGCCGGTCATGTGCGGTCCCCGCGGACTGCCTGGCGCGAAAAACATTCTCTACCACAATCAGGGGCACGGCACATTTGAAGACGTCACCACTAAGGCACATATTGATCAGACCAATGGACATTACGCTTTTAGCGTGTCCACTCTCGACTTTGACGACGACGGCTGGCCCGATATTTATGTTGCGTGTGACAGCACGCCCAGCATTCTCTATCACAATAATCGTGACGGAACTTTTACCGACCTGGCCGTAGTCTCCGGAGCCGCATTCAACGAGGACGGCCGTGAACAAGCCGGTATGGGAACCACCGTCGCCGACTATGACGGCGACGGGCGTCTCGATATTTTCAAAACGAATTTCTCCGACGACACCGCAACCCTGTATCGCAATAACGGAGACGAAACTTTCAGCGATGCGACCTTTCCCGCGGGTCTGGGACTACACACTCAATACCTGGGTTGGGGTGCAATGTTCTTCGATTTCGACAACGATGGCTGGCCGGACTTGATCGTGGCTAACGGACATGTTTATCCCGAGGTGGACAAGTACCATCTGGGCAGCAACTATGAAGAACCTCGGGTGCTATATCGCAATAACGGCAATGGTACCTTCACTGATCTCTCCGCTTCGGCGGGGCCGGGAATAAGTACACCCGCTTCCGCTCGGGGCTTGGCGGCAGTCGGAGATTTGTGGAATGATGGGCGACTCTCGGTTGTGATCAGCAACATGAGCGCCCATCCCAGCCTTTTGGTCAATGAAGTTCGTTCCGGCAATCATTGGATCGCGATTAAGACCGTAGGAAGCAAGTCGAATCGTGACGGTATCGGCGCACGTGTCACGGTCAAGATCGGCAAACGAACCTTGGTGGACGAAGTCCGCGGCGGTTCAAGTTACGATTCCAATAGCGACATGCGCGTCCACTTCGGATTGGGTTCTGCAATGAAAATCGATGAATTGAAAATCCGTTGGCCGAGCGGATTGGTTGAACGCTTCGACATCCCGCGCGTCGATACCATTCACACTTTGAAAGAGGGGACCGGGATCACGGAGCAAGATGCAGCGGGAAAGCCGAAAGGCAGGCCCGGCGGCGCTATATAACGTAGCAATTCCCGTCTCGCGCCCTACCTTCCGAACTTTGTCTTTTGCGCAGCGGGAAACTGCATAGTGCGCACCACCCCTTCGCCCTCCCTTACGAAAACCAGTTGATTGGGCTTGACGTCCTTCAGTGTGTCTACCTGCCCGCTGGACCACCGAATCTCCAGCAGATCGACTTTTTCCGCTCTTCCCAGTCCGAAGTGGATTCGTAAATCATTCTGCGAAATGTAGCTTCCACCGCTACGGACTTCGTCGATCTGTTCATGAGGCTTGGTTTCGCCAGGCGAACGAGTGACGCATTTCAGTCGCGCTCCTATGCCGCTGCGATTTGATTTAGTTCCAATGAGCTTTACCTTGATCCAGTTATTCTCTGTGCGCGAATCGCAGCGCAGGAGCTGAGGGAAATCGTTGACTGTGTTCACCACAACGTCGACGTCGCCGTCGTTGTCAAAGTCCCCAAAAGCACATCCTCGCGAGGCCGAAGGCGCCGAGATTCCTGGGCCTGCCTGCTCGGAAACATCTTGGAAACGCCGGTTGCGCAGATTGCGATACAGCAACTTGCGCTGCGCATATCCCGCCTCTGTCTTTAACTGCTCGACTTCGGGATAGACGTGGCCATTGCAGATCAAGATGTCGGGCCACCCATCGTTGTCCATATCGAGAAATCCGCAGCCCCAACCCAGATATTGGGTGTGCGCTCCGAGTCCTGCAGTAAAAGTGGCGTCCTCAAAACTCGCGCCGCCCAGATTGTGGTAGAGAGATGGCGTGTCTCCCGCGAAGTTAGTTTTGACGATGTCGAGATTGCCATCCAGATCGTAATCCGCGGCCGAGACGCCCATGCCTGCTTGCGGTTTTCCGTCGGCACTGAGGGCGCTACCCGAATCCATGCCGATGTCGACGAACTTGCCATTTCTCTTATTCTGATAAAGCAAGCTCTGCGTAGAATCGTTGGCGACGTAGATATCAGGCCAGCCATCATTGTCGAAATCCGCAGTCAGAACGCCCAGGCCGAAGGTTCCATTAACTTGTAGAATGCCTCCACTCTCGGACACGTCGGTAAATGTCCCGTCGCCATTGTTGTGGTACAGGATGTTCTTCCCCCCGCTTAGCCCAGGCGGTCCGCACGCCACCATCACAGCTTTGTACAAGCAAGGACCGGACTCTGGAACCGGAGCCGTCGCCAAATCCAGATCGATGTAGTTCGCCACGAACAGATCAAGGTGCCCGTCGCGATCGTAATCCACGAAAGCGCAGCCTGTTCCCCAACGCGTCTTTTTCCCGGCGACGCCCGCCTTCTCGCTCACATCCCTGAATGTGCCATCGCCATTGTTGTGGTACAGAACATTCTCCCCGTAATAAGTGACAAAGAGATCGTCGAAACCATCATTGTCGTAATCCCCGATACATACGCCTTGTCCCCACCCGGAATGGGCCAGTCCGGCCTTTGCGGTCACATCCGTGAAGGTGCCGTCGCGATTGTTCTTGAACAGATGTGATGTCGGCTCTTTGCCCGGAGGGAAACCTTCCAGGCGCGAGCCGTTTACCAGAAAAATATCCAGCCAGCCGTCGTTGTCGTAGTCGTAAAAGGCGACACCGCACCCCGTGGTTTCCAGCAAATACTTATTCTTGTGTTCGCCCCCAAAGATAGTTTTTACGTTCAATCCAGATTCCTTGGCTACATCGATAAAGCTGAGACCGAGATCAGCAGGAGGTTTTGCTGTGCCCGCGTCTTCTGCGGGGCGAAACAATGCTTGCAACCGGCGAGGAAACGCCGCCGCCAGCAATGTCTGTAGAGGCAGAACCATTGCATAGCGACTCAAAGACTGGAGGAACGCTCGTCGTGAAGAAGACAACAGGAGATTACCCCGTGGGACTTAGCTCGTGCTAGAATTCGCCCCTAAGTTTCTTATAGTACAGCGTTGCGATTTTGCAAAACGACGTTCGGAAAGCTGAATTATTCCTGCACTGATCCGCTGCTCGGCGAATCATAAGCATGCAACCCAGCTCTCGCCCATCGCAACACTGCGTTCACTTTCGTTTCATTTCCATCGTCGCGCTTGCCTTATCTCTGTCAGCAGCCTCGGCGGAGCAAAAGCCACAACGGCTCGAACTCTCACGTCCGGTGCGTTCCTGGGAATTCTTGCCGGTGGTTGGCGAGCGCGCGGGCCTGTTCGGCAATGAAGCTGGTCAACTTGAGGCGTGGGTATATCCGCTGAAAATTCTCCGTAACTTCCATCTAACGTTTCTGGTTGGCGGTCGCGCTTTTCCTGCGGACACACTAGCTCGTACGATCACAGTGAGGCCAGAATCGGGCACAATTCTCTACTCAAGCGACACATTCTCGGTTAGCGAGACATTGTTTGTGCCCGCACATGAAGCTGGCGCCGTCGTCCTCATTGATGTCGAAACGTCTGAACCGTTGGAGGTGGAAGCCTCTTTCCAGCGCGATTTTCAGCTGGAATGGCCTGCCGCGCTGGGTGGAACCTACATTACTTGGGACGCTGACCTGCGCGCCTTTTTCCTGGGCGAAGAACAAAAGAAATTCGCCGCCTTTGTGGGCTCACCCTCCGCAACCGATTATCGTGAGGAGTACTCCACCAACTATTCATCCTCGCGAGAGAATTCTTTCCGGCTAGGCGTGACCAATAAAGGCAAAGACAGAAAGGTAATAGTCATTGCTGCCTCATTTCAAAATCGCGACGAGGCCGTAACCACCTATCGCCGTCTTTCGTCCGGCTCTACAGATCTTCTACGAGAATCAGCCGCCTACTATCGCGATTATCTGAACACGACTGTCAACCTTGACCTTCCTGACCCTGCCTTGCAGCAAGCCTATGACTGGTCACGCATCAGCATGCTTCAAGGTTTGGTTAGTAATCCATTTCTTGGCACCGGGCTGATCGCCGGATATCGTACTTCAGGCGACAGTCAACGACCCGGTTTTGCATGGTTCTTTGGGCGCGATTCCCTCTGGACTTCACTGGCTCTCAACTCTGCAGGTGACTTCAAAACAACCCGTACCGCGATCCACTTCCTGAGCAAGTATCAGCGCGCTGATGGCAAGATTCCGCACGAGATCTCGCAAGGCGCCAGTTTCGTTCCCTGGTTCACGAACTACCCTTACGGCTACGCTTCTGCGGATGCCACGCCTCTATACATCATTGCGCTGAACGATTACGTCGTCCGCAGCGGAGATGTCGGCTTCGCGAAGACCAAATGGGAGAGCGTGTGGAAGGCGTATCAATTCCTGCGCTCGACCTACGATGCCCAGGGATTTCCCCAAAATTTTGGATTCGGTCATGGCTGGGTGGAAGGTGGTCCGCTTCTGCCCGTGAAGACGGAGTTGTACCAGACCGGGTTAGGCATCGAGGCCTTACGTGCACTTTCTAATTTGGCGCACTTGGTTGGCAAAGAAGACATCAGCAAAGAACTCGATCAGGCTTTCGTTCGGATGAAACCACTGTTGAACCAGGCATTCTGGTCGCCGAACAAGAACAGTTTTGCCTTTGCCCTGGACAAGGACAATCAGCGAGTGGACATTCCCAGTGTCCTCGCCGCTGTGCCCATGTGGTTCGGCCTGCTCGATGAAGATAAGGGCGAAGCCATGCTCAACCAATTGGCCGGTCATGAGCATCAAACCGATTGGGGCATGCGCATCATTTCATCGCAGGATCCGAAATACAATCCGGGCGGATATCACTTCGGCTCGGTATGGCCGTTGTTCACCGGCTGGGCCTCGGTAGGCGAATACCGATACCATCGGGCGCTGCCTGCTTATTCGAACCTTCGGGCGAACGCCCTGCAAGCTCTCGACGGCTCTCTCGGTCACGTAACAGAAGTGCTTTCCGGCGACTATTATCAGGGCATTTCCACGAGTTCGCCACACCAGATCTGGTCAGCAGCCTTGGTGGTCAGTCCAATACTTCGGGGGATGTTGGGACTTGAAACAGATGCCATGTCGCATCGTCTCGTCTTCACTCCTCACGTTCCCGCTGACTGGACTTCGTTCCGCGTGCAGAACTTGCGTGTCGGTGACTCCACCGTGGAACTTGCCTATCGTAAAACGGCGGATAGCATCACCCTGGATGTAAAGCGAACTGGGGCCGGCGATTGCACTCTCGAATTCTCGCCCGCACTAAGCCTGCGAACCACGATTCTCGGGGCTGAATTGAGCGGCCGTCCGGTTGCGGTCCACGCAAACACCAACGCCGTCGATCAACATGCCAGCGTGAGACTTCCCTTAAGTGTCGGTGCCAGCACATTGCGAATCCGAATACGCAACGATTTTGGGTTGGCTCTGTCTCCCAGCTTGCCCGCTCTGGGGAGCCGCAGCCGTGGCTTGCGAATTGTGTCGGAGTCCTGGAACCCTCAGCACGACACTCTGACGCTTGGCGTTTCCGGAATCGCGGGTAACGTGTACGATCTGGGCTTGTGGAACGCGAACCAGATCGAATCTTTGGATGGAGCTGAACTAGTCAAGGCGAATCAGGATCAGACCGTGGCCCGCATTCAATTTCCGGGCGACTCGTCAGAAACTTACACCACGAAAAAGATTACGTTTCATTTCTCCAAAAAACATTAGACGTGCAAGAGCAATGAATCTGTCGGGAGGTCATCATGTTCAAACGTTTCTTGCTTTCCGCCGTGCTCGGCAGCACTCTTTGTCTGTCTTTCTCTTTCGCCAGCGCACAAGCCGCGCCGCGTGACGCTGAGGGACACGAGTGGTGGCAACACGCCGTTTTTTACGAGATTTACCCGCGCAGTTATGCCGACGGCAATAACGACGGGATTGGCGATCTCAAAGGCATCACCTCGAAACTCGACTACCTGAAGCAGCTTGGCGTCGACGCCATCTGGCTGACTCCTTGCTTCCCTTCGCCACAGGTGGATTTTGGCTATGACGTTTCCGATTATCAGGATATCGATCCCATGTACGGCACCCTCGCGGATTTCGATCGAATGGCCAGCGAGGGTAAAAGCCGGGACATTCACATCATTATGGATTTCGTGATGAACCATACCTCGGACAAGCACAAGTGGTTCCTCGATTCGAAATCCTCTCGTACTTCCACCTATCGCGACTGGTATGTGTGGCGCGACGGCAAAGGACCCAAGCGGCCGCCCAACAATTGGCTTTCTACTTTCGGCGGCCCGGCATGGAAATACGACGCCAAGACGGGGCAGTGGTATTACCACTTCTTTTATCCGCAGCAGCCAGACCTGAATTGGCGCAACCCAGCCGTGGAAAAGGCCATGTTCGATGTCACTACATGGTGGTACAACCGCGGCGTAGCCGGCTTCCGTCTAGATGCGGTGGACACTCTCTTCGAAGATCCTGAGCTGCACGACAACCCGGTGCTGCCCGGAAAGAATCGCTACGGCGATCCCAACATGGAGAACAAATACAACACTAAGTTGCCCGAACTTCATGAGGTTCTCCGTAAGCTTCGCAAGGTCGCGGATGAGCACGGAGCAGTGCTGATCGGTGAGACCTGGACCAGTGACATCACCGAGTTGAAGAAATACTACGGGGAACACAGCAACGAACTGCAAATGCCCATGGATCTGATGTTCGCAACGGTAAATAAAGTTTCCGCGCCGGAGTTCCGCCGCCAGATCGGGGCCGTCGATGCCGCGGGTGGTTGGCCAGTCTACGTCATCAGCAACCACGACATCCCCCGCTCTTACGTCCGCTACGGAGACGGCCAGCACAATGATGCCATCGCCAAACTGATGGCAGGTTTATATCTGACGCTCCGCGGCACCCCGATCATGTATTACGGGGAAGAGATTGGGATGGAAAACAATGACCCGAAGCGCAAGAAAGACGTGAAGGATCCCATTGGCAAGCTGGGCTGGCCGCAAGAAAAGGGCAGAGATGGTGAACGCACTCCCATGCAGTGGGACGACACTGCCAATGCCGGTTTCAGCCAAAAGAAACCATGGCTCCCGGTTCCTGCCAGCTTCAAAACCCATAACGTGGCGACGGAACTCAAAGATCCAAACTCTATCCTTTCGTTCTATAGGCAGGTTCTGGCTCTGCGCCATACGAACCACGCTTTACTCGACGGCGAATATATTGCGCTCAATGAGAGCGATCCCAACGTGCTTTCATATCTTCGCAAGTACAAAGATGAAACGGTTTTGGTGGCTTTGAATATGTCTCCGGCAGCACAGAAAGTGAGTTTCGATCTGTCCCCACAAGGGTTGTCTGCTGCAAAGGCAATGACTCTGGTCACGAGCATGACTCAATCGCCGCAGGCGGCCACATTCAGCGATTTGTCGCTTGAGCCATTTGGCGTTTATATCGCGTCGATTTCGAAATAGGTGCGATGGGCTTCCGTCGGTGTGTTCAATAGCTGGACGGTTAATCGCCCGCTTTCACAATCTGGTAGTGTCGAAAGAGCCGTTATCCGGCCACAATCGCGAAAACAGAGTGAACCGACGCGGCCATAGAGCAAAAACAGATATTCAACCGCTCCGCTGACACCGCGCGTGTCCGCTCGCATACAATAGCGCAGAAACAAATGAGCCTACCGGTGAGAGAAATGATCGAGGTGTGGAAACAGTGGGAAGGCGAAGTGATCAATGGCGAATTCCACTTGCGCCAGTGTCTTGGCGGCTCTGATCATAGTGCGGTGTTTCTCACAGAACGTAGCCAGGGGAATCCGCAAAAAGCCGCTATTAAGCTCATTCCGGCCGATCCGTACAATGCCGAACGCCACCTTTCGCGGTGGGCAGTCGCGGCGAAACTTTCTCATTCCCATTTGCTGCGCCTTTTTCAGATGGGACGCTGCCAACTCGGCGATCGCCCGCTGTTGTATCTGGTAATGGAATACGCCCAGGAGGACCTGTCGCAAGTTCTTCCACACCGAGCCCTCGCGCCCACCGAGTTAGAAGACATGCTCCCACCGGTTGTGGACGCTTTGAAATTCCTACATAGCAAAGATTTCGTCCACGGTCAGCTGAAGCCTTCAAACATCATGGCCGTGGACGATCGATTAAAACTCTCGAGCGACGGACTGCGCGCGATCGGTGAGCCGAGTGGCGTACCACGCAAGCGGAGCGGCTACGATCCGCCTGAGATGGTGAACGGCGACGCACTGCCAGCGGGAGATATTTGGTCACTCGGCATAACGTTGGTGCAGGCATTGACGCAGCGGTTGCCGGTGTTGGACGAAATGAAACAAGATGCGCCGGCGCTGCCGGCGACGATGCCGCCGCAATATCTTGATATTGCGCGCCACTGTCTGCGCCGGGAGCCGTCGCTCCGGTGGACGATCGATGAAATCGCTGCTCGCATCAAGTCACCCTCCACCGTTGTTCCCGAACCCATTACTGCCAGACAAAATGTATTCCTCAACTGGCGTTATGTGGTTCCGATAGCTGCGCTGGTGGTCGCGGGACTGGTGTTCGCGGGACGAAAGCTGAGTAGCGGTCACCGGGGCCCTGAGCAAGTTTCGTCCGCTGCTTCCGCACGCCCGCAACTTCACTCAGAGCCTGAGCAGAGTCCCATAGTCCCGAAAATCGCGAAAGCCAGCCCGATTCATGGCAATAGGGACCAGCCTTCTGGTCTTGCTGCACCTGCTGCGCCCCGTCAATCGGCGGCGCTGCCCAAAACATTTACGGGACAGATGGTAAAGGGGGCAGTCCTGGAGCAGGTTTTGCCCGACGTGCCCCAAAGCGCGAGTGACACCATCACAGGCACCGTGAGAGTGCGGGTGAGAGTTGCTGTTGATCAGGCAGGAAACGTGACGGACGCGGCCCTGGATTCTCCCGGTCCGAGCAAATATTTCGCTAATCTGGCTGTGCGAGCGGCGCGTCGCTGGAAATTCAAGCCGCCACAAAAAGATAGTAAGGATGTTCCCAGTGAGTGGCTCTTAAACTTCGGATTTAGAAAAACCTCAAATACGGTTTCTCCGGTGGAAGTAGCGCCATAGGGGCAGTGCTCATTTTATTGCGACAAACTTCAAGCAAACCGGTGACGCAATCTCCAGCACTTGGCCGGTCGCAGTCAAACGGCCAGTAACTGGGTCAATGTGAAAGACCATAATGTTCCCCGAGTTTTGGTTAGCCACAAACAGCCGTGATCCTGTGGGGTCGATGGCAAAGTAACGCGGCGCTTTCCCTTGCGTGGGGACATACTCCACCGGCGTTAGTGTTCCTTTTGCCGGATCGACGGAGAAGACCGCGATGCTGTCGTGTCCCCGGTTCGAGGCATAAAGAAATTTGCCATTGGGATGTACTTGTATCTCCGCCGCGTCGTTCTTCCCCGAAAAATCTTTTGGCAACATGGAAATGGTTTGCGACTCGTGCAAGACACCCCGGGCAGGGTCATACGAAAAGCTGGTGACAGAAGAGTCCATTTCGTTGACCGCATACGCAAATCTAGCGCTGGGGTGAAATTCAAAGTGACGGACTCCGGCGCCGGGCTTCACCTGAACAACGGCCGGGCGATTGGGGACGAGTGAACCTTTGGTTGAATCAAACTTGTAGAGGTCCAAGCGGTCCAATCCGAGATCGACCGCGATCGCGAAACGATTGTCCGGAGAAAGGTCGATCCAGTGGGCATGCGGGCTCTGCTGACGTTCAGGATTTGCGCCGGTCCCCTTGTATTGCAATACCCTCGTCGCATCTCCTAATCGTCCTCCCTTGAGCACGGGGAAAACTGCCACACTTCCTCCGCCGTAGTTTGCTACCAGGACGTATTTCCCTGTCTTATCCACTGCCACGTAGCAGGGGTCCGCGCCTCGGGAGGCGACTTGATTCAGCAGGGTCAACCTTCCCGTGCTGCGATCAATTGCGAAAGCACTAACTGCCCCGCTACTCTGATTCTGAAACTTGCCAGTCTCACTCACCGCGTAGAGAAATTTTTGGCTGGGGTGGACAGCCAAAAAGGACGGATTACTCGTCTCCGCCGCTAACCCGAGCGAAGCAAGGTGCCCCGTAATTGCATTGAAACGGTAAGAGTAAATGCCCTTGCTCTGTTGGGCGGTGTATGTCCCCACATAAACCAGGTAGTTTCTCTTGGAAGTCTTTGCCGAATGCGGGGTGGTGCCAAGCGAGAATAATGGCGCGCACACCACGACAATAAGGATGAGCAAACGATCTATTCTTTTCATAGGTGTTCAAGCGTCGATTCCACTTTGGAGCTGAAACCAGGCTGCGGGGTGAGTTGAACACGGATAAGGCGAACGGTGCAAATCGAACTAAACTCGCATTTTCGGAAATGCAGATACCGAAGAGCGATCTAGGGAGCTCGTCCTAGGCGACGGTGGCAGTGGAGGCGACCCATTCGGCAACGGACAGAGCTTGCAGACGTGGCTCGGCAAAATGCTCCGCATTGATGTTGATCGCACCGACCCAGGGCTGCAGTACGCGATTCCGACGGACAATCCCTTTGCGGCTGGCGGCGGACTCCCGGAAATTTGGGCCTACGGACTGCGCAATCCCTGGCGTTTCTCATTTGAGAGCGGCACCGGCCGGCTGTTTTGTGCTGACGTGGGCCAGGACAGCTTCGAAGAAGTAGATCTGTTGCAGAAAGGCGGAAACTTCGGCTGGAACACCATGGAGGGGTTGCACTGTTTTAATCCGTCCAGTAGTTGCAACATGACCGGACTAATCTTGCCCATTGCCGAATACAGTCACAGCGAGGGCGAGGCGGTGATTGGAGGCTACGTTTATAAAGGAAGTGGCATTCCGAGCCTTGTGGGAACCTATGTCCTCGGGGATTACATCAGCGGAACGATTTGGGGTTTGAAAGAAACCACTCCCGGTAGCTGGACCAGAACGCAATTGCTATCCACCCAGCGGAATATTAGTTCATTTGGACAGGATGGCGCAGGGGAAGTATATGTCGTGGACTACTCTGGAAATATCTTGAAGCTGGTATCGCAATAAGGCACCCGCAGTATCGCAAAGATTAGTTTTTACTCATCCAGCGTTACCCAACTTTTGGATTCAGCCGATCGCTGCACTGCATCCAACACTCGT
>Ga0209239_1000675_pt1 | contig 19736 bp, 27 predicted proteins | sample GraSoi013_2_20cm_FD_185824 | JGI IMG/M metagenome (GOLD analysis project Ga0209239, IMG submission 185824) | Grasslands soil microbial communities from the Angelo Coastal Reserve, California, USA - Sample 10_02_2013_2_20cm (SPAdes) (version 2) | ecosystem: Environmental > Terrestrial > Soil >...
GCTTGCCAGATTCTCGCGCAACGCTTCAGGCCCAAGGAAGAGATCGCGAAACGCCAGCCCGTAACGTTCGAGTAAAGCTTGAGGTTTTGTTTCCACCAGGGTGGCTGAGAACCGAGGAACGATAGGGGTAGTTCGTCCAAGAAGCGCCCGGTACACGACATCCGCCTGAGCGAAGTAAGCGACCTCGGAGGCGCCCCCGGTGTAGGCAAGCGTGGGCAAGAGATAGTCCTGCACGACTGGCCGCAGCAACACGTTTGGACTGAACAAGTGCGGAGTGGCGGCGATACGGCGCAACAGTTCCGGTTGCGAAATGCCTTCTTGTGGAATCACGAAATCCACACCGGCCGAATCTCGGTTAGCACGTCGATAGACCGGCACGCGCGCTCCGTCCCGCAGCGTGAAAAGCAAGGTCGAGGAGGGAGTGACTTTGACCTGTTGGTGGTAACCGGCAGCCTCGAGGGCCTGGCCCCGGGCTAGCACGGTGTCATCGAGCTCTGCGGAACGTTCGATAGCCGCGTTATAGATGGGCTCAGCGATCGTATGCAGCTCTGGATCGGAACCATCGAGCAGGATCACGCCCCAATCTGCGAACAACCTGGCAAACAACCGGGCAAAGGCGCTGCCGAATGTCTCACCCGGCCGATACGCCTCACGCAACAAACCTGCAATTTCGGAATTGCCCAATAACTCCGCAGCGGCGTTGACGAGCGACTCAATTTCCACTCCGAACGTTACCGTACCTACCGGAGCGTCAGGCACGCCTTGCGTCGCCGCCTCTAATTTCTGAAGAGATCCATCAGGACGCGGAATCGAAACGTGCTTAATCTCGGCCAGATCATGGTCGCTGGTAGCCAGCCAGAATACGGGGACAGAATCTACACCTGCAGCAGTCGCTCCATCGGCCAACTTCACGGCCGTAAGCGCTTTGAAAATAGAAAACAGCGGCCCGCCAAACAGCCCGACTTGTTGCCCGGTTACCACCGCTGAGGCGCCGGCACGCAGCCGAGCGATGTTTTCGTACGTCTTAGAGGAAGCGCCCCAGGCCCTGTTCTGCCGCTCAAGAAGTCTCGCAACCCGTTCGCGGCGCTTGGAGTCATAGTTCAGTCCACGCGATTCATCTTTCAGCCACTCTGTGAAATTCGGGGAACGCGGATAAAATGGTTGGACTTTCGGAGAGTATGCCAGGAAGTCAGTAAACAGCTTGGTGGTATGCGGGATTTGGCTGAAGGGCAGACACTGCGACTTCACCGGCAGTTCTCCTGACATAGTTTCCGCTCTGGTTTCCGTTCTGGTTTCCCTTCAAAGAGTTGGACGATAGAATTCATGCCCTGGTCAACGCCGCATTGGCGAAATCATATGTCAGATGCCAGGAGTGACGCCAAGATGCAAGTTTAACAGGAGCACTCAGTATTCAGCAGTCAGCATTCAGCCAGCCGTGGCAGCACTTGGCACTTAGCATTTAGCCATTCCGGGGCGCTGGTGGTTTCCCGTCCATAACGATCATTCAGGGCTGAATGTTGACTGCTGAATGCTGAGTCGCTCTCACGGAACTACCCCCGGCCGCTAATGGCTAAATGCTAAGTGCCAAGTGCTAAGTGCTGACCCATGCACCTTCGGTTCCGCCGATCCCATCAAAGCATCTAATAATCTTGTAAAATGAAAGTAGTTCTTTAAAGGCCAATCCCATCAGTGGGGGCGTCACGGCTTCGACGGAGATGCTTGCGGCCAAGAGGCATGCCGGGGTGCACACACCCGTAATCGCGTGCAAAACAACAATTGCCAACCAAACACTGGCATACGCAGCTTAATTAGTTAAGTTGCCGTTCTCCGCAGCTTCGCCCGTGGGCTGCGAGCGAACGTCGAACTGCGGGCTGGTCTTCCCGGCTACGTCTGGGCTGGGAGGATGAGACTTTCAGGCTAGCGACTTGCGTTTCTTGTCCGTTCTGAGCGCCGGTCGCGAACGTCCCAGGGTAATGCCTGGGGCATGAACTGGACTACGCATGTAGGCTCTTGACCAGTAACATTTTCGGACGCGGGTTCGACTCCCGCCGCCTCCACCACTTTCATTTTCTAGCCGAGAAGGGCTAATTTCGACTGTTGCTTCATGTGCTTCTGACTGCTGGTGAAATGAAGGTATCAGCTCCAAGAAGATTGGCCATGGAGTCGTCGTCTTACTCGTCGCGGAGTGACCCTTCCAACTATCTCCGCGACGGTGCATGTTCAGAGCATCAAGTTGGGCGATCATTTCATCGTGGTGCCCGCGCCTAGCAAAGGTATTCTGGATATACATAATGAACTGTATGGAATAAGCAAGCGAAACACGGCATCTTGGCCTTGGCGGACTGTAGATATGCCGTTAAAACAAACCGATCCCCTTCCAACGACCGATGCAGCAACCGTTCCCGATGACTCTAGCGATGATTTCCACGTACCCTGGCTACGTCTGGCTGACTTTCTGCTGAGCCCAACACCAACTGCGAACGACATTGCTGTAATAGAAGCATTGGCTCGCAAGGAACAAGAGGCTATCAAGCGTCGCATCCGACGCACTGCAGAGCAAGTCAAGAGGCAGAGCAAGTCGAAGCAGTAGAGCCGGTGTCAGATGTGGACCACCCGCCGCTGTTCTTAGGAGTAACTGGATTCCCTGAGCGCGCTTGTCGATTTCCTCAGCGATCATCGCCGCGATTTCGCCAGGAGGCCCGCCTCCGGACTACGCGGCTGGCCTGATCTCGGTGGTCGCACTTCTTTTGCCGAGCACACCCATGGCCAGCGGAATGGTAGTAAGGCCTCCGACCAGTGTCAGAGCCAGCCCGGCGGCTTTGCGTTGGTCGCGGTTTAGCCTGCCGGAAATCAACAGTCCGATCCCAACGCCCAGGGCGACGCGGGTTCCCGCGATAAGTAGGATCTCTGCGATACTAAGCTTCCGTTCCATCATTGTTCCACCCACCTTCGTTCCCCCGCAATCCAACTCGAGGGATATCAGTCTTTTTCGATGCGCTGTGGAGTCGCGGAGATTGCTCGTTATTATGGCGTTTCTCGCCGCTTGCCGACGCATGATGGGCTACTGACCGATCCCAACTCCGCTGCAAAATCATCACTTCTGTCGCGCCTCAGCTTCAGCGAGCCAGCCACGGCGTAACTTTTCGGACGGGATATTCGACAGGTAGGGTTTGATATCGAGAATAGGGGTCCCATCGAGCATGTCGATGCCGCGAACATGCAGCTCGATGCCTTCGCGCCGACGCAGCTCGACGGTTGTCAGGCCAATCGGATTGGGACGCCGCGGAGATCGAGTCGCAAACACACCATGCGGCCGATTGTCGGAAGGCGGTGTACCGAGCAATTCGTCCCCACGCAATTCGAGCTTAGGGGAACGATCGAATTCCCAGATGACGATGAGATGCGAGAAGCCCTCGATGTCGGTGAGCCCCAGCGCAAACTCAGGCAGGATCTTGAGCACACCATCGGCCTCGTGTTTAGCGCCAAGACCCTTGGGAACTTCGCTTGCGTCCTTGTACGGACTAACTACAAATCCGATTGGCCGAGAGGTAAACATAACGGAGAACACCTCCATTTCCCATACTAATGCTGTTGCGGCAAAGATTCTCTTGACCAAAACGACCCACGGGCTTTGCTCGAGCCAAGTTGCAGTGGGGATATAATTCTGAATATGACCCAAGAAGCCCGTGAATTGCCGGAAAAACCCTGGCACTGCCTGAGAACGATCGGGCGGAACTGGCTGGAAACTTGATCTCTAGTTTGGACGCAACCGTTGATCAGGACGTGGATGCCGCCTGGCAGCAAGAAGTCGTGCGCCGCCTGCATGAGGTTCAATCCGGCAAGGTGGAAACTGTCTCGTGGGAAGAGGTCCAGCAGAAGGGACGTACGCTGCTGCATGGCAAGTAAGCCGCTTCGATTTCACCCTCAAGCGGAACAAGAGTACTTGAAAGCGCTCAGTTGGTATCGAGAGCTAGCCTGACTGCAGCAATTAGCTTTGAGCGCGCTTTTGATCAGGCCGTAGCAAGAATCAGAAAAGCTTCCCATCGCTGGCCCATCTATTTCAAGGATTTCCGAAAATATACCCTCCGACAATTTCCCTTCAGCATTGTGTATCAAGATTTCTCTTCCGAGCTCGTAGTTTTTGCGGTGGCTCATGGTCGGCGTCAGCCAGGGTACTGGAGGGATCGGATGTAATGCAGGAAGCCCCACTTCTCGCAAGGAACGCGTGAAATCGGGCACCCTCAGGGGTTCCAAGTTTTCAGCTTTTGGGACTAGGCCAGATGTGGGCCCGCCCGTTGGAACCTGGCCTTCTGTCTGATTCATGCAGGGTGATTGCTGATATCCTTTGGCTTAAGCCTCAACTTCTTCTCGAACCTGCAGCGAAACCCGTTCATCCAGCCGCGCATACCGGCGGCGCTAGAAGTCTCCGACGTTAGAAAGCACCGGTCTGATGTCAACGACCGGCGTGCCGTCGATGGCTTCAATGGGGCCAATCCGCAACCGGTTATTCACAATCTCGCGTAGGGTGACGCGATGAAGCCGCAGCGGATTTGGCGGTGGGGAGATCGCGTTGCAAATACGCCGGTCAGCGGACGGCGCCGGTCCGAGCGCGGATGAACCTTCAGCACATCCCGACGAGCCAGGTGCAGCCAAGTCACAACGATGATTTGGTTGCCTGCGGCCAGCCCGTCGAGGGCCTGCATCGCGAACGAACTTACTTCAAGCCAAGCCTCGGGCGCGCCTTCCGATCCTTGCATGGGCGCTTCGCTGCGTTTCTTGATGTTGGACCGGATTACACCAATCGGGCGAAGTTGGGCACGCCTGCCAACCTGTACGCGTGCCCTCCTCTGCATTACGTCTGTTTTCTTTGCCGACTTATGTGACATGGCTACACGCTCATAACCGTTCTCAGTAATTCTTTCGCTGGGCCAAACTAAACCAATTGCCGAACGGATCCTTAAACACCGCTTCCACGCCGTAGAACTGATCTTTCGGCTCGGAGACGAACTCCACGCCTTTGGACTTGAGTTCTTCAAAGGCCTTGCGGCAATCGGCGGTCTGGAAGGCGCCGGGGCCGAACATTCCTTTCTTTAATAGTGCGGCAATCGTCTCGACATCTTTCGCGCCGTTCTTTTCGGCGCTGCCGCCTTTCATCTTGACGAAGTCGCTGCCGCTGCCGACCTTCATGAGGATGATCTCCAGCTCAGACTGTCCTTTGGGAGCGACGGTCAGCCAGCGGAAGCCGTTGGGCAGCGATTGATCAACCTTGACTTCAAAGCCGAGCTTGTTCACGTAGAAGTCCTTGGCCTGGTCCTGATCAAGCACATAAATGGTTGCGTGTGACATTTTTTGGATCATGATTGTTTTCCTTCACGGGCATGCTTGCCTTCGCAAAGAGTAGCGAACTCGTGGCAGGCAATGCTTCTCGATTCTTGCTATTCGATTTTATTTGATTGCCCAGGTATGGAGATTGTGCCAGAGCTTCTGTCGCCCGCTGAAGCGGACTTGAATCGTTCCTCTCCCTTTCCCACCGCTTACGCGGCTTAGGCTGGACTAGCTCCATCGTCCGGCTCCAGCCTCGAGTTAAAAAATAGACTCTGGAGAAAGCATCCCGGCATCATCAGCACGCGCCAGGGAGCGCTGTATCCGAAGATGCGGCGGACCTCACGCTGAAATTCGGCGGGACTGCGGCCGAACTGGGCGCGGAATTTGCTGGAAAACGATCCTAAACTTCCGTAGCCCACCTCGAAGCAGACTTCAGTCACGCTGCGTTCAGAAGCGAGCATCTGCCTTGCGCGGTCCATGCGAAGGCGAGTGAGGAAATCATGCGGCGTCTCACCAAACGTGGCACGGAACAGGCGGTGGAAATGAAATTCGGAAAGACAGGCCTCGCGTGCCGCCTGCTCCAGCAGAACACGGGATTGGTATTCGGCGGCGAGGAGATCACGTCCGCGGCAGAGCCGACGGAAGGTGTCGTCATGAAGAAGTTGCCGCACGAGGGAATAATACTAGCCTTCCGGCGAATACTGTCGGCGCCCCACGCGAAGCTCATGACTTGAACTACACCACCGTGGCCTTAGGCCCCCATACGCGACTCGCCGACCGGGTCACATAAGAGACCACGAGGACTGCCAGCAGTATCAGCGGCATGAACGCTTTCGGGCCGTCTTTGGCCAGATAGTGCGCAATAAATGCCGAGATCCAGGCGAATGTGAATCCGGCATAGGCCCACTCTTTGAACCTGGGCACACCGGGGACGACGAGAGTGATCGCGCCCAGAAGTTTGGCGATCCCGAGAATGATGCGCAGTTGCTGCGGATATCCTACGTGGGCAAATCCTTCAACCGCCTGCTGACTGCCCGATAAGTAAGCGAATGCCGCAAAAGCCGAAAACGCGGCCACCAGAACCGTGCTCACCCAGTAACCTATTTTGCGCCCCATGCAGTTGTTCTCCTCGGTGAATGAGAATAACAGTTGTGATGCGGGGTGCAGCGGTTCAGATTCAGAGTTTCGATCGCGCTAACGACTTAGATTTGTCCCATCCCCCCGTCTACGTTGATTTCCACGCCTGTGATGTACGACGCGTCTTGCGAAGCCAAAAATGCCACCGCGCCTGCTACTTCCTCGGGCTGTCCGAACCGCTTCATCGGAACTTTCGCAACTACTTCCTTAGCGAATTCATCGACGGCTTCCTTGGATAGTCCGTTTCTGCCCAAGATGGGGGTAACAATCGGTCCCGGCGCAACTGTGTTCACGCGGATGCCGCGCCCTACCAGTTCCGCGGCTGTGGTTCGCGCTAAAGATCGTAGGGCTGCTTTGGTTGCGGAATAGGCGCTGGACCCTGCGTAACCTTTGCTATCCACCACGCTGGTATTAAGGATGATCGACGCACCGTCATTCAGAAATGGCAGCGCTTTCTGAATGGTGAAATACGCCCCCTTGATGTTGATGTCAAACTGCTCGTCGTATACGCTTTCGGACGTCTCGGCAAACGGGACGAACTTAGCAACGCCCGCGTTCACGAACAACACATCAATCTTGCCCAGCTTCTGCGAAACCTCGGCATACAGCTTGTCTACATCGGTGAGCTTGGCTACGTCCGACTGCACTGCGACTACACCGTTTCCGATCGTTTTCACCGCTTCGTCGAGCGTTTTCCTGCTACGACCCGAGATGGCTATCCTCGCCCCTTCTTCCTGCAGGCGTTTGGCCGTCGCTAGCCCTATGCCACTGTTTCCGCCGGTGACTACTGCCACTTTTCCTTCGAGTCTCCTCATGTCAATCTCCTGCCTTGCCGAATTTAGACGTTTAGATGAATATCGAAGTAATCGGTTGCAGAATGTTCTCGCTTGCTTGCGGAAGGGCGCGTTCTCTATGGCCGTAACGGCGAAGAATTCGCTACACTTGAGACAAACCCATGAACCGGTCGCAGATTGAGAAAATATCGAAAGCCCTGGCCGACGCCACGCGCCTGAAGATCTTTGAGGCCATTTCGGCAACTAACCACATGAACTGTGGCGAGATCGTCTCGATGCGCGGCGTGACTCCGGCAACTGTCTCCCACCATCTCAAGATTCTGAATGAAGCGGGGCTGATAGCCTGTCGCCGCGAAGGGCAGTTCGTCCATAGCCAGGCTGTCCCCGAAACCATTGCAGCCTACACGCGGGCGCTGGCGAAAATGGCGCGTGGCAAGAAAGCAGCACATCGCCGCCGCTGACTCGCAGGCGCGACTACTTGCCGCATTGCGTCTCAGGCAAGGTCTGGCCCTCCGCCTCGCGATACGACTTCAGGAGTACAGGATTTTTGGAGGGGCGCAAGTTGTTGACTGCCCCTACCAACTCTCCCCTCCACGAATGTCATCCAAGCAGTTTTTGATCACCCTTGTGCTGGCAGTGAAGCCGCACGTTAGCCTCACAAGCCTGCAAAGGGACCGCACCCAAGAGGAGGTTCGTATGGGAAACGACGCAATCATTACCGGGATCACCCGCCAGGATTGGCTTGAACCGGCGGAAGAACGCTTGCAGAAGCTGCTGCACCAGAGCTTCGCCAGCGGCGGGCGCGGCGGGCAAAAAATCAAGAACGTCTTACACGGCACCTGGCTTGGTCACCCCTTGCACGTCATACTCACGGACGTCCCGATCGGCGCCTGGACTGCGGGGCTGGTGTTCGACTTCCTGGAATTAAGTAGTGGTCGCAAGGAGTTCGCTGCGGCGGCCGATGCGTCCATAACGATAGGTTTGATCGGTGCGGCCGGCGCTGCAATCACCGGGTTGACGGACTGGCAGGACGTAGATCCGCCCGCTCGTCGAGTCGGTCTGGTCCATGGACTATTGAACCTGATGGGGACTTCCTTATTCCTGGCTTCGCGGGTGATGCGCAAGCAAAAATCCCGCTCTGCCGGACGGCGACTGGCGATATTGGGGTACACGGTGGCAACTGCTGCAGCCTATCTGGGTGGGAACTTGGTTTATGAGCAACAAATCGGTGTAGACCACACGAGCGGCCAAAAACTTCCTGAAGATTTTGAAGCAGTCATTGAAGAATCGGAATTGCCGGAGGGGAAACTGAAACGCGCCGAGCATAACGGAGTGCCGATTCTACTGGTTCGTCGGGGCAAGCACATCTTTGCCCTGGCCGAGACTTGCTCCCATTTGGGCGGACCACTAGCGGAAGGAAAACTCAGCGGCAGTAGCGTCCAATGTCCTTGGCACGGTTCTCGATTTGCGCTGGAGGATGGACGAGTGCTCGATGGGCCTGCGGTCCATCCTCAACCTTGCCTGGAGGCGCGAGTACGCGACGGACAAATCGAAGTCCGCAGGATCACCAATACTGCCACTGCGAAAGCGCCGGGCAACATCGAGGATTCTCCACCTCCCAAGAAACGAAGCAAGAAGGCTGAAAATAAAACCGGTACAACCGGCTGACCGGAGATAAGTTCTACCACGGTCACTTCACTAACTTCGAGGATCCTGATCAGCTTTCCTTCTACATTTAGCGGTTCGAACTGATCGCCTGACACCCGGGATTCTCCCCTTCGCGCAACAGCCGGCCGAAAGTGTCGGCCTGCTTTTCGTCCGTGGTGTTGCACATTCCGTGGCCAAGTTCATGGGTTATGGCGAAGTCGAGAAATTTGTCGAGTGGAACCGACCAGACTCGAAGCAATTCCACGCCCCGCCCCCCGGCGGGAACAAATAGCGCTTCCTCCAAAAAAGTCTGGCGCTTCTCCAGAACCGTAAACGCGGGGCTATCGGTGTTTCCTCCCAGACGCTGCACGATGGGTTTCCAATCCCCGCTTTTGACCAACACCCACGTCCAAGTCCCAAGTTTCTCAGCGCCATAGGGAGCTAATGCGGACTTGAGAGTCCCAAGCTGTTGAAGACATTCGCTGACCTTATATCCCGTATTGCAGACGAACCGTTGTGGTTGAGTCAAGGTCTCCGCGCTAACTGGAACGGTCAGGGCCAGCTGGAATAGGAAAACATGGACGAAACCAAACGTGAGAGTTTTCAAGGCTAACCTCCTCGCGACTGCAGGAGGTATGGCCTCTGTCCGGTGGGGAAAGCCGGAGGATCAGGTCAGCCTTTGGTGATGTTTAAGTTGGACCATAGTTGGTATGCCGACCCGGGCAAGCTGCCAGGAGGCAGCAATGCAGGATGCTGCGCCGGATGAGTTAGAGGAAGAACTTGTGGGCGGTACGTCTAAGGAAGGGTTTTCGTAGTCTCAGGAAAGGCGATCATGAAATTCTCACAATTGAAGGCCCTTTGCCACCATGACAACCTGGCTGTGAGCCGTCGAACTGCGTATACAGGGCTACTCGGCCGTCGGGGGAGATAGCCAGATTCCGAGTTGTCCAGGCTGCAGCCTTGTCGAGCCGGCCGACAATCTTGGCTCTTCGCGTGGCAAAGGAAAAAAGCTTGAGCACCGGATAGCTCTTGGAAGTTTTGTCAGAAGCGCCGATGAGATAAATGCCCTCCGCACTTACTCGCCGGTCATTACCAGGCTCGTGGGTAACGAGTTCTTCCGCACCACTATCGGTAAAATAAATGCCCTCCGGCCTTACACGCCAGTCGTTACTAGGCTCGCGGGTGACGAGTTCTTCCAGCCCCACCCGCGCTGGACGTTCTCCAGACCTCACTCGACTTCCAATCTCTGCCTTTGCTGTAATAAACAAATTTGCCATCTGATGATTCCTGCGGAAAAGTTCCTCCGTGCTGCGTAACCTGAGACAACTGCTTGGAAGCGAGCATAGGTTCCACACTTCCCACTTACCGGCACGATCTGAAGAGAAGTAAATTGACTTCCCATCGGCGGACCACGCTGGGGTAACGTCATCAAAATCACCCTCGGTGAGCTGTTCGACAGCATGATCATCTACCTTGATTGAATATAAGTGACTATGGCCACTAATTCGGTTGTCGAAAATGATGTGAGTTCCGTCACGCGAGCAGGCCGGCGATCCCCCTGTGTGCAAAGTTGTAAGACGAATTGGATCGCTACCGTCGGCGTTGCCGTCAGGAGAGAAGTCTCCGCCGGCGTCTAACGATTGAGAGGCAATGAATTTACTTACGGGCGTACGGGAGTTTGGTAACGTGACCTTCCAAATCGACACATTGACGTTAGTTTTTGAATACGCGATCTTGTCACCCTTCACGGAGATCGTCAGCTCGGCGACATTTGAGTGGGGCAGGGGCAACCGCTGCGGCTCACCACCGCCTGCCGATACCATGTAAGCGCCGGTCATCCATTTTTTTCCGTCGGCTGTGACGGTCGCATATAAAGGATCGATCCACCCGCCTAACGAGAACACGATGTTTTTCCCATTCCTCGTCCAAACGGGCGGATTCACACCGGCGTTCAGGAACGTGACTCTCCTGGACTCGCCTCTAGATACCGGAACAGCGTAAATGTCGGCCCCATATACGGTGCTCTCGCGGACAAAAGCGATCTGTTGACTATCGGGAGAAAAGGCGGGGTATTTCTCGCTGGTTTTTTGAGGGGCAGTTGTGAGCCGGTGACTATCCGAGCCTGTACTGGACATTAGGAAAATGCCGTTGTTACCGTCCTCCTCATCAGAATACGCGAGTAGTTTCCCGTCCGGCGACCAAGCCATCCAACAGTGCCCTGACGCGCTCTTACGAATGACCCGTTTGGAACCCCCAAGCGGAGTCATCGTCTCTCTGTGCTTAGACGATTCATGATGATGAGATTATATTCTTGAGCGGTCATGCTGTAAACATAATTATTTACGACTTTATAGTTTCTAGCTTGACACAAATCTACCTGCATCGTACAGTGGAGAGTGCTATGGCGATGGAGGTCGTGCACAGAGATGCAAAGCTCCAACAGCTCGAAGAAGACAGTCACTTTACCGGCGGCTGGTCGCCCAGCGTCGTCAAAGCATTTCGCAAGAAGATGCAGTCGATTCGTAGTGCTACTGACGAACGGGATATTAGACATATAAAAAGCAATCACTTTGAGAAGCTGCAAAAACCAAGAGATCACCAGCATTCCGTTCGGCTTAACGATCAATGGCGGCTGATTCTGGAAATCACAGGTACGGCAGAAGCTAAACGTATCGAGATTGTCGCGATTGAGGATTACCACTAATGGGACTATTCATGACAACATGGAAGATTGCTGAGGCTTTCCCGCCTGGTGAGTTTATCAAGGACGAACTGGAAGCGAGAGGATGGCTCCAGACCGACCTTGCCAGCATTCTTGGTAGGAATACAGGGACGATTAGCCAGATTATCTCGGGAAAGCAACCCATCAACCCTGAACTGGCAAGAGCACTCAGCGCAGCCTTTGGAACGAGCGCCGAGTACTGGATGAACCTCCAAACCGCTTATGAGCTTTGGAAAGTTCAGGAGAGCAGTGACGAAAAGGCGATTCAACGCCGCGCTCGCCTCCATGACAAGGTCCCGCTCAAAGAACTGCTACGGCGCAAATGGATCGAGTCATCGGAGAGTGTAGATGTTTTGGAACAAAGGGTATGCGAGTTTCTTGAGATTGACAGCATAACCGATGAACCAGCAATGGGCTTTGCTGCTCGAAAGACTGGCTCACATGTGGAACCTACTCAACCTTCGCTCATTGCGTGGATGAAGCGCTCAAAATTCTTGGCAAAGGGAGTCCATGCGGAACGATATACGGAAAAGAAACTGAGGGACGTGCTTCCTCGGCTACGAAACTATATGCAGAATGCTGAGGACATTAGGCACGTTCCACGATTGCTCGCTGAGGCGGGAGTCCGACTTGTGGCGGTCGAACATCTCCCGCAAACGAAGGTAGATGGGGTTACGTTTTGGTTAGACAAGCACTCTCCAGTGATTGTCTTATCGCTACGTTATGACCGCCTAGATTGGTTTTGGCATACCCTGTTGCATGAGATCGACCATGTTCTACATGGAGAGGGAGTAACCGCGCCATGTATCGACGACCTGGCAGAGCTTTCGCCATCGCGACCGCCGGAGGAGATTCGCTGTGATGACTTTGCCGCAACGTTCTCCATTGATAGGTCATCGCTGGAGGATTTCATAGCACGTGTCCATCCATACTTCACTCCCGAAAAGGCAACTGGGTTTGCAATGAGAATGAGAGTGCACCCGGCGGTGGCAGCAGGTCAGGTTCGTAACCGCCTTAACAACTACTCGGTTCTGAGTACACTTGTAAGCATCAAAATTCGTCCACTTCTGCTCGATAGTGTGATGTGTGATGGATGGGGCCATTCGGTAACGTCATAGTCGTACAAAGGATGCAGCATATGTCGTATGCAGATCAATTGCGAAAGCTGGCAGATGAGTTCTTTGAGTCAGAAGGCCACGGCGCGTGGCTCGGGAAATCCTGCGCTGGGCCTATGATCGGGGCAAATGGCAACCCCATCCAGATGACTTTATTAAAGCTGGAGCAGAACAACTTGCAAGGGCGATGCGCGATGACTACGCCAAAGACCCACAAGGGCGCTCGATCAGAATTAAGCACGTGGTCCTCGAGGATCGCGAGGGAGAGCAAATCCCCATATGGGTTGATTACAAGATCATTACCCGCGACCAGATGGTAATGTCGCTCCAAGGGCGACGGAAACAGATCGTCGGGGATTGCATCCAGCTCAAGAACGACGTGGATAGCTACAACGAGAATAGAAATACGGGGAGCCTATCCAAATCGTATTTAATTTCACCTTCGATTTGGAGGAGGACGAACTGGCAAAGAGCTTAAAGAGGCCAGTTAAGAAGGTCAGTTAGTGGACCAGCGCTTGGCCGCCGCTCGCTGTGCTATCTCTTTACGTCTCTCGGGCGAGAGTTTTTCTGCTCTCGCCTTCCCACCCTTCATTCCACCCTTGCGTCCCAATGCTACGGCAGCGGGATTCTTTCCTTTGTGGGACAGGGAGTCTCCAATCGCCTCCTCAACGACACGGAGGGCGTTTTGGGCGAAATCTCTCTTGCTTGAGCGTTTAGGCATGAGCACATCATGCCACATTTGGCGGGCCATTACCACACGGGATAAATTCAAAACAGCCCACTACCCATTACCGCCGTTACCAAAGAGCCTAGTACCTTACGCATCTGGGTATCCGGCAACCGCGTCGCTAGAATGCCATGAACCGGGCTTGGGGCGGGACGGCCTTTTCGGTCTTCCCTTCTCTCCTCTGCTGCCAGCGCGGTCAGGAGCCGGACTGTCCTATGCGCGCTTTCGTGACGCCTGTTTCCATTCTGGTGGAATATATTCCGGTCATCGCGACCGTTGTTACCACGATTCTCAGCGTCGTCCTGGCGCGTGCCACCTTGCGCTATGCCAAGGCGACTGACAAAAGTCTGGCGCTGGCGCGCGAAGAGTTCGAGCGCGAGTGGTCGCCGGAGTTACATATCAAGCTGGAAAGGGTGTCGACCAGCGAGGCCAAAATCGTGGTCACCAATCTGGCAAAGATTTCTGTCCTGTTACAGCTAGTGCAATGGCGCAAACTTTCCCATGGCGTGCCCTCATTGCGATGGTTTCTGAACGAGCCTCTGGTGGGCGGGATGACCTGGACAGAAAACGTGGGCAAACGTTTGATTGGATCTACCGGCGGGGACTTTCAGGGTGCAATCGCAGTTTCAGTGACGTTCTATGCTTCAGGCCGTTTGTTCCGCACCGACTGGTTTCGCTTTCACGTTGAGGTGAATCGCGGAAACATTCTCCGCCTCGACCCGGTGAACATGGCCGCTCGGCGCGTGCAGGTGCTCGAACCTCATAACGAAGATGGCAGAGTGCGCAGCGAACTGGTGGTGGACGTTACCGAGCCGGTCGCAGACGAGACGCCCGCAGAGGCATGATCCATCGAGCTACGCAATCCCGCCGAGGCAAATGACGAACTCGGCGGCTCCTTCCTTCCGGGTACAATAGTCCGCTAAAGTATTCGAAGACTATCATGTCGTCCACCCGCACTGTTCGTCCGCAAGCCGTTGCCGCCGAGATACCTCCTGTCCCCTTGACGGTCGAGGGCTACAGCGTCCTGCACCAGATGATGCGCTTTAACTGGGCGGCCTGGCGCCCGTTGCGGGCTGCACAGAAGAGCGAAATAGTGCGCGAGGCCACCTCGGTGTTGGCGAAGATGGAGCAGAATCCAGCGGGGCAATCGGCGCTCTATTCCCTGCTGGGACATAAGGGCGATCTGATGTTCGTCCACTTTCGTTCGGCGTTTGATGAACTGAATCAGGCGGAACTGACTGTCGCGCGACTGCGGCTGAGCGATTATCTGGAACCCACGACGTCATACGTTTCGGTGATTGAGTTGGGATTGTACGAGTCGACGATTAAGGCATACAGCGCACTAGCCGAGCGCGGCGTCGAGCCTCATTCCGAAGAATGGAATCGCGAGATCAAGGAGGTCGTGGCGCGGCAAAAAGAGGCGATGCGGCCTCGCTTATTCCCCGAGCTGCCCAAGAGCCGCTACATATCTTTTTATCCAATGGACCGCCGCCGTGGCGAAGACAAGAACTGGTATACGCTCCCAATCGAAGAGCGCGCGCGGCAAATGGGCGATCACGGCATGATTGGCCGGCGATACGCTGGTGAAGTCAGGCAGATCATCACCAGTTCGATCGGCTTTGACGACTGGGAATGGGGCGTGGACCTGTTTGCCGATGATCCCCTGATCTTTAAGCAATTGATTTACGAAATGCGCTTCGATGAGGTCAGCGCCGTGTACGCACTCTTCGGCCATTTCTATCTTGGTGTGCGATGCCAGGCCGCAGAGCTAGCCAAGCTGCTGCGCGGAGAATTGCCTAGAAGTTCAAGTAAAAGTTGAAGACAAACATGCACTCGGCCTGGTTGTGCACTTGCTGAGTGCTGAATGCTGAATGCTCATTGGAGAAGGAATGGCGACACTGGGATTTGTGGAATACGAAAATGCTAGCTCAGAAGTGCGGGCGGTCTATGACGACATCATGGACACCCGCAAAACGGACTGGATAAATAACTTCTGGAAGGCGATTGCCCATGATCCCGTCACATTGAAACGGACCTGGGAAGACGTCAAGCAGATCATGGGGCCGGGAGCGCTCGATCCTCTGACCAAAGAAATGATTTATCTGGCCGTGAGCGTGAGCAACCAATGCGCCTATTGCATCGCCTCGCATACCGCCGGAGCCAGAAAAAAAGGTATGACGGATGAGATGTTCAAGGAATTGATGGCCGTGGTTGGCATGGCTAACGAGAGCAACCGGTTGGTTTCAGGATACCAGGTGGAAATCGACGAGCAATTCAAGGTGTAGGTGATGGCACACAAATTCAGCACTTCTTATATCGAAGACTCCGTCGCTTTGTTTCATTTCTACAAAAAAATGGCCGAGGGCGCGATTCAGCAGGTCACGGATGAACAATTGTTCGCAACGCTGGACGAAGAGATGAACTCGATTGCCATCATCGTCAAACATATGACCGGAAACATGCGCTCACGCTGGACAGATTTCCTGACCAGCGACGGGGAGAAGCCAGATCGCAACCGCGACATGGAGTTTGTGGAGCCGTCTGCGACGCGAGAAGAACTCTTGGCGCGCTGGAATGAAGGCTGGGACAGTGTCTTCCACGCGCTCGATCCGCTCACAGATTCAGACCTGGAGCGCAAAGTTACGATTCGCGGCGAGCCGCATTCCGTGATGCAAGCCATCAATCGCCAGATCGCGCACTACGCGTACCACTGCGGACAGATTGTGTTTCTGGCGAAGCACTTCAAGGCCAACGAATGGAAATCGCTGAGTGTGCCGCGAAACAGATCAGCGGAATTCAATCGGAAAGTGCTGGCCGGAGAGGCCAGTCAGAGATAGTCGGTATCAGTAATCAGTGGCGTGCAAAACGGAATTCGTGCGCTTTCATATCCACCCGCCGTCCGCGGAAGCGCACACCTTCACTTTCCAGCCGCAGCCGCTGTTCAATGGCAGAATCTCCGCGCAACTTAATCTCGCCGCCCGCGCCCAGAACGCGATGCCAGGGCAATCCGAACGAACGATGTAGGACGCCGACAACCTGCCGCGCCGCTCCCGGATATCCCGCACCGCGCGCGACTGAGCCGTAAGTCGAAACTTTTCCACGTGGAATCCGGCGAATTGCGGCGACGATGCGAACCTGCATTTTATTTTGCTCTGCCATTTCCACTGCTCGCCGTGAAAAGTTCTTGCTCCATCTTTTTTGTGACTTCCTCGTCCAGGCTTTCGGTGACCATGACGGTGTCGCCCTGCACATTAATCACAACTGGACCATCTTCGGTCGCCCACGTGTGTCTGCCGGTCAAAGTCTCGAGCGTATCCAGATCTTTCACTCGATTCTCGCCCTTCTGGTGTGCGCGACGGTAGCGTTTGTCCAGCGACCTAGCATAAATCGCAGCAAACTCAGCAGACTTCGCCGGGCTCGACCAGCGGGATACATACAGCAGTCCGAGTACGGCATCAGGAGTCGACGTAGGCCGCGCAGCGTAATAGTAGCCACCGCGCCAGTGAGGATACAGATCATGCGACGCCCGAGAGCCGGCGTATTGATCAATCAATACGGCGACGTCGAACTCGCCGACAGCGCCGCTGTCAAAATGCTCGTAGGATTTGAAAATCCTGGGAAACTCGGGCAGGCGCATGAGCTGCAGGTGTTCTCCAGAGAGATACGTTTTCGGCTCCATGATCTCCCGTGTCGTGCGCGGCGGATTGGCGAAGACTCCGGCAAAGGCTTTTTCCTTGCCATTCTTTGCCAACACATCGGCGACAAAATCAATCCCGAAGCGATAAGGGAACGTTAGCGCTTCCTTGAGATAAAGCGGAGCATTGTGGAACTGGATCGAATCGGCCGTGCCAACCAGCATCCCCTGCTTCAGAGCTTCGACAATTTGTGGCGAATCCTTCAGCGATTGACCGGTGGGCTCAAGCATGTAGTCAATGAGGACGACCATGGCCTGGCCTTCCACCACGGCCTGGCGAGCCGCGGCGGTTTCGTCGCTTTCAATATCCGCTTGCGTTGGCTCTTTGCTATTTCCTGCAAGATCTCCGGCCCCCGCTTTCATCCATTTTTCCAGGCCGAAAGACTGGTCCTGAAGAGCATGAGTGAGTTCGTGGGCTAGTACGGGACGCTGCTGCTCCACATCCACCCAATCCAGCAGGTTCACGGTTTTGGTCTTGGGATCGTAGTAACCGGCTACCTGCTCGCGTAAAAGGGCGAGCAGGAAAGTTTGCAGATCGAAGTCACGAGGCAACAGCCCAAACTTTTTCAGTACCAGCTCGGAGCGACGCAAACGCTGCGCGTCCTCATCCTCGGACATGTGCTTAGTGATGTAGGCCACGACCTGGTCGCGGCTGGTCAGCGTGCGCTTCACTGGCTGCTTGATTGGAAGAGACGTGTCTTTGCTGGCAAATTGCAGGATCTCGTCGACGGAGCGGAAAAGTTCCTCCGCCTCTTTGGGCGAGATCTTCTGCTCCGCTTCCGGCGATGTGGGTTGTGGTGTGGTTTGTGTGGCGCGGGCGCCTTCGACGGCGGCCTTTTGCTGCTGAACCGGTGAAGCGGGTGGAGGCGTGGATTGTGCGCAGACAAATGCGGCCAGCCACCACACAAAAAAGGCCGCGATGGGTGATTTCCGACAGGCCGTTTTCATTCGGCGTCCCAAATTGAGAAAAATGCCCTCATGTCTTACTAATTCTCTCCGATACCCAATCCCCCGCTTCTTTCGTCCGCAAGCTTCCGCCAATATCCTGCGTAGTTTTCTTTTGTTTGACCGCTTCCAGCACGGCAGCTTCAATCTTCTCTGCCTCAGAATTCAGCCCGAGATGATTCAGCATCATGGCTGCCGTCAAAATTGCACCAAACGGATTCGCGATGTTCTTCCCCGCAATCGGCGGCGCCGACCCGTGGACTGGTTCGAACATCGAAGTCTTCCCCGGATGAATATTTCCGCTGGCGGCCATGCCCAACCCACCTTGCAGCCCGGCCGCAAGGTCAGTGATGATGTCTCCGAACATGTTATTAGTGACGATCACGTCGAATGGACGCGGATCGCGCACCATCTGCATGCAGAGCGCGTCCACGTACATGTGCTCGGCCGCGATCTGCGGATATTCACGGCTCACTTCTTTGAATATCCGCTGCCACAAGCCTCCGCCATAGGTCATGACGTTTGCCTTGTCTGTCATCAACACGCGTTTGCGCGCGCTGCCGTCTTGTTTTTTACGACGCTCGCAATAGTCGAAGGCGTAACGAATAATCCGTTCCACGCCTTTACGGCTATTGATGTCCTCCTGAACCGCGATTTCATCGGGCGTGTCCCGCTTGAAGCAGCCGCCAGCATCCACGTACATGCCTTCGGTATTCTCGCGGATCACCACAAAGTCGATGTCCTTTGGCTCGACTCCCTTTAAAGGACAAAGAGCGGCGTCCAGCAAGCGCACGGGACGGACGTTGGCATACAGATCCATTTTGAAGCGCATACCCAGCAGGATTTCCTTGGCATGAATATTCGTGGGCACTCGCGGGTCGCCAAACGCGCCCACCAGGATGGCGTCAAAGTCGCGGCCCAACATAGCGAACCCGTCAGGGGGGATCGTGACGCCGTCAGCCAGATAGCGATCCGCGCTCCAGTCAAACTGAGTCAGTTCGACCGGGGCTTTGGTGGCCGCGATGACCTTAACCGCTTCGGGGATGACTTCCCTTCCGATCCCGTCTCCGGGGATGATGGCGATGCGCTTTTTCTGGCTCACGGCAGGAAAAGGTAGCATACCAGCCCCGAATGAGTAAGATAGCCTTGTATTAGCTAAGAGATATACATGTCGCGACACGAAGGGCTTTCTGGTCCGCCCAAGACTTCCCTTCGGCTCATCTTGTAAAGTGCCACGTAAACACTCCAGGATGCCCGTGGCTGCATTCTAGGCTCCTCATCCGCGGAATTTCCTCATTCTAGATTCCCTCGTGGTTCTCAGGGCAACGTGGCGCAATCTGTGATAACCAGGGGCTAATGTGTAGTTCTTACATCCTCCATCCTGCCTCATAACTCACCGGATCGGAGCAGCAGGACAAGCCGCCTTCGTCACGGGTTGTCCTTACCTTCGCTATAATCAAACTTACATGACTGCCACTGCTCTACATGACACGCTCGCCTCGGCATCCGCTCATTTGAGCGAGTACTCGGGAGCAGCGACGGCTGCGGATTTCGGAGACGTGCAAGCAGAATTCCAGGCATTGGTTGCCGACGTTGGAGTTTACGATCTGGGCTGGCGGGCCAAGATCGG
>Ga0209239_1000678_pt1 | contig 19714 bp, 16 predicted proteins | sample GraSoi013_2_20cm_FD_185824 | JGI IMG/M metagenome (GOLD analysis project Ga0209239, IMG submission 185824) | Grasslands soil microbial communities from the Angelo Coastal Reserve, California, USA - Sample 10_02_2013_2_20cm (SPAdes) (version 2) | ecosystem: Environmental > Terrestrial > Soil >...
CCGGGCTTCCTCCACGACGAAGGTGAGGTTGACGCGGGAGGCGCCCTGTGAAATGAGCGAGACGTTGATGTCCGAGATGGTGGCGAACACGCGCGCCGCGATCCCCGGCGTGGTCCGCAAGCCTTCGCCCACCACGCACACGATGGCCCGGCCGGACTCCACCGATACCGTCCCCAGCGGGCCAAGCTCGGCAACGATGTCGGGCAGCGACCCCGCGTCTTCCACGGTGAGCGACACGCTCACCTCCGACGTCGTCACCACGTCCACCACGGTCTCGTGACGCTCGAACACCTCGAACAGACCCCGCAGGAAGCCGTACGCACCGAGCATGCGAGTCGAGTTGATTTGCACCACTGTGATGCCCGACTTGTGCGCGATGGCCTTCACGCCCCCGGGGCGCACCTCGCCGAGAGCGGTCACCACGGTCCCCGCCTCGCCGGCTGCGTGCGAGTTGCAGATCCGCACGGGAATGTCGCGGTCCATGGCCGGCTGGATCGTCTTGGGGTGCAGGACCTTGGCGCCAAAATAGGCGAGCTCGGCCGCCTCGGCATAGGAGAGGCTGGGAATCGTCCGCGCCCCCGGCACGACGCGCGGGTCGGCGGTCAACACGCCACTCACGTCGGTCCAGATCTGGATTTCCGCTGCCGAGAGGGCCGCGCCCACCAGGGCCGCGCTGTAGTCGGAGCCGCCCCGACCCAGCGTCGTCGTCACGCCGTCGGCGGTCGCCCCGATGTAACCACCCAGCACAGGGACCAGGCGGCGGTCCAGCAGGGGGGCGAGCTCGGCCCGCGTACGCTGCTCCGTGTCGGGGAGCAGGGGAGTAGCCCGGCCATATGTCTCGTCGGTGATGAGACAGTGGCGCGCATCCACGTAACGCGCTGGTACGTCGGCGGCCAGGAGCACCGCGGTCAGGAGCGCCGCCGAGAGGCGCTCGCCGTACGAGGCGACCTCATCACGCAGCGCCGGCCGGCGGTCGGGCTCACGGGCGAGCCGTTCCAGCAGATCCGCGATCTCCCCGCGCGCCCGCCCGAGCACAGTCCGAATCCCACCGGCGCCTTCCGGACGGGCCAGCCGCCCGGCGATCTCGGCGTGTCGCTCGAGCAGGGCGTCGAGCTGCGGCCCGACCCGCTCGGCGTTGCCGCTCGCCGCGGCGGCGACGGCGGCGAGTAAGGCATCGGTCACCCCGGCGAGCGCCGATACGACGACGACGGGCCGCGTGGTGCGATGCGCGCGGCCGACCAGCGCCGCGACCCGCTGCAAAGCCGCGGCGTCTGCGACCGATGTGCCGCCGAACTTGAGGACCGTCAACTCACTCACAGACCCACCTCTGGAGAACCTGCTTCCGCGTCGGGCAAACGTCGCGCGGCGCTCTACGGTGACGCAATCGATTGTGGGGAAGCTGTCCGACGAACGACTATCGCGGCGAGCTACACGCCCGCTTTCGGTCGGCCGGCAGAGGCCGGCCGCCGTGCGGGCGGGGGCGAGAAACGCCGAAACGCAGTCTCATGTCGCAGACCAGGGTCGAGCGGGAAAGCTGCCCGCTGGCCGTCGGCGGTGTCAAGCGGAGTGGGGGGCGCGGAACCGGGCGTACCGAGATGTTATCGGTGTGTATAGAAATATGCATTATGTGCACGATTCTTGCGACAGTTAAGCACACTACCCGATTGGGTAGTAGCAAAGTGTGATGGAATATGTGCAGTTTTTGCACGAATTATGTAGCAGCAGTGCATCGTGTGAACCCTCACTGGGAGATCCTAATCGTATGAGACGCTCGGTCGCTATTGGCTTGCTGATGACGCTGGCGTGGCCGCTGGTTCTGGCCGGCCAGGGAGTGGCAGCGGCGGACTCGCTCGCCAAGGCCGCGAGCGCCGCATCCGCCGCGAACACGGTCGCGATCAACTTCGTGTGGACGTTGGTCGCCGGGTTTCTCGTGATGTTCATGCAGGCCGGTTTCGCGATGGTCGAGACCGGGTTTACCCGTGCCAAGAACGCCGCACACACGATCACCATGAACTTCATGGTCTACGGCATCGCGATGCTGGCCTACTGGGTGGTCGGTTTCGCGCTGCAGGCGGGTGGCGTGGGACCACTCGGTACGCTCGGCGGATACGACAAGCTGGCGCACGAAGTTTCCATCACGATCGCGGGCAAGGAGTGGGGCCTGTTCGGGGGAACGGGATTCTTTCTCACGGGCGTGGCGTACACGGCACCGGTGTTCGCGTACTTCCTGTTCCAGATGGTCTTTATGGACACGGCGGCCACGATCCCGACCGGCGCGCTGGCGGAGCGGTGGAAGTTCTCGGCGTTCGCGGTGTTCAGCGTCTTCGTGGGCGCGGTCATTTATCCGATCTACGCCAACTGGACCTGGGGCGGCGGGTGGCTCGCGATGCTCGGCAAGAACCTCGGGCTCGGGCACGGGCACGTCGATTTCGCGGGATCCTCCGTGGTGCATATGACGGGCGGCGTGATGGCGTTCGTCACGGCGGCGCTGCTCGGTCCGCGTCGCGGGAAATACAACACCGACGGCAGCGTCAACGCCATCCCGGGCCACAACATCCCGATGGCGCTGATCGGAACGTTCATCCTCGCGTTCGGATGGTTCGGTTTCAACGCCGGCTCCACGCTGGCGGGTTCAGACCTGCGCATAGGGGTCATCGCGACGAATACGATGCTGGCTGGGGCGGCGGGTGGGATTACGTCGATGCTGTACATGTGGTTCAAGTACGGCAAGCCCGATCCTTCGATGATGGCGAACGGCACGCTCGCGGGGTTGGTGGCCATTACGGCGCCGTGCGCGTTCGTGACCGCACCGTCTGCGGTGCTGATCGGCGGAATAGCCGGCGTATTGGTCTGCGTGGCGGTGTTCTTCATCGACGGCAAGCTGCGCATCGACGACCCCGTCGGCGCGATTTCGGTACACGGTGTCAACGGGCTGTGGGGCATCCTGTCGCTCGGACTGTTGGCCGACGGCACGTACGGGGACGGGTGGAATGGTGTGAACGGGGCGGTGCGAGGGCTGTTCTACGGCGATGCGAGCCAGTTCGCGGCCCAGCTGGTCGGCGGCGCCGCCAACATCGTGGGTGTGGGCGTCATGGCGTTGGTTGCCTACAAGGTCACCGCGTTCGTCGTCGGCGGCCATCGCGTGGCGCCTGAGGTCGAAGAGCTCGGTCTCGACCTGCCGGAGATGGGCGCGCTGGCCTATCCCGACACGCAGGAGATCTCTTCGGCGGTGATCCTCAGCGAGACGGCATCCGGGGGCGGGATCGGGCAGCTCGCGCCCGAGCCCGAGGCGGTCTGATGAAACTCATCACGGCTGTTGTACGCCCTGAGCGGCTGTCGCACGTAAAGGCCGCGCTGTTCCGCGCCGGCGTCACCGGTGTCACGATTAGTCGCGTGAGCGGCCACGGCGGCGAGCGCGATCTCCAGGAGCACTATCGCGGGTCGACCGTCGTGCTCGAGTTTCGGGAGAAGGTCCGGCTCGAGATGGCGGTCTCGGAGCCGTTCGTGGAGCCGACCATCAAGGCGATCATCGCGTCCGCCCGCACCGGTCAGGTGGGTGACGGGAAGATCTTCGTCCAGCCGCTCACGCGGATCGTTCGGATCCGCACGGGTGAGGTGGACACCGCCGCGGTCACGGCGGTGACGGCGGACGCGGTACAGCGCCGTGCCCTCAACGAAGCCAACGCGTAGCACCGACACCGAGGAGAGTTCCAATGCGTCCACACGGTAGTCGTTTCGCGCTTGCCGCTCTGCTGAGCGCGCTCATCGCTCCCGCACGGCTGGCCGCCCAGAGCGGGGCGTCACCCCCGGCCGACACGGCGGCCAAGAAGCCCGATCCACCACCGCCTCCGGTGAATCATCTGGAGACGACATTAGCGGGCTTCAAACTCACCGGCTTCGCCGCGGGGTCGTACACGTATTCGGGCCATAGCGCCGGCGGGACCGCAATCGTCGGGCGGTTGTACGACCGCCTCCAGAACCGCTTCATGCTCAATGCGCTCGGCGTCGTGCTCGACAAGCCGTACGACCCCGCGAAATTCACCGCGGGGTTCCACACCGAAGTGCTGGTGGGACAAGACGCCACCGTCATCCAGTCGGACGGAGGGACGTTCAACCTTGGCCCCCAAGGGGACATCCCGCACCTCTACGTCACGTTGAACGTGCCCACCGCGAGCGGCAACGGGCTGCAGTTCAAGGTGGGACGGATTCCCACTCTCCTGGGCCTGGAAGTGATCGAGACCTACGCGAACCCCAACTGGTCGGAGGGGAACCAGTTCATCTACGTCGAGAACTTCACCGCCACGGGGCTGAGCGTGGAAACGAAGTTCAACAATTACGTGGATCTGCAGCTCCGCGTGATTAACGGGTGGGACCAGGTCTCGGACAACAACAGCCACAAGTCGCTCATGGGGCGCGTCGGGCTCTATCCCAATGCGCTGACGTCGCTCGGCATCGTGGGATACTGGGGCGCGGAAGAACCCGGGAACAACAGCGCCAACCGGTACGGCTTCGAAGGCTTGCTATGGCGTAAACTCGGCAAAGCGGCCGTGTGGGTGCAGGGCGATTACGGCACGGAGCAGGCGAACGCGGCGCTGCCCGACCCGACGCAGGACGCGAAGTGGTGGGCCCTCGGCGGCTGGGTCACGTATGACTTCAGCTCGGCCCTCGGATTGGCCTTGCGGGGGGACTATGTGAATGACGAGAACGGCGCCCGGAGCTCGTTCAACGGATTGGTGGGCTTCCCCGCGAACACCGGGCAGAAGTTCGGGAGCGGCACGGCAACGCTGAACATCAAGGCGTGGCCGAGCGCGGTGGTGCGCCCCGAGCTCCGGTACGATCGGTCCACCTTGGCGGCCTTCGCCGGAAAGAAGGACCAGATCACCGTCGCCCTGGCGGTCGGGTATCTCTACTGAGTCGCGGGGGCTGGCTGGGCTCCGGGCGCGACGCTGCCGGGCGTCTGGTTGCGGAAGAATCGGTTCAACAGCCAGATGTCCAGCACGGCAACGACGGCCAGGACAGAAAACGCTGCGTCGGTTTCGATGACGTGTAGCTGTCGCAATAGTGTCGAGATGCCGAAGCCCACGACCCACGCGTCGAAGCTCATGCACACCCGCCTGAACGTCTCTGGGCGCACGTGGCGGATGACGCGTACGCCCAGCGGGATCCCGACGATGAGACTCGGGAGGATGTAGGGCAGCAGGCCGGCGCTCTCGATTGAGAAGATGCCGGCGAAGTAGTACGCCACGGCCGTGAAGGTCGCTTCCGCGAGCCGCACCAGTCCGAGCCCGGCGCGGAAGTCCTGTTTCGTGAACCCCTGGTTGCTCAACATCACGGCCAGGGGCGGGCCGGAGATGGTCGTGACGGAGTAGAGTACCCCGAGGCCGCCTCCGAAGAGCAGCCCGACGGGGCGCTCAGCCCTGATGGGCCGGCGAAATCCGGCGGCCTGCAGCAGAATCAGTGGCAGCAGGACGATGAAGGTCGCGAGCTTGAGCCACGCCGGCTGCACGCGGTGCAGCAGCGAGGTTCCCAGCACGACGCCCGGCGCCAGCCCGACGATCATCGGCACGACTCGACGCCAGACGCGGGGAACGCTCGCCCGATTGACCCAGAGGACGTAGGCGTTCAAGACGACCTCGACCCACACGAGCGCCGGATTGAGAACCCGATTCGCATAGAAGAGCAGCGCCACCGGCACGGTGATCGAGGAGAATCCGTAGCCCAGCGCACCGTTGACGGTAGCGGCGACGAGGGTGATGAGGATCAGGACCAGCGCGCTTGATGTCGCATCCATCGTTGTTCGTCGTGTGGTTGAGGTGAAATGGCACAAAACAAGAAACCCGGCGCACGCTGGGGTGGCCGGGCCTGGGAGCTGCTCAGAAGGCGAGGAGGCTTAGCGAGTCCTCAAGTCGTCACTGGGTGCGCCGTGGTGTCCGTCCAACCCCGCGGGTGGGGGCGGCTACAACACCAGACGAGACAACACAGCGACGTGGAGCGCATGTGAACGTGCAACCTAGAGAGCGGGTTGTCGGGTGTCAACGGTGACGTCGCACCTCATCCCCGCTGCCGGAGCGGAGTGTGTGAGCGCGCCGATGGATATGAGCGTCGCGCCGGCCTCCGCGTACGCGCGCGCGGTCTCCGGCGTGATCCCGCCGGAGGCCTGAATGGTGATGCTGGGGCCGGCCCGACGCGCCCACCGATGGATGCGCTCCGGCGATTGGTTGTCGGCGAGAACGTGGGTCACACCGGCGGCGAGCGCCGCTTCGAGCTGCTCGTCGTTCTCGACTTCGACGGCGATCGGAACGCCTGGTGGCACTCTCCGGAGCGCTTCGGTGAGCGCGCTCGGTCGGGCGCCCAGCACCGCCCAGTGATTGTCCTTCCACAGCACGGCGTCGGCGAGGGAGGCGCGGTTGTCGATACCTCCGCCCACGCGTACCGCGTATTGCTCGAGCACCCGCAGCCCGGGGGTGGTCTTCCGCGTATGCGTGATTCTCGCCGGCGTTCCCGCCACGGCGTCCACGGCCTTACGTGTCAGGGTCGCTACTCCAGCAAGTCGCTGCAAAAAGTTGAGCGCTACCCGCTCGCCCGCGAGCACGGCCCGGCCACTCGCTCGCAGCGTGGCGAACGTCGCCTCCGGCTCGGTCCAGTCGCCTTCGGCGGTGTGGGACTCGAGACACGCCCGTGGGTCGAGCTCGTGGAAGATCAGCTCGGCGATCGGCAGCCCGGCGACCACGAAGCGCGCTTCGGCGACGAAGCGGGCAGTGGCCGGGGCGTGCGCCGCGCTACCGAGCAGCCGGGTCGTCACGTCCTCACCTGCGCGGTCCTCGGCCAGCGCCCGGCGCACCTCCTCCAAGCCCAAGACGTCAGCCAATAGCCAGCATCCGATCGATGGCTCGCCGCGCGCGGCGCGCGATTTCCTCGGGGACGGTCACCTCGTATTTCCCGTCCCGGAGCGAGTCGCGCAGCTTCTCCAGGGTGATCATCTTCATGTAGCGGCATTCCGCCGACTCGGCCGCCGCCAGGAACTGCTTTTCGGGGTTTGCGCGGCGCAGGCGGTGCAGCACTCCCGTCTCGGTCGCGACCACGAACTTGCGGGCGTCCGAGTAGCGCGCACGGCGCATCATCTGCTCGGTAGAGACGATCGTCGTCCGCCCTGTCGCGACGTCACCGTCGGCCTCGGCGTAGTACATGGCGCTCGTCACGCAACCGCACTCCGGGTGGACCAGGAATTCGGCGTCGGGGTGCCGCTGTCGCTGTGCTGCGAGCACGTCCGGCGTCAGCGCCGCGTGGACGTGACACTCTCCCATCCACACGTCCAGCTCGCGCCCGGTCACCCGGCGCAGGTAGCTACCCAGGAAGAAGTCGGGGACGAACAGCACCGGCACGGCCGGCGGGAGCGAGCGCACGACGGCGACCGCGTTGCCCGAGGTGCAGCAGTAGTCCGCCTCGGCCTTGACCGCCGCGCTGCAGTTGACGTAGGCCACCACGAGCCCGTCGGGGTGCTCGGCGCGCCACGCCCGCACGTCCTCGGGGTGGATCGTGGCGGCGAGCGAGCAGCCGGCCTCGGGATCGGGGATGAGGACGCGCTTCGTGGGGTTCGCGATGGCGGCTGTCTCGGCCATGAACTGCACACCGCAGATCACCAGTAGGGGCGCGTCGAGCTGGGTCGCCTGTCGGGCCATCTGAAGCGAGTCCGCCACGACGTCGGCCAGGTCCTGGATCGGCGGGATCTGGTAGTTGTGCGCCAGGATGGCCGCGTGCCGCTCCGCCTTGAGCGCCTGGATTTCCGCGACGAGGTCGGTTGCCACTGTCATCCCCGGCGAATCGGAATCCGCACGCGCGTCTTCTCCCACTCCAGGACCAGCTCCGTCCCCGTTCCCGCGGCCGGCGCGAACTTGAGCGTGAGCGTCTCGACGGGTGCGCCGAGCGACTCCGTCGTCACCGTGCCGGCGCCGACATCCCCCGCGCGTACTGCGTTGTCGATGGGAACACCCCAGCGCTGAACGCCGCGGTTGACGACGATCTGCCACTTCGATGCCCCCGGAATCGTGTACAGGGTGTACGTCCCCGGCTCGACCCGCACCCCCGCGATCTCGGCTGCGAACGGGACGTGGATGCTCGTGGCTTCGTTCGCGCCGAGCCGCCACGGCTGGTCGAACGGGACCAGCCCGCCCATGACCTTGCGGCCGCGGGCCGACGGTCGGCTGTAGCACAGTTTCACCGTGCCTCCGCCGATTTGCACCGCGATCGAGTCCAGCGGACTGGGCCGCTCGGCCAACTTATCGGCCGGTCCACGGATCCAGCACGTGAACGGGGCCGCCTGGCTGTTGCCTGTTTGGGCCTGAGCCAACGTCAGCGTGGCGATAAGCAGAACTATCCGCATGGCCTGACTCCCGAAATGGTTCGGACAGGGAAGATACCCCTGTTCGTTCCCACGCTGAAGAGTGGGCCCCGTGAAGCACTGCGCTTGAAGCGCAGGGCGGGGTCGGGCCCACGCCTACGGCGTGGGAAATCGGAAGCGAGAGAGAGTGGCCATTCCCCTTCCTATCCATATCAGGGTCAGATCGCCTCGGAGGGGTGGCGGCCGTCCTGACTCTCGATGTAAGCGACTGCCTGGGGCACCAGCTTCGGGCTCACAGTCGTCACGGAGTATTCCCGATTCCATCGGAGCCCGAGCACGTTGCCTGGTTGCCGGCTCGCGGCATAGCTGCTCCCACCCTTGAGCAACTGGACGAGCCGAGGGAGGTCAAACCGGGGGCCGGTGCGGATCAGGAGATGCGCATGGGTTTGCAGGAAGCCGAGACACATGATCGTCGCCCGCTCCTGGAGAGCGATCTTCCGAAAATACTGCTCGAGAAACACTTGCGTTCGCGCGTCGATCATCGGCCGCCGCGCCAGAGTGGACCAAGTGAGGTGGAAGTAGATACGGTGCGCGGGCATAACCGATACGGATGGTGGACCGACGCTAGGCGGCGCCAGTCAACGATCACTCAACAGAAAGGCTGGATTAGCCCTGTCGCTCGTTATTCCCACTCTAAAGAGTGGGCCCGCTGAAACACTGCGCTTGAAGCGCAGTGCAGTAACGGGCCCACGCCTACGGCGTGGGAGACTGGCGGGCCGGGTCTGCCGCGAGCCGTCGTTCCGCCGCTCGCGCGTGTGCCTCGAGTCCTTCCGCGCGGCCCAGCCAGATTGCGTCTTCGATGAGCGGGCGTGCCGCGGCGCGGTCGTCGATGCGCAGCCACGTGCGCACGCGCAAGAATGTGTAGACCGAGAGCCCGCCGGTCGAGCGCGCCGTGCCGCCGGTGGGCAGGACGTGATTCGGTCCCGCGCCATAGTCGCCCAAGACCTCTGGAGCCCCCGGGCCGAGGAACAGCGCGCCGTAATGGGCCAGTCGGGGCGCCACGACGGCTGCATTTCGGAGCTCGAGCTGCAAGTGCTCCGGCGCAATGGCGTCGCACGCGGCGATCCCATCGTCCAGGCTCGCCACGACGATCGCGCCGCCGTTCGCCAGCGCCGCCCGCGCCGTCTCGGCCGTGGGCAGGTCGCCGAGCTGGCGGCCAAGCTCCTCCTCCACGCGATCGGGAAGGCCGGGATCGAGCGTCACGAGCACCGGCACGGCGTCGGGATCGTGCTCGGCCTGCGCGAGCAGGTCGGCCGCGACGCTCCCCGGATCGGCGGTGTCGTCCGCGAATACGGTCAGCTCGGACGGGCCCGCCAGCAGGTCGATCGCGACAGCCCCCGAGACCAGCTGCTTCGCTGCTGTCACGTAACGGTTCCCCGGCCCGACGATCACGTCGCGGGGGGCGATCGGTCCCGCGCCGTAGGCGAGCGCAGCGATCGCGTGTGCGCCGCCGGCGGCAAGCACGCCGTCCGCGCCTGCGATTGCGGCGGCGGCGAGCGTTAAGCCCTGTGGTTTAGGGCTTGCAACCCATGTGTCGCGCACGCCCGCCACACGAGCGGTCACCGCGGTCATCAGCACCGACGAGGGCAGGGGATAGCGCCCTCCGGGCGCATAGCACCCCGCGCGCTCCATCGGCACAATCCGATGCTCCGCAACCCCGCCGGGCACCGGCACCTTCACCGGACCAAGGGCGCCTCGTTGTGCCACCGCGAACGCTCGGATCCGCGCCGCAACGCGCTCGAGCCGGACCCGATCATCCGTCGAAAGACCGGCCAGGGCCCGCGCAAGCTGGGGGCGCTCGTGATACAAGGGCGCACCCGGCAACACGTCCCCGAACCGCTTGGCGTGCTTACGCAAGGCGATCTCCCCCCGCCTCCGGACGTCCTCGACGATGCGCGCCGCGGCCGCGAGCGTCCTGGCCTTGAGGCCGGGGCCGCGGCGGGCCAGCTCGGCGACCTTGCGACGGGGCAGCAGTGGTGACGCCGTCACGGTGCCTCCGCCGGAGCCTTGGCGGCCATCGGCCGGCGCGTGACCGCGCCACGCCGGCGGGAGAGCTCGGCCACCACCTCCGCCAGCGTGCCGCCGCCGCGCACGAGGGCGACCAGCGCGAGGTAGAGCACGTCGGCAGTCTCGCGCACCACATCGGCACCCGCCTCAGCCCGCCCCCGCTCCTCGGCCTCCTCTACCAGCTTGGCCGCGAGCAATCCGGGGTCCGCGAGCAGTTTCGCCGTTCCCGATCCCGGCTCCGGCCGGGCAGCGCGCTCGGTGATGGTGCGCGCGAGGTCGTCGAGATCGAACCGCGATGGCCAGCAGGCGGGCCGGTCGAGGTGACAGAACCCGGCGCCGCGCTGCCGTACGGTGAAGCGCAGCGCGTCGCGGTCGCAGTCCAGGTCCACGCGCACCAGCTCCTGCGTGTTGCCCGACGTCGCGCCCTTCTCCCACAGCGCCTGGCGCGAGCGCGACCAGTAGATGCCCTTGCGCTCCGCGATCGCGCGCACGAGCGACTCCCGGGTGCTCCAGACCAATCCCAGGGCGTGCCCCCACTCGTCGCACACCACCGTGGGCCAGACGTCGCCCCCTCCCTGGGAATCGACGGGCTTCGCGAGCGGCGCTGCCACCGCCTCGCCCAGCGGCAAGCGTCCCGTGTAGAGCGCCATGCCCACCTGTGCGTCCGCGCCGATCCGGTCCAGCTCGGTGATCTCCGTGGCCGTGGTGATCCCCCCGGCCGCGGTGAGGCGAGCATCGCCCGCCGCGCGCACGGCGGCCGCCACGGCCTGGAGGTCGAATCCGCCCATGGCGCCCTCGTGCTCCACCTGTGTGAAGAGAAACCCGCCGACCAGGGGCGCGAGCTCGCGGATCCGCTCGAGCACCGGCGTGCCGGTGGCGGTCCGCCATCCCTCCACCACCACCTGGCCGTGCTCCGCGTCCACCGCCGCGATCACGCGTTCGCGCGGCAGGGCGACGCAAAATTCCGGGCTTGCCGCGGTGCCGATCATGAGTCTCGCGGCACCCGCGTCGAGCCACGCGCGCGCTGCGTCCAGATCGCGAATGCCGCCGCCGACACGGCAGGGCGCCCGGCGCACCATTCTGCGAATCAGCTCGGCGTTCGAGCCGTTGCCGAGCGCGCCGTCCAAGTCGACGACGGCCACCTCCCCGGCCACCGCGAACTCGTCGAGTCGGGCCATGGGGTCGCCGCCGTCCAGCACGAATTCCCGGCCCCGGCGGAGCTGCACGGCGCGGCCGTGCATCAGGTCGATGCTCGGGATGATCATCGGCGCACCCGGATCCCGCGCAGGGAGAGATCGGCCTTGATGCCATCGACGGTGTCGTCGCCGTCGTGGAACACCGACGCCGCGAGCACGGCGTCCGCGCCGGCGCGCAGCGCCGCCTCCACGTGCGCCCGCTCGCCGATGCCGCCCGACGCGATCACCGGCACGCGCACGGCTCCCGCCACCGCCCGCAACAGCTCCAGGTCCGGACCCAAACGCGTGCCGTCCCGGTCCCAGCTCGTGAGCAGGATCTCCCCCGCCCCCAAACACCCGCCCTCCCGCGCCCACGCCACCGCATCGGGCCGCCCCGGCTCCCGGCCACCGAACGCGAGCGCTTCCCACCGATCTCCTTCCCCCGTACGACGCGCATCGATGGCGAGCACGACGCACTGGCTGCCGAACTCGGCCGCGAGCTCAGCGAGCAGCGCGGGACGCTGCACCGCGGCCGTGTTCACGCTTACCTTGTCGGCCCCCGCTGCGAGCAGCCGGCGCGCGTCATCGACGCTCCGGACGCCGCCGCCGACCGTGAGCGGAATGCGAATCGCCGCGCGCACCCGCTTGACCGTCTCGAGCTGCGTGGCCCGCCCTTCGGGCGACGCGGCCACGTCGAGGACGACGATCTCGTCGGCGCCTTGAGACTCGTACAGCGCCCCTTGTGCCGCCGGGTCACCCGCGTCACGCAGGTGCTGGAACCGCACCCCCTTCACCACTCGACCGTCCCTCACGTCGAGGCAGGGCACGACGCGCGGCAAGAGCCCGGGCTCCGGGCCCACGCCCGCGGGAGCGGACGAGGCGGCCTTTGCCCCGGAGAGCCAGCGCTCCAGCAGCGCCGCCCCGTAGGCCCCGGACAGCTCCGGGTGCAACTGACATGCGAGGGTGCGGCCCCGCTCCAGTGCCGCCACGAACCGCATGCCGTGTGTCGTCCACGCGGGGGTCCAACCCGGCGGCGCCTCCAGCAGGGCATAGGAGTTCGCAAACGCGGCGACGCCGGAGTCAACCAGGCCGGCCTGCGATACGGCCGTCACGGCGTTCCAGCCGAGGTGCGGCACCCGCACGTGGTCGGGAAGCCGGCGGCACGCGCCCGCGATCACGTCGAGCCCGGCGATGCCAGGGGTCTCCTCGCTCCCCTCGCACAGCAGCTGCATTCCCAGACACACGCCGAGCAGCGGTGTGCCTCGTGACAACGTCTCCGCGATTGCCCGGTCGAGCCCCCGCGCGCGCAGCGCTCTTAGCCCCGCACCAAAGGCCCCCACGCCCGGCAGCACGATTCGGCGCGCCGCAGCCACGACGGCCGCGTCGTCCGTCACGACCACACTCGTGCCGAGCCGGCGGAACGCGCTGGTGATCGAAGCGAGATTGGCGACGCCGGAATTCACGATGACCACGTCAGACATCGAGAACCCCCTTGGTGGATGGCACGTCGTCGAAGCCGGAGCAGGCCACGGCCTGCTTGAGTGCGAGCGCGGTCGCCTTGAAAGCGGCCTCGGCCCGGTGGGGATCGTTGTCGCCCTTCAGCACGTCGACGTGCAGGGTCAGCCGTCCCGCAGTCGCAAACGAGCGGAGGATGTGCGGGATGTTCTCGCACGCGAGACCGCCGATCGCTTCACGCGTCAGACCGAGCGTCACGTCCGCGTACGACCGTCCCGACAGATCCACCACGGCGCGCGCCAGCGCCTCGTCGAGCGGGGCGTAGGCCCAGCCAAACCGGTTCACGCCCCGCCGCTCACCCAGGGCTCGATCGACCGCCTGGCCCAGCGCGAGCGCGCAGTCTTCGGCGGTGTGATGGTCGTCGACATGGAGGTCTCCCTTGCTGGCGAGCGTGAGATCGAAGCGGGCGTGGCGGCTCAAGCTGTCGAGCAGGTGGTCGAGGAAGCCGACGCCCGTCTTCACGTCGGCCTTCCCGGTACCCTCGAGAGTGAGGGTGAGCGTGATCGATGTCTCGCGCGTGGCGCGAGTCACCGTTGCGGTGCGCGCGGTCATGGTTCGAGGCCCTCGGCTTGGAGCGTCCGCTCGAGGGCCTCGCTCAGCCGATCGAAGTCGGGCACATTCCCGGGTAGGGTGATGCGTAGCGCCGTCTCGAGACCGCGACGGCCGGGGAAGTCGCGGACCATCACGCCGTGGGCAGCGAGACCCGTGCAGAGCGAGCGGGCCCGTGGTCCGCATTCGACGAGCACGAAGTTGGCCTGCGACGGCCGCGGCGCGAGGCCGGCAGCGGCAAGCCGCCCGCTGAGCAGGCGGCGCTCCTCACGGACGCGCGCCACGTGGTCGCGCAGCGGCTCGGCGCCGCGCTCGAGCTGGGCGAGGGCGAGCGCAATCGAAGGTGCCGCCACCGTGTAAGGGCCGCCCGCCGCGCGCAGCACGGCGATCACATACGGACTCCCGACGGCGTACCCCACACGGCATCCCGCGAGGCCCCAGGCCTTGGACAGGGTGCGCAGCACCAGGACGTTCGGAAGATCGAGCAGCGCGGGCGTGAGATCCTCGTCCGCGTACTCGACGTACACGTGATCGAGGACGACGAGCGCGTTCGGCGCCGCCGCGGCCACGCGCCGGACGTCGGCGAGCGTCGCGACGCTCCCCGTCGGATTGTTGGGCGACACGACCGCGACGACCGCCGTGCGTGCGTCGAGCCGGCCTACGAACGCGTCGCCCGGGAAGGCGTCGCCCCACCAGGGCACGCGGACGAGCTCGCCGCCGACCAGCGCGGCGCTGCAGTCGAACATGTCGAAGCTGGGCTCCGGCAGCACGAGGGCACGGCCGGGCTCGAGGAACGCACGGCACGCCCGGTCGATCGCCTCGTCCGCGCCGGCGGTCACCAACAGGCGGTCCGGCGCGACACCCACCCGGGCGGCAAGGGCGGCCTCGAGGACGGCGACGTCCGGGTAGCGGCGCAACAGCTCCGGGTCCGCCTTGGCGAGATCGCCGAGCAGGGTGCGCGAAGGCAAGACGCCCTCGTTCGAGTCGAGACGCAGCATGCCGGGAGCGCTCGCCGGACGCCGGTAGGCCGTGGCGGGGTCGATCCGGGAGACGGGGCCGGTCAGGGCAGCGGAGGTCGTGGCCGTCATGGGACGATCTGCGAGAAAGTGGACACGACGAGATCGGTGCCGCCCGCCGCCTTCACGGCGGGGATCACCTGTGGGAGTGCGTCACGTGGAACGGCGGCCTTCACCGCGTACCCCCCGTTGCCAAACAGCGGCGCCACCGTGGCTTGCCGCATCGATGGCAGCACCGCGACCACCGCCTCGAGGCACTCCGCCGAGGCGTTCACCTCGAGCATCACCCGGCGCCGGGCCACGAGCACGGAGTCGAGCAGCATCAGGAGGTCGTCGATACGCCGGCGCCGTGCACGATCCTCGAGCGCCGCAGGGTTCGCGTAGAGACGCGTGGAGGAGCGCATCAACTCGTCCACGACCACGAGACCGTTCGCTTCGAGCGTCGCGCCCGTGGCGGTATTGTCGACGATCACGTCCGCGTCCTCAGGCGGGAACACCTCGGTCGCCCCGTACGAGCGCACGCACTCGGCGGAGAGCCCGCGCTGCGCGATCCAGCGCTGCGCCAGCCGCTCGTACTCGGACGCCACCACCAGGCGACGGGTGGGGAGCCGGCCATCCTCGAGCAGCGCATTGGGCGCCGCCGCGACGACTTGTACGGGATCGAGCCCGGTGTCGAGCAGCTCGACGACGTTCGCCTCGAGCTCCGCCACCCAGTCGGCACCGGCGAACCCCACGTCCCGACTGCCGAGGGCGAGCATCTCCACGATGTTCTGGGGCTTGAGGATTTTGGCTTCGGTGTCCGGCAGGGACACGTCGGGGCGGTAGCCCCTGGCGCCCGGGCGAATCCGAATGCCGGCATCGCCGAGCAGCGTGAGCACCGCCTGCTCCATGCGACCTTTCGGCAGGCCGAGACGGAAGGTTGTCGAGGAACCGGATGTTCGGGACATCGTGTCGCGCTCCGATCGTGGCCGAACCGATGCCCCGGAGCTACGGCGTCCCGAAAAACACGACGCCGGCCCCGGGGGGTCGGCGTCGGCGATGAACTCAAGGCTCTACAGGTCTACTCGGTACCTTGCGTACGCCTCCGGCTCCCCCCAGTCAACGGGTGGTGATGGTGGTGCCGGTGGTGCAAACGGGTACGCTGCATGCGGGATAACTAAGTGGCCGACCCAATCCTTGTCAACCGCCCTCCCCCCCGCGGCGCCACCCGCCCGAATGTGTGATTGACACGGCGGTACGTGCCGGGTAAATAGCGAGACCATGATCGTGCGCCACACCACTACCCGCTGTTGTCCGCCCTGTCGAATGATGTGTCCTTGCCCCTCGGGGAGCGGACGCGGTTGTGACGCTGTGGTTGCCGGCATCGGATGATGCTCGACTAGGTAGAGAACGGCACGCGCGACGCAGACCGGGCCCGCTTCCCACGGAAGCGGGCCCGTTTCGTTTTCAGGAGATCAGACATGGCTCACGCCGAGTTGCTCGGGAGCAGGGTAGGCACAACGCACGCTCGCGGCTTCACGCTGTGGTTCACCGGCCTGTCCGGCGCGGGCAAGTCCACGCTCGCTGCCGCGGTGAGCACGGAGCTGCGTGATCGCGGCATCCCGGTCGAGGTGCTCGACGGGGACGAGGTGCGGCAGAATCTCTCCAAGGGTCTGGGGTTCTCGCGCGAGGACCGCGACACGAACATCCGCCGCATCGGCTACGTCGCGAAGCTGCTCACGCGGAACGGTGTGGCCGTGATCACGGCCGCGATCTCTCCCTACCGCGCAATCCGCGACGAGGTGCGCGAGGACATCGGCGCGTTCGTCGAGGTGTATGTAAGAGCCTCGCTCGACGAGTGCATCCGCCGCGACACCAAAGGGTTGTACCGCCGGGCGCTGGCCGGGGAGATCCCCCAGTTCACCGGCGTGTCGGATCCCTATGAGGAGCCGCTGTCCCCGGAGCTCGTGATCGACACGGAGCGCGAGGAGATCAGCGACAGCACTGCCCGCGTGATCGACCGCCTCCTCGAGCTCGGCCACCTCCGGAGCCCGGGCGATGCTTAGCGCCGCAGCAGTTCGCGCGCGAGCCGTAGCCCTGCGGGGTGCCGATCCCGAGACGACCGTCACGTGGGCCGTGGATACGTTCCCGGGAAAGACGACTCTGACCGTGAGCTTCGGCGGCGGCGGCGTGGTGCTCGCGCACCTGCTCAGCCGCATCGACCGCACGGTACCGGTGATCTTTCTCGACACGGGCTTCCATTTCCCCGAGACGTACGCGTTCAAAGAGCGTTTCGCCAAGCGCTACGGCCTCAATGTCGTGGACCTGAAGCCCCTGAGCGACCCGGGTCCGTTGTACCGGACGGACCCGGACCGCTGCTGCGCGATTCGCAAGGTTGAACCGCTCGCGCGGGCGATCGCCGGGTTCGATGCCTGGATCAGCGCGGTGCGACAGGATCAGTCATCCACCCGCTCGTCGACGGAGGTCGTCGAGTATCACGAGGTCGATGGTCGGCCGATCGTGAAAGTGTTTCCGCTGGCGCACTGGAGTCGGGCGGACGTGTCGCGCTACCTGCGCGAAAACGGCGTGCCGTATCATCCGCTGCTCGACCAGGGTTACTCGAGCATCGGTTGCTGGCCGTGCACCCGCCCGACGGCGCCCGGTGAAGCCGAGCGCGCAGGGCGGTGGAGCGGGACCGCCAAGACCGAGTGCGGGTTGCACACCCTTACCGTGAAGCGTGAGAGGTGAGTCGTGAGCGGTGACATCAAGACCTCCGCGCTGAACGGTGGCGCCCTGGTGAACCGCGTGATGGCGGGCGAGGAGCTCCGGGTCGCGCTCGAGCTGGCGGCCGCGCTGCCGTCCCTGACGGTCGACGCGCGGACCGTCGCGGATCTCGAGTTGATCGCGACCGGCGCCTACAGCCCGCTCACGGGCTTCATGGGCCTGGCCGACTACCAGCGGGTCCTCCACGAGATGCGGTTGGCCAACGGTCTCCCGTGGTCGCTCCCGATCACCTTGCGTGTGACGGACGCCAGGAAGGTCCGTGACACCGTGGCGCTGGAGGCGCCGGACGGCAGCCCCGTCGGGCTCCTCGAGGTGAAGGAGGTATTCACGCACTCGAAAGAGGAGGAGGCGCAGCTGGCCTACGGGACGACCGACCCGAAGCACCCTGGCGTCGCGCAACTTTATGCCCAGGGCGACTTCCTGGTCGGAGGCGACATCCGCCTGCTGCGGCGCACCGCGCCTGCGTTCCCGGAGCTGGCGCTCGATCCCGCGGATACGCGACGCACGTTTGCCGAGCGCGGCTGGCGCACGGTGGTGGGCTTTCAGACGCGAAATCCGGTGCACCGCGCGCACGAGTACATCCAGAAGGCGGCGCTCGAGACGGTGGACGGCCTGCTGCTGCATCCCCTCCTCGGGCCCACCAAGGACGACGACGTCCCGGCCGCCGTGCGCGTCAAGAGCTACCGCGTGCTGCTGGAGCGCTACTACCCGCGGGATCGCGTGCTGCTCGCGGGCTTCCCGGCCGCGATGCGCTACGCCGGTCCACGGGAGGCAGTGTTCCACGCGCTGGTGCGCAAGAACTACGGCTGCACCCATTTCATCGTGGGCCGCGATCACGCGGGGGTCGGCAACTACTACGGCACGTACGACGCGCAGCGCATCTTCGAGCGCTTCGCGCCGGGTGAGCTCGGCATCCACCCCATCTGCTTCGAGCACACGTTCTACTGCCAGCGTTGCGGCGGCATGGCGTCCCCCAAGACCTGCCCCCACGAAGCCGAGTCCCATGTCACGCTGTCCGGCACCAGGGTGCGGGAGATGCTGCGGAGCGGCACGCTGCCGCCGCCCGAGTTCAGCCGGCCGGAGGTCGGCCAAGTGCTCGCCGAGGGACTGCGGGAGGTGGTCGCATGACCGACCAGCCGCTGAGCGCGGTCGAGAAGGTGAAGGAACAGAGCCGCGGCCTGCGCGGCCCTCTCGCGGACGAGCTCGCCGCCGGCACCGACCATTTCTCGGACGCGGGCGCCCAGCTCCTCAAGTTCCACGGGACGTACCAACAGGAGGATCGCGACCAGCGCCGCGCGCGACGCGGCACCGATAGCGAGCCGGCTCACCAGTTCATGGTGCGGTGCAAGATCCCGGGTGGCGTCCTCACCGGCAAGCAATACCTCGTGATCGACGAGCTGGCGGACCGCTACGGCAACGGCACGCTGCGTGTCACGACGCGCCAGGGTAACCAGTTTCACGGCGTGCTCAAGGGGGACCTGAAAGAGACTATTCGCTCCGTGAACGACGTGCTGGTGACCACGCTGGGCGCCTGCGGTGACGTGGTGCGCAACGTGATCGCATGCCCCGCGCCGCTGGCCGGCGGACTGCGAGAGGACGTCCTGCGAGTGGCCCGGGCGGTGTCGGATCACCTGCTGCCGCAAACGCGGGCGTATCACGAGATCTGGCTCGACGGCGAGCCGGTGGCAGGCGGCCCCTCCCCCGAGCCCGATCCGATCTACGGGACGCGGTACCTGCCGCGCAAGTTCAAGGTCGCGTTCGCCTTCCCGGACGACAACTGCTGCGATGTGCACTCGAACGACCTGGGGTTCCTGGTCGTCACACAAGCAGAGCGGCTCGCGGGATTCAACGTGTTGGTGGGCGGCGGCATGGGGCGCACGCACGGCAAGGCGGACACCTATCCCCGGCTCGCCGACACGCTGGGCTTCGCCAGGACGGCGGAGGTTGTCGAGGTGGCGGAGGCGGTGGTGAAGGTGCAGCGCGATCACGGCAATCGCAGCGACCGGCGCCATGCCCGGCTCAAGTACCTGCTCGACAAACAGGGACTCGATTGGTTCCGCGATCAGGTGGAGCGGCAGCTCGGTCGCCCGCTCGCGCCGGCCGCACCGGTCGAGGTTTCGGATATCCAGGACCATCTCGGATGGCACGAGCAGGGTAACGGACGCTCCTTCCTGGGCGTGTTCATCGAAAATGGGCGCATCCAGGACGGCGCAGACCGGCGGTTGCGCAGCGCGGTGCGCCGCGTGGTCGAGACCGTCGGCGGCGGCGTCCGCTTCACCCCCCAGCAGAAC
>Ga0209239_1000681_pt1 | contig 19698 bp, 18 predicted proteins | sample GraSoi013_2_20cm_FD_185824 | JGI IMG/M metagenome (GOLD analysis project Ga0209239, IMG submission 185824) | Grasslands soil microbial communities from the Angelo Coastal Reserve, California, USA - Sample 10_02_2013_2_20cm (SPAdes) (version 2) | ecosystem: Environmental > Terrestrial > Soil >...
AGATCAGAATCTTCGCCGACTTTTCCCCGAGATGTCCCCTCAATATCATTCCGAGGACCGCGAGGACGATGCCAATAATCAGAACATATTCCATGTTAGAGACGATCGTGCCCCAGGAGGTGGTAACTTGGCTTGTACCAAGGCTGAAATCCGGGTATAGCCAAAGAGGAATGCCAGCAAGAACAACACTGGCAAGAAGGGCCGGTATTTCCAGTCTCCAATCCATGTTTATGACACGCAGCAAAGACTCTAAACAAACATTAAGCGTTTCCCCTAGCGACTAACCCTTGCGGACCCCTCTACTCGACTCGTAGATCGAGCCTCCGCTGCTCGTCTAAAAGGACATTACCGCTCATGCATAGACGGAAGAGGCCTGGAACCTAAGTTATCCTCCGAATTGTCCCGAACCATGGCAGCAAACTTATCGGGCTCAAGGTGTTAGACTTAGAGAAGTGGCGAAACTACCGAGAATTGGCAGCATTTGACGATCCGTTCGTATCCTTGGAGGCGGTGTGACGACGGAAGACGATCCCGCGCTACGGTTTGAACGGGTCTACAAACGCCTCAGCTTAAGACCCGCCGTTGTCGCACCATTCCTCTTTTTCCTCTGCGTTCTGTTGGTTTGTTCGCATGGCTAGTCCTATTTGGCGCAGGTCGTAGAGCCAGCGCTGGATTGAGGGTCTGGTATCAGGCGCGAGGAACAGTCTCGGCAGCATTTTCGCCTTGCAGATGCCATGAGACCTTCAAACCCTATAAGCCTACTTAACGAATCGTCCCGAAACCGATGAGCCTCCAGCTTTCACCGATGCGACGGCTGAGTGCTACCTTTGAACCGGCTTCAGCGCAGATTGGTTTCTTCAAAGAGACATCGGCTAGGTCTTCTCGTGCGGAGACTACTATACCTGAAGTTACTGCTGTTCCGGCGTTAAGAACGAGTGGTTCGTTGGTCTTGATCTTCTGAACTGGTATGAGCTGTTCTGTTCCAACCGCTTTCTCAAAGAGGTCCACGTTAAGGCTGACCTTTTCTAGGGTTGGGGGGAGTGTTCCAGCTCGGCCGAGCACATTGCCTACTAACCCGTCAGATTTTGTGATGGATGGATCTAGATCGGTTCCTACTGCGACGAGTCCTCCGGGGGTGGCGAGTTTTACATCTCCCCCTCCCGCTTGGAGTATGCCGACCTTGGCGATTAGTGGCTCGTAGACCGTCTTGTTTGTCGACTCGGTCTTGATGCCAGGTCTTATTTCCACCTCGTCGCCTTTTTTGAAGACTCCTTGCACTATTGAGCCTCCGACGACTCCTCCGGTTAGTTGCTCGGCTTCCGTTCCTGGTTTGTTAACGTCGAATGAGCGCAGGATAGACATTCTTGAGTCGACTGAATGGTCTCTTTTCGGGGTCGGAATCTTCTCCTGGATGGCCCAGATGAGTGCGTCCATGTTGAGTTTGTGTTGAGCGGAGACGGGAATTACGGGTGAGTTCTCAGCCACGGTTCCTTTTGTAAAATTCTTGATCTCGTCGTAGTTCGCCTTTGCCCTTTGCTTGTCTACGACGTCTATCTTGTTTTGAACGACGATCATGTTGTGGAGCCCCACCATCTGGGCGGCGAGCATGTGCTCTCGATCTTGCGCCTGTGGGGTCTTGACGTTGGCTGAGACAACAAACATGGCACCATCCATAATGGCCGCGCCGGAGAGCATGGTAACCATCAGGCTGTGATGACCCGGGCAGTCGACAAAGCTCACGGATCTTAGGAACTTAGTCGGACCGTGACCGTTGGGACATGTCTTGCTTGTTGAATAGCTGGAGGGGGGTTCGCAAGTCGGGCATTCGTAAAATGATGCGTCGGCGTAGCCTATCCGAATTGTGATTCCTCGACGTAGTTCTTCAGAGTGTCTAGCAGTCCATACTCCGGTTAGGGATTGGACGATGGTGCTCTTGCCATTGTCCACGTGTCCCAAGGTGCCAATGTTAATCTCGGGTTGCATCCTAACGTAACAACCCCATTATTCTCGTTCCGGGCAAATTCTCTCTCATGGAAACTACCACAATGCCGGCTGAACTGAATATGAACGTTCTTTCCATGCCAAAACCAGTGCGGGAGACCCGTCCTAGCGGGCTGGAAGTTCCAGACTCGGGAGCGCCAGAGCGAACGAAGCAGTTAGTCAATTTGCTTGACTAGTTTCTGCGTCTGGCGACCCCCCAAGTGTAGCCAAGGGATCGTGCAACCTGCAGTGGTATTACGATGAGGATGCTTAACGGAATCAACATTAGAACCAGTTGGAAGCAAACGCCCAAGTGAAACCACCGACCCCAAGAGAGACAAAGGTCGGCCTTCAGGATGTCCTTCTCATGAATAGGTCCTCGAATCGGAAGAGGGTCTCTGGAGAATGTCCAATATGTGGAGAGACTATGGAGATGGACTCGTCTTCGATAAGTCTCTCGAATACACACTATGAAGAGGTGCATCCTGAATACCAGAAATGGCTCAAGCGTTGGACGAGAGAACTCCTCGTTATCGGCTTACTGGGAGTACTGACTCTTGCGCTGTCGCTAGTATTCTTTTTCCCATGCGGCGTTGCGTGTCAAAGCAATCCCTTCGAATGGATCAACTTCTATGAGTTACTCGCCTATACTGGAGTGATGGGGCTGCTCGTCTTCCAGTATCTTCAGGGACTGCGCCGTTTCAAACGAGACTGGAAAGAAGGGCAGGGCATCGTCCAGACCTTCGGCAATACATCTGAGGATGAGCAGATTCTATGCTTGACTGGAGAACTTTGTCATCAGCTTAACACTCCCAAACTTGTTCCGAAGAGGGTCTTCTGGAAAGACGTGGTCCAAGTCCCTATTGCCGAGACTTCAGCTAGAATTGAAATGCTCTCAGATTTGGTTTCGACCGGAAAGGGCAACATTGTTCTTCCGAAGTGGATGCAAGGAGTTCTAACGATTGAAGAGTGGAAGCCGATAATCGCATCCTCTCTCATCTTTATGAGATGGATACGTCCCAAGATGGTTCTAACACTTGAACTGAGCGTCGTGGGTGTCCTCGGGTATGCCGTTGCGACCTTTCTGCTATTGCAGCATTTCGGATATGGTATCTACTCGTATCAGGGGCTGGCATTGCATCCAGCAATACTATTGACTCTCGGAGTCGCCCTCTTCATTATTACTGGAAGATACTTCTCGCCAGAGGCACGGCAGGAACTATTGAGGGCCGACCAGAAGGCGGCAGAACTCTATGGAAGAGACCCGTTTGTTCGTGCGCTTCAGAAGATCGACAGCATGGGCTTTGCAGACGTTCAAAAGTTGGAGAAAAAGAAGAAGCGATCAATGTACGACAAGCCGAGCGTGGCCGAGAGGCTCGAAAATCTCTCATCGTTGCTCTAGGCTAATCTCATTATGGCCGCGCCCATGAAGACACCGAAGCCCTTCAAAATACGCGCTATGAATTTGTAGTCCAACCTCAGAAACAAGAATGGTAATGTGGGATCGCTCAAGGGTTTCTTCGGCAGAAACGATTATCCGTTCAGACTCAAGATCCTCGCGCTAGTTGATGTCGTCTGGATAGCCAAAGCGACTCTTGTATACCTCTTCTTACTTCTCTTGGGTGTTCTCATTCAGACCCTTTATCCCTTGCAACATTCAATCTCATCTTCGTGATAACCGTTAGCATCTGGGTGTTAGTTTGGAATTCGCGCGTCATTGATGGAATGAAGCGACGCGAGTCAGAGAAAATCCGTACGTGAGACGAAACAGCAAGCCGGTTGCTGGACCTGTTGACACTCCCGACTGGTATATTCAGAAGTCGTCCATCAGGGAAAGTTTATCCTTTCGCGAGATGCCGGCCATCCAAAAACGTGATTCTCGATGTTCTGTCTTGGCATAGAGTCCACTGCGCATACATTTGGCGCAAGCCTTGTCGACGCTAATGACAGAATTCTCACCAATGTCAATTCCGCTTATCGGCCCCCTGTAGGAGTTGGCATTCATCCGAGAAAGGCCTCTGAGCATCACGCTACAGTCGCAGATGATATAGTCAGGACCGCGCTTTCGACAACGGATGGTAGTGCAATTGACCCAGACGTGATCGCATATGCTGCGGGTCCAGGACTGGGACCCTGTCTCCGCGTAGGTGCCACGGTCGGTCGCGCTCTCTCATCATTTCTCAAAAAACCCCTTGTCCCCGTCCATCACGGTGTCGCTCATCTCGACATTGCCATGTCCATAGCAAAGGCTCGCGACCCGCTCGCAGTTCTAGTCTCAGGAGGCCACACGTCGATTCTTGTTCACGTTGGAAAAAGGTGGAGGGTGTATGGTGAGACTCAGGATATTACTCTCGGAAATCTTCTAGACATGTTCAGCCGCGAAGCTAGACTTCCATCTCCAGGCGGAGCCTCAGTTGGAAGAGAAGCGACAAAGGGACAAAACCTCCTCAAATTACCATATACCGTGAAGGGAAACGACGTGGCATATTCGGGCCTCCTAACGGCCGCAGCAACCTTGTTGCGCCGACAGTCAAATCTTGCTGACCTCTGCTATTCACTTCAGGAGACCGCGTTCTCAATGCTTAGCGAAGCAGTGGAACGGAGTCTCGTTCAGACCCGACGAAGCGAAGTATTGCTCGCTGGAGGTGTCGCGGCCAGCCCGAGACTGAGAGAGATGATAGGTTCGGTCGCAGAAGATCAGGGCGCGTCATTTCACCCTGTTCCAATAGAATACTCTGGCGACTGTGGAGCTCAGATCGCATGCTCCGGTCGCCTCGCGTTCCAATCAGGTATCAAGGTCAGCACATCTGACAGTTTTGTCACTCCGAGGTGGCGTATGGATGAGGTTGATGTCCCATGGATACCGCGAGACTAACCTCTACACCCCTCCATAGAGGAGCAGAGGCCGATCTGTCTCTTGCAACAATTGGACCCTGGAAAGTTGTCGTCAAGCACCGCGTGAGGAAAGAATACAGGAATCCAATTCTTGACGAGCGGATTAGACACGACAGGACGATGTCGGAGGCATCCGTAATCCATGAAGCAAAAACAGCTGGGGCTAGAGTTCCCAGCATTGTGGGAGTAGATATTGAGAACAATGCGATCGTAATGACTCACCTGGCTGGCACAGTCGCCCGGGAATGTTTGGATGACATGGGCAAGAGTGAGGCTCAGAAACTTCTTCGATCAATAGGAGAACAAATTGGACTCCTGCACACAGCAGGAATTGTTCACGGGGATCTCACAACTTCAAACGTTATCGTGTCCCCATCCGGCGCGCCCTTCATCGTAGATTTCGGAATGTCACGTCGCTCAGTCGAGCCTGAAGATCGAGGCGTCGACCTCCATCTCCTCCAACGATCAATCGTCGCGAGTCACAGTCAGGATCCTTCATCAATGATGAATGCCACGTTCCGTGGATACGAACAGACCGCGGGTAAGAGAGTCGCCAGTTCGACCTTGCGGAAAGCTCGAGAGATAGCCAGAAGAGGCCGCTACTTTGCGATCCGATAAGAAGACCGTCTGGTTCATGACTGAGAACCCAGACAAATTTCGCGAAGCAAAATCAATTCTCGATACTCAAGGAATCCGAATCCGACAGCTTCGACGAGCAAAGGTCGAGCTGCAGGACACGAGCTTAGAGAAGATAGCCAGGTTCGCAATCAAATCGGCCTCGATCGACCGTCCAGGATTATTGCTAGTAGAAGACTCTGGATTATTCATCGACGCGTTTGGAGGATTTCCCGGCCCTTTCTCATCATACGTCTACAAGACGATTGGTTTGAAGGGAGTCCTTGGCCTACTACATGATCGAAGAAGGAGTGCGTATTTTCAATGCTCGATCGGTGCTGCTTCAACCACCCTTCGGCCCCGGGTCTTCACAGGGATAGTTAGGGGCGCTGTATCGAAAAAGATGAGAGGCACTGCCGGCTTTGGCTACGATCCAATCTTTGTGCCGAAGGGCTTCAATAAGACATTCGGACAGACAAGCGAGGAGTTCAAGAACAAGCATTCTCACCGAGCAAAAGCGTTTCTAAAATTCGCAAAATGGTATAGGCAGTCCTTGGCCAAGGAGAATCGCACTAAAACGCATAAGAGAGCCCTAAAATAACGCCCAAACCGTCGAGATGTCATGTTTAGAATAGTAACTGTGGAAGACGTGGTGCGCATTCCTCCACAGAAATTTGGCGACCCTATAGATGATGTTGCCAAAGAACAGATCAAACTGAAATACGAAAATTATGTCGATGAAGAACTGGGATACGTTATCCTCGTAACGGGGGTGGATGTTGAGGCTACCGGGAAGATTCTGCCTGGAGATGGTTCGACTCACCACCGGGCGATTTTCAAGCTGTTAACCTTCTTCCCCGAACTTCACGAGGTTGTGGAGGGAGAGATCGTCGAGGTGACTGATTTCGGCGCGTTTGTTAGGATAGGTCCTGAGGACGCCCTCTTGCATGTGTCCCAGATCATGGACGACTTCATCACTTACGACGAGAAGCATGGAGTCTTGGCAGGCCGGGAGAGTCACAGAAACCTTGGAAAAGGGAACTTTGTGAGAGGAAGGATAATCGCCGTCAGCTTCCCGAGAGGCGGCTCTGGAGGCAAGATCGGCATAACCCTAAGGCAGCCATTCCTAGGCAGAATCGAATGGATTCAGGAGGATCTGAAAGTAAAGCCGTCAAAGGCAGAGAAGGCCGAGAGTAAGCCCGCAAGGGCTGAGAAGGCGGAGAAGAAAAGCTGACCGACAAGGCGTGTAAGACCTGCCGTATGATAAGCGCAGGTCCTGTCTGCCCCAACTGCAAGCAGACCATCTTCAGTGATGACTGGACAGGATTGGTCGTTGTGATTGATCCTGCAAACTCTGAGGTGGCTCGGCTGATGGGAATAAAAGTGCCGGGAAGGTTCGCCGTCAGAGTCCGATAGAACTAGACGTCTAGATCGAAGAATCCGAGTCTATTTCTGGCCGTAATCAGTAAAGCTACACGAGCCGCAGACCCATCTCTGCGCAGTCCCGCCATGGAAGGCCATGACAGAACCGCAGCGTGGGCACTTCCGATTCTTCAACTTGGCCACAGCTCCTGATAGATCGTAGAGGTCGCCCCTCATCCGATGCTTCTTCGCCTTTGGTTTCTGTGGCTCGGCTTTGGATTTCGCTTGTTCTTTTGCGGGTTGCGACATGGAATGTGGACTTTCCATCTAGGCGCGTATTTAGTGTTGATTCTCGGGTCGTCGAAACTTTATTAGAACCCCGCAGCCGGCTTGGCTTCTTCAAGCCGATGAGTGTGAGGCTAGATGGCTCAAAAATCAGTGTATGTAAGATTCCAGGTTCCCAAAGAGGCCGTTGACAAAACCTATCAAATACTACAAGTCGCCAAAGACACTGGCAAATTGAGAAAGGGCACAAACGAATCGACTAAGGCGATTGAACGAGGGATCGCCAAACTGGTTGTTATTGCTGAGGATGTTGAGCCTCCCCAAGTCGTCGCTCATCTACCGATTCTGTGCGAGGAGAGAAAGATTCCGTATCTCTACGTCCCGAGCAAGCTTGAACTCGGAAAATCCGCTGGCCTAGATGTCGGGTCTGCCGCCATATCTGTCGTTGAACCCGGTGATGCCGCGCAGTCTCTAAAGGAAGTCCAAAAAATTGTGGAGACTCTCCGAAAGACCGGTGCCGCTAAGTGAGTAGAGCGAGAGACAGCGCCGAAGAACCGCTAATCCCAGCTGAAGTGACTCAGGTAATTGGCCGCACTGGAGTCACTGGCGAAGTCATACAAGTAAGAGTACGTGTCCTCGAGGGACGGGACAAGGGCCGAATTATTACTCGAAACATTAAAGGACCCATTCGACTAAACGATATTTTGATGCTCCGAGAGACGGAGCGAGAAGCCAAGAAGATCAGGTAGGGAGTCGACTGCCACGCCAAAGACATTCAAGTGCTCCTTCTGTGGAAAGAACTTTTCAAACTCCACAGGACTAATGCACATCAAGAACGACGGAACGATCCTCTACTTCTGTTCCAGAAGATGCCGCGTCAGCAACCTATCCTTCGATCGCGACTCTAGAAAACTAAAGTGGACAGCTTACTACGGCAAGAGAGAGAAGGGACGCTGACCGATAGGCCTGAGCGAACTTTCGCATTCCTCAAACCTGATACTGTCCACAATCGCCTAGCGGGCGAAGTTCTCTCAAGACTTGAGCGCAAGGGCTTCGTTTTCAAACAACTGAGGCTGCATCACATCACCAAAAAAGAGGCGGAAGCACTCTACAGTGTCCACAAGGGCAAACCCTTCTTTCAAGAATTGGTCAACCATGTTACTTCGGGTCCCGTCGTTCTCATGATTCTGGAAGCACCAAACGCAGTAGAGACTCTTCGAAGAGTCATTGGCGCAACGAATCCCCAGAAGGCAGAGCCAGGAACGATCAGGGGCGACCTGTCGATTTCAATTACCGCAAACGTCATTCATGCTTCTGACAGCCTCGAGAATGCGAAGACAGAATCTTCTGTATTCTTCCCCGGCGCTCTTTAGTCGGCTAGTTCAGGGTTTAATATTCCCCAACCTCACTTGAGGGGTTGAAATGGAGTCTCGCAGATATGCCGATCCGTCAGCCTATTGCAGTGGTTCTGGGCCATGTCGACCATGGCAAGACTACACTTCTAGATCGGCTTAGGGGGACTTCCGTTGCGGCTCGTGAGCCGGGCCAGATAACGCAGTGGATTGGCGCCAGCCTGATCCCGGCTAAGACGCTGACGGAGATTATCGGACCCTTACTTGCACGGTTCAAGCTGACGATAGAAGTTCCAGGAATCCTGTTCATCGATACTCCAGGTCACGAGACTTTCAGCAACCTCCGGAAGAGAGGAGGATCAGCCGCAGACGTCGCCATACTGGTCATTGATGTCACAAAAGGGATAGAGCCACAGACAGTTGAGTCGCTAACGATTCTGAAGGCTCGGAAGACCCCGTTTCTGATCTGCTGTAACAAGATCGATGCCGTTCCTGGATGGAAGAGCTCTGGCGCAGGATCGTTTCTGGAAAATATGGCGAACCAGCGGCCGGAGGTGTTGACAGATCTTGACAACCGCCTCTATACAATGATGGGGACCCTGTCAAGATATAGTATCCGGGCCGACAGGTTCGACCGCATAACAGAATTCGCCAAGACAGTCGCGCTAGTTCCCGCGAGCGCAAAGACAGGGGAGGGAATCCCCGAACTGATGGCGGTTCTCGTCGGACTGACCCAGGTCTACATGAAGAGTGAGCTGGATGTCACCAGTGGTCCTGCCGAGGGAACGGTTCTCGAGGTCAAGGAGGAGCCAGGGTTGGGTGTGACTATTGACGCGATGATCTACAATGGACGGTTGGAAGTGGACGACCAGATCATGGTTGCGGGACGGAATGGGGTTATCGGTACCCGGGTCCGGGCGTTGCTTCTTCCGAAGCCCTTAGACGAAATCCGTGATCCGAGGGACAAGTTCTCAAACGCGAAATTCGTGGACGCGGCGGCGGGCATAAAGATCGCTGCTGCAGGGTTGGAGGATGCGATTGCCGGGTCATCGCTTTACGGGGTCAAGGACGCCTCGAGTAGGAAGGCGATCAAAGAGAGGATTCTCAGTGAAGTTGAGGAGGTGCGAGTCAAGAAAGATCTCAGCGGTGTTGTCGTAAAGTCAGACGCTCTCGGCTCGCTGGAGGCACTTACGACCTCGCTGGAGGCGTCGAAGATTCCGGTTCGGCTGGCGGATGTTGGTGATGTTTCGAGGAGGGATGTTGTTGAGGCGAAGGCTGTGCATGTCAAGGACCCGTATCTCGGTGTGGTTCTTGCTTTTGGTGTGAAGCTGTTGCCTGATGCCGAGGAGGAGATCGCATTATCGAAGATTCCCGTCTTCAAAGGAGATGTACTCTACCATGTTCTCGAGGAGTATTCTCGCTGGGTGGATGCTCAGAGACTGGCGGGTGCAAAGGCCGAGATGGACCTGCTCATACGACCAGGCAAGATCAAGCTGCTGAAGGGATTCGTCTTCCGCAGAAGTGATCCAGCTATCGTTGGGGTCGAAGTGCTCGATGGCATCATCAAGCCGAAGTATCCGCTAATCAATAGTAGTGGAAGGCGGATTGGACAGGTTGTTAGGATCCAAGATCAGGGAAAGGACGTTGGAGAAGCTGGAAGGGGAAAACAGGTCGCGGTTTCTATCGACAAGCCGATGGTCGGAAGACAGATCAACGAGGGCGATCTGCTCTATGTCGAGGTTCCTGCGCAACACGCCAGAGTGCTTTCGTCCAAGTTCAGGGATTATCTGAGCCCGGGAGAACTCGCGCTACTCAGTGAGCTACCAACTCTGACAGCTGGCGCCGCGTCAAGCTCGACAGGCTAATCATAGCTCCTCATCATGCATCATCAGGTTCTTGGCATAGACTCGACCGCACTTCTTGCAGGCAACCAAGTCCCAGCCGGTTAGTTCTGGGATAGTTTGGCCTATGCCCTTGAAATCCGTCGAGCCGCACTCGCATCTACCCATACTATCCGAAGCTGTCAATAGCCTAACGGGTTTTACTCAAAGGACGTTTATTAAGCGGAAAGCCCGCGGACTGGAAAGAGAAGAATCGATTGGCGAAGTTTCAGCTCATAGTCTCAGACCCGAAAAGCAAGACCTCGAAGGCCGCGTCACTTGAAGGAACCAAGGCCCAGGCTCTTGTAGGAAAGAGCATCGGAGAAGAGGTCGATGGAAAACTTCTGGGGCTGGGAAATGTGAAGTTGCGGATTACCGGCGGGACGGACAAGGATGGTGTTCCGATGCGGTTCGATATTCAGGGTGCTGCGCGGAAGAGGGCTATTCTCTCAGGCGGAGTAGGATACCGGCCGACCGCGGATGGCGAGAGAAAGAGAAAACTGATTAGAGGACGAGTCATTTCGGAAGAGACGTTGCAGATTAACAGCGTAATTGTTAGTGGTGCTGAAGCGAGTGCAGAGGTCGTGAAGAGTTGAGTTTTGAAGTAGTCGAAGAACATACGAATAACCTGCTGGGACGCCGCGAAGCGAAGCTTGTCGTTCATCACGAGGGCGCGGGGACGCCTGATAGGCTGACGGTGCGTAAGCTTGCTTCTGAACATTTCAAGGCACAACTCGACAGAGTCTTTGTGAGAAGCATTGCGACACGGACCGGAGGATCCTCAGCCACCTGTATGGTCGAAATCTATACGGATGAGAAGGCTGCCGGTATTGTCCCTGCGTATTTGAAGAACCGGATGCTTCCGAAGGATCAGCGGGTCGCAAAGGTGAAGAAGGAGGCGGAGCCGAAACCAGCCGCGCCAGCACCGAAACCGGCCGCCGAGAAGAAGGCGGAAGCAAAACCGGCCCCGGAGAAGAAAATAGAAACGAAACCTGCAGCAGCGAAGGAAGCGAAGGCCGCGCCCAAGGAAGAGAAACCAGCGGCCAAAGAAGCCAAACCCGCGAAGCCTGAGAAGGCGAAGACATAGACAAACCAATCACACTGGCCCAGAATTGGAACTAGGATCTTCCAGATGCGCGTCATGCGACTCGAACGCATACCCTAATTTTCTAGGGTCTTCTGTTGACCAGATTCTAACACGGACCCATCAACCTGTTCGTATCACCGATCACCAACCTCTCACCAAACTTAACGTCGTCATGGACTATCAGCCCGTTTTCAAGGCGTCTCCTAGGGACATTCAGGTCGATGACCCACACTATCTACAATCAATGGGTCATAGACCTTCCCAAACACGTGGTCTGCGTCGTGAGACTCGACTGCAATTGAACATTTCTTGACTGGTACGGATATGGTAGCCGCAAATGGTAACACAATCGTAATCCCGTAATGTCATGCAATTATTTCAGAACCCGTTCGCACTCAGACGCTTCCAAGAGTTTTGCTATCGTTCACGTGCACCTTTCCCCGTCCGTCTAGCTACGAGCGATCCCAGAAGCGACTGAGATCTGGAAATCCGAGTCATCAAGCAAGCTCAGGAACGAGAACCTGGCCCCGGGACTTACGAAATCCGATTTCGAGGCGTGGAACCTATAGGATATTAGTTGGGCTACGTTTACTACACGCGGTTCTCTTGCTCTAGTTGGAATCGTCGGCGATTCATTTCAAGGGCTACGAATAATAATCAAAGGCCCAAGTTCGGACAGTGAATTATCAAGCGAAATCGAATAAAATCAGGGTTGAACTAAATGCCATAGATAATCTTAAATTCTGAACAAAAGTGAATCTTGTTTTTCGGCGGGACTGCCCTTGTTTAAGCTCACCTCCGGAGTGTCCTTCCGGCAATCACTTCAATGGAGACGTGCGGTAGGTTTGAAAGGAAGAGTTTTGACTCTCCTCTTCACAAAGGTCGTACTCCTTTCGACACTATTCCCAAGGCAAATTGCCGCAGCATCCTCCGGTGGCTCGATCCCGCCAGGACTCATTGCTCCCGGCACCTTGGTCCTCAATGAAACCAAGCAAGTGATTACGGGATCTGCGACCGCTCTTCTCATTGAAGATGTTGCACCATGGGGTCACGATTCTGTCCACTCACCATCTGCTCCGATCTGGGATGCTGACCAGCAAGCTCTTGCATACCTTGGAATAACCTATGATCTGGTACATTCCAATAACCTACCCGCGGATCTCTCACCGTACAAGATTGTTCTTCTCGCATCGACCCAGCCGACCTCGGCCTATGCCAACATTGCAGCCAATGTCGGTAGAATCAGTACGTATGTGAGCAACGGTGGGATATACGTAGTACACGCCGCCGACAAAGGTTGGTGGGATTGGCCGAGCGGAGGTGGAAGCGATTGGACTGGATACTCTATTCTTCCCAACGGAACGTCTCATGTCAATTACATTACGGGGGGTAGCGCGGATAACTCGATTCTCATAACCCAGCCGTCGCACGATATTATTCAAGATGCAAGCTTGACTGAAGGATACTTTTCGGGCTGGTAATATGCGACACATGGGTGGTTCACAAATGTTCCAGTTGGAACACACATCGTGATGACAACAATCCCAGGCAAGGCGACATACATGATCTATCCCGTAGGCGCGGGCCTTGTATTTGCCACAATGCTAACCATTGAGTGGGGATACGGGCCTTTTGTCGCGAACTTGGTTGGAAGCTGGCGACCCTCGCTCCTTCTAGACGAACTAGAGAGTGTAGCCTACGATTTTGGATGGAACTCAACAGAGACTCCAACAGACATTACAACAGCCCCTAGCCCACCTACCATTCTCCCACCACCTAACCCCGGCGGAGGAGGAGGTGCAATTGGAGGCGGAAAAGTACCGATTGACAAGCTTGCCTTGCTGGCTCTCTTCATTGGATTGGGCTCATTGGCTGTAGTGGTTTTGTCAGCGGTATATCTAAGGCGGAGGAGATCCACGGGAACATCACCCGCCAAGAACTAGTGGGATCTATCTGAGTCGAAATCGGGCCTATGATTGGGAGTACGCGCGTTATGGGATTCCACATCTGCCCTACGTCAGAAACATTCGAGAAACGCGATCATCCACTGGCAGGACAAGCCTTACTCCAGCCCTGCTGATCATTGCCATTATGATTGTCCTTCCCCTTACGGGCTCGCTCATCAAGGGCCAGTCTTCTGAATCTTTCCCTGATGGCTCAGGGGTGTTGATCGTCGATGAACTTGGTCCTCCAAACGAATACGCGATGCCTAGTTCGATCGTTGAGATCGTCAATGATTCCGGGATGCAAGTCGTATACGTCTCAGACCTAACGATCGAACAATTCAACTCACTCTCATCCCTTCACTATAGACTGATAATCTTCAGAGTACACTCCGGACCGGATAGCATCGGAATGCGACAGAAATACAGTACGTGGCTATACATTGACGATCAATTGAATGATGAGGTTGGAGCCATAAGACTGCAAAAAGGAGAAGTCGCTATGACCGTCACAGCAAAGTTTGTGGCCAACAAAATGAGTGGAACGTTCCCACGCAGCCCTATTGTCCTGATAGAGGGCTGTGGAACCCTAGCAGATACCGGCCTGGCAGAGGCCTTCATGAAAAGGGGAGCAGTGGCGTTCGTCGGCTGGGATGGAACGGTAACGCTGAGTCACGCCGACATAGTAACCGAAAAAGTGTTGGAGAAGCTGCTCGTCAAAAAAGAAACTCTCGGGAACAGCATTACGGAGAGCATGAAAGAAGCGGGAGCCGACCCATTCACCGGAGCTCGTCTCTCATACTATCCATTGTCTGCCTCCTCAGTTTCATACGGCAATTAGTGACAAAATCATCGCCTGTCTTACCGGCCTATCGAGACTGTGGAGCCTTTCGCTACGTGCCTCTGGTCGAGGTTTCTCCGAGGCAGCGATACGGATAGTTACGAGAGACGCCAGGACAGAACGGTGTTATGCTTGACTCGCGGACTGGGAGGCTTCGATGTCAACTGACTCTCAAAAAGAGACCCCACCCAGACTGTGATCTGTGTCCCCATTCACGATCGACCTTGAGACTTTCGGTGAACGGTCTTGTTGCCAACACGAATAATCAAGAAGATTCCGAGGGTCGCCGTTCCGACAATACCTGTAAGTGCAGCAAACAAAGCGAGAGGATCACCGAAGACGGTTGGAATTACGGACCCTCCAATTGTAGTCTGAGTCGCGCTTCCTATTCCAAAGTAGACGAGATTGCAGACTAGATCTTGAACAGTCAAGAAATATTTCACAGTCGAATGAAGGGGAACGAATCCAATGGTTCCGGAGAAACTTCTGGTGCTCAACAGCTGGAACGGATCAGATGTGCTATTCAAGGGTGTATTGGTCCAAGGCCCGCCGTCGATCGAAAACCAAACAGTCGCGTAAGTTGGAGAGGTGACGTCATCCTGGGCGGTCACATTCAACCAGAAATTCCCAAAAGAGTCGAAGAAGGTAGAATTCGAAGCTACCGTTGGCGGGTCGAAGTCTTCTGTAAAGCTGCCGGCTTCATCGAAGAGAACCTGCTTTATTGATGATGTTGCATTATGACAGAAAGGACAACATCCAGCTGGCGCCCCTCGCTTAACGCCGGGACCAAGCAACTGGTGTTAGAGGCATCGGAGCACATCATCAAATCTCCAATCGAACCGTAGCCGGTTGACGTAGAAACTGGTATAGAGAAGTTTTGCCCCAACGGCACAATAGTCCCATTTGGATGAACCGTTTGAAGTCGTAGTCCGGTCATGCTTCCCGAAGTTGTGGCGTTCAAATACACATTCAGGCTTGGAACATCAGTAGTGTTTCCGGCCATTGTCCCGTGGTAGTATAGGTTAAGGTCAAGGGCATCTGGGGTGGGGGTTCCCGGGTTTGGACACGCTGGGAGATTAGGAATGGATGTGCCCAGGGTGGTTAGCAATATGCTAGGAGCGCACGGTGCATCAATATATGCTACTGCTTCTCGCCCCGAGAGGGTTCCATCGAGCGATTGGAATACCACATAGGGGTCATCGATAAAGCTCTTGTGATGTACAACCCACACGGCTGTCAGATTTGGGTCACCCTGAAGACCTCTCCGGGGGCCTGACCGATCCAGAGGGTACTAACCAAGTCCCCTGACCCAAGACCTTATTGCAAGAGCCAGCGGGATCCATTCTAGTTATTTTCTCTGCAGGATCTAAGTAAACAACATCTGCATCAGCTGACCTCAAAATCGTGGGCCTTCACACCACGCTTTGTTATCGCATTGGGTATTCCATTGATCGTGTCGTCATAAGAAACCGGCTTGAGTGTGGAATCTAGACTCTTGCCATGGTATTCGGCCCTACCAGCCTTTCCATTAGTTGCTGAAGGGACATCGATCCTTGTGCACCCGAAGAGGAAACTGGAAGCCTTGCTGTTGGTACTTTCGGTGGTCGAGGCGTCCACAGCTTTATTCGCAAGTTGTGTGCAACTCAAGACAAAATTCGCTCCCGCCGCGACCTTGTCTACTTCATAGCACGGCCCTGGATTCTAGGCTACGCTTTGCTTGTAGTCACCTTTGAGGTCGATCATGAAACAGAAAACGAAGCTTTTTGCCGCTGTAAGATCAGAGTTATTAAAAAGCAATCCACGAGTAGGTTCTTTCTGGCATCGACCGTTAGCGTGCAGGTGAATTGAACAGTTCTTAGAGAAGGAGGATCCGCGAATACAAGGGTCTCCGTCTGTGCTTTAGTTGAAGTAGGGTCAGGGCTTGTCAGTGGTATGTTGAATTCTGTATCGTGATCGGATGAGATAACCGGTGAACTGCGGAACGGAACTAGAATCACTGTCAGCAGCAGAACAACAATACACGAGCGAACTACTGAGACTTGAGAAAGCAGACCGAATCGCTCCACCCTTCAGTTTCGTCTTAAGCTTTGCGATTACGTCCTTACAAAACCAAAGCATCTAAGGATGTTCCTGATTTCTTCGTATAACTCGTCTCTAATGTTGTCCGAGTAACTTTGTAGCGTAATTCGAGGACCCTGTATCCTCTTTTCCCTAAGAGTGATCGTAGCTCTTCGTCCTTCATCATCTGAGCTGTTCCAAGATGGAGCCGACCGTCGACAAAAACGACTCCTTAAGCGCAACAAGGTTGTCCCTGGAATCGGAAAAAAAGGGGGAGTCAGCGAAAGCGATTGAGCTACCTAGTCATTCCATTGTCTTTCGACTTCTGATTCGCTTGAGATAGACCGCGGTTGTAACCATTGCGGCAACGACTGACGTCAAACCAAGGAAGGGTGCCAGTAGAGCAATCTTATTGACAGGAATGGCCGCGCCGCCCACCACAGTAGAAACGTTCAAAGTTCCGTTCACCCATAGCCTGTCCATGGTGGAGTACTTGAGTTGGACAACTTCGTTGAACGTATGCGCCCAAGCTGCCGATGGGTTAATAGGGTCTGAAACGAGATAGTCAGATTTGTCGCTGGCTCTTGTAAACCATAGCGTATGGAGTACGGGGTCGTTGTTCGTCCATACGACCACATCGCCGACTTGGATTGTTAGGTCATGGGGAACGATGGCAAAGTTCGAAATGGACACGCTTGCCGATGAAGCGGCAGATACAGACTTGATGAAGTAGTCGGTCGGTCCGAGGAGAGCTGCGTACAATGCGATTGCGAGGGTGAGCGACCCCAGTATTCTGCTTCTCTTCATAGGAGCACCGGTTCTCTAATCATAACTCCTTTCTGTCTGGCGTATTGAGGCTCTTTTGCTGGTTCGAGGCTGAATTGGTTATTCGTGTTGTCATGTTTGCCCTTCCTCAAATATGGAGTCGCGTCAAGGCTTGGGCCCGCCATAGGACCCTTCACCTTAGCAGTAGACGGCGGTTGAGGTGCAGTAGTATGGGAACCAGGTGCTCCAGAAGTGCCAGTAGTACCAGTATTGCCAGTGCCAGTAGTACCAGTACCATGGGAACCATGTCGAGTAGCCCTTTAGCCAGACCCGCCACCACCAGTAGACTCCCCAGTACCAGTTGGGATGGTTGTGGCTATCATGCCACCAGTAATCCCACCAGATGATCCTCGGAGCGGGAAGTGGCCAGGCCCACCAGTGCCATCTAAGGAAGAAGAACGGCTCCGCGTTCACTATTATGTACGGGTCAGTTGAGGGCTGGAACGTAGAAGGCCAAAGGTTCCCATCAATGTACAGTGCCATCCCGTGACCTCCACCGGTCTGGTTGGCGATAATTGTCACAGCGGCTTGGGCACCGTTCGTCTTCAGTGATGACGCAGACATGAGAGACAACGATACCAGCTGTATTGTAATGTCGCCTGTAGGCGTTGGCTGTGTTCCAGTATGTGTGACAACGCTGCATTTGCCGGCCGCGGCGATCCTACATGCTTGGTCAACTGATGAGGCGCCGCTGAAATTATACTTCGAAGTGGCCTCTAGGTAGATCTGGCTAGCGCCTGGTACACTGGCCAGGATTGACAGATAGGAATTGTAGCTTGGGTCAGTAGAGAGTATTTCTACTTGCCTAACCGAACCGGGGTATTCTACAAGGTCACGAAGCTGCGACGGCTCGATGGGGCCGGTGGCCGCTTGAGCAAGCCTTGGAGTGACGTACCATGCTGTGCCTAGGAGGACTAGTGCGATTAATGTTGTACCCCAAACGATTTTTTTCTTATTCACGCAGGGGTCACGTGAATTTTTTTTCCTAGCCGGAACAATATCATATAAATCTTTCGGACTGTTTTAGACTAACGCGATAAAGAAATCCGACTAGTACTGCGAGAGAGTCATGAAGAGTTCGAACTTGCCGCCCGGATACCTATGCTGCTAGCTATCAACCCAGCGACCCACGGCACATAGAGGAGTATACTCAGGACTAATCCTAGGCTGATTCCCGATAGTCCTTGGTAGAGTCCTCGCTCGATGTAGAGTACCGCCACTGCCCAGAGGGGCATCCCTGTCGCGAGCCCAGAGAGCGCAATCGTGGAGAGAGCCCACCTGTGAGCGTTGGACAGTCCTCTTCTCACCATAACCACTGTCATTATTCCATAGGAGAGCATTGCACCCCTGGCGATGTCGGCCTGGAGAACGAGCCATAACGCAAGGTTTCGGCTCTGATCAACTAAGAGAATCCACGGGGTCTGAGTGAACACTTCGTCTTCCGCCGCAAAAACGAAGGGTCTCGGGAACAGCAAGTGTGCGACAAGCGGGCTTAACAGGCCAAGTGCAATGCTCAGGCCAGCATGGAGATAGATTAGTTTAGAGCCTACATCGAGATAATTGACTCTCAACAGTTTCTCTTCCAACCCTTGACAGGTGAGACATTTATAGTCTCAAGGGTCCACCGGCATCAGTTTTTTTGTCTAGGCTGGTACTGCGACTAGCTTCATCTCAGAGGCGAGCCGCTGAGCTTAGGATCTCCATGACTATTTTCACCTAGTCGATAGACTAGGTCCAGATAACTGACGCGGATCAATGGCCTCTGGACAGTAGACTTAGTCGTCTGATGGTACGAGAGTCCGGTTGCTAGAAGCGGTTCGATTGGGTATCGGTTCGTCGATCTCTTTCAGAGTTACAGGCCGTGGGGCCAACCCAGATCGTATGCGGTGTTGACTCTTCGTTATCCGACTTCAAGTCTCTTACCTGAATTCCCGGACTTGTATCCATGGGATTTATTTGCTCGGCAGGCCACCTTCATCCTGAAGAACTATGCTAACCGAGCAGTTCTCTCTACTGAGAGCGACCAAGTCCCTGGGTTCCTTGGGACAATACTAAAATGGTTAGCCTATCGGAGACGTGCTCGCTCCGGTGGTGTAGCCCGGTTTGGCGTATTGGGCTCGCCAAGAAGGGAATTTGGAAGAGCTTGGCCAGTCTCTCTGAACTTGAGGGACGCTTGGACATATTCACGACCAGACCCAAACCGACTCAAAAGTTAAACCCAACAATTGTCTAGGAAAAAGGTTGGTCTCGCAGACAATGTCCGTCTTGACATGTCCTAGATGCGGCGCAAGTAACACCCCAGCTGCGCGTTTCTGCAGTACCTGCGGCACATCACTATTAACTCTCCCAGCTCCCACGCTCCCCCAGACCGGTTATACTCCGCCTCCCGCCCAACCATACTATCCGTACCAATATCCCGCAAACTCCTGGGAGGTCGCGCGAACAAATAAGATCAACAACACTCTCACAGGGCTGCTCCTACTCGTCATCGGCGTCTTGATCGCCTGGATTCCCTTCGCAGGGTTCATCGGCGGAATAGTAGGCTTCATCGGGGGAATCCTGGTCTACATCGGAC
>Ga0209239_1000682_pt1 | contig 19697 bp, 19 predicted proteins | sample GraSoi013_2_20cm_FD_185824 | JGI IMG/M metagenome (GOLD analysis project Ga0209239, IMG submission 185824) | Grasslands soil microbial communities from the Angelo Coastal Reserve, California, USA - Sample 10_02_2013_2_20cm (SPAdes) (version 2) | ecosystem: Environmental > Terrestrial > Soil >...
AACCACTGGCCGATCAGAGTGGGCGGCCAGGGAACGGCCATGAAATAATCGAAGGCCAGAAAGATGAAGAGCACGAGCACGGCGGCGTAGGGGAGGACGAGCGTCCAGCGCTCCTTTGCCTCGTATCGCATGAAGAAAACGACGAACAGTCCCGCCGTCGGAATAAGTCCAATGACGGCCATCACCGCCATGAAGCCGATGAGGTAGCCGAAGAACAATGCCGCGCGTGCGGCGATTTCGCGCACCGGCAGATGGCCGGTGTCGGACACCAAATCCATGTGGATCTTTTCCGCGACCTCGTGCTGGGCATGTTGCGCCAACCCTTCGGCCGCGGGCGCTGCCGGCTTGCGGCACATCTCGTTGAATAGGCTGAGCGCCGCCGCAGACAAGGCGACGGTACCCACGACCAGCGGCACGATCTTGGCACTGAAATCCCACCGCAGGGCTGCAATCACCGCGCCGCCGATGAGCGCGATCATGAACATCGTGAACAGTTGCGAGGGATGGAACGTCGGCCGCTGAAAGCTCGTCAGCATCCTCATCACGCCGCCTTGGCTGCGGATGTCCTGCAGGAACGGCCGGATCAGGCCAAGAATGGCGAGCGCGAACAGCAACATCACGATCGGCCGAAGCATCCAGCTCAATCCGTAGCGCTCGATCGAGATGAACAGGTAACGCTCGATGATGTCGCCCAGCACGACGCCGAGGATGAGCGGCGGGCGCGGCCATTTGAGCTGCTTCATGATCCAGCCGACCAGACCAAAAAACAGCAAGGTAAAAAGATCGCCCCATTGCCGGGTGGCCTCGAACGCGCCGATATAGATGATGCCGAGCACGGCCGGCAGGATGAGCGTGTAGCGCAGCGTCGCGAGTTTGGCGAATTGCGGACTGAACGCGTAGCACAGGCCGGCCCCCAACACGTTTGCCAGCGCCACCGACCATACCATCGAGTAAGTGATGCTGAGGTTCTTGGTCAGCATGTCGGGTCCGGGGACCAGACCGTGGATCAGGAACGCGCCGAGCAGGATCGCCATGGTGGCGCTGCCGGGGACGCCGAAGGCGACGGTCGGAACGAGCGCGCCGCCCTCCTTGGCATTATTGGAGCTCTCGGACGCGATAACGCCCCGCACGTCGCCCTTGCCGAAGGTCGCGCTGGCACCCTTCTCGGTCTTGAGCGCATGGCCGTAAGCGAGCCAGTCCACGACCGAGGCACTGATGCCGGGAATGGAGCCGATGCCGCCCCCGATCCACGAGCATCGCATGATCAGCCACCAGTGCGTGAAGCAATCCTTCACCCCTTGCCACTGGCCTTTATAGATGTTGGCCGTCCCGGTGTTCGCCGCGATCGCGACACGGGCGATTAACAGGTCGCACAGTTCGGGCAGCGCGAAGACGCCGAGCAAGAGCGGCGTGAGCGGCAAGCCGTCCCAGAGATAAAGGCTGTCGAAGGTCCAGCGCAGCGTGCCGGTTTGCGGATCCGTCCCGATCATCGCGATCATGACGCCCAGGCAGCCGGCGGTAATCCCGCGCAGCGGCGCATTGCCGGACAATACCGCGACCATGGAGATGCCGAGCACGGCAAAAGCCAGCAGCTCCGGTGATCCGATGAACAGCATCACCGGGCGCAGGATTGGAATGCTGATGGCCATCAGCAGCGCGCCGAAGATGCCCCCCATGAGCGAAGACATGTAGGCCGCGCTGAGCGCGCGTCCTGCCTCGCCCTTCTTCGCCATCGGGAAGCCGTCCAGCACCGTGGCGGCCGAAGCGGCACCTCCGGGCACGCCGAACAGGATCGCGGGAATAGGATCGCCGGTTGCGGTCGTCGCGCCGAGACCCAGCAGCAGCGCGAAGGCAGCATAAGGGTCCATGTTGAAGGTGAACGGCAGCAGCATCGCCGTCCCGGTGAGGCCGCCGATCCCGGGAATGATGCCCAGCACGAGGCCCATGATGCAGCCGAGCGCCAGGAACATCAGGCGATGCGGCTCCATCAGCATCAGGAAGGCCTTGCCCGCGGAGGCGGCCATGAAGCCGAGTTCCCCCCCGATCATGTCCATTTCAGCCTCCCTGGCGCGCGCCCCCGCGACAAAGGAATTCGCGCAGGCGCGCTCGACCCTGCATTGGGCCTTGCAGGGTCAGATCAACACATCGCGAGGAAACCGTGCATCCCCCCGGATCGCGGTTGCGTCTGACTGTCGCCCCTCGCCGAATTCGCTTGCGACCAATCAGCCTCCCATGGCCGCCCGGTTCGGTTATTTTGGCATCATGTAAGCAGAAGATCACATCACGGGAAAGCGGCCGCTCTGCCGCATGGGTGTTCGCCGTGGGTCACCTTAGAACCGCTACCAGCCGGCGCCGGCGTGGTCTACTTTCGTCGACTACTCTCCTGGGCAGGAGGTCGACATGAGCGACGCAGCGTCGAAGCCTTGGCCGACCGAACTGCGCTTGCACAAGGACCGCAAGACGCTGACCGTCACGTTCGATAACGGCCAAACGTTCGACCTGAGCGCCGAATATTTGCGCGTCAAGAGTCCGAGCGCGGAGGTGCAGGGCCATTCACCGGACGAGCGCAAGACCGTCGCAGGCAAGAAGGATGTCGCCATTCTCGAAGTGAATCCGATCGGTAATTACGCGGTGCGCCTCGTCTTCGACGACATGCATTCGACCGGCATCTACAGCTGGGATTACTTTTTGGCGCTTGGTCGAAACCGGGACGCTTACTGGCAGGACTATCTGGATGATCTCGCCGGCAAGGGCCTCAAGCGCTGACGCAACGAGGCGCTGCGACGGGCCATACCTTCTCCGTCGCCTGCCCTGTGCTCGATTCTACTGCACGATCACGGTCGCGCCGATCGGGACCCGGTTGTAGAGATCGATCACGTCCTCATTGGTCAAGCGGATGCAGCCCGACGACACCGCCTGCCCGATCGTGTCCGGCTCGTTCGACCCGTGAATGCGGTAAAGGCTCGCGCCGAGATAGATCGCGCGCGCGCCGAGCGGATTGTCGGGTCCGCCGGCCATATGACGCGGCAGATCGGGCTTGCGGTGCAGCATCTGCTCGGGCGGCGTCCAGTCCGGCCACTCGCGCTTGGCGGTGACCTGGGTGACGCCGCTCCCGGCAGCGCCCGCGTGGCCGACGCCGATGGCATAGCTCAACGCCTGGCCGTTGCCGAGCACGAGATAGAGGCGCCGCTGCGCCGTGCTGACCACGACGGTGCCGGGCTTGTAATTGCCGGGATAGCTGACCAGCGTGCGCGCGATCGAGGGCCCGAATAAAGCGCCGAAAAACGAGCGGCCGCGAATGTACTGGTCGTAGGGATGGGCCGCGGCCGGCGTGACACAGACGGACGCAAGCAACCCAACGGCGCACGCGCCGCCGGCAAGGAAGCGTGCAAACATGACGAACCCCCGCATCATCGAGCGCAGAATGCCGAAGCCTGAAGCCGTGAGCTGGAGAGTCTACAAGCTGCGGGCCGACTGTCGATCGGTCCGTTACGTCTGCACGCAAATTTGCCGCGCAGTGTTGCCGAAAAGCCGCGGCGGTGTCTCAGCGGCGACGCTCCCGGCTATTGAGCCGAACTCGCGCTCGTCGCGCACCCTTGCGAAGATGGTAGTATTGGGATGCAAGGCGGAAAGTCGACGATGCAGTATGCGGAGACGAGATGCTGAGGGACGACCGCGGTAATGGCGACGGTCGGCCGGGCGCGCCGCGCAACGTGCTCGGTGAGCGGCTCGAGGCCTGCTCCATAACTCCCATGACGGGGTTCTTTCGAGACGGCTGCTGCAATACCGGTCCGGAGGACATCGGCAGCCACACGGTGTGCGCCGTCATGACCGCCACTTTTCTCGCGTTCTCGAAATCGCGCGGCAACGATCTTTCGACACCGATGCCGGAATTCGGCTTTCCCGGCCTCAAGCCCGGCGATCGTTGGTGTCTTTGCGCACCGAGATGGCAGGAAGCCCTCGAGGCGGGCCAAGCGCCCCGCGTGGTCTTGCGCGCTACGCACGAAGGCGCTTTGAGCTACTGCTCGCTTGCCGATCTCAAACGCTTCGCGGTGGACTTGGCCTGACCTACGTCGCATCCGCCGATCATCAATTTACAAGGGCCAGCAGTGGCCTTGGTGCCCCAATAGTTATCTTAAGCGCTTATTGGCAAACGCCCGGCCAGAGGCACTCTTCAAATAGCGTTCGAATTCGACGGCCTTGCGCTCGTCGGAGAATGCGACGTACGTAACCAGGCGCCACGGCTTATACTTAGCTGTATGGGGTGAGTGTCCCGCGTTGTGTGAACTGAAACGATCTCGTAAATCGTCGGTCAGTCCAATGTAGGTTTCGTCCGGAAAATCGATGCTTTGCAGCAAATAGACGTACTTCATGTTTCTCAGCCCGTCTTCGCCCTGCGGGCTTCGACGGGCAGCCTTCGCTGCTTCGCCACGAAGGTGCACAGGCTGGCTTGCCAGCCGTAGCTGCGAAGCAGCGAAGGCTGGTGGGCGCTGTAGGGATTGAACCTACGACCTCTCCCGTGTGAAGGGAACGCTCTCCCGCTGAGCTAAGCGCCCGGATAAGCCCAGCATTTAAAGAGGGCAGGCGCCGTGTCAAGCGAGGCCATACTGCCCGGGGCGTGTGTGGCAGTCACTTGTCCGCGCGCGCGCCACGCGGCGCACCTCGCTTTGCCTCTCGCTGCGGTGGGGAAGCACGCGCGGCGCGCGCCTGCAGCGCGCGGATGCGGTCGGCCAGCGTGCCTTTGGATTCGCCGGCGCGGGAGGCGATGGACGGTCCGTTTCCCGACCCTGCCGCCGGCCGCTCGGCGTTGAGGAGTGCTTCGATCGGCGAGCCCGGCCCCTCCAGGGCCGCGGTCAGCCGCACCACCTCCGCGGCGACCTCGTCGATGCGCTCGCGCAGCACGGCGCTTTCCATGCGCTCATATGCACCGGCATTTTCGGCATCGCGCTTCACCGCTGCGATCTCGCGCTGCAGCTTGTCGCGCTCGTCTTGCGACCGCTTGAGCTCGTTTTCGATCAATGACCTCTCGGTCCTCAGCGTCTCGATCGCGACGCGGTGGCGGTCTTCCGCCTGCGCCAGCTGGGCGCGAAGCTCAGCCTCCATTCTTTGCGTGTTCACCGCTTCGGGGTCGAGCTCGCCGACCTCGTTGGCGAGATTACCCGCGCGGGCGCGTTCCTCCGCGAGCTGCCGGCTCGATGCCTCCAGTTCCGCCGTCTTGTGGTTGAGGTGATCCCACAGCGCCTTGGTTTCTTTCTCGTAGCTTTCGACCTGACCCTTCAGGGCCTCGGTTTGCGCGCGCAGCGCCATGAACTCGGTGCGTTGGCCGCCCGCGGCGACCGAGGTATCGTTGAAGCTCGCCGTGACCTGAGCCAAGTCGGATTGCGTGGTCGCGAGCGCGCGCTCAGCTGTCTCAAGTGCAGCCGTCTTGGCCGCGAGTTCGCTTTGCGTGTCCGCCAAGTCTTCGGAGAGCTGCCGTTCCTTGGCTTCGAGCGCAAGGAGCGTCGCCGTCTTCTCGCTGAGTTCGAACTTGATGCGGCCGATCGCTTCGCCTTTCTTGCCGAGCTCGGTGAGCTGGTTGGTGGTTTTCGCCTTCAACTGCTCGACGGTCATTTCGAGCCGGCTCATGGTCATGGCGAATTCGGCGCGCAATTGATCTTTTTCGGCCGCAATCTCCGCCATCGACAGCGGGTTGTCGGCTTCCAGTCGGCGCATGGTGAGGCGCACGGCGCGCGCATGCACCAACGGGATCACGCCGATCACGAGCAAGCCCGCGACCAGGAACCCGATCCCGATATACATCATCGATTCGATCATGACGTCTCCTGCACCGGCCTGGATTGTTACCAGAATGCCTCGGCTGGATCACGCTCTAATCAGGGCGGGGGGCGCTCAAGGGCAGCCATCTTGCAACGGGACGGCATGCATGCGTCCTGCCCTTCGCGCGGACGTGCTGCGTGTGCGCTCGAATGATCGGCTCAGAACGGGTTCCAGGTCGCCGTCGGCGTGAATTTGAGATAGCCGACATTGGCGCCGAGCCGCATTCCGACGCCGGTGCGGATCGGAACCACGACGATATTGTTCATCGTCAGCGCCGTCATTCCCAAACCGCCGACGAAGTAGGCCGAACCGTCGATCCCGGCGAAGCGCTGGTAGATCGCGTCTGTGGCCGGCAGGTTATAGACCAGCATCATCGTGCGCGCGCCTTCGCCGCCGAAATCGAACCCGACCGAGGGGCCCTGCCAGAACACCCTGAGGTCGCCGGCATTCTTGGTGTAGAGGATGCCTTCGCCGTAGCGCAGTCCTGCCACCACCGCGCCGCCGGCTTCCTGGCCCAGCACGTAGCCGTTGGGCAAGCCGAATTGGCTGCCCGCTTTCTCGACGATCTGCGCAAGTCCGCGCGAGATGGTGCCGAAGAAGCGGTGACCGGCATCGACGATTTCGTTCGAGGAATACTGCTGGGCTTGCGGTTGCTGACCTTGGTATTGGGGAGCTTGCGGTGGCGGGCTCTGGGATTGCGGGGCTTGCGGCGGCGGGCCAGGGGCATTGCTCGGCGGCGGAGGATTGGCTTGAGCCAAGACGGATGCGCTTGCCAAGCCGAGCAGGACAAGGGTGAGAGCGATGGTCCGCGTCATGGCGCGCATGGACTGCTCCATGGAATCAGGGGTCGAATTAACCGCTACCCACGACGATACCTTGGCTTTGCGGCCAAACCGCAACCGAATCGCCGCAGGACCGGCAAGACTATGGCCCTCCGGCGGCGGCCGCGAAAGTTTCTTCGCTCGCGCCAGCGCGGGAGGCAGCCCTGGACGGCGGGCGAGATGACCACGGGTGGCCCTCTCAGATGCCGAGCCGCACCGCAGCCTCCGGGTCGCCCCACGCGACGAAAGCCGGAACGCGGAAGTTCTCGGCGATCCGTCCGTAGCTCAACGGTGCGCCCTCCGGGGTGGTGACCACGCCGCCGGCGGCCGCCAGCACCGCGTGGCCGGCAGCGACGTCCCACTCGCATGTGGGGGAGAGGCGCGGGTAAACGTCGGCGACTCCTTCGGCGATCTGACAGAATTTGACGGCCGATCCGCACACGTAGCGATCGGCAATCGGCAATCGCGCCAAAAGCGCCTCCGTCTGCGGGTCGAGATGCGAGCGGCTGACCGCCGCAACGAGGCTGGCGCGCGGCGCAGGCCGGGTTCGGATGATGCTGCGCGCCTGCGCGGCGTGCGCGGGAGCGCCGGGCGAGAGGCGCAGCCGTTCGGCGCCTCTACCCTCGATCCCGCGCCACAGCAGCCCCTGCGCCGGTGCGGCAACGATTCCGAGGCGCGGACGCTCGCCGTCCACAATCGCAAGGTTGATGGTGAATTCATCGCGCCCGGCGACGAGTTCGCGCGTGCCGTCGAGCGGGTCGACCAAAACAAAACTATCGGGAATGCGGTCAGGGAGCGCACGGCCTACCGCCTCCTCCGACACCACGCACATACCGGGAAGCAGCCGAGCAAGCCCTTCGAGGATCACTGCTTCGGCCGCATGATCGGCCGCGGTGACGGGAGTCAGGTCAGCCTTGGTGCGGGTATCGAGCGAACCCGCGCGTGCCGCAACAATGGCGGCCGCGGCGGCCGAGACGATGGAGGTGAGCTCGTCGAGCAGTCGTCCATCGGCAGCCATGATGTCGTCGTCCGCTGGCATGCTCGGCAGCTCCTGCGGGTCGGTGCACGTCTTGGCAGGTCGAGCGGCCGCGGTGTATCACACCCGCCCAGCGACTCCATCCTCTCTGAGTCGCGGCCAAGACTCACGGCTCCGCCCGATCCCGCCACCGGAGACATCCTCGATGTCCGCAGCCGTTGCACTCGATGCTCTCGATCTCGCCGCGCTGCTCTGTTCGCGCGTCTGCCACGATCTGATCAGCCCCACCGGCGCGATCGTCAACGGGCTCGAGGTGCTGGAGGAAGAAGATAGCGACGAGGAGACGAAGACTTTCGCCCTCGAGCTTATCAAGAGGAGCGCGAAGACGGCGTCCGCGCGCCTGCAATTCTGCCGGCTGGCCTTCGGCTCGGCCGGCGCGCCCGGCGGAACGGTCGCTCTCGGCGACGCGCAAGCCATGGCGCGCGCTTCCATTGAGGACGACAAGACTAAGCTCGCGTGGAATTTGCCGCCCGAGCTGTTGCCGAAAAATCGGGTGAAGCTGCTGCTGAACCTGTTGCTCATCGGCAGCCAGAGCATCCCGCGCGGCGGCACGCTCTCGGTGGATCCGGTCGGGGCAGGAGACAGCATGGGCTTCCGCATCGCCGCCTCCGGGGTCAATGCGCGCATCCCCCACGGCGTGCCGGCCCTGCTGCAAGGCACGTCCGAGGACGGATCCATCGACGCTCACGCGATTCAACCCTTCTACGCCGGGCTGCTCGCTCGCGCCTGCGGGCTCGAGGTCAGTCTGACGGCCGATGGAAACGCCATCATCATCGCCACCCGCTGACGATCCCATCCTTCTCTACGCGCGGACGAGCTTGTCCTCGAACCAACTCCACATGGTTGCGCAGCCGAGCGTGAGATAGTCGCGCTGGCAATGTTGCGCGCCGCCTTCCTCGCTGGTGAACACACGCAGCGTCTTGTCTTTCGATCCGCAGGCATCGTAGAGCGCCTGCGCATCGCTGAGCGGAATCTGCTCGTCGTCCGCGCCGTGCACCACCAGGAACGGACAGCGCATCTTCTGCACGACGCCGTCGAGTTTGAACGGCTCGAGCCGCTTCAATGCATCTTCGAGCGTTGCGGCGCCCAGGATCCACATGATGTGATGGCCCGGCACCGACAGCGAAGCCTTGAACTGCGCCTCGATGCGCCGCTTCCATACCGCGTGATAGTCCCAGATGGCGCCCCAGGCGATGCAGGCGGCAAAGCGCGGCTCGAGCGCCGCACAGCGCGGCGCGTAATAGCCGCCGAGGCTGATCGCGACGATGCCGATCTTCTCGCCGTCGACGTCGTCCCGCTTTTCTAGGAAATCGATGCAGGCGCTGCCCGCCTTCTCGTAGTCGGGGCGCAGGACGAGGCCGCGGAAGCGGATCGCCTCGCCGGTCCCCGGGCCGTCCATGACCAAGACCGAGATGCCGCGCTTGATCAGGTCCGGCACGCCGCCGAGGTACTGGATTTCCTTGGTCACATCGAGGCCGTCGAAGAATACGACGCACGGTGCGCGGGCTGATCGCCTGTTCTGGGCGTGAACGAAATACCCGGGCAGGCTTTTGTCTTCGAACGGCACCTCGACGGTCTCAATCCTCACGTCGGTAAGCGCGGCGAATCGATGGAAGCAGTCGACCGCGATGCGATAGGCATCGAGCGCGCTCTTGTCCTTTGGCGTTCGGAAGCGCTCGCCCATCTGATAATAGTGACAGGCGCGCAAATAGAAGGCCGCGGCGGAGACCGTATGGCCCGATGCCGCGAAGCGCTCGGCGTGCGAGCGCACCTCGTCGCCAACCGTGACGCAGGCGTCGAACCAGGCCGCGTCGTCCCCGTCCTTGCCGGTGAGCGCGCGCCCGATCTTGTGCAACTCGCCGATATCGGCGCCGCCATAGCTGGCGCGGCCGAGCATGTTGACGAAGGCCGCGGACCAACGGTAGTTGCCGGGAAAATACATGAAATACTTCGGCGGCATCGCCATGGTTCACTCCGCTCAATCTTGCGGAACGGATCTCAATCCCACGCCGGCGCGCGGCCCGCGGGATTGGCGATCCTGCCATCGGGCCGCTTGAGCGCCGCGATCCGCTGCCTCTCTTCTTCGGTTAGCGTGAAGTCGAAGACGTTGAGGTTCTCGGCCATGCGCGCGGCGTTCGACGAGCGCGGGATGGGAACGATATTGCCCTGCTGAATGAGCCAGCGTAGCGCGACTTGGGCGAGCGACCGCCCTTTGCGGGCGGCAATGTCCGCAAGCACCGGGTCGCGCAGCAGGCGCCCGCGCCCGAGCGGGCAGTAGGCGGTGAAAATCAAACCGCGCTTGCGGCAGGCCTCGATGAGCTTGGTCTGGTCGAGATGCGCGTGATACTCGGCCTGCAAGTTGATGAGCGGCTCCGGGCAGAGCCGGATCGCCTCATCCAGCATGGCGATGTTGAAATTCGCCACCCCGATGTGGCGCGTGAGGCCTTGCCGTTTCGCCCTGGCGAGCGCGGGAATGGGCTCGCTGAGCGGGATCGCCGGGTTCGGCCAATGCACCAAGAGAAGATCGACGAAATCGACGTCGAGATTTCTTAAGCTCTGCTCGACCGAGCGCGCGAAATCGTCGGCGCGCAGATATTCATGCGAGACTTTGGTGGTCAGGAAAATGTCGCTGCGCGGCACCCCGGAGGCGCGCATCCCTTCGCCCACGCCGCGCTCAGTATCGTATTTCCAAGCCGTGTCGATGTGACGATAGCCGAGCTTGAGCGCAGTCGCGACGATCTCGCCGCAATCGCCCAAGGAGGAGGTGCCAAAGCCGATAGCGGGCATCTCGGCGCCGTGCGCGGACAATGTGGGGAAGGAGGGGGAAGCCATGGGCTAAGTGCGCACAAAGGGTGGGGGAGCGCACTCTACGGGCCGTGTGCAAAGCGTCAATCGCCCACTGCGCGGCAACACGCGCGGCCGCGCGAATATCGGTTCTTGAGAGCGGCTGTCGAGATTAATGCCGTTCTACGGCGCAGTCACAACTATGCCGGAATGCGCGCCTCGTCATCGGACGGCTCGCGCAGCACGTAGCCGCGGCCCCAGACTGTCTCGATGTAGTTCTTGCCGTTCGACGCGTTGGCGAGCTTTTTGCGCAGCTTGCAGATGAAGACGTCGATGATCTTGAGCTCCGGCTCGTCCATGCCCCCGTAGAGGTGATTGAGGAACATTTCCTTGGTCAGTGTGGTGCCTTTGCGCAGGCTCAGGAGCTCCAGCATCTGGTACTCCTTGCCGGTGAGATGCACGCGGGCGCCGTTCACTTCCACGGTCTTGGTATCGAGATTGACCACGAGATCGCCGGTCTGGATCACCGACTGGGCGTGGCCTTTGGAGCGCCGCACGATGGCGTGGATGCGCGCCACCAGCTCGTCCTTGTGGAACGGCTTGGTCATGTAGTCGTCGGCGCCAAAACCGAGGCCTCTGACCTTGTCTTCGATGCCGGCGAGCCCGGTCAGGATCAGAATGGGTGTCTTCACCTTGGAGACGCGCAGCGTCCGCAACACCTCGAAGCCGGACATGTCCGGCAGATTGAGGTCGAGCAGGATGATGTCGTAGTCGTAGAGCTTGCCGAGATCGACACCCTCTTCGCCCAGATCGGTGGTGTAGACGTTGAAGCTCTCGGACTTGAGCATCAGCTCAATCGATTGAGCGGTTGCGCTGTCGTCCTCAATCAGAAGTACGCGCATGCCAGTCCCCTTCCTCGCCGCTTCGGGCTCAGGTCGGCACGCCGCAGCGGCGGCCCTCGAAAACGCCTTGGGACGAACCGAGTCGGAACACTAACGAGCGCGCAGTTAACAAAACCTGGTCCCGACCTGCGCATGCCCTTCGCGGAAAGGCGCGGGCGAATCGCCCTAAGATACTGCATGGGAGGGGTTTTCTTTCCAAGCGCCATCGCGTGTTTGACTTTAAGGATCGGCTCTAAGCGATCGAAAAATTCTGCCACTGTGTCTCGGCTGCACCAGTGGGCCCCTCACGTCCTACAACCGTGACCTAATGATTAACGACGCGGGTAAATACGAAGTTAAGAACTCTCGCGCCTTCGAGCGTGAGCCGCTCCGCTGTTGCGGTGAGGTGTGTCGCGGGCGGCACAGCTCGGCGCTGCTAGCGGCGAGGTAAGGAAGCAGCAATGACTCTTGGGCAAGGATATCAACGCGTTGCGCAATCCCAAGAGGCGCGGTGGGAACCGTTGTTCCGCCGCGCCACGCGGAGGCTTGCGTCGGGGAGGCGGCCCGCGCCGGTTCGGTGCGCTGGCGCCGGGGCTTCGGGGAGCACGAGTCGATGAAGTCACGCGAGACACTCATTCGCCTGAAGAAGTTTCAGGTCGACGACCGGCGCCGCAGGGTCGCCCAGATCGAGAGCATGATCAGCGAGTTCGAGCGCATCAGCAGCGATCTCGAGCGCGACATCAAGGTCGAGCAGGATCGGTCCGGGATTCACGATCCATCCCATTTCGCCTATCCAACCTATGCCAAGGCGGCGATGCAGCGGCGCGACAATCTCAGGCGCTCGGCCCACGACCTGAAACTCCAACTCGAAGACGCCAAAGCGGCTCTGAACGAGGCCTTCGAGGAGATGAAGAAGGTAGAGTTGCTCGACGAGCGCGACCAGATGCGCGAACGCGCCGACGAGGATGTGCACGAGCAGGCCGAGGCGCTCGGCATGATGCGCAGCAGCGCGCGGGCGTAATCAAGCAAACGGGTCGGCCGATGCTGGGGGATTCGGCCGGCCGAACCGGGGTGGCCGAACCGGGGCGGCCGAACCGGAGCCGCTCGCGCCGCCGGCTTGGAAACTCATATCTCGACGGAGGACGGCTTCGGCGGCCATAATCGCGCCTGCAGCGGCCTCGGTTCGATTGCCGCCGCGCTAAGTGTGGGCTTTCAATAGCTTGTCCATTTGATCCGCGCCGAGGAGGCTGAAGTCGCTCAAAGCTTTAGCAATTCCGAGGGTTTGAATGGACGTTCGGAGGCCCCGCTTAACGCCGCGCCGTCGGGTGCTGGGCGCTGCGGGGGCAGCCGCGCAAACCTGCATAGTCGGGGCGGCCAGAAGGAGCATCTGTCGTCATGTCAACGTCGGTCGAGATCACCTGGCTACTCGCGGCGGTCGCCAAGGGCGACGCGGTTGCGTTCGAGCGTCTGTACGGGGCGACCTGCGCCAACCTCTATGGCGTGGTGCTGCGCATCCTGCGCCGCCATGACCTCGCGGCCGACGTCATGGAGCAAGCCTATCTGCAGATCCGGCGCGACGCCGGCCAATTCGATCCCGCTCATTCGGGCCCGCTCGCTTGGATGGTGGCGATCGCCCGCCGCCTGGCAATCGACTTGGCGCGGGGGCCGCAGCCGCCCGCGACCGACAGCGAGCCGGAAATCATCGACGAGGACGAGGGCCCGGGCAGCGTGCCGCGGCACCAGTTGACCGATGACCTCAAGCGGCTGCTCACCTGCATCGGACGGCTCGAGCCGGACCGCCAGCGCATGCTGCTGCTCGCCTATTACGGCGCCTTCAGCCGCGAGCAGCTCTCGTCCAAGCTCGATATGCCGATCGATCTGCTCAGGGCATCGCTGCGGCGAAGCCTGCTCGAGATCGATCAGTGCCTCAAGTCATGAGCGAGCTCGACCACATGGATGCGTTGGCTGCCGAATACGTGCTCGGCACCCTCGACGTCGAGGAACGGACGCACGCGCGCACCTTGGTCGAGGCGGATGAAGCATTCGCAGCCAAGGTGCAGCTATGGGAGCGCCGCTTCGGCGACCTGCACCTGATGGTCGAGCCGGTCGAGCCGGACTCCACGATTTGGGCGCGTATCAGGGCCAAAATGCCGGAGGCCCGACAGCAGATCCGCGCTCCCCAACCGGCAGTGCCTCTGTCTGCGCCCGAGACGACAGCGGCTGAACCGGCAAGCCTTAAAGTGGCTGAACCGCCGAGCCTTGACGCGATCGAAGCGGCGATAGCGCAAGCGGCAACAACCCTGAGCGCGGAGGCGAACTCGGCGGCGACACCGCCCCCGCAATCGGAGGTAACACCGGCAGGAGCTGAGGTGACGCCCCCCGTATCGGAAGTGCCACCCCCAGTATCGGAGTTGCCGCCCGCAGGATCTGAGCTGACGCCCCCAGTATCGGAGTTGCCGCCCGCCGGATCTGAGGCGACGCCCCCAGTATCGGAGTTGCCGCCCGCAGGATCTGAGGCGACGCCCTCAGTGTCGGAGGTGCCACCCGCAGGGTCTGAGGCGACGCCCTCAGTGTCGGAGGTGCCACCCGCAGGGTCTGAGACGACGCCCTCAGTGTCGGAGGTGCCACCCGCAGGGTCTGAGGTGACGCCCTCGGTGTCGGAGGTGCCGCCCGCAGGATCCGACGCGACACCCACGAGCGTGGCGGAAGCGAGTCCGGGCCCAGCACCGGAACCGACTTCAGCACCGGTTTCAGATGCGCCTCCTGCGCCACCGGAGGCGACCAGAACATCCGCCGCTGAGGCCGTACTGAGTCCACCTGTCGGGGCGGTCGCCGCTGCTGCTCCCGAGGCGCCGAGTGACACGCAGGCGCAAGCGGCCGAGTGGGCGGCGCTCAACGTTCACCGCCAATTGCAGCGCTGGCGCGCACTCGCGATCGTAATGACGCTCGTGGTTGTCGCTGTGGCGGTGCTGCTGGCGGCGTCGAGGTTTGCGCCCGATCGGCTCCCCACCATGCTGCAGCCGCTCGAGCTGATGCGCCAGGTCGGAATTACCGTTCCTACAGCCCCTGCGCCGCGAAGACCGCTGCCCCCGGAATCGCAGTTCGACGAATGAGCGGCGTGGCCGGGGCCGCGCAGCGATGTTTTCCGAGCACGTGTCGGGGGGGCAACGAACGAGCCGTCGTCCCCAGTCCCGTAGGCCAAAAGGAAAGCGCGCCCCGAGAGCGCGCAAAGTCTGAGGTTGAGAAACGTAAATGGCTAGCGGATGGTGCTGCGCTCACCTGTCGACGCGGTGACCGGCTTGCCCGCCTTGATGACGGTGGCTTCGAGCCGTGCGTCGGCCAACGCGGACTGGTCGTTGAGGCGGGCGGCAAGGCCAATCCCGACCATCGTGCAGACGAGCGCCACCGCCACCACCTTCACGTGGGTCATGCGGTCGGCGGTCAAAAGCGAAAAATTGTTCACGACGCCCTCCCCAAAATCTCCCGGTATTTGGTCGCGCCAGCGCGACGGAAGGTTCAGAGCGTTCCGAAAAAAAGCCGGCGTCTCGGCCATATCTCCCCGAAGTGCTCGGCCTGAAGATCAGCCATTCCAATGAGTTAGCGGCAATGCTCGACACCCGGCCCGGCTGCGAGCCGACTTGGCGGCTCGCGGCCGCGCCCCTCAGGCGCTGCCGTCCAGTCGTGCTGGCGTGAAAGCGCGTGAATCCGGGCTCACGCTTCGTATTTGAAGGACAGCGAGACGCGGGTTCGGAATGCGGCAACCTTGCCGTTTTCCAACTTCATGTCCATCTGCGTCACTTCGGCGACGCGCAAATCGCGCAGGGTGCCGGCCGCCGTCTCCACCGCGGCGCGGCCGGCCTCTTCCCACGACTTCTCGCTTACGCCAACGACCTCGACGATCTTGTAGACCGCCTCTGTTTGCTTTTTCGCCATGGCATCCTCCCATGCTCGATGCGCGCTCTCGACCGGGCGCGCGGCAATGGTAACAGCATCGGCGGTCCACACCTACGGCGGCGCCGCCGCCTGCGAGCCCATGGCTGCGCGGACCGCGGAGGTGGTGCAGCTAGCATGGTGCGGCGAGATTTCATGACCCCTCGCGTCAATAACGCTGCGCGCGGGCATCGAGCCGAAAGTCAAGCGCATCAAGCCCGCGCAAAATTTTGCTGCAGGCCTATCGCGAGGATCTCAACCTCAAGGAGGCTGCGCTCAAGCTCTATCTCACGGCCGAGCAGTTAGACAAATGGGTGCCGCCCGAGCACATGACCTATTCGTTGACGAAGTGCCATCACCCGTCGCGATCAGTGACTCGTCATGCCAGACGCGACAAAGACGTGGATGGCCGGGACAAGCCCGGCCATGACGCGCGGATAGATTAGCGCTAACAGCCTTTCGTATGGCTCGCCGGCCCGGGAGTCCTCGTTGTGGGCGCTCGCACAGGCTTAGCCGTCGTATTGTTGGGCTAGGAGCGACTCCCTCTCTTCCTCGCGCCGCCCTCGAACACGGCGCGGCAGGCGGGGCTGAGGTAGCGACGATAATGGGCCATGCACGCTCTGACACGATTGATGTCCGGCATATACGGCTGGCAGAGCCGCATCGCGTCCGGCTCGCACGCCGCGCGTTGCTCCGGGGTCCACTGCTGCGCGGCGGCGGGCGAAGACGCGAACGTGAGCGCAAGGCCCACGAGCGCGGCAGGGAGCGCGGCGGCGGCCACGATCGGCCGGAGCTTCGGTTGGGCGCGACGAATGTGCATTATCGATCCTCCATGTAGTTCTCTGCGCCGTTATCTACTGTCAATTCAATGATCGTGGCAAGCAGCGCCGCCACGTCCGCGCGGCGCTCCCCGAGTATCGTGATCACCGCGGTTGCCACCCCGCCGGCGCGACCTTGCGCGTCGACGGCGGTGTGGTGCGGTCGATCAGATAACTGGCCGGCGCTTGTCTGCTCTGAACGTGCCGCAGGCGTTAGCTCTCCCCGCTTGCGGGGAGAGGTTTGGAGACTGCTGCCGCTGCCTAGCTCTAACGTCAATAGCGGTGGCTTATGGGCAGCTCCTCGGCCGGGAACAGCGTGATCACGCGGCAGCCCTTATCCGTCACCACGACTTCCTCTTCGATCCGCGCAGCGGAATAGCCGTCGGTCGCGGGGCAATATGTCTCGAGCGCGAACACCATGCCCTCCTTGATCTCGGTCGGATGATCGAGCGAGACCACGCGTGAGATGATCGGCCGCTCGTGCAGTGCCAGACCGAGTCCGTGCCCGAATTGCAAGCCGAAGGCCGACATCTCGTCGGGAAACCCGAACTCCGGCGCCTTCGGCCATACCTTGCAGATTTGGTCCGTGGTGACCCCCGGCTTGATCAGCGTGATCGCGTTGTCGAGCCACTCGCGCGCCTTCTTGTAAGCGTCGTGCTGCACCGGCGTCGCCCGCCCGACATTGAAGGTGCGGTAGTAACAGGTGCGATAGCCCATGAAGGATTGCAGAATATCGAAGAACGCCTGATCGCCCGGGCGCAACATGCGGTCGGTGAAATTGTGTGGATGCGGATTGCAGCGCTCGCCCGAGATCGCATTGATCGCCTCCACGTCGTCGGAGCCGTGGCGGTAGAGGAATTCGTTGACCTTGGCGACGATGTCGTTCTCGCGCACGCCGGGCTTGAGCTCTTCGTTGATGAGGTGATAAGCGCCGTCGACCATGGCGGCGGCACGGTTGAGCAGCGCGATCTCGTCGATGTTCTTGAGCTCGCGCGCCTCGAGCATCACCTGCTGTCCATCGTTGATCTTGAGGCCCGCCTTCTCTAGCTCGAACATCATCGGCGGCTCGATGATGTCGACGCCGACCGGCATTTTGTGCACGCCGGCCTCTTTGAGCAGCGAGGCGATCTCCTTGGCGTGGCGCTCCATCAGTCCGAACGCCGGATTGACCGTGCCGCGCAGACCGATCAGACCGGCTTTGCAGTTCTCTGGCTTGAGCCACGGAGTATAGAGCTTGTGGTGGACGGCGGCCGAACCGAAGTCCCATAGGATCGGTTCCTGATCGCGCGCGAGCAGCGCCCACCGGCACAGCTTGTCGCGCTCCCACTCGCCGATCTTGGTCGAGGTCACGTAGCGGATGTTGTTCACGTCGAAGACGAGCAGGGCACCGAGGTCGGACTTTTCCAGCGCCTGCTTGACCCGGCTCAGCCGGTAACGGTGCAGCCGGCGGTAATCGACTCGTTCGTCGAAATCGACTCCCATGGTACCGAGCGCCGGCAACGCCCGGTCCCAGTTGTAACGCGGGTTGATGTCGTCGGCGCTGATCTTGCGGACTGTTTCGTCCATGGGAGCCTCTCCTGCACCTTTTATTATTGCTGGGGCGCGGCCGGACGCCGCGTTGGCGCGAGTATAGCAAGCTTTTCGTTGCGGCAGTCAGGGGCGGCTTGCATAATTCGCTCGAAGAATGAGCCGGTTCACCACCGGACGACATTGAGGACGCGCTCCATGCTCGATGCTGCCGCGAAGCTTAAGGCGACCATCGATGCGCGCGCCGCCATCGAGGCGATCCCGCGCAGCTACAACTTCGCCGCCGACATCATCGAGCGCAATCTCAAGGCCGGGCGCGCCAACAAGGCCGTTTATATCGACCCGCGCGGAAGTTGGACCTATGGCCAGCTCGCCGAGCGCGTGGATCGCTTCGGCCATGTCTTACGTTCGCTCGGAATCCGGCGCGAGGAGCGCATCCTGCTCGCGCTGCTCGACACGATCGATTGGCCCACTGCCTTCCTCGGCGCCATGAAGGCGGGCGTGATTCCTATTCCGGTCAGTACGCTGATGACCGAGGAGGATTACCGCTTCATGCTCGCCGACAGCCGCGCCAAGGCCCTCGTCGTCTCCGAGGCGCTGTTGCCGAAATTCGCCAATCTGATCGGATCGAGCTCAGACGTTCTCCACGTGATCGTCTCCGGCGAAAATGCGTGCGGGCATGACCGTTTCGAAGATCTGCTCGCGAGCGCGCGACCCGAGCCCTATACCGCGCCGACGACGCGCGACGACATGTGCTTTTGGCTCTACACCTCGGGCTCGACCGGCAGGCCCAAGGGCGCCGTGCACGTGCATGCCAATTTGCGCCTCACCACCGATCTCTATGGCATCGGCGTGCTGGGGCTCGAGGAAAGCGACGTCTGCTATTCGGTCGCGAAGTTGTTCTTCGCCTATGGACTCGGTAACGCGATGACGTTTCCAATGGCAGTCGGCGCGACAACCGTTCTCTCGCCCGATCGTCCGACCCCCGACACGGTCGCCGCGATCCTGCGCCGGTATCCGGTGACGGTGTTCTATGCCGTGCCGACCTTCTATGCCGCCTTCCTCGCCAGTCCAGCCGCGCCCAAGCGCGGCGACTTGAAGCTGCGATGCTGCGTGTCCGCGGGTGAGGCCTTGCCGCCCGATGTCGGCCGGCGCTGGAAGGAAAGCTACGGGGTCGACGTGCTCGACGGCATCGGCTCGACCGAGATGCTGCATATCTTTCTGTCGAACTATCCGGGCGACGTGAAATACGGCACCACCGGCAAGCCGGTCCCGGGCTACGACATTCGCCTGCTTGACGACGACGGCAACGTGATCACCCACAAAGGTGAAATGGGCGAGCTGCAGGTGCGTGGGCCCACCAGCGCGGTGATGTATTGGAACGACCGCGAGAAGTCGCGCGACACCTTCCTGGGCGAATGGACGCGCTCCGGTGACAAGTACGTGCAGGACGAGGAGGGCTACTACGTCTACTGCGGGCGGCGCGACGACATGCTCAAAGTCGGCGGCATCTATGTCTCGCCGTTCGAGGTCGAAGGCGCGCTCTGCACCCATCCTGATGTGCTGGAGGCCGCGGTGGTCGCCTGGCCGGACGAGGACGAGCTGATCAAGCCCAAGGCTTTCGTGGTGCTCAAGTCGCCCGACAAATCCTGCGAGGAGCTTGCGCGGGCGCTGCAGGAGCACGTCAGAGCCGTGTTGGCAGCCTACAAGTATCCGCGCTGGATCGAATTTCGCGCCGAGCTCCCCAAGACGGCCACCGGTAAGATCCAGCGGTTCAAGCTGCGCGCTGAACGCACCATGACGCGCTAATCGCAGGCTTTCGCTACCGCGCGGCGGAACGGCCCTACGCCGTGCCGCCGGCGGCGCTGCCGCGCGCCTCGGGCCAATTGACGGGCACAGCTGACATGCACTATAGTGCATGAGTTATAATGCCTGTCAGCGGACGATCGTTGTGCCGGTAATCAGGGCGGAGGTTCCCGACAAGCGTTCTGCGGCCGCGCCGCAACGCGATGATCAGCGCGCGTTGGTCGCCGCCATCGGCCGGCTGGTGCGGCTCTCGCGCGCCAAGCGCGGCATGACCCGC
>Ga0209239_1000683_pt1 | contig 19695 bp, 21 predicted proteins | sample GraSoi013_2_20cm_FD_185824 | JGI IMG/M metagenome (GOLD analysis project Ga0209239, IMG submission 185824) | Grasslands soil microbial communities from the Angelo Coastal Reserve, California, USA - Sample 10_02_2013_2_20cm (SPAdes) (version 2) | ecosystem: Environmental > Terrestrial > Soil >...
GGTCACCTACGTCTTCGGGAACATGGGCGCGTTCCTGGTCGTGGAGGCGGTGGCGCGCTCCGAGGGCTCGGAGGCGACGGCGGCCTTCCGCGGGCTCGCCCAGCGCTCGCCGCTCCTCGCCCTCGCCATGCTGCTGTTCCTGCTCTCGCTCGGCGGGATCCCGTTCGTCGCGGGGTTCTGGGCGAAGCTCTACGTCTTCTGGGCGGCGGCGTCGGCCGGCCTCTACTGGCTCGTCCTCGTCGGCGCGGTCCTCTCGGTCGTCGCGCTGTTCTACTACCTGGTCGTCGCCAAACGCATGTACATCGAGCCGCCCGAGCGGCCCGAGCGGGTCCGCCTGTCCACGACGCTCGCGCTCGCCGTGCTCCTCTGCGTGGCGGGCGTCGTCGTCCTCGGCGTGTATCCCACGCCCTTGGTGATGGCCGCGCTCCGCGCCGCGGCGCCCCTCTTCTAAGCAGCGGAAATCGCAGAAATCTCGCGGCTCAACGCGAACGATTGACGCGCAGGGTCATCGCGCGTAAGGTATGTACCGACTGGTTGGTACAAATGGCCACGAAGACGGCGGCGAGCGGAATCAAGGCCAGGGACGGGCGGTCGACGCGCGAGGCGATTCTCGAGGCGGCGAGCCGCCTGATCCATGTGCACGGTTACAACCACACGTCGCTCGACGACGTGCTCCGAGAGAGCGGCGTCGGCAAGGGCAACTTCTACTACCACTTCAAGAGCAAGGAAGAGCTCGGCTACGCCATCCTCGATCAGGCCATCGCCTCTTTTCTCGCCGAGACGCTCGAGCCATGCTTCTCGGACCCCGGACGCCGGCCGCTCGCGCAGATCCGGTGTTTTTTCGACCGGGTGCACGAGATCCAGCGCGAGCAGAACTGTGTGGGGGGGTGCGCGTTCGGCAATCTCGCGGCGGAGCTCTCGGACGTTCACGAAGGGTTCCGCACGCGCCTGGCCGTAATCTTCAGCGCCTGGCATGAGCGGTTGACCCAGGCGCTTCACGAGGCGCATCGCCGCGGCGACCTTCACGATGGTTGCCGGCCGGAGGCGGTCGCGCACTTCCTCGTCGCCTCGCTCGAAGGCGCCATCCTCTTGACGAAGCTCACCAAGGACATCGCCGTCATGGAGCAGTGCGTGACCGAGATGAATCGCTACCTGTCGCTGTACGAGCTCGGAGCATGACGACGATGGGGACGCGGAAAGTCGACACCGACGCGGCGCTCGTCGAAGCGCTCCGGCGCGACGACCCGGAGGCCCCCGAGCTCCTCGTGGAGACGTTCGGCGACCGGGTGTACCGTCTCGCGCTGCGCATCACGGGGTCGAACGAGGACGCGGAGGAGGCGGCACAGGACGCGCTCTGGACGGCGGCGCGCAAGATCCACACCTTCAAGGGCGAGTCGGCGTTCGGGAGCTGGCTGTACCGCATCGCCGCGAACGCGGCCTACCAGAAGCTCCGCGCGCGGAAGGCGAAGGCCCACGAGGTCGCCCTCGATGACGTGCTGCCCTCGCTCGACGGCGACGGCCAACACTTCGAACCGATGGACGACTGGTCGAATCGCGTGGACGAGCAGACCTTGCAGGGCGAGCTCCGGCACGTGCTCACCGACGCGATCGACGCGCTGCCCGACGACTACCGTACGGCCCTGGTGCTGCACGACGTCGAGGGGCTGTCGAACCCGGACATCGCCGCGTCGCTCGGCATCAGCCTGCCGGCGGTGAAGTCACGGGTGCACCGCTCGCGCCTGTTCGTGCGCAAGCGCCTCGCCGAGTACATGAAGAGCGCGTAGAGCGTCCGGCGGTCCTTGTTTCGGGCCACCCAGTTGACGCGAGGCGTCGCCGTGTGGTCAGATGGGTCCTCGTCGCTATTCTCGATTCAGGAAGGTCTGGGTCCATGGAAGCGGTTATCGCAACCGGCGGCAAGCAGTACCGCGTGGCGGCGGGACAGGTCATCTCGGTCGAGAAGCTGCCCGGCGAGAAGGGCGCGGGCGCGTCCATCGAGTTCCGGGCCGTGCTGCTCGTGGCGCGCGACGGGGAGGTCATCGTGGACCCGAAGGCGCTCACGGGCGCCCGGGTTTCCGGCGAGGTCGTCGGCCAGGGACGCGGACGAAAGGTCAAGGTCGTGAAGTTCAAGCGCCGGAAGAACTACCGGCGTCATCGCGGCCACCGGCAAGCGGCGACGACGGTCCGCATCACCAAGATCGAGGTCTGAGCGTCGCATGGCTCACAAGAAGGGTGTCGGCAGTTCGCGGAATGGGCGGGATTCCAATCCACAGATGCTTGGCGTCAAGCGCTTCGCCGGACAGTTCGTGACCGGCGGCTCCATCCTCGTCCGCCAGCGCGGCACGCGCTTCAAGCCGGGTTTCAACGTGGGGCTGGGCTCGGACGATACACTGTTCGCCAAGGTGGACGGCTACGTCCGGTTCGCGCGGCGTGGAGACTCGCGCTACGTGAGCGTCGCTCCCGAGCGCGCGTGACCTCCGGCGGGCCGCCCCCAGGCCCGCGTGGGTGGGTATGTTCGTCGACGAGACCGATATTTTCGTCAAGGGCGGCGATGGGGGCGCCGGCTGCGTCAGCTTCCGCCGCGAGAAGTACGTCCCGCGCGGCGGTCCCGACGGCGGTGACGGCGGTGACGGCGGGAGCGTGTCCTCAGGGTCCCCATCGGCACCGTCGTCGCCGACCGCACCACCGGCGAGCGGCTCGGGGATCTGACGGCGCCGGGCCAGCGGCTCCTCGCGGCCCGGGGCGCCCGGGGTGGGCGCGGCAACGCGCGCTTCGCGACCTCGACCAACCGGGCGCCGCGGCGCGCCGACCTCGGGCGGCCGGGCGCCGAGCGGTGGCTCCGCCTCGAGCTCAAGCTCCTCGCCGATGTGGGCGTCATCGGGTTTCCCAACGCAGGCAAATCGACGCTTGTCTCACGGGTGTCCGCGGCCAAACCAAAGATCGCCGACTATCCGTTCACGACGCTCGCGCCGACACTCGGCATCGTCCGCGTGGACGACGAGTGCACGTTTGTGATCGCCGATCTGCCGGGCCTCATCCCGGGCGCCGCGGAGGGCCGGGGCCTGGGTCACCAGTTCCTCCGACACACCGAGCGGACACGGCTGCTCCTGCACATCCTCGACCTCGATCCGCAAACCGCGCGCGAGCCCATCGACGACCTCCTCGTGATCAACCGGGAGCTCGCGGCATACTCGCCGGAGCTCGCCGAGCGCCCGCAGATCGTCGTGGCCAACAAGGTCGACCTCCCGGACGCCCTGGCGCGGTACCGGGCGATCGAGCTCCACTGCGCTGCGCACGGCCTCCCGTTCCAGGCGATCTCGGCGGTCACGGGCGAGGGGCTCGCCGAGCTCCTGCGGGTCGTCCAGCAGAAGCTGGAAGCGCTCAAATGGGCGCGGGTCGCAAGCTAGGCCGCGTCCGCCGCCTCGTGGTGAAGGTCGGGAGCGGGCTCGTGACCGAGGCCGGCGCCGGGGTCGCGCCAGACCGCGTCGCGGCGCTCAGCGCGGAGATCGCGGGCGTGCGCGAGGGGCGCCGCGTGGTGCTGGTGACCTCGGGGGCCATCGCGACCGGGGTGGCGCGTCTCGGGCTCGCCGAGCGGCCGCGCTCGATCCCCGAGAAACAGGCCGCGGCGGCCGTTGGCCAGTCGGCGCTCATGTGGCAATACGAGGCCGCCTTCTCGCGCCACCGGATCCCGGTGGGGCAGGTGCTCCTGACCGCGGAGGACGTCAAAGACCGCGCGCGCTACCTCAACGCCCGCAACACGCTCGACGCTCTCCTCCGATTCGGCGTCCTGCCGATCGTCAACGAGAACGACACGGTCGCGGTGGAAGAGATCAAGGTCGGCGACAACGACAACCTCAGCGCGCTCGTCGCCTCGCTGGTCGACGCCGACCTCTTGGTGCTCCTCACCGACGTGGACGGCCTCTACACCGACGACCCCACCGTGAACGCGCGGGCGCGCAAGCTCGAGACCGTCGAGGCGGTGACGGACGAGATCGCGCGGCTCGCGCGTGACCGAACCGGCGGCGTCTCGGTGGGCGGGATGGTGACGAAGCTCCAGGCGGCGCGCAAGGCCGCCGCCGCCGGCGTGCCGATGATCATCGCGAGCGGCAAGCGCTGGATCGCGTTCGCCGTGCCGCCCCAGGGTAAGCTGACCGTTGACGCGGGGGCGCTCCAGGCATTAACTCAGCATGGCAAGAGCCTCCTGCCTTCGGGCATCATCGAGGTCGAGGGGGACTTTGCCTCCGGCGAGGTGGTGACGCTGCTCGCGGGGGCGACCGGCCGGGAATTCGCGCGGGGGGTGGTGAACTTCGACGCCGACGAAGTGCGCCAGATCCGGGGCGCGAAGACGAAGGAGATCGAGGGGCGGCTGGGTTACCGGAGCTTCGACGAAGTGATCCACCGCGACAACCTCGTGATCCTCTAGGGGGGCGCTAGACCATGGACGTTCGCGACCTCGTGCAGGCCAAGGCCCGCGCCGCCCGGGACGCCGCGCGCGTGCTGGCGCTCTGCCCGACGAAGATCAAGAACGACGCGCTCGCGCAGATGGCCCACGGGCTCGTCGAGAAGTGCCCGGCGCTGCTCGAGGCCAACCGAGTCGACGTCGAACGGGCGCGGACCCGGGGCGCGGCGCGGGCGTTCCTCGATCGCCTGACGCTGACCGAGACCCGCATCGAGGAGATGGCGCAGGGGCTGCGCGAGATCGCCGCGCTCCCGGACCCCGTCGGGACGGTGGTGGAGGCGTGGGGGCGGCCGAGCGGCATCGAGATCACGCGCGTCCGCGTCCCGCTGGGTGTCGTCGGCTTCATCTACGAGTCGCGGCCGAACGTGACCGCCGACGCCGCCGGCCTGTGCCTCAAGGCGGGCAACGCGGCGATCCTTCGGGGCGGGAGCGAGGCGATCGAGTCGAACACGATGATCGCGGCCGTGCTCGCCAAGGCCGTGGACAAAGCGGGCGGGCCCGCCGACGCGATCCAATTCATCGACACCACCGACCGCGAGGCGGTCGCGGCGCTCCTGGAGCTCGCCGGCCTCGTCGACCTGATCATCCCGCGCGGCGGCGAGGAGTTCGTCCGCTGGGTCGCTGCGCGCTCGCGCGTGCCCGTGCTCAAGCACGACAAGGGTCTCGTGCACGTGTTCGTCGACGCCTCGGCCGATCTCGCGATGGCCGTGGCGATCGTGCTGAACGCGAAGGCGCAGCGGCCGAGCGTCTGCAACGCCCTCGAAACCCTGCTGGTGCACCGGGACATCGCCCCGCAGCTCCTGCCCCCCCTCGCCGCGCGCCTCACGGAGGCGGGCGTGGAGCTGCGCGGCTGCCCGCGGACGCGCGCGCTCGTCCCGTCCATCCGTCCGGCGACCGAGGCGGACTGGGACACGGAGTACCTCGACCTGATCCTGGCGGTCCGGGTCGTGGACGACCTCGACGCGGCGATCGCGCACGTCCAGCGCCACGGCACGGGCCTCGCCGAGGCGATCGTGACCAACGACCTGGCCAACGCGCGGCGCTTCACGCGCGAGGTCGACGCGGCCGCCGTTCTCGTCAACGCGTCCACCCGGCTCGTGGACGGCGGGCAGTTCGGCATGGGCGCCGAGATGGGGATCTCCACCTCGCGCGTCCACGCCCGCGGCCCAGTCGGTGTCCGTGAGCTGACGACGACGAAGTTCGTCGTGGTCGGCGACGGCCAGGTGAGGGAGTAGTGCGACTCCTGCTACCTCGGATGTCGGACTAGGCTTGGCCCGGACGGCGGTCTTCGGCGGGTCGTTCAATCCGATCCACTACGGGCACCTCCTCCTCGCCGACGAGGTGCTGGACGCCCTCGCCCTCGACCGGATCCTCTTTGTGCCGGCCGCCATCCCACCGCACAAGTCGCCCGCGTACCTGGCCCCGGCGGCGGACCGGTACGCGATGGTGGAGCTCGCGGTGGTCGGGCACCCGAAGTTCGCCGTCTCCGACCTTGAGCTGCGTCGCGCGGGCCCGTCGTACACCGTCGACACGCTCGAGGCGCTCCGCATCCCGCGCGAGGACGTGTTCCTCATCGTGGGCTCCGAGACGTTCCTGGATCTCCTCACGTGGCGCGAGCCACGGCGGGTCGCCCGGCTCGCCCGCATCGTCGTCGTGCCGCGGGTGGGGAGCGCCTTCGACCCCGAGAGCGACGCGGTGCGGAAGGTGGTGCGCGAAATCGGCCTCGAAGCGATCGACGAGGAACCGCTGATCGTGCGCGCGACGTCCCTGCCGATCTCGGCGTCGGACCTGCGGCGCCGCGTGCGCGAGGGGCGGTCGGTGGCCTACCGGTTGCCCGAGTCGGTCGCCGCGTACATCCAGGCCAAGGGGCTCTACCGGACCGGGGGGGCGTGACGAGGCCCACGGCCGAGCGCAAAGTCCGCCGCGCCGCACGCGCCGCGCTCGACAAGCGCGCGACGGACCTGGTCGTGCTGGACGTGCAAGGGCTCTCGAGCGTCACGGACTATTTCCTCGTCTGCAGCGGCAAGTCCACGACCCATATGAAGACGATCACGGACGCGATCCGCGCGGAGCTCAAGAGCGACGGGGTGCGGCCCCTCCACGCCGAGGGCGTCGCCGAGAGCGGCTGGATCCTGCTCGACTACGGCGACGTGCTGATGCACGTCTTCCTGGAGGAGACCCGCGTGTACTACGCGCTCGAGCGGCTCTGGGGCGACGCGCCGCCGGTCTCGCTTGACGGCTCGTGACCGCCGGAGCCGTGAAGATCTTGCACGCTCCCCGGACGCGTGTTAGCGTTCCAATCTTAAGTGCGCATCATCGGAGTCGTGAGGGAGGTCCGGATGCGAAAGGATCGGCTGGCGTACTTCAGGAAGCGGCTGCTCGAGAAGCAGCGTCAGTTGGCGGACGAGGTCGGCCGGACGGCGCTCTACGGCAAGGACCAGGAAGACGACTCGATCAAGGACCTCGGCGACCAGGCAAATACCGCGTACAACCGGGAGTTCTTCTTCGAGCTCGGCAACGGCGATCGGCGCTTGCTGCGCGACGTCGTGTCCGCCCTGCAGAAACTGGAGGACGGCGCCTTCGGCGCGTGCGAGCGCTGCGGCGAGGCGATCTCCGAGAAGCGACTCGAGGCGTTGCCGTTCGCGCGCTACTGCATCGACTGCCAGCGGGTCATCGAGCAAGAGGAGCGCATGGCCACGGGCTAGGCGCGCGCGGCGCTGCCCCACGATGCCAGCCGCGCGCGCGCCCGTCCTCGCCGTGACGGTGCTCTCCTCGCTCCGCACGCTCTTTTCGGTCGGCTTCGACCTCAAGCGCCTCTTCGACCGGTACCGGCCTTCCCCGCCCGGCCAAGACGACCCCGAAGCCGCGGTACTGCTCGCTCGGGCCGACGCGGTCCGCCGAGCGGGACGGCACCAGGAAGCGGGGACGCTGTACCGGCAGCTCCTCCAGACCCGGCGAAGTCACCTCGGTGCGCTACGCGGTCTGCGCGACCTCGCCGCCGAGGCCAGGCAGTGGGGGGAGGCGCTCGAGCTCCAGCAGCGCATCGTCGGCGCGGTGGGGCCCGCCGAACGCTCGTCCGAGACCGAGTGGCTGGCGATCCTCTACTACGAGCTCGGCCGCGCCGAGCTCGCCCGCTCGAACACCGCCGCGGCGCTCGCCCACCTGAAAAGCTCGGTCCGCACGGACCGCGCGTTCCTCCCCGCGGCGCTCGCCCTCGGCGACGCCTACGAGGCCAGCGGCGACCGCCGCGAGGCGATGCGCGTCTGGGAGCGCGCCGCCGAAGGGCAACCGGTGCTTCCCCTCTTGGTCCGGCTCGAGCGCTGCTTTCGCGAGGAGGGGCGGCCGAGCCGGATGATCGCGCTCTACCGGCAGGCCCTGGAGAAGGCGCCCGACGAGCTCGCGCTCGCCGTCGCGCTCGGCCGCGTCTTCTTCGAACTCGAGATGCTGGACGAAGCCACCGACCAGTTCGAGAAGGTCGAGGTGCGGGCCCCGGACCTGGCGGTGGTGCACGCGTACCTCGGCGCGGTGTTCGAGCGGCGCGGCGAGACGCAGGCGGCCTTCGAGGAGTATCGGCGCGCGCTCCAGCTCGGGCACGCGTTCGACTGGCCGCACCGGTGCGCGGCGTGCGGGGCCGCGAGCGAGCTCTGGCAGGACCAGTGTCCCGGCTGTCGCCGCTGGAACACCCTCCGTCCCGTCCGCGGCTGATCCCCTTGTCACTCGCGGTCCTCCCGAGACTCGCGACCGCGGCGCTGGATCTCGTCTTCCCGGCCCTCTGCCCCGTGTGTGCGACACGGCTCGGCCCGCGTCGCCGAGACCCTCTGTGCGGACTGTGCTGGGACGCGATCGACCGCATCGAGCCGCCGTTCTGCGATCGATGCGGTGTCCCGATGCCGCTGCGTGAGCTGCCGGCGAGCTCGGGGCTGGGTGCGCGTCAGCGTGACCGCGGTTCGAGCGCGGGCTTTGCCCGCGCAACCCTTCCTGCGGGTGTCTCGGAGGGGGCCATCGGCGCCGTTCGGCGCCCCTTCGATGAACTGGAGGAGGGTTCCCCGCTTCCCGCCGTCGGCTCGACGTGCGCGGTCGACGGGCCGGCGTACCCCGTCCGCTCGGAGGACCCGCCGTCCCCCGTCGTCTGCGCGCAGTGCACGGCGAACCCGCCGGTCTACGATTTTGCGCGGTCGGCGGCGGTCTACGGCGGCGTGATGCGGGAGGCCTTGCATCGGTTCAAGTTCGGTGGCCGACGCGCGCTGGCCAGGCCGCTGGCCGACCTGGCCTTCGAGCAATGCGGCGCCTCGCTCCCCGACGGGATCGTCGCGGTCGTCCCCGTGCCGCTCGCCCGCGATCGGGAATGGGAGCGCGGCTTCAATCAGGCGGCCCTCCTCGCCGAGCGCGTCGCGAAGCGCCTCGACGTCCCCATTCGGACGGGCTGGCTCGCGCGTCAGCGCGCGACGCGGCCGCAGAGCGACCTTCCCGCCGCCGAGCGCTCGGCGAACGTCCGCGCCGCGTTCCGGGCGACGCCCGCCGTCGCGGGGCGCCACGTCCTGCTGGTCGACGACGTGCTGACGACGGGCGCCACGCTCGCCGAGTGCGCGCGGGCGCTGCGCGCGGCCGGGGCGCGCTGTATCGGCGCGCTGACAGTTGCCCGTGTCTGCTGAGCCGCCGTATAATCTCCACCGAGCGGTTGTGACCGACGGTCGCGCTGTATCGGCGCGCTGACAGTTGCCCGTGTCTGCTGAGCCGCCGTATAATCTCCACCGAGCGGTTGTGACCGACGGTCGGTCGTCCCCACAAGGAGCCCTTCCATGAGCATTCGAGTCGGCGTCAACGGGTTCGGTCGCATCGGACGCGTCTTCTTCCGCACGACCCTCGGGTCACCGGACATCGAGGTCGTCGGCGTCAACGACCTGGCCGACGCCAAGACGCTCGCGCACCTCCTGAAACACGACTCGGTCCACGGCGCCCTCGCGGGCGACGTCCGCACGAAGGACGAGTCGATCTTCGTGAACGGGCGCGAGATCCGCGTGTGCGCCCAGAAGGACCCGGCGGCGCTGCCCTGGAAGGAGCTCGGCGTGGACGTCGTGGTCGAGTCCACCGGCGTCTTCCGCGACACCGCGACCGCCTCGAAGCACCTCCAGGCGGGCGCCAAGAAGGTGATCATCACCGCGCCCGCCAAGGATCCGGACGTCACGATCGTGCTCGGCGTCAACGAGCAGGCCTACGACCCCGCGAAACACCGGATCGTGTCGAACGCCTCGTGCACGACGAACTGTTTGGCGACCACCGTCAAGGTGCTCGACGACAAGTTCGGCATCAAGCGCGGGTTCGCCTCGACCGTGCACTCCTACACGACCGACCAGCAAGTGCACGATTTCCCCCACAAGGACCTGCGCCGGGCCCGGGCCGCCGCCCTCAGCATGATCCCGACGACGACGGGGGCGGCCACCGCGGTCGGCCTCGTGCTGCCAAAGCTCAAGGGCAAGCTCGACGGCATTTCGATCCGTGTGCCGACCGCCAACGTCTCCGTCGTGGACCTCGTCGCCGAGCTCGGCAAGCCCGCATCCGTCGCCGCGGTGAACGACGCCTTCCGCGAGGCGGCGGCGGGCCAGCTCCGGTCCATTCTCGACACCACGGACGAGGAGCTGGTCTCCTGCGACTTCAATGGCAACCCTCACTCGTCGATCGTCGACCTGCCCTCGACGGCGCTGATCGAGGGGAACCTGGTCAAGGTCCTCGCCTGGTATGACAACGAGTGGGGATACTCGTCCCGGGTGCGCGACCTCATCCGCTTCATCGGCAAGACCCTCTAATTGCCCAAGCTGACGCTCGAGCGGCTCGATCTGGCGGGCAAGCGCGTGTTCATCCGCGCGGACCTCAACGCCCCGCTCTCCTCTGGCCAGGTCGCCGACGATACGCGGCTGCGTGCGGCGGTGCCGACGATCCAGCACGCGCTCAAGGCCGGCGCGGCCGTCGTGCTCGCCTCGCACCTCGGGCGGCCTGGGGGAAAGGCTGCACGCGAATACTCTTTGCGTCCGGTCGCCGAGCGACTCGAGGCGCTCGTGGGCCACCGGGTGGAGCTGGCACCGGACTGTGTGGGCCCGGACACGCTCGCGCGCGCGCAGGCGCTCGCCCCCGGGGAGATCCTGCTGCTCGAGAATCTGCGCGGACTGTGTGGGCCCGGACACGCTCGCGCGCGCGCAGGCGCTCGCCCCCGGGGAGATCCTGCTGCTCGAGAATCTGCGGTTCCATCCCGGGGAGGAGGCGAACGACGACGGGTTCGCCCGTGAGCTGGCCGCCCTCGCCGACTGCTATGTGGACGACGCGTTCGCGGCCGCGCACCGGGCCCACGCGTCGATCGCCGCCATCACGCGCCACCTGCAGCCCGCCGCCGCCGGCCTCCTGATGCAGCAGGAGCTGTCGGCCCTCGGCCGCATCTTCGAGTCGCCCGAGCGGCCGCTCGTCGCGATCCTGGGGGGCGCGAAGGTGTCTGACAAGCTGGCCCTCGTCGAGCACCTGCTCGGGCAGGTGGACGCTCTCTTGGTCGGCGGAGGCATGGCCTTCACGTTCCTCCTGGCGCTCGGCCACGCAGTCGGCCGCTCGCTCGTCGAGGCCGAGCGCGTCGAGACCGCCCGGGCCGCGCTGGATGCGGCGCGCCGCCGGGGCGTTCGCCTGATCCTCCCCCTCGACACGGTCGTCGCCGAGAGCGTGGACAGCGCCTCCGGCCTCGCGGTCGGGATCCGCGGGATCCCGCCCGATCACATGGGGCTCGACATCGGGCCCCGGACGTGCGTAAGCTTCGCCGCCGTGACCCGCGGCGCGAAGACGATCGTCTGGAACGGGCCGATGGGCGTGTTCGAGAAGGCGCCGTTCGCCGCCGGCACGCTCGCGGTCGCGCGCGCTGTCGCCGAGGCGCCGGCGTTCTCGGTCGTCGGCGGCGGGGACACGATCGCCGGGCGTGTTCGAGAAGGCGCCGTTCGCCGCCGGCACGCTCGCGGTCGCGCGCGCCGTCGCCGAGGCGCCGGCGTTCTCGGTCGTCGGCGGCGGGGACACGATCGCCGCCGTCGCCAAGGCCGGCGTGATGGAGCGGATCGGGTACCTCTCGACGGCCGGCGGCGCGTTCCTCGAGTTCCTCGAGGGCCGGCGGCTTCCGGGCGTCGACGCGCTCACCGAGGCGCCCCCATGAGGACGCCGCTCGTCATCGGCAACTGGAAGATGCACGGGACCCTCGCCGAGGCGCGCGCCCTCGCGGGCGCCATCCGCGAGATGATCCGGCGCCCGCGCGGCGTGCAGGTCGTCGTCTGCCCACCCTTCACCGCGCTGGCCGCCGTCGCCGAAGTCCTCGCCGGGGGCCCGATCCAGCTCGGGGCGCAGACGTGTCACCACGAACCGGCGGGCGCGCATACCGGTGAGATCTCGGCGCCGATGCTCGTCGACGTCGGCTGCCGCTGGGTGCTCGTCGGGCACTCCGAGCGGCGCAAGGAGATCGGCGAGTCCGACGAGGTGATCAGCCTGAAGCTCCGCGCGGCCCTGGCCCACGGGCTCACACCGGTCCTCTGCGTCGGCGAGACCGCGGAGGAGCGGCGTCAGGGGTTCACCTTCACGACGGTCGAGGGCCAGCTACGCGCGGGGCTCGCCGGCGTGGCGGCGGGGGAGCTCGGGAAGGTCGTCATCGCCTATGAGCCGGTCCTCTACGGGGGCAGCGTCAAGGGCGAGAACGTCGACGCGCTCGTCGCCGAGGCCGAGATCGACGGGGCGCTGGTCGGCGGCGCGAGCCTGAACGCGCAGGGGTTTGTTGCTATCGTGAGACGGGCGGCGCGCGCCGGCGCGGCGTCGAAGGAGTGACGGGATGTACACCGCCCTGATCGTCGTTCACGTCATGGCGTCCTTTGCGATCATGGGGATCGTGCTCCTGCAGGCCGGCAAGGGCGCCGATATCGGGTCGGCGTTCGGCGGCGCCGGAAGCCAGGCGGTCTTCGGCTCGATGGGCACGCCCACGGTGCTCACCAAGATCACGGGCGCGATCGCGGTCGTCTTCACCCTCACGTCGTTCAGCCTGGCGCTCCTGGGCGGTGGGCGCAGCAGCTCCGTCGTGCGCGAGACGGCGCCGCCGCCGGCCGCCGCGCCGGGCCCGGCGGCGCCGACACCCGCCGCGCCCGCGCCCCCCACGCCATCGACGCCGTCGCGGTAGCGTGAAGCGCGGCGCTCCGCTCGCTCGGCTCGCGCTGGTCCTGGCGCTGGGTCTCGCCGGCTGCGGGGGCGAGGCCGACAGCGCCGTCGACCACGCGGCGACGAGTCAGAAGCCCGCGTACGGTGATACCTTCATCGAGGCGCTGACGGGCAACATCTCGGGCCTGATCCCGAACATCGTCGGCGACGGGGCCTCGCACACCGTGGCGGCCCACATGTACAACGGGCTCATCACCCACGATCGGGATATCAGCGTCGTTCCCGATCTCGCCGAGTCCTGGATCCTGGCGCGGGACTGCCGCGATCTCACCTTCAGGCTCCGGAACAACGTGCGGTGGCACGACGGCCGTCCGTTCACAGCGGACGATGTCGTGTTTACCTATCGGCTCATGACGCATCCGAAGACGCCGAGCCCCTACAAGGACGACTTCGCCGCGGTGGAGTCGGTCCACGCGGTGGACCCCTACACGGTCCGGGTCCGCTACCGCGAGCCGTACGCGAAAGCGCTCACGATCTGGGGGCAGTCGATGCTCCCGCGACATCTCCTGGAGCCGTATGTGGCCGAGGGCCGACTCCGCGAGGCTCCCCAGAACTTCACGGCTCCGGTCGGAACCGGACCGTACCGGTTCCGCGAGATCCAATCCGGGCAAAAGATCGTGCTGGTCGCCAATCCGGACTACTATGCGGGCGCGCCGTACATCTCGCGGATCGTCTTTCGAATCATTCCAAGCCAAGCCACGATCTTTCTTGAGCTCAAGGCGAAAGGCATCGATACCGCCACCCTCACCGCGCTCCAGTACAAGCGGCAGACGGATTACCCCGCGTTCGCCAAGGCCTATAACAAGTTCCGCTATCCGGCGAGCATCTATAGCTATCTGGGACTGAACCTGAAAGACCCCCGCTTCGCCGACAAGCGGGTGCGCCAGGCGTTCGCGCACGCGATCAACAAGGGGGATCTCATCGACGGCGTGCGCCTCGGACTGGCGCGGCCGGCGACGGGACCGTACAAGCCCGGCACCTGGGTCTACAACCCCAACGTGCGGACCTACGGGTACGACCCCGCGCGTGCCCGCGCCCTGCTGGCCGAGGCCGGGTGGAAGACGATCAACTCGGACGGCCTTCTCGTCAAGAACGGCCAGGCCTTCACCTTCGAGCTGCTCACCAGCCAGGGGAGCGACGAGGGGCGGAAGGTCGCCGAGATCGTCCAGGCAAATCTCCGGGATATCGGCATCGGCGTGGAGATTCGGGTGCTGGAGTGGGCGGCCTTCTTGAAGGAGCACATCAAGAAGCGCCGATTCGAGGCGGTGGCGATGGCCTGGAGCATCGGGCTCGACCCGGATCAGTTCGGAATCTGGCACTCCTCGAAGACCGGCCCCGACGAGTTCAACTTCGTTTCCTACAGCAACCCGGAGGTCGACGAGCTCCTCGATCGGGGGCGCATGACGTGCCTCCAGGACGAGCGCAAGCGCGCCTACGATCGCCTGCAGGAGATCCTCGCCGAGGATCAGCCGATCATCTTCCTCTACTTCCGCGACGCGCTTCCGGTCGTCGCCTCCCGTGTCCGCGGCATCCTGCCGGGCCCGATCGGCATCGACTACAACTTCACGGAGTGGTTCGTGCCGAAGCAGCTCCAGCTCTACACCGCGGGGTGATATTCGTGGCGCGTCGCCTGACGTAGCGAATGCTCGCGTACGCGCTGCGGCGCCTCGTTCTCGCCGTCCCCCTCCTGCTCGGGATCACCCTCATCTCATTCGTGGTCATCCATTTGGCGCCGGGCGAGCCGGTGGACCTCCAGACCGGGGATCTGAGCGTCCAGTCGAGCGCTCAGGCCAAGCAGCTCCTGCGCGAGGTGTACGGGCTCGACAAGCCGCTCACCGTGCAGTACTGGAACTGGCTCGGGAGGCTCGCGCGTCTGGACTTCGGGCGCTCCTTCGCGCCCGACGGCCGCCCGGTGCTCCAGAAGATCAGCGAGCGGCTCCCGATCACGCTGCTGCTCAACATCGTCGAGATGCTGATCATCGTCGCGCTCGCCGTCCCGATCGGCGTCCTCTCCGCGACGCGCCAGTACTCGACCTTCGACAAGGTCACGACGGTCTTCGTCTTCGTGGGCTTCGCGACTCCGGACTTCTGGCTGGCTCTGCTCCTCATGATCCTGTTCGGCGTGCAGCTCGGGTGGCTGCCGATCTCCGGGCTGCGCTCGCTCAATTGGGAGTACCTCTCGTTCTGGCGACAGCAGTGGGACTTCCTGGGCCACCTGGAAGTCCCTGCCGATCCTCGTCGCGACCTTCGGCGGGTTGGCCGGGTTCTCACGCTACATGCGCCAGTCCATGCTCGAGGTCGTCCGCCAGGACTACATCCAGTCGGCGCGGGCCAAGGGCCTCGCCGAGCCCATCGTGATCGGCAAGCACGCGCTTCGCAACGCGCTGCTCCCGGTCGTCACGATTCTCGGGCTCTCGCTGCCGGGGCTCATCGGCGGGAGCGTCATCGTCGAGTCGATCTTCGCGATCCCGGGCATGGGACAGCTCATGGTGCAGGCGGTCTTCGAGCGTGACTACCCGGTGATCATGGGGAACCTCGTCATCGTCTCGACGCTCACCCTCGTGGCCAACCTCGTCGCGGACGTCACCTACAGCTTCGTCGATCCACGGATCCGCGTCGCCGCGCGGCGGGGACGTCGCTGAGGGCCTTCTGGAGTGCCCTCCGGCGGAACCGCCTCGCGCTGGTGGGCGGGATCGTCGTCGGCGCTCTCGTCCTTCTCGCGATCTCGGCGCCCATCATCGCGCCGTGGGACCCGAACCGGCCCGACATCCGGAACATCCTCGACGCGCCGTCGAACGCGCACCCGCTCGGGACCGACCAGCTCGGGCGCGACGTGCTGTCGCGCATGCTCTACGGCGCGCGCGTGTCGCTCGCGGTGGGGTTCGTCTCGGTCGGGATCGCGTCGCTGATCGGCGTCCTGGTTGGATCGCTGGCGGGCTACAACGGCGGCCTGACGGACGGCGCGATCATGCGCCTCGTCGACCTGATGCTTGTCTTTCCGCGCTTCTTCCTCCTCCTCGCGGTGCTCGCGTTTCTCCGTCCCTCGATCTGGACGATCATGGCGGTGATCGGCCTCACGGGATGGATGGGCGTGGCGCGGCTCGTCCGCGCCGAGTTCCTCACGCTCAAGGAGCGCGAGTTCGTGATCTGGTCGCAGGCCGTGGGGGCGAGTGGCTTTCGGATCGTCTGGCGCCACATCCTGCCGAACGCGATGGCGCCCGTGCTGGTCGCGATGACGCTCGGCATTCCCGCCGCGATCCTCACCGAGTCGGGCCTGTCGTTCCTCGGGCTCGGCGTGCAACCACCCCACGCGACCTGGGGCAACATCCTCAACGAGGGCAAGGACGCGATTGAGATCGGCTGGTGGTTGTCCGTCTACCCGGGGCTCGCGATTCTGCTCACGGTCCTGTCGTACAACCTCCTGGGCGAGGGGATTCGCGACGCGCTCGACCCACGTCTGCGCCAGAGCATCGGGCGGTTTGTCAGCCGCGTGCGCTAGCGGTATACTTCCGCACTGTTGTAACGGAGCCTGCGCCCGGATCAACACCGCGTGGCGCGGCTCCGTTCCCACGCCGAAGTGGCGGAACTGGCAGACGCGCACGTTTGAGGGGCGTGTGGGGCAACCCGTGGGGGTTCGAGTCCCCCCTTCGGCACCACTCATCTCGGATCTCCGTCCGTGTCGCCAACGCGCTCCGCTCGAGCTCGCGTGATGCACCGCGGAGTTCTCCGTGCGGGCCTGGCAGGAGCCCTCGCCCTCGCTCCCGCGACGGTTCGCGCCGACGCCACCTACGAGATGACGCTCCGGACGTCGGACACGCTCGTCGGTGGGACGGTCGAGCTGGAGGAGCGGATCATCGTCGGCGTCAAGGGCGAGCGGCTGCGCCAGGAGGCGACCGGGAGCCGCTCGGTGGTGACCCGGCGCGGCGCTCGCTACGAGAGGCCGGGCCGCAGTCTCATCCTCGATCAGCTCGACCACGGGCGCCGGTTCGAGATCAACCCGGACGCCGCCACGTATATCGAGGAGACGTTCGCGAACACGCGGCGGCGGCGCGAGGCAGAGCTCGTGGCCGCCGAGAAGGCGCTGGGCATCGATCCCGCCGAGGCGCCCCCGGCGCTCCCGGTGTCGGTCGATCGGACCGGCGAGCGGCTGCGGGTCCAGGGCCGCGAGTGCGAGCGGGTCGTGCTGAAATCGACGCGCGAAGTCGTCGTCGTGGCCGGGCGCGGCGCGCCACAGGCGCAGGCGGCGCCGTCACGGTTCGCGATGACCTTCGATCTCTGCTTCGATGACCTTCGATCTCTGCTTCGCCCGCGACGTGCCGGCCGTGGCCGAGGCGCAGGCCCTCGAGGAGCGGATCGGCGACGCCGCCGGACGGCGCGGCCCGACGCTCGACCGCGAGCTCCGCATCTTCGCCCGCCGGCGCGACGTCTTCGCGGTCTTCGAGCTGATGCATCGTCTGCTGGAGCGTGAGCAGCAGCGGCTGGGCGGGGTGGTCCTCCGGTGGAACCGCGTGTTCGTGGGACCCCGCGGGGGCGAGCCCCAGGCGGCGCTCGTCCGAGAGCAGGGCGAGGTCACGCGGATCGAAAGCGGGCCGCTCGACCCGAGCGCGTTCGAGCTGCCGCCCGGGGTCCATCCGCGTCACGCTCCGCCGAACCGTGAGGAGCCTTGACAACGGTCCTCGCCCAATGCTTTATGTTGCGCTGCCGGCTGAGCCGCGCATGCAGGGAGCCCTCGATGAGGAGGCACACCATGAGAAGCGTGACCTGCGTTGCCGTGATGCTGCTCGTCGCCGCCGGCGCGGTGGCGGCCCGGGCCCAGAGCCCTCCGGCGGGGACCCACACCACCGTCACGGACCAGATGCTCTCCAACGCCGCCGCCGACGCCAAGAACTGGCTCTCGTACGGCAAGGATTACGGCAACACGCGCTACACGAGGTCGAAGAAGATCACGAGCCAGAATGTCGGCGCGCTGGTCCCGCGCTGGGTGTACCAGACCGGCGGCCCGATCGGCTCGTTCGAGACCACGCCGCTGGTGGTGGATGGCGTCATGTACCTCACCACGCCGTTCAACCACGCGATCGCGTTGGACGCGCGGACGGGCAAGCAGATCTGGCGTTACGAGCACAAGCAGGGTGCCACGCCGATCATCTGCTGCGGCCCCAACAACCGCGGCCTCGCCGTCGCCTACGGCCGCGTCTACATGGCGACGCTTGATGCCCACCTGGTCGCCCTCGACCAGAAAACCGGCAAGGTGGCCTGGGATGTCCAGGTCGACGACCCCACCGCTGGCTACAGCCTGACGATCGCCCCCCTCGCCTACAAGGGCATGCTCATCGTCGGCAACTCGGGCGCCGAGTACGGTGTTCGGGGGTTCGTCGACGCGTACAGCGCGACCGACGGCAAGCGCGTGTGGCGGTTCTGGACGATCCCCGACACCGGCTGGGAGGGTAAATGGAGCCCGACCACGCCGGAGGGCGAGAAGCTCAACCGCGATCTGGACAAGGAGAAGGCCGACTTCGCCAAGTACAAGGACGCCTGGCAGCGGGGCGGCGGCTCGACCTGGATGACGCCCGCCGTCGACCCGGCGACCGACACGGTCTTCATCATGGTCGGCAACCCGTCACCCGATCTCGACGGCGCGATCCGGCCCGGCGACAACCTCTACACCGAGTCCATGGTCGCGCTGGACATCAAGACCGGGAAGTACAAGTGGCACTACCAGTACGTGCCCCACGACGTGTGGGACCTCGACGCGGTCAGCCCGGCCGTGCTGTTCGAGACGATGGCGGACGGCAAGCGCGTCAAGGCCGTCGGCCACGCCGGAAAGACGGGCTGGTTCTACATCCACGACCGCGCGACCGGCAAGCTCATTCGGAAGTCGCAGGCGTTCGTCCCCCAGGAGAACATGTTCGCGCAGCCGACGGCGACGGGCGTGCGGATGCTCCCCGGAGCCAACGGTGGGTCCGAGTGGTCGCCGGTCGCCTACAGCCCGGACACGCGCATGGTGTACGTCCTCGGCCTGCACCAGCCCATGAACTACATCACGCACTCGACGCCATTCGATCGCGGGAAGCTGTGGCTCGGGAGCGCCTTCGTCGCGATCCCCACCGAGGCGCAGTGGGGGACCTTCACGGCGATCGACGTCAACACCGGGAAGATCGGTTGGCAGAAGAAGCTTCCTGACCCGCTCATCGGCGGCGCTCTCGCCACGGCGGGGGGAGTGGTCTTCACCGGCGGCGACGGCACCGGCACCTTCTATGCCTTCGACGCCAAGACCGGTAAAGAGCTCTGGCGGTTCCAGTGCGGCGCCGGCGTCAACGCCGCGCCGATCTCGTTCGAGGTCGACGGTGAGCAGTTCGTCGCCGTCGCCGCCGGCGGCAACTTCCAGCTTCGCTTCCCGTACGGCGACAGCGTCTTCGTGTTTGGGCTGCCGAAGAGACGGTAGGGCAGGTCTGCTCCACCCCACGGGGAGGCGGCTCGGGCCGCCTCCCCGTGCCATTCCCGCGCTGGCGGGCCTCGTGCTCACGCTGGCGTGCGCGCTCTCTGTCCACGCCGACGAGATCGCTCCCGCGTGGATGCAGGTCGACGCCGATAAGCGCATCGTCCGCCTGCGAATCGTCGGGTCCGCCGACGGCACGAACGGCACGATGAACTTCAACGGCTACGGCAACGGCGAGATGAGCGTGACCGTCCCGCTCGGCTGGACGGTGCACGTGGACTTCGAAAACAAGGGCCTCGCCGCCCTTCCCCACAGCCTCGTGGTCATCGACCCGGTGACGCCGCTCCCGATCGAGGACGGCGCGCCCGCCTTTCCCCGCGCCCTGACGGTCAAGCTCGTGCCCGGCCTCTTGGCCGGAGAGACTGACTCGTTCGAGTTCGTCGCCAACAAGGAGGGGCGCTTCCTCTTCTTCTGCGGCGTCACCGGCCACGGCGTGGCGGGGATGTGGGATTACCTGATCGTGTCGAAGGAGCCCAAGCTCCCGAGTATCCGGGTCACCCGAAAGGGCGCGGGCGGCGCCGAG
>Ga0209239_1000686_pt1 | contig 19644 bp, 20 predicted proteins | sample GraSoi013_2_20cm_FD_185824 | JGI IMG/M metagenome (GOLD analysis project Ga0209239, IMG submission 185824) | Grasslands soil microbial communities from the Angelo Coastal Reserve, California, USA - Sample 10_02_2013_2_20cm (SPAdes) (version 2) | ecosystem: Environmental > Terrestrial > Soil >...
CTCGGGCTCGCCGTGGTTGGAATGATTGGCGATCTGTTCGAATCTCTGATAAAACGCCAGGCGGGAGTCAAGGACAGCGGCACGCTTCTCCCCGGCCACGGGGGGATACTCGACCGCATCGATGCGTCCGTGGCGATGCTCCCACTGGCGGTGCTTGCGTTCATGAGATGACCACGATCCAAAACATCGCGATACTCGGAGCGACGGGTTCGATCGGAGCGAGTACTCTGGATGTGATCGCGCGGCATCCGTCGCGCTTTCGCGTGGCCGCGCTGACCGCCCATCGGCAAGTCGATGAGCTGGCAAACCTGTGCAGGCGACACCGACCCGACACCGTGTGCGTGGCGGACGCCGCGCATGCGCCTCGGCTCCGCGAGCGCCTGGCGGAGGCGGGTGTCGGCTGCCGCGTTCTCGCGGGCGAGGCGGGGCTCGTGGAAGTGGCTTCCCTGCCCGAAGTCGACTGCGTCATGGCCGCGATCGTCGGGGCGGCCGGGCTTCGCGCCACGCTCGCCGCGGCGAGGGCGGGCAAGAAGCTGCTGCTCGCAAACAAGGAAGCGCTGGTGGTCGCCGGCCCCGTGTTCATGGAGACCGTGCGAGCCAGCGGGGCCATGCTGCTGCCGATCGACAGCGAGCACAACGCCATCTTCCAATGCCTACCGCCGTTCGCCTCGGGGGAGCTCGTCGCGAAAGGAATCCGCAGGATCCTCCTCACCGGATCCGGGGGGCCGTTCAGGAGCCGTTCGCGCGCAGAGCTCCACCGGGTCACGCCCGACGAAGCGTGCGCCCATCCGAACTGGGTCATGGGACGCAAGATCTCGGTGGATTCGGCGACCATGATGAACAAGGGACTGGAGATCATCGAGGCGCGGTGGCTCTTCGGTGCAAGCCCGGAACAGATCCAGGTCGTCGTGCATCCGCAGAGCGTGGTCCATTCGATGGTCGAGTACGCCGACGGTTCCGTGATCGCTCAGCTCGGGCACCCCGACATGCGCACGCCGATCGCCCAGGCGCTCGCCTATCCCGAGCGCATCGAGGCCGGAGTGTCGTCGCTCGACCTCTTTCGCATCGGGCTCCTCTCCTTCGAGCAGCCCGATTTCGAGCGCTTTCCCGCCCTGAACCTCGCTTATGCAGCGCTCAGAAGCGGAGGCGCCGCACCGGCCACACTCAACGCGGCCAACGAGATCGCGGTGGCCGCGTTTCTCGAGGGCCGGTTGCCGTTCTTGCTGATCACCGCAGTCATCGAGGAAACGCTCGCCGGTCTTCCTGCGAGTCCTCTCGCCGCGCTTGAGGATGTCCTCGCCGCCGATGCGAGGGCCCGGGTACGGGCGAACCAGATCGTCACGCGACTGAAAGCGCACGCCGCATGAATTTCGCCATCACCGTCTTGGCCTTCGTCGTCGCGCTGGGCGTGCTGATCGTGTTTCACGAGTTCGGTCACTATCTGATCGCGCGCCTTTTCGGAGTAAAGGTATTGCGCTTCTCGATCGGTTTCGGCAGGCCGCTGTGGCGGATCCGAAGCGGACGGGACCGGACCGAATGGGTGATCGCGGCGCTGCCGCTCGGCGGCTACGTGAAAATGCTCGACGAGCACGAGGCGCCGGTCGCGCCGGAAGAAGCGCACCGGGCGTTCAATCGCCAGAGAGTCTGGCGGCGCATCGCGATCGTCGCTGCGGGGCCGGCGGCGAATTTCCTGCTCGCCGTCGTGTTCTACTGGGCCCTTTTCGTAGGCGGCGTGCAGGAGGCGAAACCCGTCGTCGGCACCCCGGACCCGGGAACGGTCGCGGAGGCGAGCGGTTTTCAGCGGGGCGAGACGATCCGATGGCGAGCTGGCAGCAAGTGCGTTGGCGCCTGCTGCAGCTCGCAGTGGAAAAACGGCCGGCGCGAGTCGAGGTGATCGATCCCCAGCAGCGGCTTACCTGGCGCACTCTGGATCTGTCGGGTTTCGATCTCGAAGGCTTCGACAGCGATCCCCTCGCGCGCTTGGGTCTGAGGCTGAACCTGCCCGATGTCGCTCCGGTGGTCGACAAGATCGTGCCGGGAAGCGTCGCGGACGTTGGGGGCTTGCGGCCGGGGGACCGCGTCGTGGCGATCGACGGCGGTGAGATTCGCGTCTGGGAAGATCTCGTCAAAGCCGTCCGGGCGCGGCCGGGCGAATTCCTGAAATTGGGCATCGTTCGCGGTAGCGAGAAGATCGATATCCGGCTGAAGCCGGAAGCAGTTCAGGAGAACGGCGCGCGCTTCGGCCGCATCGGAGCTTTGCCTCGTCGAGATCCCCAGGCAATGAAGGATCTCGTCACGACCGTACGCTATTCGCCGGCTGCCGCGCTTGGAATGGCCCTCGAGCGGACCTGGGAGATGTCGGCGTTCAGCCTGAAGATGCTCGGAAAGATGGTCGTCGGCCAGGTCTCCTGGAAAAACCTGAGCGGCCCGGTGACGATCGCCGATTACGCGGGTCAGTCGGCGCAGTTGGGGATCGGCGCCTACATCGCATTTCTCGCGTTGATCAGCATCAGCCTGGGCGTGCTCAACCTTCTCCCGATTCCGTTATTGGATGGGGGACACTTGCTGTATTATTTGGTCGAGATTTTCAAGGGCAGCCCGGTTTCGGAGCGAACGATGGAGCTGGGCCAGCGTCTGGGCCTCACCTTGCTGCTGTTCCTGATGGCGTTCGCCATCTACAACGATTTCAACCGCTTGTTCGCGGGTTAATGATCGACCAGTGAAAAACGCGCTACGAGCCGCGCTCTTTCCGCTCGTGCTCGCCGGGCCCGCGTGGGCGTTCCAACCCTTCGTCGTCCGGGACATTCGCGTCGAGGGCATCCAGCGCATCGAGGCGGGAACAGTCTTCAGCTATCTCCCCGTCAAAGTCGGCGACACGATGACCGACGAAAACGCCGCCGGCGCGATTCGCTCCCTGTTCGCTACCGGATTTTTTCGCGACGTCAGGCTCGAGGTCCAGGGAAACGTGCTGATCGTGACCCTCGAGGAGCGGCCGGCCATCGCTTCGATCGATTTCGTCGGGATGAAGGAATTCGAAAAGGACAAGGTCAAGCAAGGGCTGCGCGACGTCGGGTTCCAGGAGGGCCGCATCTTCGATCGTGCCCTGCTCGACCAGGCGGAGCAGGAGCTCAAACGCCAGTATCTGACCCGGGGCCTTTACGGCGTGGAGGTGACCACGACCGTCACGCCTCTCGACCGCAACCGGGTCGCAATCAATTTCAACCTGAACGAGGGGGAAGTCGCGAAGATCAAGAGAATCAACATCGTGGGCAACCGCGCGTTCACCGAGGACGAATTGCTCCGCGTACTCCAGCTGCGCACTCCGGGTTGGTTCACCTGGTTTTCGAAGAACGACCAATACTCACGGCAAAAGCTCCAAGCCGACCTCGAAGCGATGCGCTCGCATTACCTGAACGCGGGCTACCTCGAGTTCAATATCGAATCGACCCAGGTCTCGATCACGCCAGACCGCCGCGACATCTACATCACGATCAACATCAGCGAGGGCGAGAAATATGAAGTTGCCGACGTGAAGCTGGGAGGCGACTTGCTCGTCCCCGAAGCGGAGCTTCGCTCGTTGATCACGATTAAACCGGGCGAGACCTTTTCCAGGGAAAAGCTCACCGACTCGACCAAGGCGATCACCGACAGGCTGGGGCGGGAAGGGTATGCTTTTGCCAACGTCAATGCGAATCCCGACATCGACAAAGGGACGCGCAAGGTCAGCTTCACCTTTCTGATCGACCCCGGACGGCGCGTCTATGTGCGGCGGATCAACGTCGTTGGAAACTCGCGCACCCGCGACGAGGTGGTGCGTCGCGAGATGCGCCAGCTCGAGGGCAGTTTTTTCGACAGCCAGAAGCTGCAGCTCTCCAAGCAGCGGATCGACAAGACGGGTTTTTTCAGCGAAGTCGAAGTCGAGACGCCGGCGGTGCCCGGCACCACCGATCAGGTCGACGTCACGGTGCGGGTCAAGGAGAGGCCCACCGGCGCGGTGCTGCTCGGCGTGGGTTTCTCGAGCGTCGACAGATTCATCGTTCAGGCCTCGGTTCAGCAGAGTAATTTTTTTGGAACCGGCAACACGGTGGGCCTGCAAGTCGCCTCCGGATCGGTCAACAAGGTCGTCTCGTTTTCCTTTACCGATCCCTACTACACGGTCGACGGAGTCAGCCGCGGCTTCGACGTCTACCGGCGCGACGTCAACGCCACGACCCTGGGAATCGGCAACTATAGAACCACCACGGTCGGCGGGGGGATACGTTTCGGAGTGCCTTTTACAGAGTACGACACCTTGTTTTTTGGCCTGGGTACGGAACAGGTCAAGCTCTTCCTCGCCCCGGACAGCCCGCAGCGTTACCTGGTTTTTCAAAACCAGTTCGGCGGCAACTATATTACGCTGATCAGCACCGCCGGCTGGGTCCGAGACTCGCGGGACAGCTTCATCTGGCCCACGAGAGGTCACCTCGAGCGTGCAAATCTGGAACTGGCGACGCCGCCCGGAGATCTCGAGTACTGGAAATATTCCTACACCCACCAGTATTTCTACTCGTACTCGCCTAGGCTAACGTTCGTGCTCAGCGGGGAGCTCGACGCCAGTGACGGATTTGGTGGAAAACCGCTGCCGTTTTTCAAGAACTACTACTCGGGGGGCATCGGCAGCGTGCGCGGATACCGGACCGCGTCATTGGGTCCACGCGACATCGACGGCAGCTTCCTGGGAGGCAATCGGAAAGTCAACGGATCGGCGGAGCTGTTGTTTCCGGTGCCGGGAAGCGCGCTTGACCGGTCGATGCGATTTGGAGCTTTCATCGACGCGGGACAAGTCTACGGCTTCACCGAAAAGCTCGACCTTTCGCAGCTGCGTGCCTCGGCGGGATTAAGCTTCGCGTGGAACTCACCGGTCGGCCCGATGAAAATCAGCATCGCGAAACCGCTCAACGCCAAGCCCGGGGACGATCTTCAGAACATCCAGTTCACGCTTGGAACCCTGTTCTGACGGCCCGGTATAATCCCTTCTCAAAGACAGGGCCCATGGCAGCTTCGAAAAACTACTCTCTCGCCGCCGGCATCCTCAGCGCATCCCTAGGGGTCGTCGGTTCGGCACTGGCGCAGTCGAGCATCGGGTTCGTCAGCTTGGAGCGGATCCTGAGGGAAGCGCCCGCCGCGCAGCGGGCCCAGAAGAAACTGGAGCAGGAATTCTCCCAGCGCGGGCAGGAGCTCTCCAAGATAGCGGATCAGCTGAAGAAGATGCAGGGAAACCTGGAGAAGAACGCCGTGACGATGTCGGAATCGGAACGGCAGAAGCGCGAACGCGAATTCGGCGATGTCAACCGGGATTTTCAGCGCAGGCAACGGGAGTTCAACGAGGACCTGGCGCAGCGGCGCAAGGAGGAGTTCGACGTGGTCCTCGAACGCGCCAACCGGGCCGTGAGGCAGATCGCGGAGGCGGAAAAACTCGACGTCGTGTTCCAGAACGAGCAGGTCGTGTGGGCGAGCACCCGCATCGACATCACGGACAAGGTCATCAAGGCGCTAGAGGATACCCGTGCGGGCAAGTGATTCCGCGTGACGCAACCCATTTCGCGTACTTATCGGCTTGGTGAAATCGTCGCCAAGCTGGGCGGGGAGCTGATAGGCGATCCCGATGCCGAGATTCTGCGGATCGCCACGTTGGAAAGCGCCGGCCCGGGCGATCTTTGCTTCCTTTCGCATCCTCGGTACCGGGCGCACTTGCGCGACACCCGCGCCTCGGCCGTTATTTTGGCGCGCGAGGAACGGGACGCAACTGCCTTGCCGAGGATCCTCTGCGACGACCCCTATGTCTATTATGCCCGGGCCGCGCAGCTGTTCGGCTCCGACAGTCGCCCCGTTCCGGGAATCCACGCGCGCGCCGTCGTCGAGGAGGAAGCCGAAATTCCGGCCTCCGCCACGGTAGGACCCGGCTGCCATATCGGCCGCGGGGCACGGTTGGGGGAGCGCGTCGTGATCGATGCGAGCTGCACGATCGGCGAGGATGCATCGATCGGAGAGGACAGCCGCCTGGGTCCCTCGGTGACGGTCTATCCCCGGTGCGTCATAGGCAAGCGCGCCTTGATCCACGCCGGCGTGGTGATCGGCGCCGACGGTTTCGGCATGGCGCCCGATTCCGGACGCTGGATCAAGATTCCGCAGACCGGGCGCGCCGTCATAGGCGACGACGTCGAGATCGGCGCCAACACCACGATCGACCGCGGTGCGCTCGACGATACGGTGATCGAGGACGGCGTCAAGCTCGACAACCAGATCCAGATCGGCCACAACGTGCGCATCGGTGCGCATACCGCGATGGCCGGCTGTGCAGCCGTCGCGGGCAGCACGCGCATCGGAGCGCACTGCGCCATCGGCGGTGCCGCGCGCATCATCGGCCATTTGACGATCGCCGACCACGTGACGATCTCCGCCGCAGCCGTGGTGACGAAATCCATCACGCGCGCCGGCACCTATGCCGGGACGCTGCCCTCGGCGCCCAGCCGCGAATGGGCGAAGACAGTGGCGCACCTGCGCAGCCTCGATCGGCTGACCAAGCGGATCCGTGATCTCGAAAAGCGACTCCCAGTAAAGAGAAAGAGGTAAGAGATGGACATCCGAGAGATCCTGGAATACTTGCCTCACCGCTATCCCATGCTGCTCCTGGACCGGGTGCTCGAATGCGAGCCGGGCAAGCGACTTCTCGCGCTCAAGAACGTCTCCATGAACGAGCTTTTCTTTACCGGGCATTTCCCGCACTATCCGGTGATGCCGGGCGTCATGATCATCGAGGCGCTCGCCCAGGCAGCGGCCGTATTGTCGTTCCGCACCATGAACACGAAACCGGACGACAAGTCGGTCTACTACTTCGCGGGAATCGACGAAGCACGGTTCAAGCGCCCGGTGGTTCCGGGCGACCAGCTCCTGCTCGAGGTCGCGGTGGAACGCAGCGCCCGGGGACTGTGGAAATTCGCCGGACAGGCACGCGTCGGCGATGCGCTCGCCGCCGAAGCGAAGATCCTGTGCACGCTGCGCCCGATATGATTCACCCGACCGCCATCGTTCATTCCGGAGCGAAGCTCGCCCCGCGAGTATCGGTGGGACCCTATTCGATCATCGGCGAGCACGTCGAAATAGGGGAGGGGACTTCGATCGGGTCGCACGTGGTTATCGAGGGGAGAACTCGCATAGGGGCTCAAAATCGGATTTTCGGATTCAGCTCGCTCGGGGGGCCGCCCCAGGACAAGAAATACGCCGGTGAAGCGACCGCGCTCGAGATCGGCGACCGCAACACCATCCGCGAGTACTGCACTTTCAGCTGCGGCACCGTGCAGGACGCTGGCGTTACGCGCATCGGCAGCGACAACTGGATCATGGCCTATGTGCATATCGCGCATGACTGCCGGGTCGGCGACCACACGGTCTTCGCCAATGTGGCGACGCTTGCCGGTCATGTCCAGGTCGGGGACTACGCCGTGCTGGGCGGGTTTACCGGAGCGCATCAGTTCGTCTCGATCGGCGCGCACTCGATCACCGGGGTCGCAACGGTCCTGCTGCAGGATCTGCCTCCATACGTCATGGCCGCCGGCAATACGGCGAAGCCGTTCGGAATAAACAGCGAAGGGCTGAAACGGCGCGGCTTTGCCGCTGCAAAAATCACCGCGATCAAGCGCGCCTACAAGACCCTGTACAGGTCAGGTCTCGCGCTCGCGGAAGCGCGGCGCAAGATTGCGGGCCAGGCCGTCAAGTCGCCTGAGCTGCAGGTGCTCGTCGATTTCCTCGAGCGCTCGCAGCGGGGCATCATTCGCTAGCCGCGGTGGAAGGCAAACCCATCGTCGTGGGCATAGTCGCGGGGGAGGCTTCGGGGGACTTTCTCGGAGCTCATCTCATCGCCGCGCTGCGCGAGCGCATTCCCGGACTGAAGTTCGTCGGCATAGGCGGTCCGAAGATGGAGGCGGAGGGCCTAGCTTCCTGGTTCCCCATGGAGAAGCTCGCGGTGCGCGGCTACGTCGAGGTGCTGCGGCATTTTCTGGAAATCCATGCAATTCGGCGCAAGCTCCGGCGTCGGCTCGTCGCGGCGAGGCCGAGGCTTTTCATCGGCGTCGACGCGCCCGATTTCAACCTGCCGCTCGAGCGCAAGCTCAAGCGAGCGGGCATTCCGGCGGTCCACTACGTGAGCCCGTCGCTGTGGGCCTGGCGCGGCGGGCGCATGTCCGCGATCGCGGCGTCGGTCGACAAGATGCTGGTTTTATTCCCGTTCGAGGAGCCCCTTTACCGCGCCGCCGGAGTGCCGGTGGCCTACGTCGGACACCCTCTGGCGGATTTGAGCTCCGACGAGGACGAATCGGCCGCGGCAAAGGAACAATTGCGGCTGCCTGCGACACGCAAAGTCGTGGCGCTGATGCCCGGCAGCCGGCAGTCGGAAGTGCGCTACATGGCCTCAAGCCTCATACAAACGGCCAAGCTGATCGCTGCGCGGCAGCCCGCCGTGCATTTTCTGGTGCCGCTCGTCAGCCGCGAAACACGCACCATTTTCGAACAGGCGATGTACGACGCCGATGCGGGTGAACTGCCGCTCACCGTTCTGTTCGGGCATGCGCGCGATGCGATCGCGGCGTGCGACGTCGCGCTCGTGGCGAGCGGGACCGCGACGCTGGAGGCCGCGCTCGCCCGCAAACCGATGGTGATCACCTATAAGATGGCGCGACTCACGTACGGCATGATGTCGAAGATGGGATACCTCCCGTGGGTGGGTCTGCCCAACATCATCGCTGGGGAATTCATCGTTCCGGAAATTCTCCAGCACGATGCGACACCCGAGAACCTCGCACAGGCGGTGCTGAATTCGCTCAACGATCCCGTCGTCAACCGCAGACTCCCGGAGCGCCTCGACCAGATACGGCGGCTCCTGCGCAGGGACACCGCCGCCCGGGCTACGGAAGCGCTCATGCCGTGGCTGCGGTCCGCCTGATCTGCGGCGTCGACGAAGCCGGCCGCGGGCCGCTCGCAGGGCCGGTCTGCGCCGCCGCGGTCGTATTCGATCCGAGGCGGCGCGCACCGCGCGGCATCGCCGACTCCAAGGTCTTGAGCTCGCGGGAGCGCGAGCGGCTCACGATCCTCATCAAGGACAGAGCGCTGGCCTGGGCAATCGCCTGGGCGAGCGTCGAGGAAATCGACAGCTTGAACATCCTGCAGGCGAGCCTGCTCGCCATGCGGCGCGCGGTGGAGACACTTTCGGTCTTGCCCCACGAGGTGTTGTTCGATGGTTCGCATTGCCCGATGCTTGCGGTGCCGGCCCGGGCGATCGTAGACGGCGACGCGAAAGTGAGGGTAATCGCGGCGGCATCCATCCTGGCGAAGACCGCGCGCGATGCCGAGATGTGCCGGCTGCACGGGCAGTTTCCGCAATACGGTTTCGACGCGCACAAGGGGTATCCGACGCCGCGGCACCTTCGCGCGCTGCGACGGCACGGCGTATGCGAGGTCTATCGCCGCAGCTTCGCTCCGGTCCGCGAGATCCTGGACCGTGAGCGGCGGCCGGCCGGAACAGTGGCCGGCGGGCTATGGTAAGACGCTTCAGGCGCGCGTAATAGGCGGGATCCAGGGCCGCGCGACGTATCTGGCGCGCAAGTGCAGCTTCGCTTGCGAGCCGGTAGGTACCGGGGTAGCCGCGCCCGAGCATGCCGACGTTCCCCGAGATCCGGGAGGCGACCACCGGCACGCCCGCGGCTGCGGCTTCGCAAATCACGTTGGCGCCGCCTTCCATTCGCGAGCTGAGCACGAGGAGGTCGCTTCGCGAGAGCCAGCCAAGCGCAGTTCGATGCGGCACATTTCCCAGCCACCGGTAACGGCGATCGGCACTCATCAGGCGCTGCGCTTTGCGGGCCATGTTCGGCGAGAGCCCCTCGCCGAGGTGAACGATCTCGAGTTCAGGCAAGTCGGCGAGATGAGCGAGCGCAAGTGCGGCGCGGAAGGGATCTTTCTCTTCCCGCAGATGTCCGATCACCGCCAGACGAAAACGGCGCGAAGGCGGTTCACGGGAGGCGTGGACTTCGGCTGACTGGTAAATCACGCGGGTCTTGCGTCTGAACCGTACCGGAAGCTCGAGCCTTCCCATGTCCTGCAGGACGACCAGGCGATCGGCGAGCGCGAGCGAGGCCCGCGCGTCGCTATCCGTGCGGATGTCCCGGTACAGATCGGTGCCGGTCAGCACGACGACCAGGGGCGATTCGGGAAACCGTTCGCTGAATTGCGCGATAGCGTCGTGGCTGCGCCGTGCGTGGAGCGCGATCATCGCGTCGGCCGCCCGGCCGTCCCAGCGAACCGAGACCCGGACCCGGTGGCCGAGCGAGCGCAGCATCGCGGCCCAGCGCGTCGCGGTATGGCGGTTGCCGCTTCGAGAGCGTGCTCCAGCGGGGGTGATGAGCGCGATTTTCATGCTATGTTTGAACCCTCTTATGTTTCCTGAATCTCTGTCGCGGCAATTGCGCGATGCCAGGCAGCGCACCCGCCTCCTCACCCGCGATCTCGAAGGTCCTCAATTGTTCGGTCCGAAGCTCGCGATCGTCAATCCGGTGCTGTGGGAGTTGGGGCACGTCGCCTGGTTCCAGGAGCTGTGGTGCCTGAGACTGCGCTCCGACGAAACACTCTCGGAGAGCATCCTCGAAGGCGCCGATGCGCTCTACGATTCCGCGAAAGTCGCGCACGACACGCGCTGGGAGCTGCCGCTGCCGGACCTATCAGGCACGGTCGAGTACCAGGATCGCGTTCTCGAGCGCGTGCTGGCGCGCCTCGAACGCGAGCCGGACAACGAGTGGTTTCTCTATTTCGTGCAGTTGTCGCTCTTCCATGAGGATATGCACGCCGAAGCGTTTCACTATACACGGCAGACGCTCGGCTATGCGGACCCGCTGGCGCAAGCCGAGGATGCAGGGGAGGGCGTCTTGGACGGAGACGCCGAGCTGCCCGGGGGAGAGTTTCTGCTCGGCGCGGCGCGAAATTCCGGGTTTCATTTCGACAACGAAAAGTGGGCTCACCGGGTCAAGCTCGATCCCTTCCGCATCGCCCGGGCACCGGTCACGAATGCGCAATTCCTGGAATTCGTTCGCGACGGCGGGTATTCCCGCCGCGATCTCTGGTCGCCCGAGGGCTGGAACTGGAAGCAAGGGGCTAGAGGCCCTCGCTACTGGGTCGAGCGTGACCGGGAGTGGCGGGAGCGGCGCTTCGACGAGGAGGTGCACTTGGACGGCGATCTCCCGGTCATGCACGTCAACTGGCACGAGGCGAACGCCTATTGCCGCTATGCGGGCCGGCGTTTGCCGAGCGAAGCGGAATGGGAGATAGCTGCGGCGTTTTCGCGCGTCACACCGGCCAATCTGGGCGGATCGGGACGCGTTCCCGTGGGCGAATTCGCGGAGGGAGACAGCGCTGCCGGCTGCCGCCAGATGCTCGGCAACGTCTGGGAGTGGACTTCCAGCACCTTCGCGCCCTATCCGGGTTTCGTACGCGATCCCTATCGCGAGTATTCCGAGCCATGGTTTGGAACTCACAAGGTATTGCGCGGAGGAAGCTTTGCGACGCCCTCGCGGCTGATCTCCAATACCTGGAGGAATTTTTATACTCCGGACCGCGGCGACATCTTCGCGGGATTCCGCACCTGCGCCATCGAGTGAAGTCCATCCAGTCCAAAGACAACCCGCAGATCAAGGCCCTGATCAAGCTCGCCGGATCGTCGCGGGAGCGACGCAGGACCGGTACCACGCTTCTGGAAGGCGAGCATCTGGTGCGTGCGTATCAGGAGAGCGGCGGCGTAGCCGAGACGATCGTCGCCAGCGACACCGCCCTTGCCGATCCAAAGGTCCGCCGGTTTTTCGAAAACGTTCCGGCGCGTTCGCGCCTCGCGCTCGCGGACGGCCTCCTCGACCGCATCTCCCAGCTCGTGAGCTCGGCCGGTGTGGCGGCGGTCATCAGGACGCCTCAACCGGGTCCAGTGCCGCAAAGCGTTTCGGACTGCCTGCTGCTGGAAAACATCCAGGATCCGGGAAATCTGGGATCGATCTTTCGAACGGCCGTGGCGGCAGGCGTGTCGCAGGTTTTCCTGTCGAAGACCTCGGTCTTCGCCTGGTCGCCGAAAGTCATGCGCGCCGGCATGGGCGCGCATTTCTTCCTCTCGATCTTCGAGGGCGTGGATGTCGACGAATTCGCGCAATCGTTCCGCGGCTCGGTGGTTGCCATGGAACCGCGCGCCGGAGCGTCGCTCTACGACCTCGACCTCAAGGGGCCCATCGCCTGGGTGTTCGGCAACGAGGGCGCGGGATTGTCCGAGAGGGCCGGCCACCTCGCCACGCACCGCGTACGCATCCCCATGCCCGGCCCCGCCGAGTCGCTGAACGTCGCCGCGGCGGTGGCGATCTGCCTCTTCGAGCAGAGTCGCCAGCGAAGCGGCGGCTAGTAGCCCCTGCGCTCCAGCTTGAATTCCTGCATGATCGTCGTGGCGATCTCCTCGATCGATTTCGTCGTCGAATTCGCCCAGCGTATGCCTTCGCGCGACATCAGTTTCTCCGCCTGCTGCACTTCGTAGCGGCAATTCTCCAGGTCTGCGTACTTGCTGTTGGGCCTGCGCTCGTTGCGGATCTCCCGCAGCCGCTCCGGCGCGATGGACAGGCCGTACAGCTTGCGGCGGTAGGCGTGCAGTGCGCTGGGCAAGCTCATCCGGTCGAAATCCTCGGGGATGAGCGGGCAATTCGCCGCGCGGATTCCGAACTGTAGCGAAAGGTAGAGGCTGGTGGGGGTCTTGCCGCTGCGCGACACCCCGACCAGGATCACGTCCGCCTTGTCGAGGTCCCTGGACGAAGCCCCGTCGTCGTGGGCGAGGGCGAAATTGATCGCGTCGATGCGGTGGGTGTAGCCCTTGGCGTCCCGCGCGCTGTGGGACCGGCCTATCGTGTGGGTGGATTTCGCGCCGAACTCCGCCTCGAGCGGGTCCAGAAAACTCTCGAAAAAATCCAGCACGAAGGCCTCGGCCCCGCGCACGGTCTCGCGTATCTCGGCGTTGACCAGCGTGGTGAAGACCACCGGCCGCCCGCTGCCGGAAGCCGAGGCTTCGTTGATCCGGCTCACGCAAGCCTGGGCCTTCTCGACGGAATCGATGAAGGGGACGGTCCTCTGGTCGAATTCGATGCCGTCGAACTGGGTGAGCAGGCTGTGGCCGAGCATCTCCACCGTGATACCCGTCCCGTCGGAGACGAAGAACACGGTTCGGCGCGGACCGGGCATGAAAAGGGGCGGGCGGAGGTATTTTGGCTGCGCGGGGAATCCGCTCCCTGTAACATAACGGTTTCAACATGATCCTTCAACCTCGGCGAAGGACCGCTCCATGACTCGGCTCAAATACGTGGTGAATTTCGATCGGCTCGGAATGGGAGACGTCGAGCGCGTCGGAGGGAAGAACGCGTCGCTGGGCGAGATGATCGTCCAGCTCTCCAAGGCGGGAATCCGCGTACCCGGCGGCTTTGCCACCACCGCCGCGGCGTTCCGCGAATTCCTCGCGGCAGGCGGCCTGGCGGCGCGCATCGAGGCGCGCCTGAAGGGACTCGATGCCGACGATGTCGAAGCGCTCGCCCGGTGCGGCGCGGAGATCCGCGGGTGGATCGAGGCCACGCCATTTTCGAAACAGCTCGAAGCGGAGATCGGGGAGGCTTTCCGCGAGCTGACCGGAGGAGACGATACCGTATCGCTAGCGGTGCGTTCCAGCGCCACGGCCGAAGACCTGCCCGATGCCTCTTTCGCCGGACAGCAGGAAACCTTCCTCAATATCCGCGGCCTAGCCAACGTGATGACCGCGCTCAAGCACGTGTTCGCCTCGCTCTACAACGACCGCGCCATTTCCTACCGCCTTCACAAGGGATTCGCGCACTCGGCGGTGGCGCTTTCGGCGGGAGTGCAGCGCATGGCGCGCAGCGACCGGGGCGCGAGCGGAGTGATGTTCACGCTCGACACCGAGTCCGGCTTCCGCGACGTGGTGTTCATCACCGCGTCATGGGGCCTGGGCGAGCTGGTCGTGCAGGGCGCGGTCAACCCGGACGAGTTCTATGTCCACAAGCCGATGCTGCGCGGCGGCAAGTTCCCGGTGATCCGGCGCGGTCTCGGCTCGAAATTGCAGAAAATGGTATTTGCCGAGCCGGCACGGACCGGCCTTTCGGTAAAGACGGTGGAGGTGCCTGAGGCCGACCGCAACCGCTTCTGCCTGAGCGATGAGGACGTGATCGAGCTCGCGCGCTTCGCGCTCAGGATCGAGGAGCATTACCAGCGCCCCATGGACATCGAGTGGGCGAAGGACGGCGCCGACGGGAAGATATATATCCTGCAGGCGAGACCCGAGACCGTGAAGTCGCGGAGATCCGCCGAAGGGCAGGAGCGCTTTCTCCTGAAGCAGAAATCCGAGGTTCTCGCTTCGGGGCGTGCCATCGGCCACAAGATCGGGGCGGGCATCGTGCGCGTCCTCAAGGACGCCTCGGAGATGGGGCGCATCAAGCCGGGCGACATCATCGTGACCGACATGACCGACCCCAACTGGGAGCCGGTGATGAAGCGTGCCGCGGCCATCGTCACCAACCGCGGAGGCCGGACCTGCCACGCCGCCATCATCGCGCGCGAGCTGGGCATCCCCGCGGTGGTCGGCTGCGGCGACGCCACCAGCACGCTGAAGGACGGGGAGTCCTGCACCGTGTCCTGCGCCGAAGGGGACACGGGAAACATCTACCGGGGCATCCTCGAGATCGAAGTGAGCTCGCGGGAATATGGCGAGATGCCGAAATGCCCCGTCAAGATCACGATGAATATCGGCAATCCGCATCTCGCTTTCGACTTTCAGGCGCTGCCGAACTGGGGAGTCGGGCTCGCGCGCCTGGAATTCGTGATCAACAACATGATCGGGGTGCACCCCAAGGCGGCGCTCGAGTATCCGGACCTCCCTGCCGACCTCAAGCGCGAGGTCGAGCACGCGGCCCGGGGCTACCGCGACCCGCGCAGCTTCTTCGTCGAAAAGATGACCGAAGGCGTCGCCACCATCGCGGCCGCGTTCTGGCCGAAACCGGTGATCGTGCGCCTCTCGGATTTCAAATCGAACGAGTACAAGAAACTGATCGGCGGCGCGCGCCACGAGCCGGACGAGGAGAATCCGATGCTCGGATTCCGCGGGGCCTCGCGCTACATCGCAGAATCGTTCCGGCGCTGCTTCGAGATGGAATGCCAGGCGATGCGTCGGGTGAGAAACGAGCTCGGGCTCACCAATGTCGAGATCATGGTGCCGTTCGTGCGCACGCTGGGCGAGTGCGCTCAGGTGATCGAGCTGCTCGCCGCGAACGGCCTGAAGCGTGGAGAGAACGGCCTGCGGCTCATCATGATGTGCGAAGTGCCCTCGAACGCGGTGCTCGCCGAGCAGTTTCTCGAGCACTTCGACGGATTCTCGATCGGGTCTAACGATCTCACTCAGCTCACGCTCGGCCTGGATCGCGACTCGGGTCTCGTGGCCGACGCGTTCGACGAGCGCGATCCGGCGGTGAAAGCCATGCTGCGACTGGCGATCCAGGCCTGCCGCAAGGCGGGAAAATACGTCGGCATCTGCGGGCAGGGCCCCTCCGACCATCTCGACTTCGCCAAATGGCTGGTGCACGAGGGCATCGAGAGCCTGTCGCTCAACCCCGACACGGTGGTCGAAACCTGGCTGCAGCTGTCGCGCGAAGCCGATGCGTCGGTCAAGGAGAAGGTGACCGCGAGCTAGTACTACCGCGAGCGCAGCAAGCGCTGCTGCTCGCGCTTCCAGTCTTTTTCCTTTTCGGCGGCGCGCTTGTCGTATTGCTTCTTCCCCTTCGCAAGACCGATGTTGATCTTGACGCGCCCACGCAGGTAGTGCAGGTCGAGCGGGACTAGGGTGTATCCGGCGCGATCCACCCTGCCGATGAGGCGGCGGATCTCCTCGGCATGAAGCAGGAGCTTGCGCGTGCGCACGGGATCGGGGTGCACGTGCGTGGACGCGGCCGAGAGCGGGCTGATGTGCGCGCCGATGAGGAAAATCTCCTCGTTCCGCACCATCACGTAGGCTTCCTTGAGCTGAGCGCGTCCCGCGCGGATCGCCTTGACCTCCCACCCTTCCAGCGCGATGCCCGCCTCGTAGCGCTCCTCGATGAAATATTCGTGCGGCGCCTTGCGGTTTTCGACGATCGTCACGAAAAGAGATTTCCTTATATGATGCGCCAATTCTACAACGATGATAGTCGTCGACCGATCGGCGCTGGTGGCTCACAGCGCGCAGAAAATGTATGCCCTCGTCGCAGACGTGGAATCCTACCCGCAGTTCCTGCCCTGGTGCGACCGGGCGGTCGTTTCGGCGAAGGAGCCGAGTCGAACCGTCGCGACCTTGCACATCAACTTCCACGGCCTGAAGAAGGAATTCACCACGGAGAACGTCAATCAACCCGGCGTGCGCATCGACATGACGCTGGTGTCGGGACCTTTCCGCAGCCTGGAGGGGAGCTGGCTGTTCATTCCGCTTTCGGAGAAGGCCTGCAAGGTGGAATTCAAGGTGCGCTACCAGTTTGCCAGCGTGCTGGTCGAGAACGCGGCCGGATCGGCGTTTCAAGACATCACGGATACTTTCGTCGACGCGTTCGTTCGTCGCGCGGACGAGAAATTCGGCAGCGCATGAGCCCGTCCAAGATCTCCGTTGAAATCGTCTACGCGCTTCGCGATCGGCAAGTGCTGCGCCGGATCTTGCTTCCGGATGGAAGCACCGTCGAGGACGCGATTTTGGTGAGCGGCCTGCGCGCGGTGTTTCCGGATATGGACACGACGCACGTCGGAATCCACGGAGAACCGGTTCCCGTCACCACGATCCTGCGCGACCGCGACCGGATCGAAATCTACCGGCCGCTGCAGGTCGATCCGAAGGAAGTCAGGCGGATGCGCGCCGGGAAGAAGCGCGCGAAGGAATGAGGATCAGTTGCAGGACTGGGCGACGTCGCTGCGCGCGCGCGCCTTTTCCTGCTCGATCTGCGCGTCCTCGAGATAGTAGCGCTCGCCCTGCGCGTTGATGCGCGACTGGCGACCCCCGATCTCGTATTGCGTGAGGCGCTCCCGGGCGTTGCGGCAGTTCTCTTCCTTGCGCCGTGCTTCCGCCGACTTCTGCTCGGATTCCTTCGCCGCCTTCGCCTGATCCTGCTGGCGCTTGCGGAACGCCTGCTCCTGCTCGGCCGCAGTCTTGGGCGCGGCGCTCTTGGCCGCCTCGCCTTTGGCGGCGCTGTCGGCGGGTGCTGCGGCGGCGGGAGCCTGAATGACGCTGCGTGAAATCGATCCCGGCTTGGTGTTCGCCGGACAGGGAACCTGCGTATAGATGACTTTGCCCGCCGCGTCGATGCACTTGTGGACTTGCCCCTGCGCGCTCGATACGGCGAGGGATGCGACGGCAAACAGCGCGGCTCGAATCATCACGGGTTTTCCCCGACGGGTGACGCGCACCATATCGAGTTTTAACGCACCCGTCAATCGAAGGGTGCACGAGAAGCCCGAGAATTTACGGGTAAATGCGAGCGGCGTATAATCCGACTTTTGGGTGTGGCAATGCGTCCAGTCCAGAAGGCTCTCACCTTTGACGACGTCCTTCTCGTACCGGCCCACTCCAGCGTCCTTCCCCGCAATGTCAGCCTCAAGACCCGGCTGACGCGCAACATCCAGCTCAACATCCCGCTCGTCTCGGCGGCGATGGACACGGTGACCGAATCTCCGCTCGCGATCGCGATGGCACAGGAAGGCGGCATCGGCATCATCCACAAGAATCTTCCACCGAAGAAGCAAGCCGCGGAGGTCGCCAAGGTCAAGCGCTACGAATCGGGCGTGCTCCGCGATCCGGTGACGGTGACTCCGGATATCACGGTGCGAGAGCTCCTCGCGCTCACGCAGCAGCATCGGGTGTCGGGATTCCCGGTCGTGGAGAAGGGCAAAGTGGTCGGCATGGTCACGAACCGCGACTATCGCTTCGAGACCAACCTCGACCAGCCGGTGCGCGCCATCATGACTCCGCGCGATCGGCTGGTATACGTCAAGGAAGGGGCAAGCCCGGAGGAAGCGCGAGAGCTCCTGCACAAGCATCGGCTCGAGCGCGTGCTGGTGGTGCGGGACGGCTTCGAGCTGCGCGGCCTGATCACGGTGAAGGACATTCTCAAGTCGAGCGAGCACCCGGATGCGGCGAAGGACCAGCATGGCAAGCTGCGGGTCGGCGCAGCGGTCGGAATCGGCGATGGGACGGAGGAGCGCGTCTCCGCCCTGGTGGAAGCCGGGGTGGACGTCATCGTCGTCGACACCGCGCACGGGCATTCACAGAGCGTGCTCGACCGGCTGCGCTGGATCAAGCGCAATGCCGGCTCGGCGGAAGTGATCGGCGGCAACATCGCCACCGCCGACGGCGCCAAAGCGCTCGTCGATCAAGGGGCCGACGGCGTGAAGGTCGGCATCGGACCGGGCTCGATCTGCACGACGCGCATCGTTGCCGGCGTCGGCATCCCGCAGGTCACCGCCATACAGAACGTCGCTCTGGCGCTCGAGAAGGCGAACGTCCCGCTCATCGGCGATGGGGGCGTGCGCTTCTCGGGCGATGTCGCCAAGGCGATCGCGGCGGGCGCCCATTCCGTGATGCTCGGGAGCCTTTTTGCCGGTACGGAAGAATCACCCGGAGAGATCGAATTGTTCCAGGGCCGCTCCTATAAATCCTACCGTGGCATGGGTTCGCTCTCGGCGATGCAGCAAGGAGCGGCCGATCGCTATTTCCAGGACTCGTCGGTACACGCCGACAAGCTCGTTCCCGAGGGCGTGGAAGGCCGGGTGCCTTACAAGGGCTCGGTGATGCGGGTGATCGAGCAGTTGATGGGGGGCTTGCGCGCGAGCATGGGGTACTGCGGCTGCGAGGGCATCGACGCGATGCGCGAGCGCGCACAGTTCGTCGAGATCACCGCCGCGGGCATGCGCGAGTCGCACGTGCACGACGTCCAAATCGTCAAGGAAGCGCCGAACTACCAGGTCGAGTAGTGCACGACAAGATCCTCATCCTCGACTTCGGCGCGCAGTACTCGCAGCTGATCGCGCGCCGCGTCCGGGAGGCGCAGGTCTACTGCGAGCTGCATCCCTTCGACGTCGACGAGGAATTCGTCCGCCGCTTCTCCGCGCGCGGCGTCGTGCTCTCCGGGGGGCCCGCCTCCGTGTACGACGACGCCACGCCCAAGGCCCCCGAGGCCGTCTTCAAGCTCGGGGTCCCGGTGCTCGGGATCTGCTACGGGATGCAAACCATGGCGGCCCAGCTCGGCGGCCAAGTCGAGAATTCCCGGGTGCGTGAATTCGGATATGCCGAGGTCCGCGCTCGCGGCCATTCCAGATTGCTCGAGGGCATCCAGGACCGCATCAACGGCGAGAAGCACGGCCTGCTCGACGTGTGGATGAGCCACGGCGACAAGGTCACGGCGCTCCCCCCCGGCTTCAAGGTGATCGCGAGCAACGAGGCCACTCCGATCGCGGGAATGGCCGACGAAGGTCGCAAATTCTACGGCGTGCAGTTCCATCCGGAGGTGACGCACACGCGCCAGGGTGGCGCCA
>Ga0209239_1000687_pt1 | contig 19643 bp, 12 predicted proteins | sample GraSoi013_2_20cm_FD_185824 | JGI IMG/M metagenome (GOLD analysis project Ga0209239, IMG submission 185824) | Grasslands soil microbial communities from the Angelo Coastal Reserve, California, USA - Sample 10_02_2013_2_20cm (SPAdes) (version 2) | ecosystem: Environmental > Terrestrial > Soil >...
GCTTCCAGCTGCCACACCGCTGTGTCCGGCAAGGGGCGCGGGCCCATGGTCGTGTTGGGAATGCCGAAGCGAATGGTGCGGTACACCGCCCAATCGCTCTCACCATGCGTGAATTGGCGACCTATCAAACGGGGACCGCGGCCACCGCTCCCGTCTGGGGCGTGGCATTCAGCGCACTGACTGCGAAACAGCGTGGCACCCGCCTGAATGTCGGCCGGAGTGGTCTTGACGTTGCGGACCACCGCGTAGGGATTGTGTGTCTCGATGAGGGGTCTCAGCCACTGGCCCGAACCCGGCATCATGTAGGCCAGCAATTGCTTTAGCTCGATGTCAGGGATCCGGCCGGCCAAGGACAAGAGGACGACCTCGGCCCGCCACCGCACCGGTGCGGGGATCATGATCGCGACCAATGCCGCTACCAGCACCCCGACCGCGGACAGCCGCTTGCCGCGTTTAGTCAGCATGGAGCCAAGTTCGAAGCTCCCGAGGCAGGACTCGAACCTGCGACCCGCCGGTTAACAGCCGGCTGCTCTACCAGCTGAGCTACTCGGGAATGAACGCGGGACAAATATCGCGGGAGCGGCGACGGAGTTCAACCGGACCGCCCGCTCACCGGCACCTCCGCCAGCACCATGCCCACCAGGATCAACGCTCCGCCACTCCACTGCACCCACGCGAGGCGCTCCCCGAGGATGAGCCACGACGTCACCGCCGCGAACAGCGGCTCGAAGCAGAAGATGAGCGCGGCCCGCGCGGTCGACATCTCCCGCTGGGCGCGCATCTGGAGCAGGAAGCAGAACGTGCTCGCGAACAGGACGGTGTACAGCAGCGCGCCGATGAAGCGAGGCGTCCAGTGGATCTGCGGTCGCTCGAACAGGGCGGTCGCGAGCGCGCCGACCAGGGCCGTAGCGGCGATCTGGACGAAGACCAGGCGCCGTGGATCATAGCGCCGCGTCAGCTCCGTGACCGCCACGATCTGGCCGCCGAAGCAGACGGCACAGATCAGCGTCAGCAGATCCCCTCGATTCAAGCCCCCGGCGTCCGGTGCGGTGAGGAGGTAGATACCCAGCGTGGCGAGGGCGAGCGCCGCCACGGTGAGCCAGCGCGGCCGCTCGCCCAGCAGGCCCAGTGCGATCACCGGGGCGAGCACCGACGACACCGCGACGATGAACGCCGAGCGCGAGGGCGTCGTGATCACGAGCCCTGCGGTCTGCGCGATGAACCCGATGGCGACGAGAATGCCGAGCACGGCGCCGCCGGAGAGCTCCCGGCCGGCGGGGCGCGGGCGAAAACGGGTTCCCGGGGCGAGCGCGAGCGCCGCGATGCCGAAGCGGACCGTCAGGAACGCGAACGGTGTCGCGTCCGCGAGGGCGCTCTTGACCGCGACGAAGCTCGTGCCCCACAGCGCGGTCGCGACCAGCAGCGCCAGATCCGCCTGGCGCCGCGTCAGCGGGACCACCGGCTCACGCGACGTCCCTGAGATAACGTCCCGTGGGAGAGTCGGCGCTGCGGGCGATATCCTCCGGGGTGCCCTGCGCCACGACACGCCCGCCTGCGTCGCCGGCCCCGGGTCCCAGCTCGATCACCCAATCGGCCCGCTTGACGACGTCGAGATGGTGTTCGATCACGAGGACCGTGTGACCGGCGTCGACAAGCCGGTCGAGCACGCGGCACAGGGTTCGGACGTCGTCGAGGTGGAGCCCGGTCGTCGGCTCGTCGAGGATATAGAGCTTGCGCCCGGCGCGGCCTTTCCCCCCCGCAAGCGCCAGCTCGCGGGCGATCTTCAAGCGCTGCGCCTCGCCGCCGGACAGCGTGGTTGCCGGCTGGCCGAGCCGCAGGTACCCGAGCCCGACCTGCTGCAGGTGCCAGAGGGCGCGGGCCAGCCGCGGCTGACGGTGGAAGCGCTGCAGCGCGTGGTCCACGGTCCACTCGAGCACCTCGTGGATCGAGCTGCCGCCGAGCTTCACCTCGAGCACCTCCTTCTTGAAGCGCTTGCCGGCGCAGATCTCGCATGGCACGAACACGTTGGCGAGGAACACCATCTCGACCAGCACGTGCCCCGCGCCCTCGCAGGCTTCGCACCGCCCCCCCGCCACGTTGAACGAGAACGTGCTCGGCGTGTATCCTCTCGCGCGGGCGAGCGGCTCGGCTGCGAACAAGGCACGCAGCTCGTCGAACGCCTTGATGTAGGTGATCGGGTTGGACCGCGGCGTGCGGCCGATGGGGGCCTGGTCCACCAGCACCACGGCGCTGATCGCCTCCCAGCCCTCGAGCGCGCGCACCTCCCCCACCGGCTCGCCCAGGTGCTGCTTCGCGCCGTGCGTTCCCGTGAGCCGGGACTCGAGCTGCCGGAACAGCACGTCGTGCACCAGGGTCGACTTGCCGGACCCTGAGACGCCCGTCACCGCGGTGAGCGTTCCCAGCGGAATGCGCGTGTCGACGCCCCGGAGGTTGTGCAGGCGCGCACCCTTCACATCGAGCCAGCGCCGCGCCGGGCGGCGCGCCGACGGCACACCGATGCGTTTCTCTCCCGACAGGTACTGTCCGGTGAGGGTCCCCGCCGCGCTCACGCCGGCCGCCGGCCCCTGGTACACGAGCGCGCCCCCCGCCTCGCCGCTGGCGGGACCGAGCTCCACCATCCAGTCGGCGGCCCGCATCGCGGCGGGGTCATGCTCCACGACCACCACCGTGTTGCCGCCGTCGGCCAGCCGGCGCAACAGGCCCAGCAGCCGGCCGGTATCCGCGGGATGGAGGCCGATGGTCGGCTCGTCGAGCACGTACAGCGTATCGACGAGGTGCGCGCCAAGGGCGTTGGAGAGCGCGATCCGCTGCGCCTCGCCCCCCGACAGCGTGCGCGTCAGCCGGTCGAGCGTGAGGTACCCCAGGCCGACGTCGTCGACGAACGAAACTCGAGCCGCGAGCTCCGTCAGGATGTGCACCGCTACCGCGCGCTGGAACGGCGTCAGCTCGAGTGTCGCGATCCAGTCGCGCACGGCGCCGACGGTGAGCGCGGCGACGTCCGCGATCGTCCGGCCGCCGACCCGGACCGCCAGCGCCTCGGGCTTGAGTCGGGCGCCGCCGCAGGCGGGGCAGACTTTCGCCAGCTGGTACTGCCGCAAGAAGACACGGATGTACTGCTTGTACCGCTTCGCCTCGAGACGCTGGAGGAACGGGAGCATGCCGAGGAATCGACCGCTCGCGCCATTGAGCAGGAAATGCCGAGCCTTACCACTCAGGTTCGCCCACGACGCGTCCAGCGGGATGGCCTTCGCCCGCGCCATTTCGCGCAGGATGCGGCGGCGACCCTCGTAGCGCGGCTTGGTCCACGGATCGAGCGCGCCTTGCGCCAGCGTCCTCCCGGGGTGGGGCACGATCAGCGACTCGTCGTACTCCAAGACGGCGCCGAAGCCGTTGCACCCGGGGCAGGCGCCCCGCGGGTTGTTGAACGAGAACAGGATCGGCGTGAGCGCCGGAGCCGCCGTGCCGCAGGTCGAGCACGTGGGGTGGGCCGAGAAGCGACGACGATCCCCATTGTCGAGCGCGACGGCGACGCCCTCGCCCTCGTTGAAAGCGGTGGCGACCGCGTCGGCGAGTCGGCCCCGATTCGCGTCGGACGCCGGCAGGCGGTCCACGACCACCAGCACTTCCCGCGCGTCGCGCACCCGCTGCTCCGCGTCGGGGGGGTCGAGACGGGCCTCGACCCCGTCGAGCTGTGCCCGCACGAACCCCGCCGCGCGGAGCTGTGCCGCGACCTCCACGTCGGGCCGATGAGCGCTCACGGGCAGCGGGAAAGTCACCAGCACCGGAGTGGACCGCTCCCCGCTCCCCGCTCCCACCAGTTCATCCACCACTTCCTGCACGGTGTCGACTTTCACAACACTCCCGCACTTCACACAGTGCTGCGTGCCGGTGCGCGCCCACAGCAGCCGGAGGAAATCGTAGATCTCCGTGGCCGTGCCGACCGTCGAGCGGCTGCTCGTCGTGGGATTCTTCTGCTCGATGGCCACCGCCGGAGAGATCCCCTCGATCGCGTCGACCAGCGGTTTCGGCATCCGCTCGAGAAACTGCTTGGCATACGTCGAGAGCGACTCGATGTAGCGGCGTTGACCCTCGGCGTAGAGGGTGTCGAACGCCAGCGTGCTCTTGCCGGACCCGGACGGCCCGGTGACCACCGTGAGGGCGCACCGCGGCAGCTCGACCGTGATGCCCTTGAGATTGTGCTGCCGCGCGTTGCGGATGATCACGCGGTCGGGTGAGCGAGGCATAACCCTGTAAACTAATAGGGGCTAGGGTTAGGGACTGGGGGTCAGGGGGTGTCGAAGCAATCCCTCGCACCTAGCCCCTGACACCTAGCCCCCATACTTTGCCCCCCCAATGGCCCTCGCCCTCACGCCACGCCTGCTGCGCCGCGGCCTGGAACTGTTCGCCATCATCTCACTGGCCGGTGTCGTAGTCGTGCTCGCCGTCTACGGCGAGAACGTCCAGGCGGTCGCGCGCGCCCTGCTGCACCTGCATTGGAGATGGATCGTGGTGGGGCTGGGACTCGCCTCTATGGACTGGTTCGGCGGCGGGACCCGGTTGTGGGTCGTCGCCCGGCACGTCCACCCCGGCGTCCGGCTGAAGGACATGATCATCGCCGGGGGCATGAGCGCGTGGGCGGCCTACCTGACCCCGTTCCAGTCGGGTGCGGGGCCCACCATGATGTGGGTCATGCGCCGTGCCGGCGTGCGACTCCCCGAAGCGATGACGTCCACCTTCATGACGTTCGTCGCCACCGTGGTGTTCTTCGCCGTCGCGGGACCGCTTGCCATTTACCTCGGCGCCGGCAAGTCCCTCGCGCAACACAACGTGGTGCTGGGGATCACGTACTACGGACTGTTTCGCACCAGCCTCACGATCTTCGGGATCCTGGGCGTCGTCATGCTGATCGCGATGGTCTTCCCGGCCTGGATGCGGGACGCCGTGCACTGGCTCGCGGGCCGGCTCGAGCGCAGGAGCCACCGCATCGCGGCGCGCATCGAGCAGCTGCGCGAAGGGATCGACCGGGCGCACGAATGCCTGGTCGCGTTCGGCAACCCGAGGGGCTGGCTGGCGCTGTTTTGGGCCGTGCTGCTCTCGGCGCCGTCGCATGCCAACAAGCTGCTTGCGGGATACGTCGCGCTGCGCGCGCTCGGTATCCCCGCCAACTTCGTCGACATCCTCCTCCTCCAGACGTTCATCACCTTCCTACTCTATTTCGCACCGACGCCCGGGTCGGCCGGGCTCGCCGAGTTCCTCTCCGCCGCGGTCATGCAGATCTATGTCGGGCCCTCGCAGCTGCCCTTGTACGCGCTCATCTGGCGTTTCATCAACAGCTACGCGACGGTGATCACGGGATCGCTGCTGTTCTGGTACTGGCTGCGGAGCGGCTTGGTGGGGCGCGAGGAAGCGGTCAACATCGCGTAAAGCGTGTTTCCTTGCGCGGTTACGCCGTCGGGCGTTAACTTCCGGCCTCCCAGATGGCACTGCTCGAACTCGGCGGCAAGAAATTCACCATCCCGGTGGGCGAGGTGACGCTCGGCAGCGATGCAGGCTGCGCGATCTCCCTCGCCGGCCCTGCGGTGCTGCCGCAGCACGCCCTGCTGCAAGGGCAGGCCGACGGCCAAGTGATCATCCGGAAAGCATCCTCAGCCGCCGACGTCCTCATCAACGGAGTACGCCTCGGCGCCGAGCCGACACCCCTCCTGCACGGCGACAAGGTCGAGGTCGGCGGTCACGAGCTCACCTTCGTGGATGAGCGGCGGTCGGGCAGCACTCAGTACGTGAAAGCGTTCACCCCGGCCACGACCGGTGGACCGCCCAAGGCCGAACCGAAGCCGCCCGCCATCGGTGTGACGGGCGGTCGGGTCGTGAGCCTCACGGATGGCCGCGAGTACGTGATCACCGGGGCGTCGCTGGTGTTCGGTCGCGAGGCGGGGTGCGATGTCGTGGTAGCGGGGAACGACGTTTCGCGTCGACACGCTGAGATCGTCCAGACACCGAAGGGCTATCTGCTCGTCGATTCGAGCACAAACGGGACGTTCGTGAACGAGGAGCGCGTGGAGGGTCAGCGGATCCTCGCCCGGGCCGACGTGATCCGCCTGGGCGACGAGCAGTTTCGCTTCTACGCGGACGTGGCGCCTGCCACGGCGGCCCCACCCCCTCCACCGGGGCCGGCCGCTAGCCCGCCGCAGGCCGTGCCCCCTCCCCCGGCCCCGCCTCCAGGGGCGCGACAGGCGGGCGGGCCGGGCCAGGCGGCGCACCCGCCCGGCGCAACGGATCGCCTCAGACACACCGTGCATGGCCTCGAGGCCTTCGTGCCGGCCTCCCCCCGACCTGCCGCGGGCGGCCTGTTCGCGAGCTTCCTCGTGCGAAGCGGGGGCCTCGTGGGGCAGCGCCTGCCCGTGAAGACTCCTGTGGTGAACATCGGGCGGGCCGATTACAACGACCTCGTCGTACCCGATCCGTCCGTGTCCACCAGCCACGCCAAGTTGCAGCGCCGGGAAGGGATCTGGGTGCTCGTGGACCTCGATTCCACCAACGGCACGTTCGTGGACGGGGAGCGGGTGAAGGGGGAGGCTCCGCTTGCTCCAGGCGCGACGGTGCGGTTCGGGGATGTGCAGCTCGTGTTCGAGCCGACTGACGAAGCGCTGGGCGTCGCGAAGGGTGGTGGGACTCAGATACTGAGGACTCCGCACTCGATGGCCCCGAATCTCCCTCCCACGCCTGCGCCGCTCCCCCCCCGCCGTCCCTCCCCAGGTCCCGTGCCCTCGCCTGCTGCGGGAGCCAAAGCCGCTCCGCCGCCGAGGCCGCAGCCGCCCACACCGCGACCCGGCCCCAGACCGGGTCCGAAGCGGCCGGGGGCCCAGCAGCCACCCCCCAAGAAGGGCACGGGTTGTGGCGGAAGTGCGGCGGTGCTGGTTGTGGGTGGTGGAGCTCTCGTCGCCCTCCTCCACCGGCTGCTGGCGTAACGGCGCCCCGTGCATATCACTTGCGCCGGTCGCAGCGACGTCGGGATCATCCGCTCGGGGAATGAGGACAACTTTCTCATGGTCCCCGACCGGGGGATCTTCGTGGTGGCCGACGGGATGGGGGGGCACGCCGCCGGTGAGGTGGCGAGTGAGATGGCGGTGCGCTTCGTGGCGCGCGAGCTCGGGTCTCTGAAAAGTCTCTCGGACGACCAGGTCGCGGACCGGATGCGCACGGCGATCCGGGGCGCGAACGGTGCCATCTTCCAACGGACGCTGACCGAGCACGACAAGCGCGGCATGGGAACCACGGTGACCACTCTCGTGCTGTACGAGACGCGGTTCCTCATCGGACAGGTAGGGGACAGCCGCGCGTACCTCTACCGTGATCAGAAGCTGATGCAGCTCACCAAGGATCACTCGTACGTGCAGGAGCAAGTCGACGCGGGGTATCTCACGCCCGAGCAGGCGCGGTCCCATCCGTATTCGAACGTGATCACGCGCTGCGTGGGCGCGAACAGCGATGTGATGCCGGATGTCTACCTCGGGACAGTGAAGCCGCGCGACCTGTTCCTACTTGCCTCCGACGGATTGACGGGGATGCTCGAAGACCCTCAACTGGCGGAGCTCCTGGCGGGAGACCGGATGCCGCAGGAGCAGGTGGACGATCTGATCACCGAGGCCAACCGCCACGGCGGGCTCGACAACATCACGGCGATCATCATACGGATCGATTCGGTGGATGCGGTCGTGGGCGACGGCACGCAAGTCACCCAGCCGGGCGCGCGACCGAGGTAGGGGCTTGGGGCTAGGGGTTGGGGGTTAGGGGTTACTGGACAAACTCCTAGCCCCCAGTCCCTAGCCCCTAACACCTTTTCCGCACCTCCTCCCGCGGCATCATCACCAGCTCCACGATCCGCTTCGCGTCCACCCGCGCCGCGCCCAGCACGAACACACGCAGCCGCCGCGCCGAGCGGTACAGCTCGGCCGCGACCCGCGGGAGGCCGAGCTGGGCCGCGGCGGCGGCGCCTCCGAGCTGCGTCACGGTCCCGTCGCGCTTCACGAGCGGCAGGTCTAGGGCGAGCATCGCGGCTTTGGCGGGGAAGTCCAGGAACAGTTGCCCCGGCGCGAGCCCCACGTCCCGGGCGAGTCGGTCCTCCACGCGCTCGAGCAAGTCGGGGTCGTCCGACGGCCACGCTGGGGTGTCGGCGGGCAGCTCGGTCGCGGACAGGTCGAGCGCCCGTTTCGCGAGGTGGCGCTCGCGGAGACTGCGGGCGAGGCCGGTCGCGTCCTGTTGCAGCAGCTCGTGGATCAGCCCGTCGTCGGTGGCGACCGCGACGGCGTCCGGCCGGACTCGGGCCTCCGCGATCGCGCGCCGCACCACGCGCTTGAACATCGAGGTGGCGCTGCGCACGGCGTGGTGCCAATACACGTTACGATACATCTGATATTTGGCAAACAACAGCGACTCGAGCGCCGCGAGCCCCTTCTCGTGGAGGGCGAGCGTGGGATGCCCGTCCTGTCCGGGGGCCAGCGTCAGCGACGTGAGCAGCCGGTCCACGTCGATCACCCCGTAGGGAACGCCGCACATCCACGCGTCGCGGGACAGATAGTCGAGCTTGTCCACGTCGAGCGAGCCCGAGATCAAGCCGGCGAGGGGTTCGCGTGCCCGGCACTGGATGAGGGGCAGCAGTCGCTGCGCCGGGGTCCCCAGCTCCGCCAGCCGCTGCGCCAGCTCGCCGTCAGCCAGGTACCGCGCCGCCAGCTCCTCGTGGTGAGGGAGGCCGGCTTCCTCGAGGGAATGGGAAAAGGGATAGTGCCCGATGTCGTGCAACAGCGCGGCGAGCTTCAGTTGGACGCGGTCCGCGGCGTCGAGCCGGACGTCGCCCGCGTCTTCCAGCTGCGACAGCGCGCGACGCGCGAGGTGGTACGCGCCGAGCGCGTGCTCGAAGCGGCTATGCGTGGCGCCGGGATAGACGAGGAACGCGTGCCCCAGCTGGCGCACGTAGCGCAGCCGCTGGAAGGCGGGGGTGTCCACCACGGCCAGCGCTTCGGGGTCGAGCCGGATGTTGTCCCACAGCGGGTCGCGGACGACCTCGAACCGCGTCAACGCGTGGGGCCTGCGTTTCCGACCGCGGCGTGCACCTGATCCTGGAACTGGGCGAAGTTGTCCCGGAACATCTGTGCGAGGCGCGCGGCCTGCCCATCGTAGGCCGCCGGGTCGCTCCAGGTGCCGCGCGGTAGGAGCAGGTCCTCGGGCACGCCTGGGACTTGCAGCGGGACCTCGACTCCGAACACGGGGTCGGGCGTAGTGGGGATGCGGTCGAGCTTCCCGGCGAGTGCGGCGCGCACCATAGTGCGCGTGAGGCCGAGCCGGATCCGCTGGCCCACCCCATACGGTCCCCCCGTCCACCCGGTATTCACGAGCCAGCTCTGCACGCCGTGCGTGGCGATCTTCTCGCCCAGCAGCGACGCGTAGACCTCGGGACTCAGCGGCAGGAACGGGGCGCCGAAGCAGGTGGAGAACGTGGCTTTGGGCTCGGTCACTCCACGCTCTGTGCCGGCGACCTTCGCGGTGTATCCTGACAGGAAGTGGTACATCGCCTGGGCCGGCGAGAGGCGGGCGATCGGAGGCATGATCCCGTACGCGTCGCACGTGAGGAACAGGATATGCGACGGGTGCCCGCCCGCCCCACCGGGGACGTGGTTCGGGATGTAGTGGATGGGATACGAGGCGCGCGTGTTCTCGGTGATCTGGTCCGAGTCGAGGTCGATGGCGCGAGTGTCGGGGTCGACCACCACGTTCTCGAGCACGGTGCCGAACATGCGGGTGGTCGCGAAAATCTCGGGCTCGCCCTCGCGCGACAGGCGGATGACCTTCGCGTAGCAGCCTCCTTCGAAGTTGAAAATCCCCCGGTCGGACCAGCCGTGCTCGTCGTCCCCGATGAGCGCCCGTTCCGGGTCGGCGGAGAGGGTCGTCTTCCCGGTGCCCGACAGGCCGAAGAACAGCGCGACGTCGCCCGCCCGGCCGAGGTTGGCGGAGCAGTGCATCGAGAGCACACCGCGCGTCGGCAGCAGGTAGTTGAGAATCGTAAAGACCGACTTTTTCATCTCGCCCGCGTAGCGCGTGCCGCCGATCAGGATCGTCCGCTGCGCGAAATGGATGACCACGAACGTGCCCGACTTGGTGCCGTGGGTCGCGGGATCGGCGTGGAATTCCGGCGCGTGGAGCACGATCCAGGCGGGTGAGAACGCAGTGAGGTCGGCGGGGTTGGGGCGCAAGAACATGTTGTAGACGAACAGCGCGTGCCACGCGTTCGGCGTGACAAACCGGATACCCAAGCGGTGATCCGGGTCCGCGCCGACGAACAGGTCGCGCACGAACAGCTCCTGTCCGGCGAGGTGCGCGAGCACCGACGCCTTGAGTCGCTCGAAGTGATCGGCCTCGAGCGGCTGGTTCAGCCGGTTCCATCGGATCTGGTCCGCCGAGGAGGGTTCACGCACGAGGAACTTGTCGTTCGGACTGCGCCCGGTGTGCGGGGTGGTCACGGCGCAGAACGCCCCGCCCTCGGCGATCACACCCTCGGCGCGACGCACCGCGTGCTCGTAGAGCTCGGGTGGCCCGAGGTTCCAATGCACGGCGCGCTGCGGCGTGAGGCCCGCGGCCTCCAGAGCGGAGGCCCGTCGGCGTTCGGCGGGGCGGGTGGCATGCGCGGTCATGCAGTCGGTTCCGATGAAAAGGGTTCAGGCACGCGAACGCCGTCCGTGCTCCTGCGCGTCCACGGCGGCGATGACGGCCATGTTCACGATATCGTTTACGTCGGAGCCCCGCTGCAGCACATGCACAGGCTGTGCCATCCCCACCAGAATCGGGCCGATGGCCTCCGCGCCGCCGACCCGGCTGAGCAGCTTGTAGCTGATGTTGGCGGCATCGAGATTCGGAAAAATGAGCACGTTGGCCGGTCCGCGCAGCTTGGAGAACGGATAGGTCCTGGTCAAGATCCGCTCTACCACGGCGGTGTCGGCCTGCATCTCGCCGTCCGCCTGCAGCGCGGGCTCGCGCTCGTGGAGGAACGCTACGGCCCGCTGCACCTTGGCGGCTGCCGCGTGGCGCACCGAGCCGAAGTCCGAGAACGAGAGCAGAGCCACGCGAGGCTCGATCCCCAGCCGCCCGACGAACTCGGCCGTCGCTGACGCGATCTCCGCGAGCGTCTCGGCGTCCGGATCGATGTTCACGGTGCAGTCGGCGAAGAAGAAGGTTTGTTGCGGCAACACCAGCATGTAGATGCCGCTCACGTGCCGGCGCCCGGGTTCGGCACCGATCACCTCGAGCGCCGGGCGCATCGCGTCGGGGTAGTACATGTCGACGCCGACAACCACCGCGTCGGCCTGGCCGGCGCGCAGCATCAGGAGTGCGTGGTACAGCGGGTCGACCACCCGGCGGCGGGCCTCGCGGAGGGTGATGCCCTTGCGGCGCCGGCGCTCCCACAGCTCCTGGGCGAACGTCTCGACGTGGACGCTCCCGCGCGGCTGCGCGAGCGTGATGTCCTCGAGCGTCACGCCCGCGTCGTCCGCCTCGCGGCGGATCGCATCCGGGTCGCCGAGCAAGATCGGTTCCGCCACGCCATCGTCCGCGAGGATGCGGGCGGCCTTGAGGATACGGGGATCCTCGCCCTCGGGAAAGACGATGCGTTGCGCCGCCGTCTGGGCGCGGCTCGACAGGCCTCGCATGACCTCCCGCGCCCGCCCCAGCCGGGCGTCCAGCTCGGCGCGGTATTCGTCCACGTCGATCACGCGTCCCGCGACTCCCGAGCCCACGGCCGCCCATGCCACCGCCGGCGCCACCCACAGGAGCACGCGCGGGTCGAACGGCTTGGGGATGAGGTAGTCGACACCAAAGCGGAGGCGCTCCAGTCCGTACGCACGCATCACCGCATCGGGCACTTCTTCCTTCGCGAGCGCCGCGAGCGCTCGCGTCGCCGCCATCTCCATTTCCTCGTTGATCTTCTTGGCGCGCACGTCGAGCGCACCGCGAAAAATGAACGGGAAGCCCAGCACGTTGTTCACCTGATTGGGGTAGTCCGACCGACCGGTGGCGATGATCGCATCGCCGCGCGCCTGGCGGGCCTCCTCCGGGGTGATCTCGGGATTGGGATTGGCCAGTGCGAACACGATCGGGCGCTTCGCCATGCCCTTGAGCATCTCCCCGGTCACGATCCCGCCCACCGAGAGTCCCACGAACACGTCCGCGTCCTTCAGGGCCTCGGCGAGCGTCCGGGCGCTCCCCCGGACGGCAAACCGCCGCCGGTACTCGTCCAGGTCGCTCCGGTCGGCGTGCACGACTCCATGCTGGTCGCACAGCGTGATGTGCTCGCGGGGCACTCCCAGCCGGACGTAGTGCTCCGCCGTGGCGATCGCCGCCGCGCCCGCACCCGCGAACACCACCTTGACGCTCCCGAGGTCCTTCTGTGCCACCTCCAGCGCGTTGAGCAGCGCCGCGCCCGTGATGATCGCCGTGCCGTGCTGGTCGTCGTGAAACACTGGAATAGAGAGGGTGTCGCGCAACGTCTTTTCGATGTAGAAGCAGTCGGGAGAGCGGATGTCTTCGAGGTTAATGCCGCCCACGGTCGGCTCGAGCAGTCGACAGAATCGGATCATGTCCTCCGGGTCTTCCGACCCGACCTCGAGGTCGAAGACGTCGATGTCGGCGAACGCCTTGAAGAGGATCCCCTTACCCTCCATGACCGGCTTGCTCGCGAGCGGACCGATATTGCCCAGGCCGAGCACCGCGGTCCCGTTGGTGACCACGGCCACGAGGTTCCCCTTCGCCGTGTAGGCGTAGGCCTCCTCCGGCCGGGCGGCGATTTCCCGGCACGGCTCGGCCACCCCAGGGGTGTAGGCGAGGGACAGGTCGCGCTGGTTCTTGAAGGGCTTGGTCGGCGAGACCTGGATCTTCCCAGGACGACCCTGTGCATGGTAATCGAGGGCCTCCTGGCGGCGGATCGGCATCGAGGGCACAAGTCCTTTTTTGTGAAGGACTTATGCTATCCCGCCGTCATGGCGCTGTCAAGCACGCGCCATCACCGGATCCGGATCACGTTGAGGCGCGGCACGATAGCGCTCGGCAGCGCGGCTGTACCATCGCGACTGAAGGAGACCGAGAACACCGGCGCCCCCGGACCCTGGAGCGCCCGCCTGTAGACCCCCGAGCCCGACCGAAGCGTCCCGCTGAGGCTCACCGCGTTCCCCGCGCTGGCCGTGGGGACGAGCGGGTAGGGCAGTGGGAAGTCCGACGGGTCCTGCTGATGCAGCGACGCGAAGGTGCGCGTGCGGAAACGCCACGATGTGTAAATGAGCTCGGGCGGCGTCGTAAACCCCGGGAGGTCGGACACCCAGTTGGCGAGCGCCCAACGCGTCACCGTCGTGTCGAAGCTGTGCCCGGTTTGGGCGGCGACATTGGCGGACCCTGCCAGCGTGGTTTGCACGAGCTTGCCGGGCAAGGCAGGGCCGTACTGATCCACGAGATAGCGCGTGAACAACCAGCTCGCTCCTACCTCCGCCAGCGTGCCCTGGTCGAACTCGATGAGCAGGGGTGAGGCACCGGTGGCGCTCAAGTACTTGTACGCGTCGGCGACATCGTTGAAGGCGTATTGCGAGAACGTGGCCGTGTCGCCCTGCTGCAGATAGCTCCGGCCGGCCAGCTCTTCCGCGTACTTCGAGAGCCCCTCATCGAGCCAGCCTTCCTCGGTCACCGAACCGGCGTGAATCAGGATGTGTTGGGCGAAATTGATCATGTGCTGCAGCTCGTGCGCGAAGGTCCCGGGGGTCCCGCTCTTGACCTCGGCGCTCGAGTGGGCGCAGCTGAGCGCGCCGGTCGGGTCCGCCACGATCGAGTAGAAGATCTCACCGTGGTTCGATTGGGACGGTGATGCGCTCAAGTCGAGATCGGGCGGAAAGAAGAACCCGGCAATGTAGCCCGAGGTGCGGCATGCCGCCTTGGTGACGAGGGCATTCACGACGGGGGTCATGAGCGCGATGACCACGCCGTTCGCGTCGATGTCCGACACCGCACCGAACGCCGCGGAATCGAGCGGGTACAGGAGCGTATCGAACACTTGCTTCAGCGTGTCGAGGTCCGCCGAGTCGAGGCCATTCGCCGGGGCCAGGGTATCCACGTAGATGGCGACGTGCGCTCCGACCGCGCGGGCGCGCGCGCCCACCGTCTTGAAGTGACTCGCCACGTTGCAATCCAGCTTGTTGGCGCACACAGTAAACGTGCGGAGGCTGCCCAACGCCGGGGCGGCGGTCGCGGGGACCGCTGCTGCGCCCAGCCGGCGCGACGCGGCGGCCCGTGCAGGCCCGGCACGAGTGCGTCCGAGCCCTCGCAACAGGCCGTCAAACTGCACCGCGGCTGCGCGGTTTCCGGCGAGCGGGACGAGGCGCTCGGCCGCGGGCGTCGCGGCTGCCGTCAGGGTGGCGGTGCGGAGCGCGAACGGCGAGGCCTGCCCGAACGTTCCGGCCGCAGATTGCGGCACGAACAGATACTCGGCCGAGTCCACGGCGGAAGCGTTCGACGGAAACGTGATGCATCCGGCATCCGACGCTGGATCGATCGACAGGTACGCTCCGACCGCGAGCACGACCGGAGTTGCCAGCGCGGAGCTGCACGTTGGAGCAACCGGGCCCGTGACGCGGTCGCTGCTGCACGCGGCCGTGGCAAGGAGCGCCCATGTGACGATTCCTTCCGCTGTGCGATACGTCATCCCGACCTCCGCGCTGGCATCCCGTGATGATCCCTCAGGCTCCGATGTTCATCCGCAGCTGCACGCTGCGTGGCCTACCGAACGACGCACCGCTGAAGAACGCGCCCTTCAGCAGGTACTGTTTGTCGAACACGTTTTCCATGTAGATCTGGGGCCGAAGGACCGCTCCGCCCAGCGCGAACGCGTACCCGGCGCTCGCATTCAGAATGACGTTCGACGGCACCTTGATCGACTTGTTGAAGTCTAAGAGGCCGGTACCGTACGTGGCGTCGGGGTCCGCCCCATTCGTGAGACCGCTGCCATAGATGCCCGATGCCGACAGGTAGAAGCCATGGGCGGAATACACGATGTTCGCGACCCCGGACAGACGCTGGTCGTGGTCGAGATCGAAGGTTCCCGACGGCGGCACGGCGGGAAAGAACCCACCGGTGATCGCTCCATACCCGTACGCATGGTTCAAGGCGAGGTTCACGTACGCCGACACCGGCCCGCTCGGCCGGATCTCGACGACGCCCTCGATCCCGGTGATACGCACCTGCTCGATGTTCACCGACGTCACGATCGCCGAGCCGGGAATCGTATTGTCGTCGATCCCCGGTGAGCTGCGCTTGTGATACGCGGACAGCTTGGTGACGACGCCGAGCGGGAAGCGATGGACGTACCCGATCTCGTAGAAGTCGTCGCGCTCGGGCAGGGTGGGGGCGGCCACGACGCCGCCCTGGGCGTCGCTCGTGATGGCACGTAGGTCCTCGACGTTTGTGGGGAGGAACAGCCGGCCGTAGTAGACCCAAAACGTGTTGGCCGGGTCCGGGAAGAAGCTGAGCTTCACTCGTGGACTCACCTGATGCTGGTTGCCGGCAAACGGGGCGTTGTGGTTGTCGAACCGCACGCCGGTCCGCAGCTCCCATTTGTCCGAGGGCGCGATGGCGGTCTGCGCGTATAGGCCGACGTCACTGCCCCTGAGTCCCGAGTTCGACGCGGGCCCGGGGCTGCCCGTGGAGGTGACCGACGCGAAGTCTTCGTGTCCCCTGGTCAACGAGGCCAGCAGGCCGGTCTTGAGCTCGAGCCCATGATGTGGCGCCAGGGTGTAATCGAGCTTGAGGCCGGCCGTGTGGAAATTGCGGTCTTCGCTCAGGATGTAGTGGGTCGTGTCGGGAGCGAACACGAACGTCGGATCGTCGGCGAGACCCGGTGTGTAATTCAGACTCCCGTCGCGGACGAACGCGCCCGTGAACAGCTCGGCTGAGCGCCCGCTCCCGGACGAGCTCTCGGCGAACCGGTGGCGCCATCCGAGGTTCACGAATCCGTTCACATCCTGCTGATGGTCGTCGATGATGCCTTCGACCGAGTCGAACGGGACGGCGAAGCGTGTGCGGCTCCGGCTGACGTCGAGGTTCACGACGTCGCGGTCGGACGGGACGTACTGGATCTTCCCGAACCCGAACAGGTCGGTCCCGTCGTTGTGAAAGTTCTCAGTCGTGTTGTGCAGCGAGTCGAATGCGACCGGCTCCCGCCGCATGTCCGTCCCCTGGCGGGCGCCGGAGAAGAACAGCCCGACCTTGCCGGCATTGGTGCTCAGGTTCAAGGCTTGTCCGTTCGCCGAAAACGACCCGCCGTAACCGGAGGCATCGAGATGGAACCCACCTGAGGGAATGCGTGTCGTGACGTTGACGACGGCGGCGTTCTTGTTGCCGTACTCGGCGTCCCACCCACCCGTCTGGAAGTCGATCTGGTTCACGACCTGCGGATCGAACAGCTCGTTCAAACTGCCCGAGATCCCGGCGGGGACGGGGACGCCATCCACGTAGTATGTGTACTCGGCGTGCTGACCGCGGATATGGACCTCTCCCGTGGGCGCGCGCGCGGCCCCGACGATGGACTGCTGCAGGATCTGCGACGTCGTGTTGGTGGGCGCGCCGTGATAGTCGTTCTGCTTGAAGATCTGGTTGCCGGTCCGCGTATCGACGGCGAGCGGCACGGCCGAGGTCACCTCCACCGCCGACAGGTTGATCGGGAGGGAGACCAGGCGGAAGTCGGTGCGGACGAGGGCGTCCGTCGGCCCGATAGCGACGTTGCGCGTTTCGGGCCGGTAGCCCAGGTAGCGAACCTCGACGCTGTACGATCCTGCAGGCACGTTGTGGATCACGTAGCGGCCGAAGGGGTCGGTGGTCGTGGCGGCGATGGTGTTGCCACCGCGCACGATGCGCACCTCACCGCCGGGCAACGGTGTGCCTGTCGCGCTGTCGGCCACCGAGCCGCCGACGTCGCCGGCAACCGGCGGAGCAGTCGTGAATCCGGCGGCGACGAGCCACGCCACCACCAGCGTTGGATATAGGATCTTCGAGTTCATGCGCTCTCCGTAGACGTGAGTGGGTGGTCCTTGATCCGGTGCCATCCCAAATGACGGGACGACCAGCGGATCTGTTCACGTGCGGGCGACGCGCGCGGATCGCGGCGTCGCTAGGAGAGTGTGGGAGGGGCTCGAGGTTGCGGGTGGGGTCGAGCGAGTGGCCGCGGCTGTGCGGTTGGCCCCGTCCCGAGCAACGGTCGGGTGTCGGCGACATTGAGCCGAAGCGCGGCGGCGCGTGCCGTGACGGCGGGCGCACTGAGGAAATGACACAGGGCGCAGTCCGGCGCGTGGATGCGCGCGCAGCTCTTGCTGGTGTGAGACTCGATGTGCGCAGTGGCATGGACGCTCGCGGCGTCGAGACGGGCGTCGGCCCACGCGGCGGCGCCCGGCAGCAGGAGCTGGAGCAGGGTGCCGAGCAACCAGAGGGCGCGCGCCCCGAGGGGGCGCCGGGTCACGCGGGTCACGCGGGTGTGCGCACCAGCTTCCGCACTACAACTGCCCCGAGCAGCACGATCCCGTACATGCACACGATCAGCGGGCCGGTGGGCAGGTCACCGGCGAGCGACAGCCATAGCCCCAGGATGGAGGCGAGCGCCCCCGAGCCCCAGGAGATGTACGTGAGGCGCCGCATATCGCGGGTGAAGAGGAACGCTATCACGGCAGGGACGACAAGGAAGCTGAATACCATCAGCACACCGGCGACGGGCACCGCGAGCGTGATCACGACGCCGAACGACAGATAGAACAAGAAGTCCCACCATTTGATCTTCCAGCCCAGGCGCTCGGCCTCTTCCGGGTGAAACGAGATGGTGAGAAACCGGTGGCGCAGGAAGTAGTGGAACACGCCGAGTGCGGCGTAAGCGGCTGCCAGCTTGATGATCGTGGGTTGGAACGTGACCCAGAGGATGCTGCCGGTGAGCGTCTTTTCGATCGCCTCGCCGCCGCCCGGAACCTTGTTCGCGACGAGGACAGCCGCCGCGGAGGCGACCACATACACGATGCCAATAAACGCCTCTTGCGGCACGCGCCGCTCCTCCCGGGGCGATGAGCGCGTGAGTGCGAATAACAGGGCGCCGACGGCCGTCGCGAAAAGGGCAAAGACGTACGCCCAGGTCGAGTCGGCCTCCACGTGAATCAGGAGGGCCGAGAGGCCGCCCAGCGCTGCCATTTGGGCGAGCGAGAGATCGACGAAGATCACCTCGCGTGCGATCACGTGGAGCCCTAGGTAGGACAACATCGCGACGAGCACCATGCAGGCTACGAACGGCGGAATCATCAGCTGGAGACCGCTCATCTCGCCTCCCGTTATCGGTCAGTTGGCCGTGGCGGCGCCCGTGCCGAAGGCGCGTGCGAGCTCCGAAATCCACAGATTCATGAGGTCGAAATAGGTATTGATCCCCGCCGCGCTGCCGGTGTTCGACGGCACGATCACGGCCTTCGCAGCCGTCTTCTGCGCCACTTCCATGACCTGGTTGCGATCGTAGTAGTTCGTGGAGAGCAGCACTTGGATGTGCTGCGTTCGCATTTCGTTGATCACCTCGAGCACATGCCCCGGCGTGGGTGGTATCCCAGGCTTCGGCTCGATGTAATCCACGCACGGGACATCGTACTCTCGGGAGAAATAGTCCCACTCCTTGTGATAGCAGGCAACCGGCTTGCCGCGAAACGGCATCGCCTCCTTGAGCCATCCACCCAGCCGACTCACGAGCGGTGCACCTTGGTACTGTTTCGCCCTCAAGAAATCGAGCAACTTGCCTTGCCGGTCCAAGTCGCCGAGCGTCGGGCCGCCCAGGAGCTTCACGAGCTCGTCGCCGAACAACGCCTGGTAGATGCGGTCCTCGAAATCCTTCTCCCGCTGCGAGAAATAATCGGCGTTCTCGGGGGAGACGCGCTTCAGACCGGTCAGTATGTTGCGGGCGATCTGCACGGCGTTGAGGGGACTGGTCCAGATGTGCGGGTTGCCGTACACGTGAATGTCGCCCTGGGAACGGGAATAGCTCGTGGGCACGTCGAGCAGGTCGATGCCGGCGTAGGCCGCGACATAGCCCGGCCCGCCCTCCGTCACCTTGGGATTGTTCGCCTTGTCGAGCAGCGCAGGCACCCACAGCTCGAGGTCGAGACCAGTCGTGACGAACACGTCGGCTTGACCCAGCAGCGGCACGAAGCTCGGCTTCGGCTGGACGTAGTGCGGGTTCTCGTCGCCGGTGGCGATCGACTTGACGATGCCCCGGTCCCCGACGATTTCGCGGGCGATGGCGGCGTACGTCGTGAGCGACGTGACGACTTTGACCTTGTCCGCGACCGGCGCCCGGACGGGCGGCGGTGTCACGAGGACGGGGAGCGTGACCAGCAGTGCAGTGAGTCGACGCATGTCAGTAGGTCTCGTGTTTGTGTGGTCCAATCGCCCAAACAGCCTGCAGGGCGAACTGGTTCGTGGCGTTCAAGCCCGCGGTCTTGGCCCAGCTGTACTGCCCCCGTAGCTCCACCCATTCGCTCTCCCACAGTGTGAGCGAGGGGATTACTTGCCGCGTGATAACTCCGAAG
>Ga0209239_1000691_pt1 | contig 19591 bp, 17 predicted proteins | sample GraSoi013_2_20cm_FD_185824 | JGI IMG/M metagenome (GOLD analysis project Ga0209239, IMG submission 185824) | Grasslands soil microbial communities from the Angelo Coastal Reserve, California, USA - Sample 10_02_2013_2_20cm (SPAdes) (version 2) | ecosystem: Environmental > Terrestrial > Soil >...
GGTGGAGGAAATGCAGATCCCGGGCAGGAACGGATATCTGGGCGTCTTACCGGGGCATGCGCCACTCATCACCGAGCTGGCCGTCGGCGAGATTAGCTATCGCAAAGGGAATGAGACGCATTATCTCGCGGTAGCCTGGGGCTTTGCCGAAGTCCTTCCGGAGAGAGTGGTTATTCTGGCGGAGACAGCGGAACGTCCTGAAGAAATCGATGTAAAAAGAGCCCAAGAGTCGAAGCAGCGCGCGGAAGAACGTCTTAAGAGCGGCAGTACTGAGACTGATTTCACGCGAGCTGAAGACGCTTTGCAGCGCGCAGAGACGCGACTGCAAGTCGCGGCGAAGAAGCAATTCGAAACCGCGAAGAGCTGATCGTGCAATCACACGGGCGCAAATATTCTCGCACTTACAGCCGGATCTTTGCGGATTTTTGCACCCTTCCAACGCACTCTGCCTGGAACAATCTTTCATCTACCCTGTGCAGGCGTTTGGCCATGCCGGGTAGCAGCAGCTTGTAGTGGTGGATCTCGAACAGGTAACTCACGATAAACCAGACGGGCTTCTCTGTGGTCATCCATTGCAGATTGTCGAAGCGGCCCAGGTTTACAGGACGCGAGAATGTGCGTAAGGTTCGCTCGCGCCTCAGATTGAAATACAGATTGAAATAGCTCATCGCCAGTTCGCGCAGCGAACGATAGACGGGTTCACGATATCGGCAACCGGTGAAGTTCGATTTGGCGATAGCCCCCCAATGGCCGTTCCTACGGTAAATGGCAACGACATGATCGGTATCGTGGTCGGCTTCGAAATCCAGGATCAGGGGTGGAAAACCGTTCGCCCGCAGCGCAGCGGCAGCAAAGATAGCACCCTCCAGGCAGTGCGAGGCATTTTCACGCAGCACGACACGCGGCGACCAGGCGGTATGGGCAAGATGATAGGGCATGTCGTCGAGAAATCGCTGAATCCCATGAGGATCCTTCAGGCTGCGCAGCTTGCGTAGTTCGGCAGGAGTGAAGCGGTTTGTGGAACTCTGCATCGCTGGATGAAGTGTAACCGAAAGATCACAGAAAAAAGCTAACTACGAAGGACACGAAGTATCACGAAGGGAATCTGGTCATCCAAAGAGTTTTGCAAGCTCTTGCGGCTTATCCACCACCACATCCGGCGGGGCTTCGCACAGCGTATGGGGAGCGAATCCGTAAGTAACGCCGCAGGTCCAGACTCCAGCATTGCGTCCGGTGATGACATCAATGGAAGAATCGCCGACTATGAGAGCTTCTTCCGGGCGGGTTCGCGTTTGTTCAAGCAGGGTGCGGGCGCCCAGGGGATCCGGCTTTTTAGTCGGGAAACTGTTGCCTCCATAAACATGAACAAAATATTCGGCCAGCCCGAGCGCCTCCACGATTGCCCGCGATGGGTTCACCGGCTTATTGGAGAGAACGGCCATCTTGCGGCGGATGCCGTTAGAGTTACGGATTGCCGCCAAACTATCCTTGATACCAGCGTACACGTGAGTGTTGTCCAGCTTGTGAGCGCGATAATAAGTTAAAAAGAATTCCAGCGCGCTTTTCGCGAAATGTTCATCTTTTGGGTCACCCAGGGCCCGGCGGACCAGCATCGGAGCGCCATCTCCCACGTACGAAGCGATCACTTCACCCGGCAGTTCCGAGCGTTTGAAATGTCGCAGCATGGCATTGACGGAGTGAATCAAGTCCAGCCGCGAATCGATAAGAGTGCCGTCGAGATCAAAGATAAGGAGCTTGACTTCGCGGGGGTCGAATTGGCGGTTGAACTTGATCATGTGGTGAGTTCAGGATAAATGATGAAAGCAGCATTCAGTACTCAGCAATCAGCATTCAGGCGGCTCTGATCGTTATCGGCCACCTAGCGTTCAGGCAAGCTGCCGACGACCAGTAAGCTTTGGATTTTGAGGCGAGCGCTGAATGCTGAATGCTGATTGCTGATTGCTGTCTTTGCTGTATTGCCAACGCCCATTGAAGATTTACAATGCAAGTGCATGGCGACCATAAAAGCAGATCCCAAACCGGGTGGGGTGAACGAAAGCGATATTAAGAAGGCGGGTAAGACCTACGAAGGTCTCACCCGCCAACAATTAGTTGAAGCCTACCGCCTGATGTACACCTCGCGGCGTGTGGACGACCGGGAGATCCTGCTCAAGCGTCAGCAGAAAATCTACTTTCAGATCTCCGGCGCGGGCCATGAGGCGGTTGGTGTGGCCGCAGCCTTCGCCATGAAGTCCGGATACGACTGGTTTTACGCCTATTATCGCGATCGCGCGCTTTGTCTCGCGCTGGGCGTCACTCCTTACGAAATGTTGTTGCAGGGCGTGGGCGCGGCGGAGGATCCCAGTTCCGGCGGGCGGCAGATGCCCTCGCATTGGAGCTATCCGCGGCTGAACATCGTCACCCAGTCGTCCCCCACGGGAACGCAGATTCTGCAAGCTGTGGGCTGCTCGGAAACCGCGCGCTACCTGACTGCTCATCCCGAAGCCGCCAAGAAGTCTACCGGCGACTATCGTCAGTTCAAGGACGTTGCGTTCCACCCCGATGAGGTTACTTACGTCTCTCTGGGGGATGGCACCACGAGCGAAGGCGAGTTTTGGGAGGCCATGAACACCGCCTCCAATGGTCGGCTGCCATTGCTGTTTGTAGTGGAAGACAATGGATATGCGATTTCTGTACCCGTGGAAGTGCAGACGCCGGGGGGCAATATCTCACGGCTGGTGGCGGGATTCCCCAATTTTCATTTTGAAGAAGTCGATGGAACCGATCCGGTGGCGACGTATGCGGCTTTTGTCCGATCAGTGGCCCATTGCCGCGCGGGACCTGGCCCGGCTTTCATCCACACGCATGTCATCCGCCCCTATTCGCATTCCCTGTCCGATGACGAGCGTCTCTATCGGCCAGACGCCGAACGTCAGCGCGATGCGGCGCGCGATCCCATCACGCGCATGCAGATGTTTTTGATTCGCGAAGGCATTCTTGACGAAAAGGGAATCAATCAGCTGGAGAAGCAGGTTGAAGACGATCTCCAGGTTGCCGTGGACCGCGCTCTCGGTGCGCCTCCGCCCACGCCGGAGACGATTACCGACTACGTCTATTCTCCGGACATTGATCCGACATCCTCTGTATTTGAGACCCAGCCGATTTTTTCCCAAGCTCAGGCGTCCGATGGCAAAAAAGTTGCGCCCAAGACTATGGCCGATCTGATCAATGCCACCCTGCGTGACGAAATGCGGCGGGACGAGCGCATTGTGATGTTCGGCGAAGATGTCGCGGACTGCAGCCGGGAAGAATATCTACGACAAAAGCTAATCAAAGGCAAAGGCGGAGTCTTTAAGCTGACCGCAGGCCTGCAGTGCGATTTCGGTTCTGACCGGGTATTCAACTCGCCGCTGGCAGAGGCGAATATCGTGGGCCGCGCGACCGGCATGGCGACACGCGGGCTGAAGCCGGTAGTCGAAATCCAGTTCTTCGACTATATCTGGCCGGCCATGATGCAGCTCAGAAACGAGCTGCCCCTGATACGCTGGCGGTCAAACAATGGCTTCTCCGCGCCCTGCGTTATACGAGTGGCGATTGGGGGATATTTGACCGGCGGGGCTATCTATCATTCTCAATGCGGCGAGAGCATCTTTACTCATATCCCGGGGCTGAGAGTGGTTTTTCCTTCGAACGCACTGGACGCCGCGGGGTTGTTGCGAACTGCAATCCGCTGCGATGATCCCGTGCTGTTCCTCGAGCACAAACGGCTTTATCGGGAAACCTACGGAAGGTCTCCCTATCCCGGGCCGGACTACATGATCCCATTCGGCAAGTCGAAGATTGTGCAGCCGGGAACAGATTTGTCCGTGATTACCTATGGCGCCGTGGTTCCACGAGCGTTGCAAGCGGCACAAAAGTTGGAACGCGAACATGGAGTCAGGGTAGAGCTGATTGACCTGCGCTGTTTGAATCCCTTCGATTGGGAAACGATTGCGGCTTCTGTCCACAAGACTAACCGGGCCCTGGTCGCTTATGAAGACTCGCTAAGCTGGGGCTATGGCGCGGAGATCGCCGCCCGGATCGCCGATCAGTTGTTCCAGCACCTGGATGCTCCCGTCCGTCGCGTGGCCGCCATGGACACATTCGTTGCCTATCAGCCCCGCTTGGAGAATGCCATTCTGCCTCAGATGGATGATCTGTTCCGCGCCATGAAGGAACTTGCAGACTTCTGAGTTCGGGTGGCGCGGAAATTGATCTACGCTTTCTTTCCTTTTGCACTCCCACCACGCCGAATGCTATCCAGCGCGATCGGGCCAGCACCCAAGAAGAGCAGTGCGAATGCGATGGCAGCCAACGCAAGCGGAAATTGATATCCGCCATTTCCCAGAAGACCATTTTTCCAATGCACCTTCCAAATGGCCACGCTCATATTTATCAGAATGGCAAGCGCCGCAATGCGAGTGAATAATCCGGCGAGAAGCAGAATCCCACCAAAGAATTCCGCGGCAGCGGAACAATAAGCGAGCCAGCCGGGGAGCCCGAGATTGCTTACATGATGCACATGCTCGGAAAGGCCGCCGAATACTTTTGGATAACCATGGGCAATCATGATGATGCCCAGCACGATTCGTAGGGCGAGCAGTCCCAAAGGTTGAAGCCGATCCAGAAAGCGCAACGTTGTTCTCCAGAATTGATAGCAGATTACCGCAAAGGCGACTTCCAAGAGAAGAAGTCGCCGAGCAATTTGCATGGCAAAGAGACTTAGCTCTCATCTGGCCACCCTCAGTTATTTTTGGATATGCTTCGCGCCGAAAGGTGGCCACCGTCCTACCACTCTCGCAGAGCGTTCGGAGCAGCCTCAATCGACAGGACTACGGAAACACTATCTCATTGATGCTGAGCTTGGTTCTGCGTGACTGACCACGTTTCACCGAGTGTTATCGTTATCGTAAATGAAGCGCAATTACATTCTGGCGGTTTATTTGGTTGCGCTTCTGATTTCGTGCAAGCGGCCTAGGCAATCCGAATCGAGCAATAGTTGGACCGACTTCAGAAGCCAAGAAGGAAACTTTGCCGCGCAATTTCCCCAACCACCTGAGGACAAGCTGCTCGATGAAGAAAAGGACGTTGCGACCACGCGCAGCGCGAAGGCAGTCGGCGAGGACGTGATTTACGACACGATTTACGGCTCGTTCACGGAAGAGCAGCCCATCAACGAGGCAGATTTTGAGACCTTCAAAAACGCCAACTACAAAGGGCTGGGGAAGTGCATGACTGTCGCGCAGGGCCTTGCTTGGCCCGTGCTCGAAGGCTACCGTGGACGGCAATATAAAGTGCATTGCACCACCGAAGACAGCACTGAACTGATCGAGGTCATGAACATCTATCTCGGCAAGCGACATGCTTATTCCATGACCGTCACGTGGCGCAGCGACGACCCCGAGCCGGTTCAGGATGAGAGAAAATTTCTGGCATCCATTCGTCTTCTCGATCCCGCAAAGTGATTTAAGTCGTTCAGCCATCTTTTCGAGTGGGCAAAGGGGATGATTCGCGGCGATTTTGTCCGTTCCTTGGTGCATTGGGGCGCTTCTTTAGGTGTTGAACATTGTGTTTGCCGGACACTTCGTGGATAGCGTTGTTTCCTGCCGGTCTAATACCTTCGTACCGTCCTTAGTACTTTGGTTACGTTTCGTGCTGCGGCCTCGAACCCTCTGTATAAACACTACTCTATAATGTATATACACTATTAGATAACGCAATATATAGCGTCAATCTGCAACTTGCTTTATTCTCTTTTCCAGAAAACCGGCACAAAATACGGTAAAACCCGAAGATATGCCTTGACCTTGGCTATTTCCCGATTGATATATGCTCAGCACACCTGAATTCACTTGAACGCAACTGAGTGCGAGGAGTTTTCTCGCCGGTTCGCCCCGAAGGCCGGAAATAGCGGCTGCGACGGGGGCTTGATTCTGTGCAGAGGCTCTGAACTATGGCCGACTCGCGAGAAGTCATGAACATTCGCCAGGCTTCGCAGTACCTGGGAGTAAGTCCCGACACGTTGTACAAGTACGTGGGCGAGCAAAAGATTCCCGCTTTCAAGCTGGGCAACCGCTGGCGCTTCAAAAAATCGAAGCTGGACCAGTGGATGGAAGAGAAGTCAAGCCAGATGGAAGCGAAGAGCAAGAAAAAACCCAAGGCGGCTGCCAAAGCTGCCGGGCAATCGTAAAGGCGGGCACATGTTTGGATTCGGAGCAAAAACGATTGTTGGTCTGGATGTGGGTTCCTCCAGCATTAAGGCCGTGGAATTGAAACGCGGGCGCAACGGGATCGAAGTGGCGCACCTGGGGCTGGAACCGCTGGCGCCGGATATCGTGGTGGACTCCATGATCGTAGATTCCGGGACCGTGTCGAGCGCAATCTCGAAGCTATTCACCGATAACGCCATCAAAACCAAGAATGTGGCTACGGCGGTCAGTGGACACTCAGTGATCGTCAAGAAGATCTCGCTGCCCTCGATGAGCGATCAGGAACTGGCGGAGACCATTCAGAAAGAAGCGGCACAGCACATTCCGTTCGACCTAGCCGATGTGAATCTCGACTACCAGATCTTGTCGGAAGATGCCGGCAACCCGCAGATGGACGTTTTGCTGGTGGCTGTCAAGAAAGACAAGATTCTCAACTACACCAACGTACTCTCGATGGCGGGCAAGACTCCGGCTATTGTGGACATCGATGCCCTCGCGCTGCAGAACTGCTACGAATACAACTACGAGCCGGCGCCGGGCCAGGTTGTGGCACTTTTGAATCTGGGCGCCAGCGTGATGAACATCAACATTGTGAAGGGCACGACGCCGCTGTTCCCACGCGATGTCAGTGTGGGCGGCCATCAGTACACGGACTCGCTGCAAAAGGAGCTGGATTTGAGCTTCGACGATGCCGAGTCGCTGAAACTGGGACGCAAAGTGGGAACGGTGAGTGAAGATGCCAAGACGCCGATCCTGCAGCAAGTGACCGAGATCATCGTGCTCGAGATCCAGAAGACATTCGACTTCTTCCGGGCCAGCGCCGCCGGAGAGCACATTGAGAAGATTTATCTGGCGGGAGGATCTTCGAAGGTCCCTGGATTGGTCGAGGCATTGCGCCAGGAGTTTTCGTTGCCAGTGGAGATATTCAATCCCTTTCAGAGGATCGCCCCTCCGACGGAAGGACCGGGAGTGGAACTGATCGAGCAGAACGCAGGCCAGATGGCAGTTGCGGTGGGTTTGGCCCTAAGGAGTTTTGAAGACTTATGATCCGAATAAACCTGCTGGGACAAGCGAAATCGAAGAACAAGCGTGGCGCCCCCACCTCGACGGCGGTCATGGAAGTGGGCGATCCCGGCTCACCGAAAATGAAAGTCCTGGTGGTGCTGGTGCTGGCCGGATTGTTGAATGTGGGCTACTGGTACCGGCTGGAGGTAGTGAAGCGGGATATCGCGGCCAAAATGCAAGTGGCGGAGCAGAAGAACCGCGAACTGGCAGATGTGAAGGCTCGATACCTTGAGCGGCAGCGTCAGGCAGAGAACTACAAGCGGCGCGTAGATGTGATCGATCAGTTGCGGGCCAGCCAAGCCGGTCCAGTCAACCTACTCAACATGATCGGTAACACCATCAATGGCACCGAGGCAGTGTGGCTCAACACCATGAAGGATCAAGGCACGAGTGTGGACATTGAAGGCATGGCTCTGAGCACAGATGCAGTCGCCAACTTGATGACGAATCTACAGAAGACTGGGTATTTCAAGAATATTGAGATCAAAGAGACCTACCAGGACGACACCTTTAAAGAGATGCAGGCATTTCAATTCACTCTGACCTGCGAGAAGGCCAAGTCCTAGAGGCGGAAAAATATGATTAACTTCAGCGAAATGTCGGGTCTCAAGCAATGGGGAGTCGTGGTTGCCGGGTCGGCATTGTTGACCGGTGCTCTGTATTTCACGATGTTCAAGAGCCAGCGCGAAGCCAACGAGGTAGCGCAGCAAGCTCTTGAAAACAAGATGCGGGAGAATGCCGAACTGGAAGCATACCGGCCAAAACTGGCCGAGATTGAGCGCCAGCTGGCCAGCCTCAAGCAACAATTGGAGATTGAGCGCCGCATCGTGCCAGACGAGAAGGAAGTGGACGGGTTTATGAGGATGCTGGATGCCGAGGCTTTGAAGGCCGGCATTGAACTGCGGCGTTACACGGCAAAGCCGTCCGCCGCCAAAGAGTTCTATACAGAAGTGCCTTTCGAGATGGAGTTGGATGGCCCGTACTATTCGATGCTGAGCTTTTTCGACCGGGTGGGGAAACTGGAACGCATTGTTAACGTTTCAGGACTGCTGGTGGCGACGACCAAGAAACCCACCGAGGCCAAGGCCAAGCATGTCTACCAGTACGCGCCCAACGAGAGCGTGGTAGCCACCTTCACGGCGACCACATTCTTTAGTCATGACATGGACCCGGCGGCGAGTCCGTCTGCCCGAACCGGCCAGCCTGTGCCGGTGAAAAGGTAGGGAGCCCTATGAAGCTGACGATTGGAATTCTTGTATTGGGGATGGCGGCAGGGACTGCCTGGGGGCAGAACCCGGACGTCATCGAGAACACGCGGAATACGCTGAAAGCGGTCGAGCAGAAGAAGGCGATGGACTCCAACGCCGCGCTGGCAGCCTCGCAGGGACAACCAGCGAAACCAGCCGCACCAGTGAGCGCAAAGAAAGTGGCAGCGGCTCCGGCCAAACCAGCCAGCACCCACCCGAAAACGAGCGGTGTTGCAGCCGCTCCGGTCGCCAGCAAGACCGCTGCGCCAACGGCTGCGAGCAAAGCAAAACCTTCAACTCCTGCGATGGCAACGAAAGCGCCAAAGCAGGCCAGCAAATCCGTTGCGCCTAAAACTAAGGCGGTAAAAACGGTCAAGCCCGCGCGCTCCAAGCAGAGAGTTGCTGTCAACGATAAGAAAAGTCCGGAAGTCGCCAAAAAGCAGGAACCCAAAGTGATCAATATCACCGGACGGCGCGATCCGTTCGTGAGCCCGGTAGTCAACCGCAGCATGATCGGCTCAGGATGCAGCATGGGCAAGCGCTGCCTGGCGATCGACCAGATCAGTCTTAAGGGAGTGGTGAAAGCTGAGGCCGGCATGATCGCAGTAGTGGTCAATGCCATGGACAAGGCGTATTTCCTGCGCGAGAACGATCCGGTATTTAACGGATATGTGGTGAAAATCACGGGGGACTCGATCATCTTCAAGGAGACGATCCAGGACAGATTAGGGAAATCGTTTACCCGGGAAGTAACGAAGAAAATTACCACCCCTGCTGTGTAGCGCGATGGGGGATTGCAGCCGGCAGAGTCCGGTTGGCAACAACGAATTTGAAAGTGGGGAGAAGCGAAATGCGAAAGCAACTGCTGGGTGTTTTCTTACCGCTGCTAGTCCTGGTTCTAATGGCGGCGGGTGAGACGCAGAGCACAGGCACAGAGTCAGCCAGTCACGCCATGCTGCAGAAGGTGAATGTGCTGCATGGAGACAATGGCATTAGTGTGGAGATCACTGGCCGGGGACAGCTGAAGCCCGAGCTAAGTATGGTGGATTCGCCTGCCCGCCTAGTAGTCGATTTGCCGGCCACTGTGATGGCGACTTCGCAAAGCCGCATTGGCGTAGATAGCGACGGCGTAAAAGGCGTGCGTATCGGCATGGACGGCCAAACGCCTCCGACCACACGCGTCGTAATTGATCTGGCGCAGGCCTGCCGCTACGAACTGCTCCCTACCAGTGACAACAAATTCACTCTTAAGCTATATACGGGTGCAAGCACCGCCAAGACCACAACGAAGCCGAATCCCGCGGCGGCTGTGGCACAGAGCCCGTTGGCTAAGAAAGAGCTGGCACTGAGTGCACCGGCACCGGTATTGGCGACCCAGAAGAAGCAAGCTCAGCCGGCTTCTTCTGCCACTGAATTTGTTTTTGTCGAACCTTCTTACAAGACCAAAGACACGATCACGGCAGAGGGAAGCAAAACTTCCCCAGTTGCGCCTGCTGAGCGCGCCATCAGCGCTGCCGCAAAATTTGCAGATAGACCCGAAACCTTGCTGCCCGCGCCTAGCGCCTCCATGCAACCCCAGGCGTCTCAGGCAGTAGCACCCACCAGTGGTCCACAACCCGCGGTGAACATGGCGGCTGAGCAGAAGGCCCAATCTCAGCAATCTCCGGCGATCACCGGTCCCAAATACACGGGCGAGCCGATTTCAGTAAATCTTAAAGATGTAGATCTCAAGGATTTCTTCCGCCTGATTCACGAGATCAGCGGATTGAACGTAGTGCTGGATCCGAACGTCAAGGGTTCGCTGACCATCGTGCTCGATGACGTGCCCTGGGATCAAGCCTTGGACATCGTTTTGAAGAACAACGACCTGGCTCGTCAGCTTGATGGCAACGTGTTGCGCATAGCGACCGTGGAAACCCTGCGGAAAGAAGCGGAGTCACGACGGGCGCAGCTGGAAGCCGAGGCGTTGGCCATCGAGAAAGTCACGGTCACGCGGTTTCTGAGCTATGCGCACTCCAAGGATGTGGTGCCAACGGTGAAGAAATTTCTTACCCAGCGCGGAGACGTAATCTCCGACGATCGCACCAACGCGCTTATCATTCAGGACATCCCTTCTGTCATTCCTGGGATTGACCGGCTCTTGACCCAACTTGACCGCAAGACACAAGAAGTCGAAATCGAAGCCCGAGTGGTTGCGGCAACCCGCAGTTTTGCACGCGATATCGGAACCCAGTTCGGTTTCGGGTGGGGCAATGGACCCAGCGCAGTAGGCGGCGCTACCAGCGTTGGCAGCTCGCCTGTGATCGTGGGAAACACACCGAATCCGATGTACATCGTTACCGGCACCGGAGCTGCCACCCAGATTCCTCTGTTCTCCAACCTGCCGGTTACCAGTCCGAACAGTGGTATATCTTTCGTCAACGCCAGTAATAACGTGCGCATTGACGCTATCTTGACTCTGGCCGAGTCGCGCGGCTTGTTGAAGATTCTGTCGCGTCCTCGAGTAGTGACCCAGAACAACATCCAGGCGCTGGTTCGCCAGGGCGTGCGTGTTCCGATCGTTACTCAGGCTCAGCTGGGCGGTCCGCCAACCGTAACCTACGTTGACGCGTTCCTCCGGCTAACGGTGATTCCGCAGATCACCTCCGAAGGCACCATCTTCTTGAACGTGGATGTGGAAAATACCACGCCAGACTTCGGACGCACCGTCCAGGGGAACCCCACTTTGATCACCCAGCAGGCGACTACGCAGGTTCTGGTCACCGATGGCGGTACGGTTGTCATCGGTGGTGTGATCCAAACTCAGAACTCGGTCAACATCGCGCAGGTGCCGTTGCTGGGCAACATCCCGGCCCTCGGCAACCTGTTCAAACGGCGCAGCGTGAGCACCTCGAATCAGGAGCTCATCTTCTTCATCACGCCGCGCATTATTCAGACGTAGCCTATCGAGTTGCAGGAAGACCACCGCCGGAGTCCTTGAAGAACCTGTCAGGGACGTTCCGGCGGTCAGTCGTTTAGGGAACTTCCATTCCTGGCAAGGCCAGTCAATTGCTAAACTTCGACCATGGATCACAAAGGCCGTCTGCGGAGACTACAAGAGTCTCTACACCGTAATCGCCTGGACGCTCTACTGGTGACGCATCTTCCCAATATTCGCTATCTCTGCGGATTCACCGGCAGTGCTGGCGCACTTCTGGTCTTGGATAAGAAGAGAGTGTTTTTCACCGATGGGCGTTACCGCACGCAGGCACATGCGGAGGTGCAAGGGTGCACGGTCATTGTTAGCAAAAAGGGCGCACTGGTAGCATGCGCTGAGTGGTTGCGCGCCCATAGAAAAAGTTCCAGCAGGATGCGTCGGAGAGTCGGTATTGAAGGCGAGCATATTACCGTTGCGGAGCGCAGTCGTTTGTCATCGATTCTGCCCGGGGATTCACTGTTGCGGCCAGCGCCGGCACTGATCGAGCGCAGTCGCATGCTGAAGGACGCCGAAGAAATTGAACAGATTCGGAAGGCAGTTTTGTTGGGCGCAGATCTCTTCGACGTGATATTGAAGGCGATTCGTCCTGGAGTGAAAGAGAGCGAGGTCGCTGCGGAGTTGGAGTATGCAGCCCGCAAAGCGGCGGCGGAGGGGATGTCGTTTCCGACCATCATCGCAGGCGGCACGCGCTCGTCATTACCACACGGTCGTGCTTCGGACGCCCCGATTCCCGGCAGCGGATTCGTGGTGTGTGACTTCGGTGTTATACTCGCTGGCTACTGTTCTGACATGACTCGCACAGTGTTTGTGGGTCGTCCTGCAGGCGAAGCTCGCCGGGTATACGAAGCAGTCCGGCGTGCGCAGCAAGCCGCTATCGAGGCGGTGCGGCCTGGTGTAACCGTTGGCGAGGTAGACGAGGCCGCCCGCAAACTATTGAAAAAGATAAATTTGGATCGTTATTTCACGCATTCGACCGGACATGGGGTGGGCTTGGAAATTCATGAACCACCACGCATAGCGGCCGGACAGGCAGAAGTCTTGCGCCCGGGGATGGTGATCACCGTCGAACCCGGCGTATACATCCCTGGAAAATTTGGAGTGCGGATCGAGGACATGGTGGTGGTCACGGAGCGAGGCTGCCAAGTTCTGACCCCAACCTCCAAGACATTGATTGCGCTTTGAAGCTGCTACTCTAGGCTGGGCGTCGGAGACATTCTCCGGAGTCTCCCGCGACTCTGGCGCGAGGGACAAACGAAACGGTCCCACCGCAGACGATGAACCAAAAAGAACTAAAAGAACTCATCGAGTTCTTAATAGAAAAGGACATTGCCGAGTTCGAATTGGAGCGCGGCGATGTAAAGGTGCGCATCAAGCGGGCCGCTGAACACTCAACCGACGCCCGGGATCCGCGCTACGTTGTCACCACATCGGCGCCGCCTGCCGCTCCTGAGACTGGCGTCACGCCGGTTGCTGCTAGCTCACCCGCCCCGACTGCTGCTCCTCCGCAACCTGCTCCGGCAGCGGAGGAAACATTGCACATGGTGCGCTCACCCATCGTAGGAACATTTTATGAGGCGCCTTCCCCAGGTGCGCCGCCCTTTGTGAAGCCGGGAGATATGGTCGAAACCGGGCAGGTATTGTGTATTGTCGAAGCCATGAAGCTAATGAATGAGATTGAATCCGACGTCGCCGGGGAAATTGTGAAAAAGCTGGTGGCGAACGGACAGCCGATTGAGTATGGGCAGGAATTGTTCGCCGTTCGGCCGCGATCGTGACGATCTCAGTCGAAGACAGGCCGCGCGCGATTGACTTTCGTGACTGCTCGAAAATCCTCTAGAGGAAAGAGTGCGCGCAGATCTTTGGCGATCTGAAAGTCACTGTGGATAGGTCCAGGCATGGAATGTTCAAGAAAATTCTGATTGCAAACCGCGGCGAGATTGCGCTGCGGGTGATCTGTGCTTGCAAGGAACTGGGGATCCGCACTGTCGCCATTTACAGCGAAGCGGATCGTCACTCACTCCACGTCCGTTTCGCCGACGAAGCCATCTGCATCGGTCCTCCCCAGCTGTCGCAAAGTTATCTCAACATTCCAGCGGTGATCAGTGCCGCGGAAATCGCCAACGTTGAGGCGATCCATCCGGGCTATGGGCTGTTAGCGGAAAATGCCAACTTCGCTGAGGTTTCCGAGACCTGCAATATCAAATTTATCGGACCACCGCCCGAAATTACCCGGCTCATGGGGGAAAAGGAAAAGGCTCGCGAAGCCATGAAGAAGGCCGGCGTTCCTGTCTTGCCCGGGTCGGAAGGAATTCTGGCCAGTGATGGTGAGGCGCTGGAATGGGCGCGGCAAGTTGGATTTCCGGTCATTATCAAAGCCTCCGCGGGCGGCGGCGGGCGGGGCATGCGCATCGTGCGCAACGAAGAAGAACTTCCCGCACTATTCAAGGCGGCACAGTCGGAAGCGGCGGCAGCCTTCGGGAATGGGGACCTTTACATGGAAAAATTCGTGGAGCGGCCTCGTCACATCGAATTTCAGATCCTCGCGGATCAATACGGGAACGTGGTGAGCCTGGGTGAGCGTGAATGCAGCATCCAGCGGCGTCATCAGAAATTGCTGGAGGAGTCGCCGTCCACCCAGGTCACTCCGGAGTTGCGGGATCAGATTGGGAAGGTCCTGTGCAAGACTCTCTCCGAGATCGGATATGTAAACGCCGGCACAATTGAATTTCTTATGGATGAGGACCGGCGGTTGCACTTCATCGAAATGAACACGCGTATTCAGGTAGAGCATCCGGTGACGGAAATGGTTACCGATGTAGACCTGGTGAAATGCCAGATCCTGCTGGCTGCGGGCGAGCGTATGGAAAACGTGCTGCAAGGGCCGATCGTACATCGCGGGCACGCGATTGAGTGCCGCATTAACGCTGAACATCCGGAGACCTTCATTCCGTCCGCAGGCAAGATCACAGCCTTCAACCCGCCAGGAGGAACTGGCGTGCGCGTCGATACGGCGGCTTACGCGGAAGGTACAATTCCGCCATATTACGATTCACTGATTGCCAAGCTTATTGTGCGCGGAAAGGATCGGTCGGAAGCGGTTTCCCGCATGGCCCGGGCTCTGGAAATGTTTATTGTGGAAGGTGTGTTCACTACCATTCCGCTGCACCGCCGGATTTTGGCCGATCCGGATTTTCGCGCCGGCAACGTCAATACCACATTCATTGAGCGGTTTCTGAAGGACAAGAAGGAAAAGAAGTCTGTGGCTTAGCGCGACACTGAACTTGAGTATGATTACCCTTCCGAGGCTCTATGCCGTCTTGGACGCCTCCAAGTTCCCCGACACGAGGGCAATATGCGTTTTCGCGGAAGAACTCGTGGCTGGCGGACTCACTCTTCTGCAATACCGGAACAAGAACGGCAGCGCACGGGAAATGCTTGAGCAGTCGCGGGAATTGAAACGTCACCTTCCAAATTCCGTCCAACTCATAATGAACGACCGCCCAGATCTCTGCTTAGCCGCGGGATTTGATGGCGTGCACGTGGGTCAGGATGACCTGTCACCCGAAGGGGCAAGGAAAGTAATTGGCGATTCGTTTACGCTTGGAGTTTCCACGCATAATCCCGCACAGACGAGGATCGCCGATAAATCCGCCGCAGACTATATCGCCATTGGACCCGTTTTCGTCACACCAGCCAAAGTGAATCCTGATCCAGTGGTTGGGCTCGATGGAGTTCGCGCGGCTCGCGCTTTGACTCGCAAACCACTGGTGGCAATCGGCGGCATTACCCGGGCGAATTGCCTTTCGGTCATCGAAGCAGGGGCGGATTCGGTGGCGGTGATATCCGATCTGTTACTAGGGGCACGCAAATCAGCAGAGGAATTCTTTCGTATCTTGAGGTAAAGTCTTGGCGTTCCCCAAGGATCATTGAAGGAGGATTGTGAGCATCGAGACCAAGCCCCCTAAGCCTGCCGCCAGCGATTGGGAGATCCACACTCATCAGGACCAGGAACTGGTTAAGGGCCTGGGGCTGACCAGCGCCACTACGCTGGTGATCGGATCGATGATCGGTTCCGGCATTTTCATCGTTTCCGCGGAGATCGCCCGGGAAGTGAATTCTCCGGCGTTGCTGATCGGCGCCTGGATGGTCACTGGGTTTTTGACCATCGTCGGAGCCCTGTGCTACGGCGAACTGGCAGCCATGATGCCGCGCGCCGGCGGACAATACGTTTATCTTCGCGAGGCGCTGGGACCGCTTTGGGGATTTCTTTACGGATGGACTCTGTTCCTGGTAATTCAGACCGGAACCATTGCGGCAGTGGGCGTGGCATTCGGCAAATTTCTCGGTGTTTTCTTTCCCTCGGTTTCCTCCTCTAACTGGATTCTGCACTTCTGGAAAGTACCGCCCATTCGCCTTGGACCGATGGTACTCGGCAATATGGACATGGGGTTGAGCACACAAAATCTCACGGCAATCCTGGTCGTGGTAGTGCTTTCCATAGTGAATATTTTCGGCGTGAAAACGGGTGCAACCATCCAGAATATTTTTACCTTTGCTAAGGTTTCCGCGCTGTTCGGCCTTGTGCTATTCGGCATTCTGATGGGGCGGAACGCTCAAGCGATTGCGGCAAACTTCACCAATTTCTGGCGGAATGCTGGCTTAAGCGCCGGGCACGCGGTACAGGTAGGAGTTGGCGGGCCGATGGTCATGGTCGGAACCCTGACCATCTTGGCGATCGCTCAGGTGGGATCATTATTTTCGGCTGATGCCTGGAATAATGTCACGTTCACTGCCGGCGAGGTAAAAAATCCCGGCCGCAATCTTCCGCTGTCCTTGGCCCTGGGGACAGGAGTCGTAATCGCGCTTTACATAGCGTGCAATATGGTCTATCTGAATGTCCTTCCCCTTGAAGGAAGCCCACACGGTGCAACCATTCTTGAGCGCGGCATTCAATACGCAACCGAGGACCGCGTCGGTACGGCGGTGATGACGCAGATGTTCGGCAGCGCGGGAGGATCGCTGATGGCCATCGCCATCATGCTTTCCACCTTTGGATGTTGTAATGGCCTGATCCTGGCGGGCGCGCGCGTTTACTACGCCATGGCGAAGGATGGGCTTTTCTTCCGCCGGGTGGCCAGCCTCCATCCCACCTACAAAACGCCTTCGGTGTCTCTGATGGTGCAGATGATCTGGACTTGTGTGTTGTGCGTTTCCGGAAGCTACGGACAATTGTTGGATTACATCATCTTCGCCGCCCTGGTTTTCTATATTCTCACTATTGTTGGCTTGTTTGTCCTCCGCCGCACTCGTCCCCACGCTGAGCGACCCTATCGTGCTATTGGCTATCCGGTGCTGCCTGCAATTTATATTGTGATGGCCTTGTTTATTGATGTCGTACTATTACGCTACAAACCACAGTTCACGTGGCCAGGGCTGATTATTGTGCTGTTGGGCATCCCGGTTTATTACCTATGGTCGCGGCATTCGGCACGCGCAGTCGGAGAAATGTCCAATTAACTGCTTCTAAGGAGAACCAGGCAGATGGGAAATCTGTTGGCCACAAAGCCGCTGCACCTGCTGATGGAGGAAGCGCGGGAGACCGGTGAACACAGCCTGAAGCGTACGCTCGGAGTCTTTCAACTCACTGCCCTGGGCGTGGGCGCGATCATCGGCGCAGGAATTTTTGTGCTGTCAGGCTTGGGTGCGCACTATGCCGGCCCAGGTCTGATGCTTTCTTTTGTCTTGTCAGGAATGGGATGCGCTTTTGCCGGTCTCTGCTATGCCGAGTTCGCCGCGATGATTCCGCTCGCCGGCAGCGCTTATACCTATGCTTACGCTACCCTGGGTGAAATCTTTGCCTGGATTATCGGCTGGGACCTGACCCTCGAATACGCCATGGGCGCGAGCACAGTATCTTCCGGCTGGTCAAACCACTTTATTGAATTGTTGGATATTCTCCACGTCAAGATGCCACTCTGGCTGGCCTACGATCACTGGACGGGCTTGCGCGCCGCTGAAAATACTATTGCGAGGCAGATGGCGCAGGCTTCAGATTCTTCGCTGGTCCCTGGCACGCAGGCGTTTTTGGCTAAAGTAGCCGAGATCATGGCCGCGAAGCCTCCCGAACTGATCCAGCGCGCGCATGATCTGCTCGCTGCGCCCCAGATTTTTGGCGTTGAGATCGGCTTCAATCTGCCGGCGTTCATAATCGCCCTGGTCATTACCGCGATCCTGGTGATTGGCATTAAGGAGAGTGCGCGATTCAACACCACCATTGTGGTCATTAAACTCTCGGTTGTGCTTTTTGTAATCGCACTTGGTTTCAGATATGTCAACCCCAGCAACTGGGGTTCGGATTGGCACAGCTTTGCGCCCTTTGGTTTCTCCGGAATTGGTGCAGGAGCAGCGTATATATTCTTCGCCTATATAGGCTTCGATGCGGTCTCAACCACGGCGCAGGAAGCGAAGAATCCACAACGCGATTTGCCGATAGGAATCATTGCTTCACTGCTGATCTGCACCGCGCTGTACATTTCGGTCGCTGCGGTCCTGACCGGCATGGTGCCCTGGCGCGACATCAATATCGAAGCACCGATCGCCCGGGCTTTCATGGATCGCGGCTTAAATGTCGCTTCGCACATCATCACCCTAGGTGCCTTGGCTGGCCTAACCAGCGTGATGTTAGTCATGTTGCTTGGCCAGACACGCGTACTTTACTCCATGGCCAATGACGGCCTGCTTCCCAAGAAATTCTTCGCCGCTGTACATCCTAAGTGGCGTACACCATGGAAGAACACGATCCTTGTGGGTCTGCTGGCGGCGATTGTTGGAAGCCTCACTCCCATTGACGACATCGGAAAAATGGTGAATATCGGCACGCTGCTTGCCTTCGTGATTGTGTGTATTGCAGTGCTTGTGCTTCGGCGCACCAATCCCGGTCAGCCGCGGCCATTTCGCACTCCTTGGGTGCCGCTGGTGCCAATTCTCGGCATTCTTTTCAATGGTTACATGATGTACAAACTTGGCTGGATCAATTGGGCCCGGCTCATTATTTGGCTCGCCATTGGATTGGTTGTGTACTTTGCTTATGGCCGTCATCATAGCCGGGTGCAGGCGGCTCTGAATCCGGGATCGGGCATTCCGAAAGTTATGGCGGACTGAGAATTAGACATTTTTGGACACCCTGGGCCTTCCGCACGTACGCGGAGGGCCGCTTTGCTTTATAGTCGTTTTTTCGGGTACTAGCCCTGATTCGTGAGCGAGAGGCAGTTACAACTGCCATGAAGATCGTCACCTCCGACGAAATGCGTGAGATTGATCGTGTCGCCAGCGAACGCTTCGGCGTATCTTCGCTCACGCTCATGGAAAATGCGGGTACAGCGGTCGCAGAATTCGTGCTGTCTAAATATCCATGGGCAAAGCGAATTGGTGTGATTTGCGGCAAAGGGAATAACGGTGGCGATGGATTTGTGGTTGCACGGAAGTTGCACGAATCGGGCAAAGAAGTGGGTGTTACGTTGCTCGCAAGCAACTCCGAGTTGAAGGGAGATGCGGCACAGATGTTTGCCAAGCTGCCAGTCACTGCGACCCAGGTAAGGACAAAAGACGAACTCAAGCGGGGGCCTGCAAGCGAGATCTTTAAAACAGAAATTTTGATTGACGCAATTCTGGGCACGGGCTTTCGCCCGCCAGTGAGCGGGTTGTACGCCGAAGCGATTGCAGCGCTGAATGCGAGCGCCGCAACTGTGGTCTCGGTAGACATTCCTTCCGGCGCCGACGCCGATGTCATGGGTGAGCAAACCGGTGCCGTGGCGCGGTCGGATGCCATCGTCACATTCACCGCGCCACGCCCGGCACATATTTTTGGAATGCTCACTACCGGGCCAATTCTAGTTTCCCCGATCGGTTCCCCAGAGGAAGCCATCGTTTCCTCACTGAAGCTGAATGTGATCACGCCGTGGGATGTGGTCTCAGTGATCGGGCCGCGGCCTCCTACCGCGAACAAGGGAAACTTCGGACACGTGCTGGTTCTCGGTGGGTCTTTGGGAAAAGCC
>Ga0209239_1000694_pt1 | contig 19550 bp, 18 predicted proteins | sample GraSoi013_2_20cm_FD_185824 | JGI IMG/M metagenome (GOLD analysis project Ga0209239, IMG submission 185824) | Grasslands soil microbial communities from the Angelo Coastal Reserve, California, USA - Sample 10_02_2013_2_20cm (SPAdes) (version 2) | ecosystem: Environmental > Terrestrial > Soil >...
AGCGCGCGACGCATCGCGGCGAGCGAGTCGGCATCGTCCTGCGGGCCCCAGCCGAACGCCCAGCCGCCCCCGCCGGTCGCCCAAGCGCCGAAACCCACGGTCGTGATGTCGAGTCCGCTCGTCCCGAGCGGACGGGTAGGCAAGTTCATACAGAGGACTCCTCTGGAGGCGATTATGGAATCAGCAGGACCTTCCCCGTGGTCTTGCGGCCTTCGAGCAGCTTGTGGGCCTCGGCCGCCTGCGCGAGCGACAGCTCGCGGTCGATCCGGACCTTCACCTCGCCCCGCGCGACCCAGCCGAGCAGCTCGCCGGCGCGCGCGCCGAGCTCGGCGCGCGTGGCGATGTAGTGGTGCAGCGTGGGACGCGTGAGGAACAGCGAGCCCCGCTGGCTCAGCACCTGGGGGTCGAACGGCCCCACTGGTCCGCTCGACTGCCCGTACAGCACCATTAGGCCGCGCGGCTTTAGGCAGTTCAGCCCCTTGTCGAACGTCGTCTTGCCCACGGAGTCGTAGATCACCTCCACGCCGCGGTTGTCCGTGAGCCGTTTGACCTCCACCTCGAAGTCCTGCTCGGTGTAGAGGATCACGTCGTGAGCGCCGGCCTCTCGCGCGAGGGCCGCCTTCTCGCGCGTGGAGACCGTGCCGATCACCCGCGCGCCCTGCCGTCGCGCGATCTGACACAGCAGCAGGCCTACGCCGCCCGCCGCGGCGTGCACCACGCACGTCGCGCCGGCGTTCAGCGGATAGGTCGTCGTCGCGAGATAGTGCGCCGTCATGCCCTGCAGCATGGCCGCGGCTCCCTGCCGCGCCGTCACACCATCGGGAAGGGCCACCAGGCGATCGGCCGGCACGGCGGCGTAGGGCGCATACGCCCCGAGTATCCCGCAATACGCCACGCGCGTACCCACTCGCGGCTCCGACACGCCCGTGCCGAGCGCGGTGACGGTGCCGGCGGCCTCCTGCCCGAGGGTGAACGGCAGCGCGACCTTGTACAGGCCGGTGCGCTGATACACGTCGATGAAGTTCACGCCCGCGGCCTCGATCTTCACGACGGCCTGGCCCGCTTCCGGCTTGGGCTCCGAAACGTCCTCGAGACGCAGCGCCTCGGGCCCGCCCGGGGTGTGCACGCGAATAGCTTTCATGCCTGGAAACCTATCAGCCACCGACAACACGCGTCGGCGAAGGAGAGTTCCACATGAAAGTCGGATTCATCGGTCTCGGCAGCATGGGACTGCCGATCGCCCGGCACGTGTTGCAGGCAGGCCACACGGTCGTGGTCTACAACCGCACGCGCAGTCGTGCGGATGCGCTCAAACCGCTCCGGCCCACCGTCGCCGACAGTCCGGCGGCCGCGGCGCGTGGTATGGACGTGCTCGTCACCATGGTGGCCGACGACGCGGCGCTCGAAGAGGTCATGCTGGGCGCATCCGGCGCGCTCTCCGCCCTCGCCCCTGGCGCGATCCACGTGTCGATGAGCACCATCAGCCCCAAGTTGTCCCGGGCGCTCGCCGAGCGGCATCGGGCGGCGGGGCAGGAGTACATCGCCGCGCCGGTGTTCGGGCGGCCGGAGGCGGCGGAGGCGAAGAAGTTGTGGATCGTGGCGGCGGGGCCGGCGCCGGCGATCGAGCGCTGCCGCCCCCTGCTCGACGCCGTGGGCCAGGGGGTGGACGTCGCCGGTGACGACCCGGGCCGCGCCAACGTGATCAAGCTGGCGGGCAACTTCCTGCTCGCCGCGGCGATCGAGGCGATGGGCGAGGCCTTCGCCCTCGTCCGCAAGTACGACGTCGCGCCTGCGGACCTGCTGGAGATCGTGAACGGCCGCCTGTTCCGGTCCCCGATCTACGAGAACTACGGCAAGCTCATCGCCGACGAGCGATACGAGCCGGCGGGGTTCAAGCTGCGCTACGGACTCAAGGACGTGCGGCTCGCGCTGGGGGCGGCGGAAGACGTCGCGGCGCCGATGCCGCTCGCGAGCCTGATGCGAGACCGGTACCTCTCGGGCGTCGCCCGCGGCTGGGGCGACATCGACTGGGCAGGGCTGGCGCGCATCGCCGCGGCAGATGCGGGGCTCAGCCCCTCAGTCGCTACCCGCCCGCGATCGCCGGAATGACGGTCACTTCGTCGCCGTCCTGCACCGGCGCCGCGAAGCCGCCGCGGAAGCGCACGTCCTCGTCGTTCAGGTAGAAATTCACGAACGGATACGGTTTGCCGTCTTTGTCGCGCAGCCGGGGCGCGAGGGCGGGATAGCGTGCGGCCACATCGGCCACGGCCTCGCCCAGCGTCCGGCCCGTCGCCTCGATCGTGCGGGCGCCCCCGGTGTGAGCGGCGAGCACCGATGGCAGGTTCAGCGTGATGGCCATGTCCGTTCCTCCTCCACGAGAGTCGTCACGTCCCGCAGCCGCGGCGCGATCACCGGGGCCTCAGGGAGCGCTGGGTGCACCGCCTCGACCGTCTTCAAGCCATGGCCGGTGATGCAGAGCACCACTTCGTCGCGGGGTTCGAGCCGGCCCGCGCGCGCCAGGGCGAGCGCGCCGGCGGCAGTCACACCGCCCGCCGTCTCGGCGAACACGCCCGTGTCCTCGGCCAGAAATCGGATGCCCTCGACCAGCTCCGGATCGCTCACTGCTGCGGCCCAGCCACCTGTCTCCCGCATCGCCCGCGCGGCGAAGGCACCATCCGCGGGGTTGCCGATCGCGAGCGAGCGACAGATGGTCTGCGGCACCTCGGGCTCGAGCACATCGCCGCCCCGCTCCACCAGCCGCACGATCGGGGCGCATCCCGAGGCCTGCGCCCCATACAACCGGGGCGGCTGGCCGCCCACCAGGCCCGCCTCGAGAAACTCGCCGAACCCCTTGTGCAGCTTGGAGACGAGCGAGCCCCCCGCCATCGGCGCGACCACCGCCGTGGGCAGCCGCCAGCCCAGCTGCTCGGCGATCTCGTAGGCGACGGTCTTCGAGCCCTCGCCGTAGTAGCTGCGCAGATTGACGTTCGCGATCCCCCAGCCGAACCGGTCCGCCACCTGGGCGCACAATCGATTGACGTCGTCGTACGTCCCCCGCACGCGCACCAGGCGGGCGCCGTAGACGCTGGTGCCGATCAGCTTCGCCGCTTCGAGCTCGTCGGGGACGAAGATCCACGCCTTGAGCCCGGCGCGGGCCGCGTGGGCGGCGACAGCGTTGGCGAGGTTGCCGGTCGACGCGCAGCCGATCGTATCGAGGCCGAAGGCCGCGGCCGCGTTGATCGCGGCAGCCACGACCCGGTCTTTGAAGGAGAGTGACGGATGCGACACGGTGTCGTTCTTGATCCATGCGCGTGCCACGCCGAGGCGCCGCGCCAGCGCGGGCGCGTCGACGAGCGGGGTGAACCCGGTATCGAGGGACAGCGTCGGCTCGCCGTCGAACGGGAGCCATTCCCGGTAGCGCCACAGGGAGGGCGGCCGGCCGGCGATCGTCTCTCGGGCGGGGAGCGGACGCCCCGGCTCGTATACCGGGTCGAGGGGCCCGAGACACTCCTCGCAGATCGCGATCGGAGCGGCGGCGCGCTCGGCCCCGCAGTTGCGGCAGCGAAGCGGCCGCGCGGTGAGCGGGGGCGAAGCGATGAAGGCCTGCGTCATACGCGAACCTCAACAAAAAACCCGGGCAACGGACGCCGCGGGCGGTCGCTTTTTAGCACCTTGTTTTACGTGGCGGCAATACGCGGCAAAGCACCACGAAACGTCAGTTGTCAGTACGCCTTAAGTTATCCCCGTCCCCACGGGCGTCAAGGCGCCCACGAAGCGCCGCAGCGCGCCCAGCGCCCGCTCGAGCTCCGCCGGCTCCGTGGCATAACACATCCGCAGATGCTCCGCGCCCCCGGGCCCGAACGCCGTCCCCGCGAGCACCGCCACGTGCTGCTCGGCGAGGAGCCGCTGCGCGAACGCCTCGCAGGTGAGGCCCGTGCGCTCAAGCACTCCGCCAATGTCGGGAAAGCAGTAGAACGCGCCTGCGGGAGTGGCGCAGCGGACGCCATCGATCGCGTTCAGGCCGCGCGTCAGCTGGTCACGCTTCACCCTGAGCCCCGCCACCATGCGCGCGACCGGCTCCTGCGAGCCCGTGAGCGCCGCCAGCCCGGCGTATTGCACGAAGGTCGCCGTGCACGACACGTTGTTGATGAGCAGGGTGGTCATCGCCCCGGTAAGGGTCGCGGGCATCACGCCGAACCCGAGCCGCCAGCCGGTCATCGAATAGCCCTTGGAGAAGCCGTCGACGATCACCGTCCGCTCCGACATCCCCGACAGGGCGGCGATGCTGTCGCGCCGCCCGTCGTAGCGGATCTGCCCGTACACCTCGTCCGAGATCACCCACAGGTCGTGTCGCTGCGCCAGCTCGGCGAGCGTTTCGAGATCGCGCGTCCCGGCCACGCCACCGGTGGGGTTGTGCGGCAGATTGACGATCAGCACCCGCGTGCGCGGCGTGATCCGCTGCGCGATTGCCTCCACGTCGGGGGCGAAGTCGCGTGTTTCGTCGAGCGGATAGTAGACCACCCGCCCGCCCGCGAACCGCACCACCGATTCATAGATGGGGAAGCCCGGGTCGGGCGTGAGCACCTCGGCACCCGGCTCGATCAGTGCCAGCGCCGCGCAGAAGAGCATCGGCTTGGCACCGGGCGTGACCACCACGTTGTCGGGCCCGGCGCGCACGCCGCGCGCGGCGAGCGAGCGGGCGATCGCCTCGCGCAGCTCCGGCACCCCCGCGGCCAGCGCGTAGCGCGTGAGCCCGTCACGCAACGCCCGCACGCCCGCCTCCACGACGTGCGGCGGCGTCGGCATGTCGGGCTCGCCGATCTCCAGGTGCACGACCTTGTGCCCGGCGGCCTCGAGCCGCCGCGCCGCGGCGAGCACCACGTAAGCCTGTTCCGTGCCGAGCGTATCGAGCCGTGCGGCTGCGTGCATGGACGCCCTTCCCAGTGACGAACGAACCCCGGAGCGACGCTCCGGGGTCAGAGCCTGCAATCTACCGACGACGTCCCTCACGTGCCCTACCCGAACGGGGGGGGCCGGGGGGGCGGGAGAGCTACTTGGCGCGTTCCAGGTAGACGCCCTCGCGAGGGTCGACCCGCACCTTTTCGCCCTCACTGATGAACTCCGGCACCTGGATGGTGACGCCGTTCGAGAGCTTGGCAGGCTTCGTGCTCGCGGTCTTGGTAGCCCCCCGCATCACGGGAGACGTCTGCACCACGGTCAGCTCGACTACCGACGGCAGCTCGATCCCGACCGGCCGGCCGTTCAGCCACTCGACCTGAATGTGCATCTCCGGCTGCAGCCATTCGACGTCAACGCCCGTGGCTTCAGCGTCAAGCGTGTGCTGCTCGTAGCTCGTCGTGTCCATCACATGCACGCCGCCGTGGTCGCGGTACAAGACTTGGAATTCCTTGGTCTCGAGCGGCGCCTCGTCCACGAAGTCGGTGGCGGCGAGGCGCGTATCGAAGGTGTTCCCGGTGACCAGGTTGCGGAGCCGCACCTGCACGAACGCCCGCAGGTTGCCAGGGGTGCGGTGCGTGAAGTCCATCACGCGGCACGGCTGCCCGTCGATCATGATGACGTGGCCGCGGCGAATGTCGGTCGCTTTCATTTCAGACGGCCCTTCTTCAAGAGGCGGGAAGATAAACCGCGTGGGGGCAGGGTCAACGGGGCGGGGGCAAAGTCGCTCAGCGAGAGCGGGTTCGTGAGATCCCCCACTCGCTCTCGCTGCCACCACGCGCCGCTCGCGGCCCGCTCGCGCGGCGTGCTGAAACGGTAGCGGAAATACGCCAGCCGAACGTAGCGCGGCGCCGCGTCCGGAAAGGGGTCGTCACCCAGCAGGGCCAGCACCTCGGGCGTCCCCGTCAGGACGTGCCGCAGCAGCGACGGAAGCCACTCCCGAGCCCCCTCCGGGTTCAAGGCCGCGAACCACATCTGCCAGTCGAGCCGCGGCATGTGCGGGGCCACGAACGCCGGTCGCCGGTGCACATCGCCCGGCTTCCAGCGAAAGCCGTACTCGCTCCACTGTACGCCGTCGCGGCTACCCTCGATGACGATCTCGGGGCGCTCCGTCGTCATCACGCGGAACAGGCCGTAGCCGTTCACCGAGCGGATCGGCTCGACAGCTCGCAGCAGCGGATTGTCGAGCCCACCGCGCGTAGTCGGGAGCGTCTGCACGATCTCGCGCGCGAACGCGAGCAGCGAAAGCAGCCCGAGCACGGGCGCGACGCCGGCGATCACGCGGCGCCGCCACCGCGGCTCAGGTTGCGTGACCGTAAGCTGCAGTGGCAGGACGTGCTGCAGCATGCTGTCGTCGAGCAGCGGCACGCACAACACGATCGCCAGCAGGTTGAAAAAGCCGTAGTTTCCCGTAAGGGCGATCGCGAGCTGGCCACCTACCAGCAGCGCGCAGGCGGCATAACGCGCCCGGTGCCATCGCTCGGGCACGAAAATCAGCCAGGGAACGAGCAGCTCGATGGTAAGGATCACGAGCGTCATGGCCCGATGCATCCAGGCGGGAGTCCATTGCGCGTACCACGCCGGCCAGGTGGGGAGCGGCTGGGTCCAGAAGTGGTAATCGAGCGCGCTGAGATGGCGCCACGCGGCGTCCCCGCTCACGAGCTTCGTGACGCCGGAGAGGAACATGAGGCGGAACAGCAGCCACCACATCAGCCAGCGCATCCAGCGCGAGGGCGCCTGGTCCCGCGTCAGGCTGGGGACGAGCCGGCCGGGCGCGTACAGTATCGCCAGCAACCCGGTCTCGAGCAGCAGCCCGTCCCACTGGAACCAGAGGAAGGCCTGGCCTGCGACGCTGAGCGACAGGTAGCACATCCAGAGGAGCAGGAGGACGGGGGCCGGGGCGACGCCGGCGATAAGCAAGAGCCCCAGGGCGGCGCCACCCCAGGCGAGCAGCCGCAGCATGCCGTCGCCCGCGCCGAGCCAGCAGAGGGTGGGAAAGAGGCGGTAGGCCGCGCCGCCGTACAGCGCACGGACCCGCTCGAGGAACGCTCCAGCGGGCAAGATGCCGTGTTCGCCAACGAGGCCCGGGACTTGCACCGCCAGGGACACAAAGGCGACAAGGTAGACGGCGCCGAGCAGACGGAGAAAGAGCCAACGGGAGAGCAGGTAGACGGGGGGGTCGGCCGGACGGGTGGCCCAAGGCTCGGTGATGTCCATCGTTGTGCCCCAAGATGGGGGCCGATAACTATTGAAGGAATACGTCCGCGCGGCGAACGTTACTGAGCCTTCCGGTGTAGCACTCCCGCATCAGACTGAGTGATCCATGTCACGTCGAGGAGGTTTGAGAAAATGATTCGCACCAGCCGTCTCCTGGCCCGCGGCGCGTGGGTTCCCCTCGCGTTGCTCGTCGCGGCGGGCTGCAAGCAAGGACCGTCACCGGAGGTACAGGCGCGTATCGACAGCCTGTCGCAGGCGTCGAGCGAGCGCGATCGCCTGATGCAGGAGGTGGCGGAGAACACGCGTCTCGTGAGCGAGGTGAGCCGGGAGATCTCCAAGGTCAACGTTCCGGGGCGCGCCCTCAAGATCTCCGCCGAGTCGCCGCTGCGGGCGTCGCGTGACACGCTCATCCAGAAGATCCGCTACGTGACGTCCCGCGTGCGGGAGCTCGAGCCGCGTCTCAAAGAGAGCGAAAACCGGATCAAAGAGCTCACCACGATCTCCGACAGCCTGCGCAACGACCTGGCGGCGACGATGCAGAACCTGCAGGGCGTGATCGACAACCAGAAGGAGACGATCGACGCGCTCAACCAGCAGGTGGAGACGCTCACCGCGGAGAACGTGGCCCTGAAAGACACGCTCGAGAACATGTCCACGATCTCCAACACGGTCTATTACATCGTGGGGACCAAGGATGAGCTCGAGCGCAAGGGTCTCATTCAGGAGGAAGGCGGCGCCCGCTTCTTGTTCGTCCTGTGGAAGAGCGGCAAGACGCTCGTGCCCGCGCGCAACCTCGATCCCAGCGAGTTCACCCAGGCCGACCGGCGTCACTTGACCGAGCTGCCGCTGCCTGAATCGGACAAGGAATACCGCATCGTGTCGCGTCAGGACACGTCTGCCCTCGAGACGCCGCCCGACCACGACGGCAAGCTCTCCGGGCACGCGGTAAAGATCGCGGACACGGCGCGCTTCTGGGCCAACTCGAAATACCTCATCATCGTCGAAGGCTGACCGCAGACGGACCGGAGGTGCGGGCACCGCACCTCCGGCCCCGCACTTCCCCTGTGCGCTGTTCCATACGATTTTGTTGTAGCTCACACGCAACAACCTGTTCTCCCCCGCAAGCGCCCGGCGCCCCGAGCCCTGACCCGGTGCCGACTGCAGGGCGCGGGATTTGCGACAGGTTCGAGGTGCAGACGTACGACTGACGCGAGGGGGAATCATGCATGGTGTGATCCGGCGGTATCGCGTGCGGCTGGGCACCGTGGCACAGGCGGCCCGCTACACCGAGAAGGGGTTCTTGCCCATCCTGCGGGGCATTCCGGGCTTCGTGTCCTCCCATTTGCTGGACGAGGGGAACGACGTGCTGACCTGGATGGCGCTCCTCGAAACCGAGGAAGCCGCCGAGGCTGCCGTGGGCGCGTCGCGCGACTGGTTCCGCGACGAGTGGTCGTCGTTCCGGCCGCTCCCCCCCGAAGTGGTGACCGGGGAGGTGCTGGCACGAGCCACGGCCGATCGCCGGCGCACGGTGGATCGCCGCCGGCTCGCGCTCGTCGGGGCCACGGCGTGGGACGGGCCGGAACGCCGGGCGGGCAGCGACCGGCGGCTGGAAGCGCCGAGCTGGGCTCGCGCCGGCTGACGCCGATCGGCTAGATCCGCTGTCGTTCCTGTTGCCGGTCGCGGGCACGGCGTTGCCGTGTGCCGCGGCCGGCCTTCTATTTCCCTTTCGTGTCCCTCACCCGCCGCCTGCTGCTCCGCGCCTCCCGCAGCGCCTGGCTCGCCCGCACGCTGCGGCGCCGGGCGTTCTTCCGCCGGGCGGTGCGCCGCTTCCTGCCCGGGGAGCACGTGGGTGCCGCGCTCGACACCGCCGCCGCCCTCGCCCGCGACGGGATCGGCAGCGTGCTGACGCAGCTGGGGGAGCAGGTCACTAACCGCGACGAAGCCGCCGGGGTCCGCGATCAGTACTTGCGGCTGTTCGACGAAATTCGCTCGCGCGACTTGCCGGCGGAGATCTCCGTCAAGCTCACGCACCTGGGCCTCGACGTGAATCCCAAGGCATGTCTCCAGGACCTGCTGGGGCTCGCGGCGCGGGCGGCCGCTGCCAAATCATTTCTTTGGATCGACATGGAGGAGTCGCGCTACGTGGACGCGACGCTGGAGCTCTACCGCGCGGTACGCGCCGCCCGTCCCGACGTGGGAGTGTGTCTGCAGGCGTACCTGCGTCGCACCCCCGCCGACCTGGAGGGACTGCTGTCGCTCGCGCCCGCCATTCGTGTCGTGAAGGGCGCCTACAACGAACCGCCCGACGTCGCGTTTCCGAAAAAACGCGATGTCGACGCCGCATATGCGGTGCTCGCCGGCCGGCTGCTGGAGCGCGTTGCGGCCGGTGGGGCGCGTGTCGTGTTCGGTACGCACGATCTCGATCTCATCGAGCGGCTGCGCGCCCGCGCCCTGGCGCTCGGCGTACCGGGCGGCGGCTACGAGGTGCACATGCTGTACGGCATTAGGGCCGCCGCGCAGCGCGCCCTCGCGCAGCAAGGCGTGCCCGTGCGCGTACTGATCAGCTACGGGACGCACTGGTTCCCGTGGTACATGCGGCGGCTCGCCGAGCGACCGGCGAATGTGTGGTTTGTGATGCGGCACTTGCTGGGATGATCCCCGGGTGCACCAGCCGTGCACCTGTGGCTTGAGTCTCCCAGGAGGTCCCGCCACCTTTCCCGGCGATGGCTGCCCGGACCTCCATCTCCCATTCCCCCGTCCCCACGGAGCTCGACCGCTGGCGCCGCGACACGCCCGGGTGCCGGCAGCGCATTCATCTGAACAACGCGGGCGCCGCGCTCATGCCCCGCCCCGTGCTCGACGCGCTCACCAATCACCTCGCGCGGGAGGCGACGATCGGCGGCTACGAGGCGGCCGACGAAGCGGAGCCCCTGGTGCGGGAGACCTACGCCCTGGTGGCGCAGCTGGTCGGCGCGGCGCCCAGAAACATCGCGCTGGTCGAGAACGCGACCGTCGCGTTCTCCCAGGCGCTCTCCGCCTTCGACTTCCGTCCCGGCGACCGCATCGTCACCACGCGCACCGACTATCCGTCGAACCAGCTGATGTACCTGTCGCTGGCGCGGCGCGCCGGCGTCGAGACCGTGCGCGCCGACGATCTCCCGGAGGGCGGCGTCGACGCGGAGAGCGTCCGCCGCCTGGCACGCGATCCCCGCACCCGGCTCGTCGCGCTCTCGTGGGTGCCGACCAATTCCGGGCTGGTGCAGGATGCGCGTGCCGTCGGTGAGGTGTGCGCCGAGCTGGCCGTGCCCTACGTGGTCGACGCCTGTCAGAGCGTGGGGCAAATGGCGGTCGACGTGAACGCGCTGCGGTGCGACTTCCTCGCCGCCACGGGGCGCAAGTTCCTGCGCGGGCCCCGCGGCATCGGCTTCCTGTATGTGTCCGATCGCATGCTCGAGCGGGGGGTGTTCCCGCTGTTTCTCGACATGCGCGGCGCCGACTGGACCGACCCGGACGCGTTCCGCCTGGCGGACGGTGCGCGCCGCTTCGAGAACTGGGAGTTCGCCTACGCCCTCATCGTCGGCCTCGGCGCCGCCGCCCGTTATGCCCTCGCGACCGGCCGGCTGGGGCATGAGCGAGCCTGGCGGCTCGCCGCGCTGCTGCGCGAGCGGCTCGAGGCGGTGCCGGAGGGGCGGCTGCTCGACCGCGGCCGGGAGCGGTGCGCCATCGTCACGCTCGACGTCCGCGGGCAGAACGCCGCCGAGCTGGAGCTGCGTCTCCGCGAGCGCGGCGTCAACACCAGCTCGGCCGACCGCATGTCCGGCGTGCTCGATATGGACGAGAAACGCGCGGCCACGGTGCTCCGCTTCTCACCGCACTACTACAATACGGAAGACGAGCTCGATGCCGCGGTCGCGGCGCTCATCGACCTGGTACGCCGATGATCCGACATCTCACGCTGTTGCTGGCGGTCCCCGGGGCGGCGCTGCCCGCGCAGGCTCGCAAGAGCCAGCACGCGATGGTCATGCAGGCGATCGGCGCAACTCAGGTGACGATCGTCTACAACCGACCGGGCGCCCGCGGCCGAACGCTGTTCGGCGCGCTGGTGCCATGGGGCAAGGTGTGGTGTCCCGGGGCGGACGAGGCCACGACGATCGCGCTCACCAAGGATGTCCTGGTCGCGGGGCAGCGTCTCGCCGCCGGCAAGTACAGCATCTGGGCGATTCCCGACTCCGCTGAGTGGACGCTGATCTTCAGCAAGGCGGCGGACGTGTTCCACATCCCCTACCCCGGTCCGGCGCAGGACGCGCTGCGCGTCGCGGTGAAGCCGCAGGCGGGACCGTTCATGGAAGCCCTGGCGTTCTACTTTCCGGCGGCGGACGCGGACCGGGCCCTCCTGAACTTGCACTGGGGCGAGACGGTCGTGCAGGTCCCGCTGGCGGCGCTCTAGCAGCGACCGGCTAGGCTTGGTAGCGCTGAATCCGCGACCCGTTGCCGGCGGAGCGGGCCCGGCCGAGGGCCACGCTCGCGTGCCCGAGCAGGCTGGCGGGGTCGAGCGGCGTCTCGTGCAGGTCCACGACCGCCTCGAACCCCGCGCGCACCTCGAGCGGCGGCAGCCCCGCGGGCCGCGGGCCGCGCTCGATCGCCTGCGACAGCCGGCGCGCCATGTGCGCCGCTCCGGGGGGGGCGGTGGAGGGAGCGAGCACGAGGAATTCGCCGCTCGCGGCCCGTCCGATGGCGTCCGAGGCCCGGCCGCTCGCCTGGAGCAGCCGCGACGCGACGTCGACGACGACCGGCGACGCAGTCGCGTCCGCCTCCACCGAGAGCGCCACGCAGGCGAGCGGGGCATGCCGGCGAAACGCATCCGAAACCAGCTCGCGCGCGCGCCGCTCGAGTCCCCGTTTCGTGTACAATCCGCTCTCCGGCTCCGTATCCTCCTCCAGCACGTGGTCGGTCTCGAGCTTGACGCGAGTGAACGCGTCGACCTTCAGCAGGAGCTCTTCCGCGTTGAGCCCGAGGCTCAGATAATCCCACGCCCCCGCTTCGAGCGCCGCGAGCCGCTGCTGCTTGGTCGCCGGCGTCGACGTGATCATGATCACGGGTGTGTGCCACGACACGGCCCGGTGCAGCCGCAGCCGGCGGCACACGACAATGCTGTCCACGTCCTGGAGGTTCGCGTCCAGCAGGACCACGTCCGGCCCCAGCTCCGGCGCTTGCTCCAGCAGCTCGCGCCCGCTCGGCACCGACAGGACCCTGTATCCCTGAGGGGCGAGCATGCTGTCGAGCGCCCGGGTGAGCCAGGTACCGGCGTGGGCGACGACGACGACGGGTATGCGAATGAAGGGCGCGCGCTGAGGCAAGCTTGTGGTCTCGCAATGAGGGCGTGCATGACAGACTAGGGCGCCCCATGCTGCTCGTGCTTTAGAATGTCGCAGCGGGGGCCCTGGAGAAAACTGGGCGAAACCCTAGATCAGGCGGGGAGAAGACCCGGGGGCGTCACGGCTCGATGAGACCCTCGCGAATCGCGTAGCGGACGAGACCGGCGACGTCGTGCACGTTCAGCTTCTTCATCACGCGCGTGCGGTGGAATTCCGCCGTCTTGGGAGTGATCGAGAGCAGCGCGGCGACCTGCTTCGTCGACTTGCCCTCGGCCACGAGCTGCACGACCTGGCGCTCACGCGACGTCAGCCGGCCGCGGTCCGCCGCTGCGGCGGCGCGGCAGGCCTCCACGACCGCCTGCGAGACGCCCGCCCCGACGTAGAACCCACCGCGCGACACCTGCTCGATGGCCAGGGCGAGGTCTTCTCCCGCCTGGGTCTTGAGCACGAACCCGCGCACGCCCGCGCGGACGGCGTCGGTCACCAGGCGCTCCTGCTCGAGGGCCGTCAGCATCACGACCTGGGTGTTGGGACACGCCGCGACGATCTGGCCCGCGGCATCGATGCCGTTGAGCAACGGCATCATGATGTCGAGCACCGCGACGTCGGGCTCGAGCTCGCGCGCCACCTCCACGGCCGCCCGCCCGTCGGATGCCTCGGCCACCACCGCGAATCCGTGACGCTCGAGCAGGGCGCGCACGCCTTGCCGCAGCACCACGTGGTCGTCTGCCAGCACTACGCGTAGCGCCATCGTTTCCTCCGGGCTCCTCTATACGGAGCGGGCGGGCGCGGCGTCAAGCGCCCGTGTCACGCCGGGCGCGAAGTACCCATCGACGCGTGAGTTATCGGTTACAGTTCTAGTCATGTCGTCCGCCCTCCCCGCGCCGCCGCGGCTTTCCAAGTCGCGCTATCTGTCGGGCCTCCAGTGTCACAAGCAGCTGTGGTGGCGGGTGCACGACCCCGACGCCTCGGAGCTGTCGCCGTCGGTGGGGCAGCAGAACCTGTTCGCCCAGGGGCGCGAGGTGGGCGTGCGCGCTCGCCAGCACGTGCCGGGCGGGCAACTGATCGATCTGCCGTTTTATCAGCACGACAACATGGTAGCCGCGACTCGCGAGGCCCTGCAACATGACGTGCCGGCGATTTACGAGGCCTGGTTTCTGGCGGACGAAATCTACGTGGGGGTCGACATCCTGGAGCGCACCGCCCGGGGCTACGGCGTGATCGAGGTGAAGGCGTCCAACAGCCGCAAGCCGGAGCACCTTCCCGACGCGGCCGTCCAGGTACACGTGCTGCGGCGGGCAGGCCTCCCGGTGGAGCGCGCCGAGGTCATGCATCTCAACCCGCGATGCCGCTACCCCGACCTGGCCAACCTGTTCATCCGCGAAGACGTGACGGCGCTGGTGGAGGGGGCGCTGATCGGCGTGCCGGACGAGCTCGCGGCGCAGCAGGCCATGCTCGCGGGACCGCTCCCGGACGTCCCCATCGGCGAGCACTGCACCACGCCGCATGACTGCCCGTTCATCGCGCGTTGCTGGCCCAAGACGTCCGATCATCACGTGAGCAGCCTGTACCGCATCGATCGCAAGCGGGCCCGCGAGCTCGAGGCCGACGGGTTTGCGACGATCTACGACCTGCCGTCGGACCTGGAGCTCTCCGTGATTCATGCGCGCCAGGTGAAGGCCGTCCAGAGCGGGCGGATGGTCGTGGAGCCGACGCTCGCGAAGGCGCTCGCCCCGTTCGCGTCACCGCTCGCGTTTCTCGATTTCGAGACGGTGAGTCTCGCGGTCCCCCGTTGGACGGGGTGCCGACCGTGGCAGCAGGTGCCGGTGCAGTTCAGCGTGCATGCCGAAGAGCGGGGGGCCCTGGTGCACCGTGAATGGATCGCGGACGGGCCCGAGGATCCGCGCGCGGCGCTCGCGGCGGCGCTGGTGGAGGCATGCGCCGGGGCGAAAAAGATCGTGGCGTATTACGCGAGCTTCGAGCGGGACTGCATCAGACGGCTGCGGGAGGCGGTGCCCGGCTGCGCCAAAGAGCTCGAGCGCATCGAACGACGCCTCGTGGACTTGCTGCCGGTGATCCGGAGACATGTGTACCACCCCGACTTCGGCGGCGGCTTCAGCATCAAGAAGACGCTGCCCGCGCTCGTCGCGGGGCTGTCGTACGCGGACTTGCAGGTGCAGGACGGCGAGGTCGCGACGGTCGAGCTACAGCGTCTGATGCTCCGGGGCGCCGAGCTGCCGGCAGACGAGCGGGCGGCGCTGCGAGACGCGCTGCTGCGTTATTGCGAGCGCGACACGTGGGCGATGGTGAAGCTGCTGGAGAAATTGCGGAGCCTGGTGGCGAATCAGCTGGAGCTGTTCTGAGACGTGCGACCACAGGACGGGGGCGGCAGGCGAGCCTGGGAAGCGCCTCCTCCGTTCAGCGGAGATCCACGAGGTAAAGCGTGGACGGCGGCGTGGAGGGGACACCACCAGAGGCGACGTAGCCGATCAAGGTGTGTCCGTCAGGCAGCAGCGCCAGGCGCTCGCGTGTACCCCATCCCCCGACATAGTCCTGTTCGAGGAGAGCGTTGTCCGCGGTGCGGCGAATGACGAAGCCGGGCCAGGATGTGAACCCCGTGGCGAGGTAGGCGCGGCTGCCATCCGCCGACAGGACGGTCGGATCGACGCCGGCGTGGCCAGGATCGGATACGGAGCCCGCAGGCGACAAGTCGCCGGTGAAGAGTTGATCGTCCACCAGGAACCGGTCCCCCGTGAGCGAGGCGGTCATCGAGAACAGGGCGTAGCTGACGGTGCCGGTCGAGGGGCCGAACGCGCCAGAGGCCGCCTGGTACACCCGCCCATTCATCGGACAGCAGGCTCCCGCCTCGAGGAGCAGCACACGGCTGCGGTCGCCCGCTCGAGCGAGTAGCGTGTAGCTCTGGATGGAGCCGACGTCGAGCCGCCGCTGCTGCGTGCCAGTGCCGAGGTCGTAGGACACCAGTTGACCGCCCCCTCCGGAGACGTTGCGGTTGGTGCCGGTCACGAGCACCCGGTTGTCCGCCGCGACTCGCAGCTCGCCGGGGTTGTGCAGCATGGTCGTATCGAAGTCGACGTGGATCGTGTCCGGCGCGCCGGTCACCAGGTTGACCACCGCAAACGAGCCCCGGTTCTCGAGCGCGACGAGGAGCGAATCGCCACCGAGCGTGAGGTCGAGCCCTCCCGCCACGCCGGGGAGGGTGATGGGCGTGCCGAGCGTGGCAGTGACGGGATCGAGCACGGCGACCTGGTCCATACCCCACAGGGAGACGTACAATCGCGCGCGCTTCGCATCGTACACCAGATCCCGGACTGCGCTTGCGAGCGCGACTGCCCGAGTCCGGGATCCGTGCACGGCGATGACCGTGATCCCGCCGAGATCGGCCGTCTGGACGTTGCTCCGGTCCCGGGCGAAGACCACGAGCGTGCTCGAGCCCACCATCGCGTCGGTGATCGGCACGACGAAGGTGTGGCTCGCCGTCGTGCCGGTGACCGCGAGCGAGTCGGCTCCGGCCGCGGCGCCGGTCAACCGGTATCCGATGAAGCGCAGCTCGCGCTCGTCCGTCCCGTTCACGCTGATGTGAAGGGTATCATCGAGCAAGGTGATGTTGGACGTGGAGCTCCCCGTCACATTACCCGAAACGGTCGGCGCGAAGAGATCGGGCCGATCTCTGAGCAGGCGCCACCTGCCCTTGAGGTGGGCGGTCACACCCTGCTCCGGGAGCGTGCAGCTGATGGTCCCTGCGGCGCTGTCCGGAGCCGACCCGTACAGGGCACCGCTGTAGGGACACGGATCGACGCGGAACTGCACCGCCGTCCCCTCAATGGTTCCCGAGGACACCTGGAACGAGTCTGCGAACTCCTGAAAGCCGCCCGGCCCGGAGCAGTAACCGGCCTGGAGACCGACGGCGCGGAAACGCGGTCCGTCCTGGGTAACCCTCACGCCGCCGCTGTCGAAGCAGAAGACGCCCAGGTTGGAGTCGGCAGGCACCTCGTCCCAATACCAGTCCCCGGATATGTCGAAGGTGGTCGGACCGAGTGGTGTACCGCTGTCGGAGCCGCAGGCACACAGGAATGCCACGCAGACAACCAGCAGGAACCCCGCACGAGTGGGCATATCGTTCCAGACCGATACTGCCTCTCGGTCAAGGAGTCGTCAAGACGATTGGCGGAGCGCCTCGAAATCCTCCGGCGTGTCCACGTCGGCGAGCAATGCGACGGGCCGATCCACACACAGCGCCTCGTGGCTGTGCGCCTTGACCACCGTTTTGCCGCACCCCTCTCCCGTCCACGCGAGCAGCTCGGCGAAGAGGGCCCGCCGGAACAGCAGGGGCGGTGCCGTCACGTCGCCGTAGCGCGACACGATGAGCGGCGCGTCACTCGTGCACACCCGGGTCACGAGCTCCGCCAGGGCGGCCTCGCCGACGTGCACCATGTCACCCAGGAGCACCACCGCCGCGTCCACGTCTTGCCCCAACAGGTCGAGCCCCGCGTGCAGCGACGTGCTGGTCGGACCCGTGAAATTGGGATTGAGTGCGATCTCCACCGGAAGGTCCGCGAGGACGGCGCGCGCGCGGTCCGCCTCGTGGCCGAGCACCACCACGACGGGCGACAGTCCGGCCGTGAGCGCCCGGCGGACGGCGCGCCGCAGCAGCGGCTCGCCCTCGAGCTCGAGCAGCATCTTGTTCCGGCCCGGCCCCATGCGACGCGAGGCGCCGGCCGCGAGCACGACGCCGGCCACGCGCAGCGGCTTAGTTCGTCGGGGCATGAATGGGCGCGAGCCGCTCGCGGAGCGACCGCGCTCGCCGGCCGGAGCGCACCGCGAGCACCTCCGCGATCACGGCCACCGCCACCTGTTCGGCGCCGTCGGTCCCGATGTCGAGGCCCACGGGCCCGTACACACGCCCCTCGTCCACTGGGCCCTGCGCGGCGAGGTTGCGCAGCATCCGATCGGTGCGCTGGTGGGGGCCCAGCACGCCGATGTAGGAGACCGGCGTCTTCAGGAGCGCGCGCAGGTACGCCTGATCGTCGGCGAAGTTGTGGTTCATCACGACGGCGTAGCAGTCGCCGTCGAGCGGCATGGCCTCGCCCAGGTCGTCGCCCGTGCTCCGCACCAGCGCCGCAGCGCCCGGGAACCGCTCGCTGGTGAGATAGCCCGGACGCCGATCGACCACCGCGACCCGGAACCCCACGTCGGCCGCGAAGCGGACCAGGGGCCGGGCGTCGTCCCCCGCGCCCAGCACCACCAGCTGGGGCGGGGGCACCAACACATCGAAGAACACCGACCGGCCGCCGATCTCGTGGATCCCGGATTCTCCGGTTTCGAGCAGCTCGCGCGCCTTGGCGGCGACCCCGGTGGTCAGGGCGCTTGACCCAAAATCCCCTTCGACGCGGTCGGCGGTCACCACAACACGTTTCCCGTTTCCCGTTTCCCCTTTCCCGGCGAGCAGCGTGCACACCGCGAACGAGCGGCGACTGTCCAGCAGCTCCCGTTCCCTCGAACGGGCCTCCGACGCCGGCTCGACGTACACGTCGACTTGTCCTTCGCACCCCACGCCCAGGTCCCAGGCCGCGATTTCGTCGGCGCTGGAGCAGTAGCTCCGGAGCTCGGGCGCTCCGCTGCGGATGACCTGCAGCGCCACTTCGCGCACGTCCTGCTCGAGGCAGCCACCGCTCACGTTGCCCGCGCTGCTGCCGTCGCCCGCGACGGCGAGCTTCGAGCCCTCGTGCCGGTAGGCCGAGCCGCGGACTCGGACGACCGTCGCCAAGGCGGCAGGCTTTCCCCCGCGGCGGGCCCCGGCCAGGAAATCGAGCACCTCGCGCGTTTCAAGCCATTGTTTCATGCGATCTCCCCTCGGGTAATCTAGCGACGGCGCGGGCCTTGCCCGGCACGGGCTCGGGGGTACCTTCTGCCTGCAGCCACGCCGAACCATCTCCACGGAGGACCCGCACGTGAATCGCACTGCCACGCTGCTGCTCGTCGCCGCCCTGCCGGCCGGCCTGCTCACCGCGCGCCCCGGCCCGGAGGACGAATCGGTCTTCGTCCGGGGCCTCCGCCCCGACCAGCACGAGTCGGTCCTGTACGTCTGGACCAGCGACGCCGACCAGAAGGATCCCGACTTTCTCACCGTCATCGACGCGAGCCCCACCTCGTCGGCCTACGGAACGATTATCGCGACCGTGCCGACCAGCGCGCCCGCTAACGAGGCCCACCACTTCGGTTACACCGTGAACGCCGACCGCATCTTCGCCGGCGGACTGTTCTCGAACCGGCTGTTCATTTACGACGTCGCGACCGACCCGAAGCACCCCAAGCTCCTCAAGACGGTGCCCGACCTGGCGGCGAGCACCGGCTTTTCGGGGCCCCACACCTTCTACGCCGTACCGGGCGGCGTGATGATCGCGATGCTGGGAGGGAAGGACGGCGGTGCGCCAGGCGCGCTGGTGCAGCTCGACAACGACGGCAACTTTGTGAAGGCGCTTCCGGCACCGGATTACATGTACGACGTCGGCATCAAGCCCGAGCTGAACCTGATCGTGACGTCGAGCTGGGCCCACCCGCACGCCGTGAAGGCGGGCAATACGCCGATGGACCAGGTAGGGGACGTCGTGGTCGCCTGGGACTACAAGACCGGCAAGGTGCTGCAGGAGGAGCATCTCGACAAGGCGCCACTCGAGGTACGCTGGCTGCACGGCGCCACGGCGCGCGGCGGCTTCATCAACTGCGCCTTCGGCAACAGCGTGTGGCACTGGGAGGTGGGAAGGGACGGCAAGCTGGCGTTCACGCGCGTGCTCAAGCTCGCCGACAACGCGATCCCGGCGGACATGCGGATCTCCTACGACAACCGCTTCCTGTTCCTGTCGCTGTTCGGCGGCGGCGCGGTGCAGCAGTACGACATCGCCAATCCCATGCAGCCGAAGCTCGTGAGCACGCTGGCCTTCCCCCAGGCGCAGATGATGAAGCTCACGCCCGACAACAAGCGCT
>Ga0209239_1000695_pt1 | contig 19538 bp, 17 predicted proteins | sample GraSoi013_2_20cm_FD_185824 | JGI IMG/M metagenome (GOLD analysis project Ga0209239, IMG submission 185824) | Grasslands soil microbial communities from the Angelo Coastal Reserve, California, USA - Sample 10_02_2013_2_20cm (SPAdes) (version 2) | ecosystem: Environmental > Terrestrial > Soil >...
TACGGAAGCACAGGTGAGCGCATCCTCGGAGCGCGAGCCCCCGGTGCTCGCGCTCGAGCGCGTGGCCGTCGAATGGCCGGGCGCAGCTCCCGGCGATCCGAGCTACGCGGCCGTCGCGGAGGTGAGGGCGCGGACCGGCCGCCCGCCGAAGCGCTCCGACAGCGCCTTTTCGAACGCCGCGACGCGGGGCCCGGTGACGATCCAGCGGCTGCGCAGCGTGTCTGCGACGGCGGCGATCATGGCCTCGTCGATGGTCGGCCGTGCGAAGGGAAGAAAGTTCACTAGGAGCGCGCGACGAGAAACACGCCCGTCACGATGAAGGCGATGCCGATCAGTTTCTGCGCCGTGAGCGATTCGCCGAACAGATACCAGGCCGCGACCGCGTTCAGGACGTACCCGATCGAAAGCATCGGATAGGCGATCGAGACCTCGACGCGCGACAGGCCCAGGATCCAGACGACCAGGCTCACGACATAGCAGGCGACTCCGCCCGCGATGTGCGGCTCGAACGCGAGCCTCATGCCGACGGGCAGGACGTTGTGCGCGCTGAACTCGAAATGGCCCACGGCATTGGTGCCGGCTTTCAGGAGCAGCTGCGCCGAGGCGTTGAGCAACACTCCGGTGAGTATCAGGGCGAGGCTTGCCGCGTTCACGGCTTCCTCACGATCACCCGGCGCGGGTCGCTCGCGACGATCCGTACCGGGACCGGATGCGCCTTGAGAAAGCCGGCGAGGTCGCTCGCGTTGAACATGGCGAACGCATCCCGATCGGCCTGCCAGGCGCGCGCGAAGGCCGCGGCGTCGGGGAGGAATTCCCGGGGCTCCCAGGCGATCGACGCGGCCAGCTCGTCCTTGTTGCCGACCATGGTTACGGTTCGATCCAGGTAGAACGGCAGGGTGTGATCAAAGGTGTCCACGACGTAGAAAGGAACGTCCGGTTTCACATCGCCCCGGATTTTCTGGACGACATGATACGCGGAAAAAGCCGGGGCAAGCGTCTCGTGTCCCGTCACCGCGATCTGCACCCAGGCGAGGCCGCCGAGGGCGAGTGTCAATGCGGCGGCGGAGCGCCGGCTGCACAGCGACGCGGAAGCGATCCCCACCGCGGCCATCACGATGCCCCCGGCGGCGAGCCAGGGGAGATAGGCCGCGTACAGCTCGGGCGGGAAACCCGTCTCCAGGAGAGCCAGAGCCTTCGGCAGATTGGCCGAAGCCCAAAGCGACGCGCCAGCGAGCGCGATTCCGAGCAGGGCGGCGACCGCGCCCTGCGCCAGCGCGAGGCGCGGGCCCGCGGAGGCGAGATGGATCCCGATCAGCAGGGCGAGCGCGGGAAATATCGGCAGGATGTAGGAGCCCAGCTTGGAGTCCGACGCGGAAAAGAACGCCAAGACGACCGCGCACCACAGAAGGAGGAAACGCCGCGGCTGGAAACGGTTTTCCGGAACCCGCGTCCATGCGCGCCCGAGGGCGGGGAAGAGGTGCACGATCCAGGGAAGGACCCCGGCGAGCAGGATCGGCACGAAATACCACACGGGCTGATAGCGTCCGTGCTCCCGGGTGGCGAAGCGCTCGAGGTGCTCGTGGATGAAGAAGAAGCGAGGGAATTCCGGGTTGGCGAGCGAAACCGCGACGAACCACGGCGTTGCGATCGCGAGGAAGAGCAGCCCGCCGCCGAGTGCGTGCACGCGACCGAGAACTTTCCAGTCACGCTCGATCAGAACGTAGAGCGCCACTGCGCCCGCGGGAAGCACGATCCCGATGAGTCCCTTGGTCATGACCGCGAGCGCCGCGGCCCCCCAGGCGACGAGCATCCAGCGGCGTCGCTCGCTCTCTCCGGAGTCCTGCTGCGCGACGGCAAAGGCGAACACCGACGCCGACATGAAAAAAGTCAGGGCCATGTCCAGCGTCAGGATATGGCCGATAGCGACGTATAGGGCGCAACTCGCGGCCACGGCCGCCCCGAACAGTCCGGCCTGCGGGGCGAACAGGCGCTTTCCCGTCCAAAAGACCAGCAGCACGCCCAAAAACCCGGTCACGCCCGTCCACAGGCGCGCCGCCCACTCGTTCTTGCCGAACGCGGTGAACGCGGCCGCCGTGACCCAATACTGCAGGGGCGGCTTCTCGAAGTACTTGTAGTCATTCAGGCGCGGCGTGAGCCAGTCGCCGTTTGCGACCATCTCGCGCGGAATCTCCGCGTAGCGGCCCTCGTCGGGCCTCACCAGGTGCCGGTAACCGAGATTGCAGAACCAGCCGGCCGCGAAGACGGCAAGCAGGATCCACGGCCCCCGCCTGGAAATCGTCGATTTCACCCGATCAGCAGAGCCGCGGCGACCCTGCGGTCTTCGGCGAGGAGAATGTTGTAGGTGCGGCAGGCGGCCTGCACGTCCATGACTTCCACGCCGACTCCGGAGCGCATCAGGGGCTGGATGATCTCGGGACGCGGAAAGCGCAGCTGCGCCCCGGTTCCGAGCAGGATGATTTCCCGGTCCAGGCCGGCGAGCGCCGCCAGGTGCTCGGGCGCGAGCTCATCGAATCGGTTCGGCGGCCAGTCCGTGAGGATGCGATCGGGCAGCACCACCAGGCTCCGCTCGAACCTCTGCCGGTTGACCATCACGTAGCCCGCGCCATAGCCGGTGATGGCGTTCTTGGCGGTCGCGGGATCCAGATGCAGTTTCAAGTTTGCCGCTGCTGTAAGTGTCCGGTAGCATTATAACTTTTTGCAGCTCAAGGCTCGGAAACCCCGCTGCATTCCTTGGAAAATCCCGCGCAACATGAGAAAGTTTGCCCGAATCGAGCGTCTTCCTCCCTACGTCTTCAACATCACCAACGAGTTGAAGATGGCGGCGCGCCGCTCAGGCGAAGACGTCATCGACATGAGCATGGGCAATCCCGATGGGCCCACGCCCGCGCACATCGTCGCGAAGCTCGTCGAGGCCGCGCAGCGCAGCGACACGCACGGCTACTCGGTCTCCAAGGGAATCCCGCGGCTGCGCCGCGCGATCTGCGGCTGGTACCAGCGCCGCTACGGCGTCGCATTCGATCCGGACTCGGAAGCGATCGTCACCATCGGATCGAAGGAGGGCCTCGCGCACCTGATGCTCGCCACGCTCGACCGCGGCGACACGGTGCTCGTTCCCAACCCGAGCTACCCGATCCACATCTACGGCGCGATCATCGCCGGCGCCGACATCCGCTCGGTGCGCATGACGGCGGAGGTGGATTTCTTCGACGAGCTGGAGCGCGCGATCCGCGAGCTGATTCCCAAGCCAAGGATGCTGGTGATCGGCTTTCCGTCGAACCCGACCGCGAGATGCGTGGAGCTGGATTTCTTCGAGCGCGTGATTGCGCTCGCCAAGGCCCACGACATCCTCGTCGTCCACGACCTCGCCTACGCCGACATCACCTTCGACGGCTGGAAGGCGCCTTCGATCATGCAGGTCGCCGGCGCGCGCGACATCGCGGTGGAATTCTTCACCATGTCGAAGAGCTACAACATGGCGGGCTGGCGAATCGGCTTCATGGTCGGCAACAAGGACCTCGTCAACGCCCTCGCGCGCATCAAGAGCTATCACGATTACGGCACCTTCACGCCGATCCAGGTGGCTTCGATCGTGGCGCTCGAAGGCGCGCAGGACTGCGTCGGGGAACACCGCGCAAAATACCAGAAGCGCCGCGACGTGATGGTGAAAGGCCTGCACGAAATGGGATGGATGGTCGAGAACCCCAAGGCCTCGATGTACCTCTGGGCGAAGATCCCCGAAGCCTACGCGAAGCTCGGCTCGCTCGAATTCGCCAAGAAGATATTGAAGGACGCGAAAGTTGCGGTGTCGCCGGGGATCGGTTTCGGCGATTACGGCGACGACCACGTGCGCATCGCGCTCATCGAGAACGAGGCCCGATCGCGCCAGGCGATCCGCGGCATCCGGGAAATGTTCCGCAAGGACGGGCTGCTCAAGTCATGAACATCGTCCAGGTCACCGATGACGCGGGCAGGGTCGTCGAGCCCGGATGGCTGAAGCGGGCGGAAGGCGTGCACCGCCAGCTGCGGACGGCGCTGCCCCCCGATTACGAGGGGAAGATGAAGCGCGTGTTCGCCGGAGGCGCGCGCATGTGCGTCGCGACGGAAGGCGGTGCCGTGCTCGGCGTCGCTGTGTACCGCATCAGCGAGAACACCTTCGAGGGACTTCACCTCTACGTCGACGACCTCGTGACGGACGAGAAACAGCGCTCCAGGGGCGTCGGCCGGTCGCTGATGGAGCACCTGCAGGGGCTCGCGCTGGCCTCGGATTGCGAGGCCTGCACGCTCGATTCGGGCACGCAGCGGGTGCAGGCGCACAAGTTCTATTTCCGCGAAGGGATGGTGGTGAGCTCGTTTCACTTCAGGAAGCCGCTCAAATGAAGCCGATCAACGTGGGGCTGCTCGGCATCGGCACGGTGGGCGGAGGCACCTGGGCGGTGCTCGCGCGCAACCGGGAGGAGATCTCGCGCCGCGCCGGCCGCGACATCCGCATCAGCGTCGTCGCCGACAAGGAGACGGCGAAGGCGAAGAAGCTGACCGGCGGTGAGGCGCGCGTCACCGCGGACGCGTTCGAAGTGGTGCGCGATCCCGAGATCGACATCGTGATCGAGCTGGTCGGCGGGGTCACGGTCGCGAAAGATCTGGTCCTCGCCGCGATCGACCGCGGCAAGCACGTGGTCACCGCGAACAAGGCGCTGCTCGCCGCCCACGGCAACGAGATCTTCGCCGCCGCGCAGAGGAAGGGCGTGATGGTTGCCTTCGAGGGCGCGGTCGCGGGCGGCATTCCCATCATCAAGGCGCTGCGCGAGGGCCTCACCGCGAACCGCATCGAGTGGATCGCGGGAATCATCAACGGCACCTCGAACTTTATCCTCTCGGAGATGCGCGACAAGGGGCTTCCTTTCGCGACGGTGCTGAAGGAGGCGCAAAAACGCGGCTATGCCGAGGCGGATCCGACCTTCGACATCGAGGGCGTGGACGCCGCGCACAAGCTCACCATCATGGCGGCGATCGCCTTCGGCATCCCGATGCAGCTCGACAAGTGCTACCGGGAAGGAATCGCGAAGCTCACTCAAGCGGACATCCGCTATGCCGAGCAGCTCGGCTACCGCATCAAGCTGCTGGGAATCACCAAGCACACCGCGCAGGGAATCGAGCTGCGCGTGCACCCGACGCTGATCCCGGCGAAGCGCCTCATCGCCAACGTGGAAGGCGTCATGAACGCGGTGCTGGTAAAAGGCGACGCGGTGGGCCCGACTCTGTACTACGGTGCGGGCGCCGGCGCCGAGCCCACGGGGAGCGCGGTGGTGGCCGATCTGGTGGACGTAACGCGCCTGCACACGGCCGACCCCGAGCAGCGCGTGCCGCATCTCGCGTTCCAGCCCGACCGCATGTCCAGCCTCAAGGTGTTGCCGATGGAAGAGGTCGTGACTGCGTATTACCTGCGCATGCTGGTCGAGGACCGCCCGGGCGTGCTCGCGGACATCTCGCGCATCCTCGCGGACGCCTCGATCTCGATCAACGCCATGGTGCAGCGCGAGCCGGCCGCCGGCGAAGAGCAGGTCGACATCATCATGCTCACCCACCAGACGCGCGAGAAGAGCATCAACACCGCGATCGGCAAAATCGAGAAGCTGCCGGTGGTGACGGGCAGGGTGACGAGGATCCGGCTGGAAGAGCTGCAGTGAGCGGGATTCGGAGGCACGGCCCTGGTCCCGATTGCTGAATCCCATGCGCTACGTCAGCACTCGCGGCGGGGCGAAGCCGCAGCCGTTCACCGGGATCCTGCTCGAAGGCCTCGCGCCGGACGGCGGCTTGTTCCTGCCGGAGGAGTTTCCGAAGCTCGCTCCCGCCGATCTTTCCGCGATGCGCCGCATGAGCTACGCGGAGCTCGCGTTCGCGATCCTGTCGAAATTCGCCGACGACATTCCCGCGGGCGACTTGAAGCGGCTGGTAGCCGCGACTTACACGGAAAAGCGGTTCGGCAGCGAGGACATCACGCCGGTGAGGAAGCTCGAGCCCGATCTGTATCTCCTCGGCCTCTCCAACGGGCCCTCGCTCGCCTTCAAGGACCTCGCGCTGCAGCTCCTCGGCAGTCTCTTCGAATACGTGCTCGCGAAGCGCGGCGAGCGGCTGAACGTCCTGGGCGCGACCTCGGGCGACACGGGCTCCTCGGCGGAGTACGCGCTGCGCGGCAAGAAGAACATCCGCGTCTTCATGCTCTCGCCGTACGGCCGCATGAGCGCCTTCCAGGCGGCGCAGATGTATTCCCTGCCGGACGCGAACATCTTCAACATCGCCGTGCGCGGTGTGTTCGACGAGTGCCAGGACGTCGTCAAGGCGATCTCGGGCGATGTGGCGTTCAAGGCGAAGCACCGCATCGGCGCGGTCAACTCGATCAACTGGGCGCGAGTCGCGGCGCAGCTCGTGTATTACTTCAAGGCGTGCTTCGCCGTAGGCGGGGAAGTCTCCTTCGCGGTGCCTTCGGGGAACTTCGGCAATGTCTACGCCGGGCACGTGGCACGGCAAATGGGCCTGCCGATCCGGAAGCTCATCGTCGCAACCAACGAGAACAACGTGCTCGACGAGTTCTTCCGCATCGGGCGGTACCGCGTTCGCAAGGCCGCCGAGGTGAAGGCGACGAGCAGCCCATCCATGGATATCTCCAAATCCTCCAACTTCGAGCGGTATGCCTACGATCTCGTCGGCCGCGACCCGTTCAGGCTGAAGTCCTTGTGGACGGAGCTCGATGCCAACGGGGTCTTCGCGCTGGCGGGCACGGAGATTTTCAGGCGCGTCGCGGACACCGGATTCGTCTCGGGATCGAGCACCCACGCCGACCGCCTCGCGACCATCCGCCGGGTCTGGAAAGACTACGGCGTGATGATCGACCCGCACACCGCCGACGGCATCAAAGTCGGGCTCGAGCACCGCGAACGAGGCGTCGCGCTCGTGTGCATGGAAACCGCGCAGCCTGCGAAATTCGCCGAGACGATCCGCGAAGCGCTCGGCCGCGATCCCGAGCGGCCCGCGGGCTTCGAGGACCTGGAGAAACTGCCGCAGAGAGTGGAAGTCGTGGACGCGGATGCGGCGGCCGTAAAGCGACACATCGAGCGCCATGCGGCCTAGTCGATGATTACCGAGGCAACGTGGCTTATACTAAGCGCCCTCTTAGCCAAAGTCCGAGACCGATGAAGATCGCAAAGCTGATCTTCGCGGCCTCGGCACTGCTACTGTCGGGTGAGCTTGCGGCTCAGACCTTTAAATGCACCAATGCGGCGGGAAAGATCACGTACTCCGGCACGAAATGCAGCGAACTTGGACTGAAAGATGCCGGCGAAGTCAAAGACCGCCTCAATGTGAACCCGGCTTACCGGCCGCCAGCCCGAGCAATCGAGTCGCCGCCGTCGCCCGCTCCCGCCGCGAAAACCCAGAACACCGAGCCGCCGGCCGCCGCCGCAGAACCTGCCAAACCGGAGCGGCGCTGCTTCACCGTGCGTACGGCTAAGGGCAGCGTCACCCGCTGCAACGACAATCCCGATGAACCCTAGGGCTACCTGCGGGTTTCAGCGAGAGCATCTATGCAAAGGAGGATCCATGCGCCGATATTTCTGGTCACTCAGCCCCCTCGTTCTCGTCGCGGCGGCGTGCGCCACGATCGGCGACCACGGCTCGCGCCTTGTCACCGTGGATCACTACGTTCGGGTGAAGTCCACCGCGCCGGCTTTCGCCGGTCGGGATGCGCTGATCTACGTGCGCGAAGTGGCGCTCGCGGGCGCGGCCTCGCGAAGCGACCCGGCCCCGGGCGGGGTGGTGCTGTTCGTGCACGGCGCGGGCACGCCGGCGGAAGTCACGTTCGACGTTCCCCACAAGGACTACAGCTGGATGGCGTACCTCGCCAAGGCAGGCTTCGATGTCTTCTCGATGGACATGACGGGCTACGGCCGCTCCACGCGCCCGCCCGCCATGAACGACCCCTGTAATTTTTCGAAGGCGCAGCAGGCGCAGTTCGTTCCGAACCTCATCCCGGCCCCGTGCGCGCCATCGCATCCCTCGCCGATCACGACGATGGATTCGGACTGGAACGACATCGGAGCGGTCGTCGATCACCTGCGCGCCCTGCGCCGCGTGGACACGGTTTCGATCGTGGGCTGGTCGCAGGGCGGCCCGCGCGGGGGCGGCTATGCGGCGCGCAATCCGGCGAAGGTGGCGCGCCTGGTGATGCTGGCGCCTGCCTATACTCGCGCGTCCCCGCTCGAAGCGCCGAACCCGCTTTCCCCCAGCAGCGGCCCGATGACCGCGCAGTCCCTGGCGGACTTCAAAGCCAACTGGGATCGCCAGGTCGGTTGTTCCGAACAGTACGAACCGGCTGCCAGCGCCGTGGTCTGGACCGAGATGCTCGCTTCGGATCCCGTCGGCGCCACCTGGGGCCCCGGCGTGCGCCGTGCGCCGCAGGTGCCGACTTGGGGTTTCAATCAGGCGGTCGTCGCCAAGATGCAGACACCCTTCCTGATGGTGACGGGCGCACACGACAAACAGGTGGCGCCCGAGCGCGTTCGGGATCTCTACGCCGATCTGGGGTCGAAGCAGAAGCTCATCATCGACCTGGCCTGCTCGTCCCACAATGCCATGTGGGAAAAGAACCACCTGCTGCTGTTCAGGGCATCGCTCGAATGGCTCAAGGACGGCAAGGTGAATGGAGCCTCCGAAGGAGAATTGAAGCTCGGCTACTAGTTCCCCGGTGCCTGGGCCGCACAGTACGCCCGGGGCTCCGGCGTCCCGCCGGGATGAGAACCGGCTAGAATATCGGACGATGAGCTCCGTCCTCTCCAAGGAAAAGAACGTCCTCGGCGGCCCCCTGCTCGCCTGCAGCTACGATCCGCTCACCGGATTCTTCCGCGACGGCTGCTGCGCGACCCACGACGTCGAAGGCGTCGCGCACCTGGTCTGCATCAAGGCGACCGCGGAGTTCCTCGAGTTCAGCCGCTCGCGCGGCAACGATCTGTCCACGCCGCGCCCGGAGATGCGCTTCAAGGGACTCGAGCCGGGAGACCGCTGGTGCCTCCACGTGCTGCGCTGGGTCGAGGCCCACAAGGCGGGCATGGCGCCGCAGGTCGTCCTCGAATCCACTCACGAGAACGTCCTCAGGTACGTCCCGCTCGAAGCGCTGAAGGGCCACGCGCTCGATCTGCACTGAACCTGTGCCGGCCGGCGCCGCCGGAAACAATTTGCAACGATTTCCCGTCCGCCGGAAACAGTCTGGAAACGAGTGCGCGCGAGAATGCCCGCGTACTTTCCTCAACGTATTCGGAAGGAGACAGACGTGTTCGAAAATCATGGAAGGAAACTGACTGCCGCGCTGCTCGCGGCCGGCTTGCTCGGCGCAAGCTCGGTCTGGGCGCAGGCGCCCGAAGGAATGGGTCCGATGCGCGGCTTCGAGGAGCTGCACAAGGAGCTCAATCTCAATGCGCAGCAGGAGGAGCTGTGGAAGAAGGCAGAAGCCGCGCAGCGCGAGCTCTTCCGCTCGATGCGCGCCAAGCGCGAGGAGACGCGCGCGAAGCTGCGCGTCGAGATCGACAAGCCCGGCGCCGATCTCAAGCAATTCACGCAACTGCGCGATGAGCTGGGCGCCCAGATGCGCGCTCAGATGGAAGCGACGCAAAAGCAGGTGCGCGAGGCCTGGTTCGCCGTGTACGACACGCTCGATTCCGTGCAGAAGGAGAAGGTCAGGGTGGCGATCCGCGACGGCATGGACCGCATGAGCCGTATGGGGCGCCACCGCGACGGCCCGCGGGGTGAAATGCACGGCTAGGGCTGCGGCGCGGCCTGCGGCGCCGGGCTGACCTGGAAAAGCTGCGGCGATGACGGGGCGATCCCCGCCCGGATCCAGCGGGTCTGAGGAGAACCGAACACGACCACGCGGGTGAAATTCTGCAGCGGCTGGCCGGTCGCTGGATCGGCGATCGGCTGATCGAGCTTGTAGAGGTGGGTATCGCCGTTCACGAACAGCACCGGCTTTCCGAACTTGAGCGCCAGATCGCGCAGAGCCTTGCGGAAATCGGCGAACCCGTCCGATCCCTTGCGCTGCATCTTTCCCTCGAAGTCGGGATCGCCCTGCGCGAAGATGAGCATTCCGGCGAGGCGGTGCCTTTCAGCCAGACGCACGCTGTCCTCCAGCCACGCGAATACCGCGGCCATGCGCGCCCGGTGCTCGGCGTCCATCGCGGGCGTCAGGCCGAGGTTGTTGTTGCTGCCCTGAACATTGATTCCGACGAAGAGCACGTCCGCCGCGATCCAGCGCAGGTGCTCGCGGTATTCCCCGTAGCGGCCCGATTGCCGCTCGAGCTTGAGGCTGCGGTTGGCGAGGCTCGTATCTCCGGATTCGAAGAGCTCGCGGAACTTGCCGAGGCGCTCCAGCGGATCGAAGCCGCTGCGGTGGCAGTCCACCCATTCGTTGTCGCCCGGAACGATCACGAACGGGTGCCTGAATTTCTCGAACTGGCGTTTCCTCGCCGCTAGCCACTCGTCGGTGCAGGGACCCTGGCCGCCGGTGATGTCGCCGACGTGGATGACGAAGGCGAGGTCCTCGCGATTCATCTCCTCGATCATGGCATCGAGCGCGGCAACCTCGCCCGCGGTGTAGGGCGTGTCGCCGATCAGCGCGAATGTGAGGCCGGCGCCGACGGCCGATGGCAGGGGACGGGGAAGGTGCGCCGTGCAGGCGGCGAGCGCAAGCAGCAGGACGAAGAGCAGCTGTTTCACAGCCGCTTCAGTTTGTAGAGCAACTCCAGCGCCTCGCGCGGTGAGAGCTCGTCCGGGCTGACCGCGGCGAGCGCGTCGCGCAGCGTGTCGGATTCGGGAGGCGCATCGGGCTCCGGTTTTCCGGAGGCGAAGAGGTCGTTTTGCCCGCCTTGCGTCAGGCTCGCCTCCTCGAGCATCTGCAGATATCGCCGCGCGTTGCGGATCACGTTCTTCGGCACGCCGGCGAGCTGCGCGACCTGCAGACCGTAGCTCCGCGAGGCCGGGCCTTCCTCGACCGCGTGCAGGAAGACGATGGTGTCCTTGTGCTCGACCGCGTCGAGGTGGACGTTCACCGCCTGCTTGTATTCGAGCGCGAGGCGCGTCATCTCGAAGTAGTGGGTGGCGAATAGCGTGAGCGACTTGTTCCGCTCGAGCAGCTGGCGCGCGATCGCCCATGCGAGCGCTAGGCCGTCGAAGGTAGAGGTGCCGCGCCCGACCTCGTCCATCAGCACCAGGCTCCTTTCGGTCGCGTTGTGCAGGATGTTGGCTGACTCGGTCATCTCGACCATGAAGGTCGAGCGCCCGCCAGCGAGATCGTCGGCCGCGCCCACGCGCGTGAAGATCTGGTCGATGGGCCCCAGGCGCGCCGCTTTCGCCGGGACGAACGAGCCCGCGTGCGCCATCAGCACGATGAGCGCCACCTGCCTCATATAGGTGGACTTGCCGCCCATATTGGGCCCGGTGATGAGGAGCAGCTGGCGCGAAGGCGCGAGCCGCGTGCCGTTGGCGATGAAGGGATCGATCTGTGCCTCGACGACCGGGTGGCGTCCAGCGTCGATCTCGATCACGATGTCTCCGGCGAATTCCGGCCTGCAATAGTTGCGCTTCGATGACACGGCTGCGAAGCAGGCGAGCACGTCGAGCTGCGCGAGCGCCCGCGCGATACGCTGCAGGACCGGAACATGGGCGCCGAGCAGGTCGAGCAGCTCGTCGTAGAGCGTTTTTTCCAGGGCGAGCGCGCGGTCGCGCGCCGACAGCGCCTTGTCCTCGAAAGCCTTCAGCTCGGGCGTGATGTAGCGCTCGGCGTTCTTGAGCGTCTGGCGGCGGCGGTAGTCGGCGGGCACCTTGGCGGCGTGGGCGTTGGTGATCTCGATGTAGAAACCGTGCACGCTGTTGTAGGCGACGCGCAGGTTGGGGATGCCGGTGCGGGCGCGCTCGCGGCTCTCCAGCTCCGCGAGGAAGGTCCCGGAGTCGGTCTGCAGCGCGCGCAGCTCGTCGAGCTCGCGGCTGTAGCCGTCGGCGATCACGCCGCCGTCGCGCACCATCGACGCGGGATCCTCCAGGACCGCGCGTTTCAACAGCGCGAGGCACTCGGCCGGGACTTCCAGATCGTCCAGCGTCTTAGCGAGCAGCGGCGCGCCGCGCGGAACGGCAGGCTCGAGCTCCGGCAGCAGCGCGAGGCTGTCGCGCAAGGAGGAGAGATCGCGCGGGCGGGCGTTCTTGAGCGCGATGCGCCCGGTGATGCGCTCGACGTCGGCGAAGCGGCGCAGCAGCTTCGCGATCCCCGCATGCGCCTCGGCGAGGGCGGCGACGGCTTCAAGGCGCTCATTCAGCGCAGAATGATCGCGAAGGGGGTGGTGCAGCCAGTGGCGCAGCAGCCGGCTGCCCATTCCGGTCGCGCATGCGTCGAGCACCGAAAACAGCGTGGGCGCCGGCTCGCCGCGCAGCGTCTCGGTCAGCTCGAGGTTCCTGCGCGTCGCCGCGTCCATGCGCAGGTACTCGCTCGCGCGCTCCGGGATCACCGCTGCGACGTGGGCGAGCGCCTGCCCTTGCGTCTTTCTCGCGTACTCGAGCAAGGCGCCTGCGGCTCCGATCGCGGGCTCCAGGTCCTCGCAGCCGTAGCCGGCGAGGGTCGCGGCTCCGAGCTGTTTGAGGAGGATCTTCCGCCCGGCATCGAAATCGAAATGCCATTCGGGGAGCCGGGTCACTGCGAAGCCGCTCAGGGTCGTTCCCTCGGCCGCCAGGATTTCCGCCGGGGCGATGCGGCGCAATTCGTTTTCGAGAAGGTGCGGCGCAATCTCGGTGACGCGCAGCTCGCCGCTTGCGAGATTGAGCCACGCGAGTCCCTCCGCGCCCTTCGTGCGAGAGAGGGCGAGCAAGATGTTGTCGGCTTTTTCCTCCAGCAGCTCCGAATCGGTGAGCGTCCCGGGGGTGACGATGCGCGTCACCTGCCGGTCCACCGGCCCCTTCGAAGTCGCCGGATCCCCGACCTGCTCGCAGATCGCGACCGACTCGCCGATACGCACCAGCTTCGCGAGATATTGGTCCACCGCGTGATAAGGCACGCCCGCCATCTTGATCGGCGCGCCGGCCGAGACGCCGCGCGTGGTGAGGGTGAGATCGAGCAGGCGCGAAGCGCGCTCGGCGTCCTCGTAGAACATCTCGTAGAAATCGCCCATGCGGTAGAAGAGCAGGATGTCCGGGTACTGCGCCTTCAGGCGCAGGTACTGCTGCATCATGCCAGTCGTACCGGGAGCGTCGGGCGAAGGCATTCGATTTCCCTTGTCGCCGCTGGAGGTTGCTGGATTTCGCTGATCCATCTCGGTCATCAGTCCCTGTGGCGCAGACATGTTGCAGGAGGGGCGCAGACCTTGCAAGCCAACTCAGGCAAAATAGCGGCTATGGCAAGACCGCAGACGGCGAGAAGCAGGCGACGAGCGCGCGATGAGCTAACGGTGTCGCACCGCGAGCGACTCGTCGAGGAACTGCTCGCCGACCCGAAGCTTGCCGCGGAGTACCTATTGGCGGCGACGGAAGACAGCGACCATCGGGTCTACTTCACGGCGGTGAGGACTGTGACGGGCCTACCGGAACTCGCGCAGAATCAGCTTCTTCTCGCGCGCAATCTGACCTAAGCCATTCACGCGGCTGGAAACCCGGGCGGCGCCTGGCTTTCGAACCAGTACGCAGACGTATTCCTAGTAACGCTTGACAGAGTCCTATCTTTGCGAATATGATGCGCGTCATATGACGACTGTCAAGGCCGGCTCCAAGAAGGAGGAAACCCGCGAGCGGATTCTGCGCGCGGCGGCGCGCGCCATTCGCAAGCACGGCTACGAAGGCGTCGGGGTCGCCGACGTGATGAAGGAGGCCGGCCTCACGCACGGCGGGTTCTATGCACACTTCGAGTCGCGCGACGCGCTGCTCGCGGCGGCGGCCGACCAGGAAGGTGCGGAATCGAGCGAGCACCTCACCCGAGCGATCGCGGCGGCGAAGCCGGGCCAGGAGCTCATGGCGCTAGTCGACGCCTATCTCTCCGACGGGCATGTGGCGGCGCCGGAGAAGGGCTGCGCCATCGCCGCGGCAGGGACCGAAGTGCCGCGCCAGCACGCGGATGTGCGCCGTGCGGCGAACCGGCGCATCAAAGACATTATCGGCCTGGTCGAGCGCCAATTGCCCGAATGGGGCAGGAGCGCAGGTCACGACAAAGCGATGGGTATCGCTGCGACCCTGGTCGGGTCCGTAGTCCTGGCGCGCGCCGTCGACGATGCGCAGCTTTCCAAACGCATTCGCAAGGCAGCGCGCGAGCTCGTTCGCACCGCGGTGGGCTAGTTTTTTTTGACCTCGAATATGACGATCATCATATCCAATCGACCGACCGCTATCGTCCTCTTGCTGAGCGCCAGCCTCCTGAGCGGTTGCGCGGTCGGCCCGGACTACCAGTCGCCCGACATTTCCGTGACGTCCCGTTTTCTTGGTCAGGACGGGATCGGCCGCCGCGAGATTCAGAGCAAAGCGGACCTCCAGACCTGGTGGGCCGCCTTCGATGATCCAATGCTGACGCGCTTCGTCGCACTGGCGCTCGACCAGAATCTCGACATGGCGCTGGCGGCGGCGCGTGTCGCCCAGGCGCGCGCGTCCTTGCGCCTGGCGGATGCAGCGCTGCTTCCATCAGCCAATGTGAGCGCGCAGGGCGTAAAGAATTACCAGTCGCTCGAGACTCCGCTAGGGCAGGTGCTGAGCTCGACGCCCGGCTTCGACCGCAGAGGCAGCTACTACGAGGCCAACCTCGGTGCGAGCTGGGAAATCGACGTGTTCGGCGGCCTGCGAAGAGGGCAGGAAGCCGCGCGCGCGGAGTATCAGGCATCCGAAGCCGGCGCGGTCGCGACACGGCTGGCCGTGGCGGCGCAAACGGCGGATGTGTACGTCACGGTCCGGGGACTGCAAGCGCGCATCGCGATCGCCCGGCAACAAGCGGAGACGCGCCGTCAGCTTCTCTCGACGGTCATGCTCCAGTACGAGAAGGGGATCGCCGCCGAGTTGCAAGTGCGCCAAGCCGAGGGCTCGCTCGCTCAGGTCGAGGCGCAAGTCCCCGTCCTGGACGCTGCGCTCGACGCGGCGATGAATGCGCTCGACGTGCTTCTCGGAGTACAGCCGGGAACCCACCGCGGCGAGCTGAGCGCGCCGGCACCGGTCCCGGTCGCTCCGGATCTTGCCGAGACCGGCACCCCGGCCGAGATGATTCGACGCCGACCGGACCTCATGGTGGCCGAGCGGCGCCTGGCAGCGGCCAACGCACGCATCGGCGTGGCGATCGCGGAGTACTACCCCAAGTTCTCGCTCGGCGCGCTGCTGGGCAGCGCCACCGCGATCTCGAGCCGTAACCTCTTTACCAGCGGTGCGAACCAAGCCCAGGGGGTCCTCGGACTGCGCTGGCGTTTGTTCGACTTCGGCCGCGTCGATGCGCAGATCGCCGTTGCGCGTGGCCGGGAGGGTGAAGCTCTCGCGGCATACCGGCTGGCCGTCCTGCGGGCGACCGAGGAAGTGGAGAACTCGTTTTCGGCCCTCGTCAAACGCGAGGCCCAACTCGGCATCCTAACGCGCGGTGAATCGTCGCTCGCGCGTGCGCGCGAGAACTCGCTTGCCGCCTACAAAGGCGGCGTGGTCAGCTTGATCGAGGTACTGAATGCCGACGGCAACCTGCTGCAGATGCGCGACGAGAAGGCGCAGGCGCAAACCGAAGTTGCTCGCGCCGCCATCTCCTCCTTCCGGGCCTTGGGTGGCGGGTGGGATACGCGAACTGCAAGCAGCAACAGCTACAGCGCCCTTCAGTGATTGCTTAACAGCCGTTCTCCGGAGATTCCAATGCTTCAGCGCCATCCCGCCGTAGTCGTTGCTGTCATCGGCCTCTTGCCCTTCGTTTTGGCGGCATGCAGCGACGCCGCTTCCTCCTCGAGCGACCCGCGCACGCAGCCTCCGCTGGTTCGGATAGAGCCTGTCGAGCGCTCGGTGCAGTCAGAGCGTTCGTTCACCGGCATCGTCGCGGCCCGCGTGCAGAGCGACCTCGGATTCCGGGTCCCCGGAAAGGTTCTGGAACGGCTGGTTGATGCGGGACAAACCGTCAAGCGTGGCCAGCCGCTGATGCGTATCGACCCCGCCGACCTAAGGCTCGCCATGCGTGCGCACGAGGAGGCCGTTGTCGCTGCGAGGGCGCGAGCGCGCCAGACTGCGGATGACGAGGCCCGCTACCGCGATCTCGTCGCCGGCGGCGCGGTTTCGGCATCGGCCTATGACAAGGCCAAGGCCGACGCCGAGTCGGCGAGAGCGCAACTCAATGCGGCCGAGGCCCGGGCGGATGTTGCTCGCAATGAAACAGGTTACGCCGTCCTGGTTGCGGACGGGGATGGCGTGGTCGTCGAGACCTTGGCGGAGCCGGGTCAAGTCGTCAATGCCGGTCAGGTCGTCGTGCGCGTGGCGCATGCCGGGCGGCGGGAGGCCGTCATCGAGCTCCCCGAAACTCTGCGACCTGCGATCGGATCCACAGGCCGGGCGACTCTGTATGGAAGCGGGTTGACGGGCCCGGCGAAACTTCGCCAGTTGTCGGATGCCGCGAACCGTCAGACCCGGACGTTCGAGGCCCGCTATGTGCTGGAGGATCGCCTGGCGGTCGCGCCACTCGGCTCGACCATCTCCATGCAGATATCCGACGGCCGGTCCGCGCCAGCGCTGCAGGTACCGATCGGTGCAATCTTCGATCCGGGCGAGGGTCCCGGCGTATGGCTGGTCGAAGGGGTCGAAGGGGACACGCCCCGGGTCACTCGGCGTGCGGTGCAAATCGCTAGCCTCAGCGGCGAAGCAGCTTCGGTCATCGGCGATCTCAAGGCCGGCGATCGCGTCGTGGCGCTCGGCGCGCATCTGCTGCACGAAGGCGAGCGCGTGCGACTGACGCAGAGCGCGGTCATTAACGCCGCCGGGCCGCGATGAGCGCGTTCAATCTCTCCGCTCTCGCCGTACGCGAGCGCTCCGTCACCCTGTTCCTGCTCGTTGCGATCTTTGTCGCCGGTGTTGTGGCATTTCTGACGCTTGGCCGGGCCGAAGACCCTTCCTTCACGATCAAGCAGATGACCGTCGTCACGGCCTGGCCGGGCGCGACGGCGAAGGAGATGGAAGAGCTGGTCGCCGAAAGGCTGGAGAAGCGGATGCAGGAACTGCGCTGGTATGACCGCACCGAAACCTTTACGCGACCGGGCCTGGCGTTCACCACGGTGTTCTTGCGCGACAGCACGCCGCCCGCCGATGTCCCGGAGCAGTTTTATCAGGCGCGGAAGAAACTCGGCGACGAGGCGCATCACTTGCCGCTCGGCGTCATCGGTCCGATGGTGAACGACGAATATTCCGACGTGACCTTTGCGCTCTATGCGTTGAAGGCGAAGGGCGAGCCTCATCGCCGCCTCGTCCGCGATGCGGAAACCTTGCGCCAGCGCCTGCTGCACGTGCCGGGCGTCAAGAAGGTGAACATCATCGGCGAGCAAGCGGAAAGGATCTTCGTCGAGTTCTCCTACGACCGCCTCGCAACGCTGGGCGTGTCCTCTCGAGACATCTTCGCCGCGCTCAACAGCCGCAACGCCATGACGCCCGCCGGCGCGATCGAAGCCAAGGGTCCGCAAGTCTTCATCAGGCTGGACGGCGCCATCGACGATCTGCAGAAGATCCGCAATACGCCTGTCGCCGCGCAAGGCCGTACGCTGAAGCTCGCCGACATCGCCGAAGTGAAGCGGGGCTACGAAGATCCGGCGAGCTTCCTGATCCGCAACAACGGCGAACCGACCTTGCTGCTCGGCGTGGTCATGCGCGAGGGGTGGAACGGCCTCGATCTCGGCAAGGCGCTGGAAGTGGAAGCGGCGGCGATCAACGCGGAGATGCCGCTCGGCATGACCCTCTCCAAGGTCACGGACCAGTCCGACAATATTCGGGCGGCGGTCGACGAGTTCATGGTCAAGTTCCTCGTCGCCCTCGGCGTGGTGATGCTCGTGAGCTTTCTCAGCATGGGATGGCGCGTCGGCATCGTGGTCGCGGCGGCGGTTCCTCTGACCTTGGCCGCGGTATTCGTCGTCATGGCGGCCACCGGCAAGGACTTCGACCGCATCACGCTGGGCTCGTTGATCCTGGCCCTGGGGCTGCTGGTCGACGATGCGATCATCGCCATCGAGATGATGCTCGTGAAGATGGAGGAGGGTTACGACCGCATCGGCGCCGCGGCCTATGCGTGGAGTCATACCGCCGCGCCCATGCTCGCCGGGACGCTGGTGACCGCGATCGGCTTCATGCCGAACGGCTTCGCCAAGTCCACGGCCGGCGAGTACACCAGCAACATGTTCTGGATCGTCGGCATCGCGCTGATCGCATCCTGGGTGGTCGCCGTGGTGTTCACGCCTTATCTCGGGGTGAAGCTGCTCCCGAACATCAACAAGCGCGAGGGCGGCCACGAGGCGATCTACGACACGCCGCGCTACAACCGCTTTCGCCGGCTCCTTGGTGCCGTGATCCGCCGCAAATGGCTGGTTGCCGGGAGCGTGGTCGGCGCGTTCTCGATCGCGGTGCTGGGCATGAGCGTGGTGAAAAAGCAGTTCTTTCCGACGTCGGATCGCCCGGAAGTGCTGATCGAAGTGCAAATGCCGTATGGCACTTCCATCGAGCAGACGAGTGCCGCCACCGCCAAAGTCGAGGCTTGGTTGGCCAGGCAACCGGAAGCCAAGATCATGACTGCGTACATCGGGCAGGGGGCGCCGCGCTTCTTCCTCGCTCTGTCACCGGAGTTGCCGGATCCCTCGTTCGCGAAGATCGTCGTATTGACGCCAGGCGAAGAGGCACGCGAGGCGCTCAAGTGGAGGCTACGAGACGCGGTGGCCGGCGGCCTGGCGCCGGAGGCTCGCGTGCGGGTTACGCAGATCGTTTTCGGCCCGCCCTCGCCATTCCCGGTGGCTTTCCGCGTGATGGGGCCCGACCCCGAGAAGCTGCGTGACATCGCGGCGCAGGTACGCGACGTGATGCAAGCCAGCCCGCTGATGAGAACGACCAACAGCGATTGGGGCGAGCGCGTGCCCGCGCTGCGTTTTGCGCTCGATCAGGACAGGCTGCAGAGCATCGGCTTGACGTCCAGCGACGTGGCCCAACAGCTTCAGTTCCTCCTGAGCGGCATCCCGATCACCGAGGTCCGCGAAGACGTCCGTTCGGTACAGGTCGCGGCCCGTTCTGCCGGAAACGCCCGGCTTGATCCGAGCAAGATCGCCGATTTCACGTTGGTGGGAGCGGCCGGTCAACGCATTCCGCTCTCGCAGATCGGAGCAGTGGAAATCCGCATGGAAGACCCGATCCTGCGTCGCCGCGATCGCACGCCGACGATCACCGTGCGCGGCGACATTGCCGAGGGCTTGCAGCCGCCGGACGTGTCCACCGCCGTGTGGAAGGAGCTCCAGCCCATCATCGCGAAGCTGCCTTCG
>Ga0209239_1000704_pt1 | contig 19432 bp, 18 predicted proteins | sample GraSoi013_2_20cm_FD_185824 | JGI IMG/M metagenome (GOLD analysis project Ga0209239, IMG submission 185824) | Grasslands soil microbial communities from the Angelo Coastal Reserve, California, USA - Sample 10_02_2013_2_20cm (SPAdes) (version 2) | ecosystem: Environmental > Terrestrial > Soil >...
CGATCGCGGCGCCGCCGGGCACCGAACGGCAAGCGGCCCCGAGCGGGACGTCGATGAGTGCCGTGGCGGGACGCGGCGCCTGGCGAGGTGACGCTGTGAGTGCAAGGGCTTCCACTGAGGCGCGGATTCTGGTCGTCGACGACGAGCCGACGAACGTCCGGCTCCTCGAGCGGCTGTTGACCGATGCCGGGTACCGGAACATCCAGAGCACGACCGACCCCCGGCAGGTCCCAACGCTCTTCCGGGCCCTCGACCCGGACCTCATCCTGCTCGACCTGATGATGCCGCACCTCGACGGCATCGCCGTGATGGAGCGGCTGGCGGTCCCCGCGGACGTCTATCTGCCCGTGCTCGTGCTGACCGCCGATGTGACGCCGGAAGCGAAGCAGCGCGCGCTCGCGGCCGGCGCGAAGGACTTTCTCACCAAGCCCTTTGACCGTCTGGAAGTCCTCCTCCGCATCAAGAATCTGCTCGACACCCGTCGTCTCTACCTCGAGCTCGAGCGCCACAACCAGTCGCTCGAGCAGCTCGTCCGCGAACGGACCGAGCAGTTCCTTCAGAGCGAGAAGCTCGCCACGATGGGCTCCCTCCTGGCGGGTGTCGCGCACGAGCTGAACAATCCCCTGGCCGTCGTCATGGGGCAGACGCACCTCCTCCGCGAAGTGGCCCACGACGACGCCCTCCGCCAGCGGGCCGAGAAGATCGGCTCCGCGGCCGAGCGCTGCGGGCGCATCGTCAAGAACTTCCTGGCCCTCGCCCGCCAGCGTCCACCCGAGCGGGGAGACGTGTCGCTCAACGGGGTGGTCCAGGAGGCGGTCGAGCTGCTCGCCTACGAACTGCGGACTGACAACATCGAGGTCGTCTTCGATCTGGCCGACGACCTCGCGGTGCTCTGGGCTGACGCCCATCAGCTCCACCAGGTCATCGTGAACCTCGTGGCCAACGCGCACCAGGCAATGCGGCGCACGGCCGCGCCCCGCCGGATTCGCCTCACCACGCGGCGCGACCGCGCCCGGGCCCGCGTCCAGCTCGAGATCGCCGATACCGGGCCCGGCATTCCCCACGACATTCAGGCGAGGATCTTCGAGCCGTTTTTTACGACCAAACCCCCCGGCCAGGGCACGGGCCTTGGGCTGTCGCTCTGCCGTGGGATCATCGAAGAGCACGGCGGCACGCTCGGCGTCGAGAGCGAGCCAGGACACGGGGCGACCTTCCGGATCGAGCTTCCGCTCCTCACCCGGCCCGCTTCGGCCCCCGAAGCCGTCTCGCAGCCGCTCGCCCCTCTCGAGATCGCGCCGAAGCGCATTCTCGTCGTCGATGACGAACCGGGCGTCGCGGGCGTGCTCGCCGAGGCCCTCGGACGAGTCGGGCACCACGTCGAGGTCGCGGCCGATGGCGCCCAGGCGCTGGAGATCCTCGCAGGGCGGGCCTGCGACCTGATCATCACCGATACCAAGATGCCCGGACTCGACGGAATCGACCTCTATCGTGAAGTTGAGCGCCGCTTTCCCGCGCTCCGTGAGCGCATGATTTTCGTGACGGGCGACGTCCTCGACGCCGAGAAGCGGGCCTTCCTCGAGCGCACCGGCGCGGCGTTCCTCACGAAGCCATTCGACGTCCAGGAGGTGCGGCGTCTCGCGCACCAGGTCCTCGCCGGGGGGCGGTCCCGCGAGGTCCGCCCGCGACAATGAGCGCTCCGGGCCGCCGCACGGTCAGGCGGAGCGGCGGATCGCACCCGGGGGCGCTGGAACGGTGGCCGACCAGCTGAAGCGCATTCTCATCATCGACGACGCCCCGGAGATCCTCGAGACCCTCGACGAGTATTTTCGCAGCAGGCAGGACGGGAAGGCGGCCTACGTGATCGAGACGGCTTTGACCGGGGCCGACGGTATGAAGGCGTTCTCGCGCGCGCGTCCGGACTTGGTCATCCTCGACATCGACATGCCAGGCATGAACGGGGTCGAAGTGCTCAAGATCATCCGCGGCGCTGATGCCACCATTCCGGTCATCATGCTCACAGGGAACACCGACAACGCGGTTGCCGCCACGGTGCTGCGATACGGTGCGGCGTCCTACGCCCCGAAGCCCCTCAATTTTCAGTATCTCGACCATCTGGTCGCCCTGTTCCTCGGGGAGACGGATCGGTCGACGACGTAGGCAGCGAGTCCCTCCTCTGGTCCGCCGGCCTATTGTCGTCTCAGTTGCGGCACTGCGGGCAATCTCGGCGTGACACCCGTGATGCGCGCGAAGCGCGCGGCCAGCCGCTCGCCGAAGAGCGAGCCATCGAGTGGGTTCAACCCGGACTCCCCGGTGGGAGCGAGCCGCGCCTCTGCCGTCCGGACCAGCCCGCGCATGCAGGCCAGGGCTTCGTGATAGGCCAGTCGTGCGGCATCCAGAGGCTGCCGGCGCCGGTACCCGTGGAGATAGCGGGCGACGAGGATGCGCCGCGCGATCTCGACCAGACCGCACAGCGCCGGCGGGACTCCCAGCAGCCCGACGGGGACCAGGCCCAGGATCACCCGTGTTGAGGCCACGTCGAAAGCGGGATCGGCCACGATCACGTTCGGCCAGTCGATCACTCCCGTGACCCGACCGTCCGCCATCAGGATGTTCTGGGGATGGAAATCCCCGTGGCAGATGACGCGCCGGCGCTCGCCCACCGGCCGATGGTCGGAGAGCCAGGCCATGGCCTTCTCCAGACCGCGGAGGCTCCCGCGCGCGATCCGGCGCTCGAGGCGGGCGAGGTGGCCGTCGAAGGCCACGAGCTCGCGGCTGATCGGCGGCTCGCCGGCCGCGCTCGACGTCTGGCCTTCACGGTCGAGCGCCAGGAGCAGGACCTCGGCGTCGAGCGCGTGAAGCCGGAGTTGCATCTCGACCAGCACCGACGCGACCCCGAGCCGCTGCGCATCGAGAAGCGGCCGGCCCGCCAAGCGCTCCATGACGAGGAATGCCCCACCCAGGATGGTCGGGTCGGGGCTCGCCAGCAGCACGCGAGGCGCGGGATAGCCGAGCCCGGCGACGGCGTTCTGGGTAGCGCGTTCGCTCAGGGCGCGCGCGGGGGGATGCTGACTCCCGAGGACGCGGAGGATCAGCGGGATCGAGAAGGGCTCCGGAGCGCCGCTCAAGCGGAAGGCGAAGATCCGGGTGTCATAGCCGCCGGCGATCGGCGTCAGCAGCTCGGCGTAGCCCAACCCCGGCTCACGGAGCTCCGCGCGGAGATGCTCGAGCAGCCGCCGGGCGGGCTCGGTCATTCAGGTGTTTCGTTCGCGGGCCACGGTGCGGCCATTCTACCGGTCCCCACCGCGTCTCGCGTGCGAGCCCGCTGGCCGGAACGAGGATGCCGATGTCTTCCTTGCCGAGATCAATTCCGGAAAATCAAGCCCATTTTTGGGGACCTCGTGCCAAATGAGTCAACGCGAGCCGTAGGCAGTGATCTCCGAAAGGAGGCGACCGATCATCACTTTCCTGTGTTGGCACTCCTGTTGCTCGGTAGCACGGCGATGCCCACTGACTCGCCACGGGAGCGTCGTGAACACGATCGGAAGGCGCCATCCGCCCCACGTCCCGGTCTGCTCTTCATCGTGTCTCGTGACGCCCTGGACTATTACGAACATCTCAGGAGGGCCTTCGCCGGCAATCACAGGGTGGCGGTCATCCTCGATCGCCGTTCGGCCGAACGGCGGAAGACGCCAAGTCATCGGAAGGCGGAACGTCGTCGGGCCGATCGCCGCTCACGACCTCTCATCGACGACCGATTGCGACGGCAGGGCTGGGCCATCGTGCGTCTAGAGCTCTCGCGGTAGTTACGACGACGACGTCATCCCACGGAAGAGCGTCCATCCACGTACTGTGTCGTGGATGTATGTTTACCTTTCGTGACCGTCTGGTCTGTTGGTCGTGGTTTGGTCCCGCGGCCTGCCGACTCGGCCGAACCAGGCGCCGCTCGCGACGGCCCCGGCGTTGATCAGGCCGAAGGCAGCAAGCGCCGCACTCAGCGCGAGGAAGACATGGGACAGGTTGCCGGTCCACCGCAGCGCCAGCCATCCGCCGCCGGCCGCGATCGCCAGCCGCGTCAGGTTCGCCAGCAACGGCCACAGCAGCCGTCCGGCGCCCTGTGAAGCGAAGTAGAGGGCCATGCCCAGCCCGAACAGGCCGTAGAGCGGCCCGACCGTCTGCAGGTAGCGCGATCCGGCGTCGAGCATCGCCGGATCGGTGTCGAACAGCGAGAGCCACGCGCGCGGGGCGGCGGCTGCCCAGAGGCCGATGATCTCCGTGAGACCCGCGGCGATAGCGGCGCCGATCCAGGCCGCGCGCAACGCGCGGCCACGCTGGCCTGCGCCGATGTTGGTTCCCACCATGGCGACGAGCGGGCCACCCAACCCGAAGACGAGGGGGACCAGGAGGTACTCGAGGCGCGAGCCGGTGCCGTAGCCGGCGATCGCCGCGGGCCCGAACCGGCCGACGAATCCCGTCGCGATCGCGATGGTGAGATTGGTCTGGACGGTGATCAGGGCGGCGACCGCGCCCACCCGCAGAATGTCGCGGAAGAGCGGCCAACGGAAGCGGGCTCCCTCGAAGGCGAGACGGACGACGCTCCGCCCCGCCCAGAGATACGCGGTGAGCGCGACGCTCCCCACGGCGTAGTACGCGACCACCGCGACGGCGCCACCGGCGACGCCGAGCCGCGGGAACGGTCCCCAGCCGAAGATGAGGCACGGCGACAGGGGGATGAGCGCTGCGGCACCGACAGACGTGACAGCGGCCGGTACCGCCATGTTGCCGGTGCCGCGGATCACATTCGCGAGCGAATTGAAAATCCAGATCACGATGGCGCCCGAGAAGACGACATTGGAATAGGTCAGCGCCGCAGCGAGGGAAGCCCCCCTTCCTCCCAAGGCGCCGTAGAGCCATCGGCCGCCGCCCAGCACGGCCAGCATGAAGACGAGCCCGAAGCTTACGGCGATGGCGAGCGCATGGAGCACGAGCGCATCGGCATCGGCCCGGCGTCCGGCGCCGAGCGCGCGGGCGATCGCCGACATGATCCCACCGCCCACGGCGCCGGCCGACATCATCTGCATCAGCATCAGGACGGGAAAGACCAGCGCGACACCGGCGAGCGCATCGGTGCCGAGCTTGGCGACAAAATAGGTCTCGATGAGCCCGACCGCGGCCTGCACGAACATCACCAGCACGTTCGGCGTCGCGAGCCGCAGCAGCGTGCCGACGATGGGTCCCTCGAGCAGCAGGCGGGTTCGCGAGTCGAAGCGGGGGACTGTGGCCTGCGGAGCGACGACGTCCGGATCCTGGACCGAGCGGGTCACGTTCGGATCGTATCGTCTATCCGTCATGTCGTGGGGCTCCGCCTGTCTCTTGAGACGTCGGCCGTCGCTGGCGGGATTCCTGTAGTCGATGGATCCGCACGCATACGGCAAGATGTATCTACATGCAAGCAGGCTTGCCCGTCAAGGACGTCGCTGATAGCATGAGGTCATGAATCGACGAGGCGCCAGACCGATGAGCGGACACGACCCTGGACGGCTGTCCGCATGCGTCTGCAATACACTCCGCATGGTGAGCCGGGCCGTGACACAGCTGTACGACGACGTCTTGCGGCCGAGCGGTCTGCGGATAACTCAGTTCAGCATTCTCGCGACGATCGCCCGCATGGGCGCCTCGAATCTGAGGCAACTCGAGGACACGCTTGCCATCGACCAGACGACCCTGACGCGGAGCCTCAACCTCCTGGAGCGGGATCGTGTGATCGAGCGTGTTGCGCACCCCGACGGGCGCATCAAGGCGATGAGACTCACATCCAAGGGAAGAAGAGCCCTGGAGGTCGCGCGTCCGCTCTGGACCCAGGCGCAGGCGCGGGTGCTCCGCGAGGTGGGGACGAAGAGCTGGGCTGACGCGCAACGGCGTCTGGCGTACTTGTTTCATGTCGCCGTCGAGCGACAGGGGCCGCGTCCGGGACGGCGGAGGGGCCGGCTCGGCAGAGAACCTCGACGGCGCCCGGCGATCGAAATGCGTCGAGAAGCGCAGGGTCACCCTTGACATTCCGAAGGAGGTCCAGAGCATGAACCAGTCGTCACGCTCAGTGGCCCAGGTGGTGACGCCGGAACCGGTCGTCGAAGGTGCGGGAGTTCACCTCCGGCGCAGCATCGGGACTCGAAAGCTCGACCACCTCGACCCCTTCTTGCTCCTCGACCACTTCGAGTCGATCGACCCGGGGGACTACAAGGCGGGCTTCCCATATCACCCGCACCGCGGGATCGAGACGGTCACGATCGTCCGGAAAGGAGAAGTACGGCACGAAGACTCTCTGGGGCATCGTGGGACGATCGGCGCGGGTGACATTCAGTGGATGACATCGGGGAGCGGCATCATGCACGAAGAAATGCCGCAGGTCCGTCCCGAGGGAATCGCCGGTCTGCAGCTCTGGCTCAACTTGCCCGCTCGCGAAAAGATGACGCGGCCGAAGTATCGCGACCTGCAAGCGGATCGCCTGACGGAGCCAGTGCTGGATGGGGGAGCGAAGGTTCGAGTCATCGCCGGTGAGGCGGCCGGCGGGCGGCTCACGGGGCCGGTCGAGGGCCTGGCGGTCGCGCCGAAGTTCATCGACGTGACGCTGCCACCCGGCACGACCTTCCGCGAGACGGTGCCACGGGGCCATACGGTGTTCGCGTACGTCGACCACGGCGACCTCCGCTTCGGGCCGGAGCGGACTCCCGTTCATGGGCCCGCCCTTGTCGTTTTCGGTGACGGCGACGTCGTGGAAGCATCAGCCGGCGCGGGCGGCGGGCGCTTCCTCCTGGCCGCCGCTCGACCGCTTCACGAGCCGATCGCCCGCTACGGGCCGTTCGTCATGAACACGCGCGCGGAGATCGAGCAGACGCTCGAGGACCTTCGCACTGGCCACTTCATCCACGATGCGCCGCGGGACGAATGACGCCGGGTTGGTGATGGGAGCGCCGCCGTCCACCGGACTCTCGGTCTCGTTCTGACGCGAAGGAAGTCACCATGACGGGGATAGCGACGGCGATCGGCGCCGCGATCAGCTTTGCGTTCGCGATGTCCTGGGAGATTCTGTGGGCGCTCGTCCTGGGTTTCGGATTGTCGGCGATCGTCCAAGCCGTCGTCTCGAAATCCGAAATGAGTCGGCTCCTTCCCGACGACTCGCCGCGCACACTGATGATTGCCGCCTGCCTCGGCGCAGCGTCGTCTTCGTGCTCGTACGCGGCCGTGGCGCTGGCGCGCTCGATCTTCCGCACGGGGGCCAACTTCACAGCCGCCATGGCCTTCGAATTCGCATCGACAAACCTTGTCATCGAGCTCGGGATCATCATGGTCCTGCTGCTTGGGTGGCAATTCACGCTGGCCGAGTTCGTCGGCGGGCTGCTGATGATCGCCATCCTCGCCGTCCTCTTCAAGGCATTCCTTCGCCCCGCGCTCGTGCGCGAGGCGCGCGAGCAGGCCGAGCGCGGCCTCGTCGGTGCGATGGAAGGCCACGCCGAGATGGCCATGTCGGTTACGGACGGGCCGCTGATTCAGCGGATCTTCTCTCCTGGAGGATTCACCGCTGTCAGCCACTCCTTCGTCATGGACTGGGCGGCGATCTGGCGGGACATCGCGGGCGGCCTACTCCTGGCAGGCGCGCTCGCCGCCTGGGTGCCAACCGAGTTCTGGCAGCGCTTCTTCCTCGTCCGGCATCCAGTGGCCGCCTTGTTCTGGGGTCCTCTGGTCGGGCCCATCGTGGCGATGCTGTCCTTTGTCTGTTCGATCGGGAACGTGCCGCTCGCTGCGGTGCTCTGGAACGGCGGCATCAGTTTCGGCGGCGTCATCTCGTTCATCTTTGCCGACCTCATCGTCCTGCCGATCCTGAACATCTACCGCAAGTATTACGGCGGCCGGGTGGCCCTGTTCCTCCTCGCGACGTCGTACACCGCTATGGTCATGGCCGGGCTGATGGTCGAGCTGGTCTTCAAGGCGTTCGGACTGGTGCCGCGTGAGCGCGCGGCCGTGGTCGTCGAGCCGCACGTCACGCTGAACTACACGACGGGCCTGAACGTGATCTTTCTTGGTCTTGCCGGCGTGCTCCTCGTGCGGTTTTTCAAGACGAACGGCCCGACGATGCTGCGGATGATGAACGTGCCACGCGGCCACGCGTCCCATGCAGAACACCGCCATCACACGGGCTGACGCGCAGCCGCGAGGGCGCGGGAACGGCCCTGTCCGCATCCGTTGATTCTTCTCTGTTTTTCCCTGGCCGGCTCGTTTGGGGGCGGCCTGTACGAGCACATCGTCCTCACCCCCATCTGGAGTGCGTCGCCGCGATCGTCGTTTGCGATCATCCAACGCGGTACGGGGGTACCCCTTCAACGGTTCTGGATCCCCGTCCATGCGGCTATCACCGGGTTCATTCTCTGGGCGCTCCTCCTGACCTGGAATGACCCGACGGTCCGCCGGTTGCTCCTGATCGCTCGATTCAGCTCCATCTGTCCAAGGTTCAGAGAGCCTTTCGAGATCATCTCGTTCCTTTGCACGCCCCTCCAACCCGGACGTGTCGACATTCTGCGTGTCGACATTTTCCCACCCTGCTAAAGGATCGCGGCCTCCCAGCTCGTCGACCGCTGATAGGGTTCCCTTGGTCCAGACTTCGTCGTGGTGGCGAAGGATGACTCTGGCGTTGTCGTTTGCATGACGCCCCTCCCGCTCGTGGCATAATCTAACGACCAAACTCGGGGGCCGCCCCGGGCGCTTCTGCTGGCTGATGAATCTCTCGCCGGGCCAGGCGTCGCAAGAGCGGCAGTTCGAATGGTCCCCTGGGGACGGATCCACGGGATCTGGAGGTGGGCAATGACGGTTCGCCTGGACCATACCATCGTGCCAGCGAAAGACAAGATCGCCTCCGCCGAGTTCTTCGCCGAGATCTTCAGCTTGACGGTCAAGCCGGGCCCGGGCTACTTCGCGCAGGTGCAAGTGAACGAGAGCCTGACCTTTGATTTTGCGGACGAGCCAGAACTGTGGGGCGGGCCGGGCTTCGACCCCAGGACGGGCCAGAGCCATCACTACGCGTTCCATGTCAGCGAGGCGGAGTTCGAGGCGATCTTCTCCCGGGTGACGGCCAAGGGGATCCCCTACGGCAGTGGCCCAGACAGCCACACCGACGGCCAGATCAACACCCGCCGGGGCGGGCGCGGTTTCTACTTCGAGGACCCTTACGGCCACCTGTTGGAGGTCATGACAGTGCCCGAGACGGGGAGCTAGGCGGAACTCCTCGAGCATCGAGGAGACCTGGCGATACCGTCCTAGCGGCGGCTGGCCCTCTATCACGGTCGCCTCAGCCTGGCTCTTCCCCGCCACTCTTCCCCGTGACGCCCTAGCCATTCGGCCGATTCCCGCCGGCACGAGCCTGGAGCATGCTGGACGCGGATGCCAAGCTAAGGAGGAGAGCCGAATGGACGCACTGCTATCTCTTTCCAACGATCTGGCGGCAGCCGTGGAGCGTGTGCGCGGGGCCGTCGTCGCCGTGAACGCACGCCCGCGCCTGCCGTCGACCGGAGTGCACTGGCGCCCGGGGATCATCGTGACCGCCGATCACACGGTGCGCTCCGACGAGGACATCACGATCATCGCTCCCGACGGCCGTACCGTCGCCGCGAGCCTGGTCGCGCGTGATCCTGGTACCGATCTGGCCGTACTTCGGGTCCACGACACCGATCTCCCGCTCGCAGACCTCGGCGATCCGGGCTCGCTCAAGGTGGGCCACATCGTGCTGGCGGTGGGACACGGGCCGCGCGTGAGCTGGGGCGTCGTAAGCGCCCTCGGGGGCCGCTGGCGGACGTGGCGCGGCGGGGAGATCGATCAGCTCATGCGGCTGGACCTGACGCTCTACCCCGGCTTCTCCGGAGGCCCGCTCGTGGATGTGAAGGGGCGTGTCGTGGGGATCAACACCTCGGGGCTGTCGCGGCAGCTCGAGCTGGCCATCCCGGTCTCGACGGTGACGCGCGTCGCTGACGAGCTGATCGACAAAGGCCATGTCAGCCGTGGCTTCCTCGGTGTGGGGTTACAGCCCGCACACCTGCCCGAGGCCTTCAGGCGCAGGCTCACCGGGGCGTCCGAGATCGGACTGCTCGTTGTCAACGTCCAGCCCGACGGCCCCGCCGCGAAGGCGGGCGTTCTGCTCGGCGACGTCCTGGTCGCCCTCGACGGCGCCCCCGTCGGCGCCACCGAAGACGTGCAGGCCGTCGTCGGAGCGCGGCGCGCCGGCTCGACGGTCACGGCGACGATTCTGCGCGCGGGCGCGCCCGCAGAGGTGAGTATGACCGTCGGCGAGCGGCCGTCGCGGAGACGCTGAGGTGCCCGGGCACAGCGAGACGCACGACACAAGACCGCCAGCGATCGACGGCGATCTCACCGCTGTCACCGAGCGGCTCAGGCGCATCACCGTCCAGGTCCACGGATCCAGCGGCGGCACGGGATCAGGGGTGATCTGGATCTCCAACGGACTGATCGTGACGAATGCGCACGTCGCCAGGGATACTGCCGCCGTCGTGCTTCCGGGCGGCCGCGCCATCGAGGCCCGTGGGCTCGCGTGGGATCCAGAGTACGATCTCGCCGCGCTCGCACTTGATGCGGAGGGCCTGTCCGCTGCGGACGTTGGTGACTCCGACCGCTTGCGCGTGGGCGACCTGGTGGTCGCCGTCGGCAGCCCGTTCGGACTGGTCGGCGCGGTGACGGCGGGGGTGATCCACGCGATCGGACCCCGGCGCACGGCGGGCTCGAGCTTCATCCGGGCCGATCTGAGGCTCGCGCCTGGGAACTCGGGTGGCCCCCTTGCCGACGCTCGCGGCCGCGTGATTGGCATCAACGCGATGATCGTGGGTGGGCTCGCCCTGGCAGTGCCGAGTAATGTGGTGGCGCGCTTCCTGGCTCCGCTCCGCTACGGCGCAGCGACCGTGTCGTGACAACGGTCCTCATCGTCGCCCCCACAGCCATCGCGCGGGGCAAGCTCGCCGCTGTCGTGGGCGCGAGCAAGACGCTATCCCCGGTTGTGGGCGCGGCCGATCTCTCACTCCCCGAGCACGTCGAGGCCGCCCAGTACGACGTGCTGCTCGTCGATCTCGGCTCCGAGCGCGCCGCCGCCTGGCTCCGCAACCTCGGAGCCGAGCCAGTGCCGCCCGCCATCGTTCTCCTCACGGAAGAGGCGCGCCGCCCCCTCGGTGCCGAGGCGCTCCGGGCGGGAGTGCGGGCCGTACTGCCGCGCCACGCGAGCGGGGAGGAAATCATCGCCGCGATCGAGGCAGCCGCCGCAGGCCTCATTGTGATTCACCCCGATACCGTCGGGGCGCTCCAGCCAGGGCCCTCCGCGAGCACGCGAGCCGGTGTTGTGATCGCGCGTCAACCCCTCACGCCGCGCGAGATCGAGGTACTTGGCATGATCGCCGAGGGGCTCGGCAACAAAATCATCGCCGCGCGGCTTGGTATCTCGGAGCACACCGTCAAGTTCCACATCGCCTCCATCTTCGTGAAGCTCAACGCCCGAAGCCGTACTGAGGCGGTCACCATCGGCGTTCGGCAGGGGCTGCTGATGATTTGACCGCCTCGATCGAGGTGATCGAGGCGCGGACTCCCCAGTTGGTCCCCCCGTCTTCTCGGGCTTGACGCCCGAACAGAATCAAAATCATGCCGGGCAGGACGCCCGAAAGGTTCCGGGGCGGGTGCGAACTCCGTAGACGTTGGCGAACCACGACGCGGCATGCACCAGTTGCAGATTCCACATCGGAACGCCGCGTTCCGGGACGGAACCGGGTTGGTTGCGCCTCAGGAACCGAGCGTGTTTGACCGTTCGGGCAGCACACTCGAAGTTGGTCGTCTCGTTGCATGGCGTGTGTGACAGCGGTAGATGACCAATGGGCTGGATGGACCTGAGTGAGTACGTTCTCATCGAAGAGGCCGTCAGGGATCGCCTGAGGGACCTTCGGCGCACGATCGAGCGACGAGGGCTGAGGGCGGCCGAGGCGAGGATGTCGACACTCGCGACGGTCCTCTACGTGGCGTCGGTGCTCCGGGCCCGACCGCGGGCGATCGATGGCTACATCGACTACTTCGGCGATGTTGTGCGCCGCAGTGCTTCGGTGAAACGCGCTCGCGCCTGAGCAGGGCATTCGTCACGTGCCTAGCGGCCGGAGACGGGAGGCCACGTCCTGGTGGCATCGCGAGAGGAGAGGGTGTTGTCTTCCAAGGTGGCGAAGGACATCAGCGCGCGGGTGGACGCCGACGCCGGACTGATGGAGGCGCTGCGCCGGGACGATCCCGCCGCCGCCGATCAGCTCGTCGAGCGCTACGGCGACCGGGTCTACCGGCTGGCCATGCGCATCACCGGCGTGAAGGAAGACGCCGAGGAAGCCGCCCAGGACGCGCTGTGGACGGCCGCCCGCAAGATCGACATGTTCAGGGGCGAGTCGGCGTTCGGCTCCTGGATCTACCGGATCACCGCCAACGCGGCGTACCAGAAGCTTCGGACGCGCCGGCGGACGGCCAACGAGGTCGCGCTGGACGACGTGCTGCCCTCGTTCGACAGCGACGGCCGGCACTTCGAGCCGATGGACGACTGGTCGAACCGGGTCGACGAGCAGGCCCTGCAGGGCGAGCTGCGCCAGGTCCTGACCGCCGCGATCGACGCGCTGCCGGTGGACTACCGGACCGCGCTGGCCCTGCACGACGTCGAGGGCGTGTCGAACCCCGACATCGCCGAGACGCTTGGCATCAGCCTGGCGGCGGTGAAGTCGCGCGTGCACCGCTCGCGGTTGTTCGTGCGCAAGCGCCTGTCCGAGTACCTCAAGTCTGCCTAGTGTCGTGGCGGAACCCTCGCCAATCTTTGCGGGGACACCGGGTGTACCCTGAGCACGGGATACGCGATGGTGACTGACCGTGACCCCTGTCCTGTAGAGGAAGGAGACCGCGATGGCGGTGAAGAAAGTTCCCGAGGGACACAACCGCGTCTCGCCCTATCTGATCGTCGACGGCGCCGAGCGGGCGCTCGAGTTCTACAAGAAGGCGTTCGGCGCCGTCGAGCTGTTCCGGCACACGGCGCCGACCGGGAAGGTCGGCCACGCCGAGGTGCGGATCGGCGACACCGTCGTCATGCTCGCCGACGTTCATCCGGACTTCGACGCGCACGGCCCGGCACACTACGGCGGCTCGCCGATCAGCCTGCACATGTACGTCGAAGACGTCGACGCCGTGGCGCGCCAGGCGATCGCCGCGGGAGCGAAGGTCAAGCGGCCGGTCGCCGACCAGTTCTACGGCGACCGGCTGGGCACGTTCGAGGACCCGTTCGGCCACACGTGGCACATCTCGACGCACATCGAGGACGTGTCGGGCGAGGAGCTTGACCGCCGCGCAAAGGCGGCGATGGCGCAACACACGAAGCGCTAGCGGTTGCATCGCTCACGCAGCGTCATGACGGTCCCACTGGTCACCTGACTCGAGGTTGTTCGACGAGCGCCCCCACCGGTTCCTGGCGGTCGACCTGAGGGGAGAGACGAGGACGCCCAGCAGCAACGAGGGTTGCCCAGAATTTTGGGGAGGTTCGGCATGAGGTGTCCCCGCTGCCAGGCGGAGAACCGTGAAGGGGCGCGATTCTGCCGAGAGTGCGGGGCGACATTTAGCGCCGTCTGTTGGAGTTGCGGCGCCAAAGTCGAGGCTGGAAGTAAGTTCTGCGATGGCTGCGGAGCGTCCCTTGACGCTCCTCCAGCATCGGGTCCACGCGCGTCCCGTTTCGCTTCCCCGGAGTCCTACACCCCGACGCACCTCGCCGAAAGGATTCTGACGTCGAAGAGCGCCATGGAAGGCGAACGCAAGCAGGTCACGGTGCTCTTCGCCGACCTGAAGGGCTCGATGGAATTGCTCGCCGGCCGCGATCCCGAAGAGGCGCGGAAGATCCTGGACCCTGTCCTCGATCGCATGATCGAGGCCGTCCACCGCTACGAGGGCACGGTGAACCAAGTGATGGGCGACGGGATCATGGCGCTCTTCGGCGCGCCGCTCGCCCACGAAGACCACGCCGTGCGGGCGTGCTACGCGGCGTTGCGGATGCAGGATTCCATCAAGACGTACGCCGACGGAGTGTTCCGATCGCACGGCGTGAACGTGCAGATCCGCATCGGGCTCAACTCGGGGGAGGTCGTCGTGCGCGCGATTGGCAGTGATCTCCACATGGACTACACGGCCGTCGGGCAAACGACCCATCTCGCGGCGCGGATGGAGCAAGCCGCGAGCCCGGGAAGCATCCTGCTGACGCCGTCGACCTTGGACCTCGTCGGAGGCTACGTCGATGTGAAGCCGCTCGGTCCAGTGCCGGTCAAGGGCCTCGCTCACGCCGTCGAGGGGTTCGAGGTGATCGGCGCCGGTCCGGCACGGACTCGGTTCCAGGCCACCGCGCGGCACGGATTTACGCGCTTCGTTGGTCGCGACGATGAGATGGCCACGCTCGACGCCGCCTTGCGGCGCGCCCTTGAGAGGCACGGCCTCGCGATGGGTGTCGTGGGCGCGGCCGGCGTCGGCAAGAGCCGCCTCTGCCATGAGTTCATCGAGCTTTGCCGTTCGCGCCGTCTGCCCGTCGTTGAAGCGCACTGCCTGTCGCACGCACGGACCGCCCCCTTTAGCGTGCTACGCGACCTGTTGCTGGGCGCCCTCGGCGTCGATCAGAACGAAAATCCGGAGCTGACACGCGCGAAGATCTCGGAACTCCTCGTCGCGCTTGACCCCTCGCTCGTCGACGCGCTGCCACTCGCGCACGACCTCCTCGACGTGTCCGAGCGACCTTCGCGCGAGCCCGCGAGAGATCCCGTCGAGCAGGAGCGTGCGGTCGCAGGCTTGCTCCGACGCCTGCTCCGCGCCCGCGGCGCCGCCGGACCGTTCGTGGTCTATCTCGACGACGCCCACTGGATCGATCCGCAGAGCGAGCGGCTGCTCGCCGCGCTTGCCGACGTGGCCAGCACGACGCGGGCATTTCTCCTGTTGAACTTCCGGCCGGAGTTCCACGCCGCGTGGATGGGACGCTCGTACTATCAGCAGCTGTCCGTCGCCCCGCTCGGGCGCGAGGCGACGCGCGAGATGATCAACGGCCTCCTCGGGTACGACCCGAGCGTCGTCGAGCTCGGCGAGCTCATCCGTGGGCGCACGCAGGGCAATCCGTTCTTCATCGAGGAGGTCGTGCAAGCGCTCGCCGCATCGGGCGCGCTGGCCGGGGAGCGCGGAGCGTACCGCTGGACGAGGTCGGCCGCCGAGCTTGAAGTCCCCGCCACGGTGCAGGCGTTGCTCGCTGCGCGCGTGGACGGTCTCGCGGAGAACGACAAGCTCGTGCTCCAGACCGCGGCCGTGATCGGCAAGCGCTTCTCCGAGCGTGTCCTGCGGCACATCGTCGGCCTCCCCACCGGCGAGGTCGACGGGTCGCTCGCGACGCTCGAGCGTGCGGAGTTCATCCACGGCGAGACAGAGACGGAGTACGTCTTCCGCCATCCCCTTACCCAGGAAGTCGCCTACGGATCGCAACTCCTCGAGCGGCGCGTCGCGCTGCACGCCGCGGTCGCACGGGCCCTCGAAGAAGTGTTCGCCGACCGGCTCGGGGAGCGTGCGGCCCTCATCGCGCATCACTGGGAGCAGGCGCGGCGACCCGCCCAGGCGGCGCGCTGGCGACGCCTGGCCGCACTCCGCGTGGCACGGATCCAGCCGCGTCGACCGCCCCGGCGCTGACGGCCGATCACACCCCGAGCGTTGCCGGTCAGGGCCGTCTCTCTCATAACCCGGAGGCCACTCCTTCGCACACCGTCGGCACAAGGCGGTAGAATCGAAACGCGAAGGTGGTCTCATGACGGAGCTCGAGGCGTTATCAGCGCTGCGGGGCGATGACCTCGTGCAGGCCGTGCGCGCCGAGGCGGCGCTGTGGGCGATGTGGCACCGATCGGGCGATCCGCGGCTCGACTCGCTTCTGCGCGAGGGGATCGAGGCGATCGAGCGCCAAGATCTGCCCACGGCGGCGGCGGTCTTCACGCGGCTGATCGAGGAGGCGCCGACGTTTGCCGAGGGTTGGAACAAGCGCGCCACCGTCCGATACCTGGCAAAGGACTACTCAGGCGCGATCGCCGACTGCCGCGAGACGCTCGCGCGCAACCCGAACCATTTCGGGGCGCTTTCGGGTCAGGGCCTCTGCCACCTGGGGCTCGGCCAGTTCCGTGAGGCGGCCGATCTCTTTCGGCTGACGCTGACCGTGCATCCGCACCTTGGCAGTGCGCGCGAGAACTTGCGCACGGCGCTGAGCGAGCTCGTGAAGTGGAACTGAGCGTCTTGGCAGGGAAGGTGTAGGCCACCCATCCGGAGGAGTGATATGCGACTTCAACGAGGTTCGCGGACGGCCACCATTGCTGTGCTGGTGATGTTCGGTGCCACCACCACGACGGTGGCACACGCCCAGAGCACGGACGAGCTCAAGCAGCGCATCGAGGAGCTCGAGCGGTCGACGCGCGAGCAGGTCGACGCGCTGAAGCGAATGCTCCAGCAGCAAGAGGCCGAGCGTGCGAAGGAGCGCCGCGCCCAGGAAGAGCGGGAGCGCACGCTGCGGACGCTCCAGGAACAGGTCGAGCAGCAGCAACTCTCGCTCCAGAAACAGAAGGAGGACGTCTCGCAGGCGCTCGCGGGCCTGTCAAACTTCTTCGACCTGAAGGCCGGCGCCAGGCAGACCAACAACGGCCCGCCGCCGTTCCTGGGGGAGGACATCCCCGGCAACGTCTACTCGGCCAAGGACTTCAAGATCCGGCTGGGCGGCTCGCTGCGGCTGCACGTCCAGCATAACGACACCCCGGTCGGCGAGTCGGTCAGCTCGGCTCTCTTGCCTGCCGCGGCGCCGGGGGGCGGGAACAACGCCAGCCGGGAAGCGTTCCGGGCATTCGTGAGCCGCACCCGACTGAACCTGGCGCTGCAGGGGCCGGAGACCCTGGGCGCGAAGACGTCCGCCTACTTCGAGATGGACTTCAACCAGACGGCTTCGGGGTCGGGGGAAGTCAAAGCGGCAAACAACAACCCGCGGTTGCGATGGGCCATCGGGCGCTGGGCCTTCCCGAACTTCCTGCTCAATGGCAACGAGCTGATCTGGACGTTTGGCCAGGGGGACGCCTTCGACCAGATCACGCCGGACACCATCGACTACAACACGTTGCTGGCCGGCCTGGGAGACGCTGAGCGGCGGAACCCGCGCGTTGAGGTGGTCGACAAGCTCCCCCTCACGTCGAACGTCAAGTTCCTGACCTCGCTGGGTTTCGAGCGACCGCTGTTCGACGACCAGGCGCTCGGGGGAACGTCGACACCGACGGACTGTGGGTCGGGATGCCTGAACGGCTTCCCGGCGGTGAGCGGGGGGATCGGGCTCGAGGCCGGTCGGCTCGGAGGGGATTTCGGCATCGGGGCCACGAGGATCTACGCCCGGGCGACCTGGGGCGAATTCCGCGAACGCTTTAACCAGGGCACGCTCACAGAGAATTTACCCGCTCAAACGAACTTCACCCAGCACACGTTCGACAACCAGACCGCGGCATTCAGCGTGACGCTGGACCGGATCGGGTTCAACCAGACCGGGCAGGCGCTGACGCTCAGGCTCAAGGGCGGCGGGGTGTGGACGCGCGGGGAGGGGCGGATCACCAACTCGGAGTTCGACCGGCGGGTGATCCTCGACGGCGGGGGACACCTAGTACCGGCGCAGAGCCTCGGGGGCTGGATCAACCCGCAGTTCTACCTGACGGACACGCTGAGTCTGCGCTGGGCCGGCGGCGAGCAGTGGGCGCTCGATAGCAACCGGCCGGCAGTCACCGGGACCCTGCTCGCCGATCCGTCGGGCTCGGGGAAGAACTTCTTCCGTGTGAACAACTTCCAGTCCGAAGTCAGTCTCTGGTGGACGCCCGGTCCCTTCACGTTCGCGCTGGGCTACAACTTCACGAGCACCACCTTCAAGAGCGTCAATCTCAGCGGCGGGTCAGAGAGCCGACACAACGAGAACAACAAGGTGGAGTTCATCAGCTGGTGGAGCTTCTGAGAAGGAGGCCGAGCCTGAGTCGTCATCGGCGGTACGGCCCTTCCCAGCTTCGCAGCGCGTCTCCATGACTGAACCGCTCCAGCTCCTGCAGCGGTACGGCGACCTCGTCCTTTTCGTGTGGGTCCTCGTGGATCAGATGGGGGTGCCGATCCCTGCTGTCCCGATGCTCATCGCGGCCGGTGCCCTGGCCGGAATCGGAAGCGCAAACTTGACTGTCGCGATTGGCCTTGCCGCGGGTGCCTCGCTCATCGCCGACGTGTTCTGGTACTCCCTCGGGCGGCGGCGTGGCCACCGCACGCTCGCGTGGCTGTGCGCGCTCTCGCTCGAGCCCGATTCCTGCGTTCGGCGCACGGAGAAGGTCTTTCTCGCGCGGGGGGCTGGAGCTCTGCTGTTCGCAAAATTTCTCCCGGGGCTGAACGCGGTCGCCGCCGCCCTGGCCGGCATCTTTGGCTTCGGGACGTCGAGGTTCCTCCTCTATGCCGGTGCGGGCGGGCTGACCTGGGCGGGGTCGTGGGCAGGTCTCGGGTATCTCTTCAGCGATGTGCTCGAGCGCATCGCGCCTGAGGAGGTCACGCATTTGGGTGCGACGGCGTTGGCGGTGTCGGGTGCCGCCCTCGGGGCGTATGTCGTCATCAAGTACGCTCGGCGGCGCCGCTTTCTCCGCCTTCTCCGAATCGCCCGGATCACGGCGGACGAGCTGAAACAGAAGCTCGACGCTGGAGAGGAGGTGGTCATCCTCGACCTGAGAACGGCGCTCGACGTGGAGGCCGTGCCCTACGCGATCCCGGGCGCGCTCCGGGTCGCCGCCGAGGAGATCGAGCGGCGACAGAGCGAGTTGCCGCGTGACCGCGAGATCGTTCTGTACTGCACGTGACCGAACGAAGCGACGAGCGCCCGGGCGGCGCTCCAGCTTCGGAGGGCGGGCGAGGCGCGTGTCCGGCCGCTGCTCGGCGGCTTCGAGAGCTGGCGGGAACGTGGGTTTCCCGTCGAACCGCTTCGCGTTGGACCACACGGGCCCGGCTCGGCCACTGTCTGGGCCAGAGAGGAGAAAGCCATGCCAGAGGTTCCGCGCATCAGCGTTCAGGAGGCTCGAGAGAAGGTCACTTCGAAACGCGCGCTGCTCGTGTGCGGCTACGAAGACGAGGAGAAGTGTAAGAAGATCAAGCTGGAAGGCGCGATGTCGTTCGGGCGGTTCCAGGCGACGCTGCCTTCGTTGACCCAAGACCAGGAGATCATCTTTTACTGCGCCTGACCCGCCGAGGCGACTGCCGCCGGTCAGGCGGCGAAGTACCAGGCGAAGGGGTTCTCCAACGTCAAGGCTCTCAAGGGGGGTGTCGAGGCGTGGAT
>Ga0209239_1000707_pt1 | contig 19400 bp, 23 predicted proteins | sample GraSoi013_2_20cm_FD_185824 | JGI IMG/M metagenome (GOLD analysis project Ga0209239, IMG submission 185824) | Grasslands soil microbial communities from the Angelo Coastal Reserve, California, USA - Sample 10_02_2013_2_20cm (SPAdes) (version 2) | ecosystem: Environmental > Terrestrial > Soil >...
CGCGTCCCGCCCCGTCGCCAGCCGTCCCGGCGCAGCCGGCGCCGCGCGCGCGCCTCGACGTGGCCGGCGACTCGCTCACGCAGGTCGTGCGAAGCTTCGGCGAGCGGGCTGCCCAGTTCGCCCGGGGCCAGGTGCCGTGCGTCGGGCTGGCGCGCGGCCTGACGGCGGTGGAGAGCCGTTGGCTCGTGTACAACAGCGCGCGGCGCAGTGCGGGCGTACTCGATGCCGCCCACGCGGCCCGCGACCAGACGCTCTACGCCGGCGTGGACTCCGTGGAGCGCCGGTTCGAGCAGTCGGGATGCCCGCGACCATAGCGCGCCTGCTGGTGCTGCTCGTCGTGCTACAGGGCGGCGAGCACCTGCGCAAGACCGACCTCGTCCGTCTGCTCTCGAGCGTCACCTTGACCGCAGACGAGCTGGCTGCCCTGATTCGCCGCAACTGCCTGAGCTTCACGCCGAGCGCGCGGGACCGCGCCGACTTCGACGCCCTGGGCGCTGGTCCGGCGGTGCGACGGGAGATCGACGCGTGCGTCCGCCGCGGTGCGGCCCCGCGCCGGGCGCCGACGCCCGCGCGGTCGACGCCCCCGCACGTTTCGACCACCACGCCCGCCCCGACGCCGACGATCGTTGCCACGCCGGCGGCTCCTCCCGTCCCACGGGCGCCGATCTCGGGCGTGCGGACCGGCTTCGTGCTCGGCATGGGCCAACACGCCGCCGTCGGCGCGCGCCCGACGCATCCACTGCTGTTCGAGGTGCGCGACACGGTCGGCGCTGCCGTCCCGGGGCAGCCGGTACGCCTGGAAGTGACGAACGGACAGCTCACGGCGACACGACTCATGACCGATACCAACGGTCACGTGGAGGTGGATCTGACGCTCGGGCCGAAGGTCGGCCCCGTACAGGTGAGCGCGACCGTCGGCGCAGTCGAGCGGCAGGCCACGTTGTACGCCGAGCCTGGACCTGCGGTGCAGCTCACGGTGCGTTGCGGGGACGAGGCGATAGGGACGCAGGTCGCATTCGCTTGGCGCGGCGCGGTGGTGCTGCGGGTTACGGCGCGGGATGGGTTCGCCAACGCCGCGCCGGTCACGGGTCTCCAGGCCGCGCCTGGGGATCGCGGTGTGCTGCACATCGCGTTCGTGGGCGCCGACGCCTCGGGCAGCTGGGTGCGGGTCGAGCCCCGCCACGAGGGCTCGACGAGTCTCGTGATCGTCGCATCGGGGCAGCGCCGGGACCTGAGCGTCACCGTGGCGAAGCGCCCCGTGCTCGGGGTGGCGCACTGCCCGTAGAGAACAGGGCGCGGTCATGCTAGCTTTTGGTGCCCCAGGTCCGCAGGTCGTCCGCTCGTGAACCGCGTCAGGCCCTCGCAGGGAGCAGCGCTAAGCGATGTCGGCCGTCGCTGCGGGGTGCCTGGGGCATTCCACTACAAATACAAACGTCGAATGTCCAATGTCGAATGTAGAATTTCGAAGTGAGGTAGAATTTCGAAATTGGATATTGGACATTCTACATTCGACATTTGAAGTAGATTTCTTCCGATGATCGCTCTCGCCCGCAAATACCGCCCCAAGCGCTTTTCCGACCTGCTCGTCCAAGATCACGTCGCCGCCGCGCTGCGTGGGGCCGTGGCCGGGGGCCGGGTGGCTCACGGGTATCTGTTCGCGGGTCCCCGCGGGGTAGGTAAGACCACCGCGGCCCGTATCCTTGCGATGGCGCTGAACTGCGAGCGGCGTGGTGCGGCAGGCGAGCCGGCGGGGGAGCCCTGCGGCGAGTGTGAGTCCTGCCGCCGCGTCTGGACCGGTGCCGCGAACCTCGACGTCGTCGAGCTCGATGCCGCCTCGAACCGGGGCGTGGACGACGCGCGCGACCTGCGTGAGCGCGCGATGTACGCCGCCTCTGCGGAAGGCCGCCACAAGGTCTACATCGTGGACGAGGCTCACATGCTGACGCGCGAAGCGTGGAATGCGCTCCTCAAGATCCTCGAGGAGCCGCCGCCGCGCGTCGTGTTCGTGTTCGCCACGACCGAGCCGCAGAAGATCGCGCAGAGTGCGGCCCCGATCCTCTCGCGTCTGCAGCGTTTCGATTTCCGGCGGATCGGTCCCCGCGCGATCGCCGATCGCCTGCGGCAGGTGGCCGCCGCGGAGGGGCTCGCCGCGGACGACGAGGCGCTGCACCTGATCGCCAAGAGCGCAGATGGTGGGATGCGCGACGGGCTCTCGATTCTCGACCAGGTCGTGTCGTTCGGCGAGGGGCCCGTCACCGCCGCGCGCGTGCGCGAGGTGCTCGGGTTGATCTCGGACGACGTCTACGGCGAGCTGCTGCGCCTGGTGTCCGAGCGCGACCCGAAGGCGGTGTTTCCGCTCGTGGAGCGGCTGGTGGACGCGGGCGCCGATCTCGGGGAGTTCGTGGCCGGGGCAGGGGAGACGCTGCGCGCGGTGCTGCTGGCTGGCTTGGGGGGCGAGCCCGAAGGTCTCACCGAGGTGATGCAGGCGCTCATCGAAAAGTACCGCTCGTTGCTCCCTGCTCCCGACGTCGTGCGATTGCTCTCCGTGCTCACCGAGCTCGAGCCCCAGCTCCGGTCCAGCGGCAACGCGCGCCTGGTCGTCGAGCTGCTGCTGTTGCGGTGGGCGATGATGGCTCGGACCGTCGAGTTGCAGGCGGTCATTGAGGCGCTCGGAAAAGGCGGCGGTCAGGCGGTCGGGCGGTCGGGCGGTCAGGTCGATCCGAGCGTGTCACAGCTCCGTGATTCCAGTCCGCCTGTCCGCCCGCCCGCCGGTCCGCCCGAGAAGGGCCCGTTGACGCTCGACCGCCTCCGCGCCCTCTGGCCTCGGGTCGTCGAGGACGCCCGAGCGAAGAGCCCGATGCTCGGCGCACTGCTGCAGGTCACCGAAGTCGTGGGTGTGGATGCCGGAACGGTCGCGATTCGGCTGCTCGACACGAATCCGGTGCATACGGAAGGGCTCGAGCGGCAGCGGGACGCGCTGGGGCGACTGGTGGGGCGGTACCTCACCGAGCCCGTCCGCATCAACCTCCAGGGAGCGGGGAGCGGCGAGCGGTCCACCGCGAGACCCGGCCGGCTGACCGAGGAAGGAGCGCGGGCGGAGCGGCTCAAGACGCTGCGGGCGCAGGATGCCAGCCTCAACGCCGCGGTAGACGCGTTAGATTTGGAGTTGTTGGAATAGCTTGCCACCTGTTTCGGCGAGGGGTAACTTTCGACGTATGGCGGATTTATCCAACCTGCTCCAGTTGGGGCAGCAGATGCAGTTCCGGTTGTCGGAGATCCAGTCTCAGCTGGCCCAGCAGACGGTGACCTGTACGGCGGGTGGCGGGATCGTGGCCGCCACGGCCGACGGGCGGGGCCAGATCCGCTCCATCAAGATCGACCCCCAGGCGATCGCCCAGGGGGACGTGGAAATGCTCGAGGATCTCGTGCTCGCCGCGGTGTCGCAGGCGCAGCAGCGGGCCGCCGAGCTGTACCAGGCGGAGGTGAAGAAGCTCGCCTCAGGCATGCCGTTCCCGTTTCAGCTGCCGCTATAATCCGCCGTGTCGGCTATCGAAGATCTCGTGACGGAGCTGGCGAAGCTCCCCGGGATCGGACGGAAGACGGCGCAGCGGCTCACGTTTTATCTGTTGAAGCAGCCGGTGGAGACCGCCACGCGCCTGGCGGACGCGATCCGCACCGTCCGCGCGCGGGTAACGGCCTGCGGCGAGTGCGGCACGCTGACCGATGAGGACCCGTGCGCGATCTGCCGGGACCCGCGGCGTGACGCGAGTCTGCTCTGCGTGGTGGAGGAAGCCTCGGACGTGACGGCCATTGAGCGCGCCGGGCGGTTCCGGGGCCACTACCACGTGCTGGGCGGACGGCTCTCGCCGCTCGAGGGCGTGGGTCCCGAGGCCCTGCACCTCGACCGCTTGATGGAGCGGGTGGCGAATGGGGGAGGAGCGGGGTTGCGGGAAGTGATCATCGCTACGAACCCGTCGATGGAGGGCGAGGTCACGGCGACCTTTCTGCAGCAGCTGCTCAAGCCGACGGGTGTCCGGGTGACCCGCATCGCGCGGGGGATCCCCGTGGGCGGGGATCTCGAGTACGCGGACGGCGTGACCATCGCGCAGGCGCTCTTGGCCCGGCGGGACATGGCCGAGTCCGACAGACCCGAGGGGACGTAATGGCGGGTGCGGCGAGCTGGTCGTTCTCCGAGAACGACTTCAAGCAGATCCAGCAGTACTTGCAGGCGTTCCTTCGGGATTCGAACGCCCGCTGCGCGCTGCTCGTGGACCGTACCGGGCAGCTGGTCGCGACCGTCGGCGACACTCCGCAGTTCGACGCCACCGCCTTCGCCTCCCTCACCGCCGCCGACTTCAGCGCCAACGACCAGCTTGCCAAAATGATCGGCGAGCACGAGTTCGCCTCCCTGGTGCACCAGGGCGAGAAGGAGTCGATGTTCCTCGCCGACGTGGCCAAGCGCGTGATCCTCGTCGTGCTGTTCGACCAACGCACCACCTTGGGTCTCGTGAAGCTCAAGGGGAAAGGCGCGGTGGAAAAGCTGAACAAGGTCTTCGAGGAGATGTTCAATCGTGTGGGTGCGGGCCCGGCGACGCCGGAAAAGGGCCTGCTCGAGGGGGCGGAAGACGAAATTGACAAACTCTTCGGGTAAGAGGACGCGCGTCCCATGTCGATGATCAACTACGCGTCCCGCGAGATCAACTGCAAGCTCGTGTACTACGGCCCGGGCCTGGGCGGCAAGACCAGCAATCTCGAGCACATTTACGGTAAGGTGTCGCCCAACACGCGCGGTAAGATGATCTCGCTTGCTACCGAGACCGAGCGCACGCTGTTCTTCGACTTCCTGCCGGTGGACCTCGGCACCATCCGCGGCTTCAAGACCCGGTTCCATCTCTACACGGTGCCGGGTCAGGTGTATTACAACGCGAGTCGCAAGCTCATTCTGAAGGGTGTGGACGGGATCGTGTTCGTGGCCGACAGCCAGATCGAGCGGATGGAGGCGAACGTCGAGTCGATGCAGAACCTGTACGACAACATGTCGGAGTACGGCTACGACCTCACCAGGATTCCGTTCATCATCCAGTACAACAAGCGCGACCTGCCGAATGCCGCGCCGATCCGCGATCTCCAGGCCTCCTTGAACCCGGGGTGGCCCGTCGAAGACGGCGCGCACCAAAAGGTCACGCCCGATCCGACGCACGCGGGCGAGCACCTGGTCGAGAAGGTCGACAACCAGTGGGTCGGCCGCGCGCCGTACGTCGAGGCCGTGGCGGTCCGCGGCGACGGCGTGTTCGACACCCTGAAGACGGTGAGCAAGCTGGTCTTGAAGACGCTGAGCTAGGGGCCGTCTCATGCGCTGGACCCTCCCCAACATCCTCACGCTGGCGCGCATCTGCCTCACGCCGGTCATCGCCCTGCTCCCCTTCATCCAGGGGTACTGGCCCAAGGTCATCGCGTTCCTGATCTTCCTCGCGGCCAGCGCGTCGGACATCGTGGACGGCTACCTGGCGCGGCGGCGCAACCAGGTGAGCGAGCTCGGGCAGCTGCTCGACCCGATCGCCGACAAGCTGCTCTTGTTCGCCACGCTCATCCCGATTTTCTGGCTCACTCGGCACCCCACGATTCTCGTCGACTACCGGATCCCGTGGTGGGGCAGCTTCCCTGTGTGGGTGGCCTTGCTGCTGGTGGGACGCGAGCTCCTCATCACCGCCTTCCGCTTCTTCGCGAGGCGGCGGGGCGTCGTCATCCCCGCGATGGGAGCCGGGAAGCTCAAAGCGGTCGTGCAGAACATGTTCATCGGCGCGACGCTGTTCTGGTTTGCCTGGAAGGACGCGCTCGCCACCCATCCGTGGGCCGGCTGGTTCCGGAATTTCTGGGATCAGTTCCACGGCGCGGTGGTTGCCGTGACTCTCGCGGGCGCCATTCTCCTCACAGTTTACTCGCTGGGCGTGTACCTGTACCGCTACCGCGCGCTGTTCAGGGGCGGGTGAAGCTCGAAGTCCTCACCATCGGCACCGAGCTGTTGCTCGGCTACACCGTGGATACGAACGCTGCCGACCTGGGCCGGGCGCTCGCCGCGGCGGGCGCGGAGATCACGCGCCGCACCACCGTCGCCGACCGGCCCGAGGCGATCCGCGCCGGCGTCGCCGAAGCCCTGGACCGCACGGGGTTCGTGATTACGACCGGGGGCCTGGGGCCCACCCGGGACGACATGACGAAGACCGTCGTCGCGGAGCTGCTCGGCAAACGACTCGTGCTCGACGAGCACCTGCTCGCGAGCATCGCGGCGCGGTTCCAGCGCATGGGGCGACCGATGCCCGCCATCAATCGGACCCAGGCGGAGATACCCCAAGGCGCCACAACTCTGCCGAACCCCCGCGGCACGGCACCCGGGCTGTGGGTGGAGGACGCACGCGGCCGGGTCGTGGTGCTCCTCCCCGGGGTGCCGCGCGAGATGCGCGGGCTGCTGGTCGAGGAGGTGCTGCCGCGGATCGTCGCGCGCCAGGGCGGCGCCCGCCGGGTCGTGCTGTCGCGCACGGTGCGCACGACGGGTGTCTCGGAGTCGGCCCTGGCAGAACGGGTCGGGCCGATCGAGCCCGAGATCGCGCCCCTCACGCTCGCCTACCTGCCTTCGGTCGAAGGCGTCGACCTGCGGGTCACCGCATGGGGGCTCGAGCCCAAGGACGCGGCAGCGCGACTCGCGGTCGTCGTGGAGCGTCTCACGGCCGCGGTCGGGGAGCACGCCTACGGAGAAGACGATGCCGATCTCGCCGCCGTGCTGCTCGACGCGTTGCGCAAGGGGCGTCACCGATTGGGCCTGGCCGAGTCGTGCACCGGCGGGATGCTCGGCGAGCGGATCACCCACATTCCCGGCGCGTCGGATACGTTCATCGGCGGCGTGGTGGCCTACGCCGACGTGATCAAGACCGCGGCGCTGAAGGTGCCGCTCGAGACCCTCGAGGCGTACGGCGCCGTCTCCGAAGAAACCGTGCGGGCGATGGCCGAGGGTGCGCAGCGCCTGTTCTCGGCCGACTGCAGCATCGCGGTGACCGGGATCGCAGGACCCGGAGGTGGCACGCCCGAGAAGCCGGTGGGCACGGTATGGCTCGCGGCGCGGGTGCACACGAACACGCGCGCTCTCACCCGCGTGCTTCCGGGCGACCGCGACGACGTCCGCCGCCGCGCCGCGCAGGCGGGCCTGGACCTGCTGCGCCGACTGCTCGCGGAGGCCTAGATGCCCACGCTCACCGCCCCCGACGGCACCCTCCTGGCCTACGACATGTATGAGGCCGCCACGCCGCGTGCCGCGGTGCTCGCGCTGCACGGCTGGGCCGATCACGCGGGCCGGTGGCGCGACCTCGGAGAGCGCTTATGCGCGGCGGGCTATTCCAGTTATCTCCTCGACCTCCGCGGTCACGGCCGCTCCGCTGGCCGCCGCGGCCATCTGTCGCGCTTCAGTCAGCTCCTGGGCGACCTGCAGGCGTTCCGCCGCGTCGTGCGCCTCCGGACCGACCGCCCCCAGCTGCTGCTTGGCACGTCGTTCGGCGGGCTCGTGGCCCTGCGCTACCTGGAGACGCAGCCGAGCGACCCCATCGTCGGCGGCGTGGTGGTCTCGCCGTGGCTCGGGCTGGCGTTCCGACCGCCCACCTGGAAGGCCCTGGTCGGCCGGGTGTGCGCCGATCTCTGGCCCACGCTGCCGGTCCCCGTGCACCTCGATGCCGACACGCTGAGTCGCGACCCGGCGGTGAACGAGGCGTACGCGGCCGATCCGGCCGTGCACGGGGTGATGACGCCCGGCGCGTGGCGCGAGATCCAATGGGCGCAGCGCGCCGTGCCGGCGGACGGCCACCGCATCGAAACGCCGCTCCTGTTCCTGCTCGCGGGTGAGGACCGCGTGGTGGATGCGCACCTGGCGCGCGCCTTCGCCGACAGCCTGAGGGGCGCCGTCCTGGTCCGTTGGTATCCCGAGATGTATCACGAGGTGTTGCACGACCCGCAGCGCGAAACCGCGTTCGGCGACGTCCTGGGCTTCCTCGCCAGCCAGTTGTAACGGCCGGAGCCGCTCGCTCGACAGGACCAAGCGTCGCGGCTATGTTCTTGTCTGATCGCAGCTTCCGGACTCGGGCACGACCTCGGGCCAGCCAAAACGGCGCACTTCGGGCGGCATACCGATTGCTCATGAAGCGCAAGACCATGAACGACAAGCCAGAGCCACCGCAGCCACCCGAGCAGCCGGCGAGCTCGGAATCCGGGGCGTTGATCGAGCCGTCGGACGAGGCGGTCGTCCGTCTCGAGGGAGAGCTGGCGGAGGTGAAGGACCGGTATCTGCGGCTCGCCGCCGAGTACGACAATTTCAAGAAACGGTCCGTCAAGGAGCGGACGGAGCTGTGGCAGCGGGCGCAGGCTGATCTGGTACAACGCCTGGTGGATGCGCTCGACGATCTGGCGCGCTTCGCGCACGTTGATCCGGCACAGACCGACGCCAAGGCGATCCACGACGGTGTGGACATGGTGGAGCGAAAGACGTGGAAGGCGCTCGAGGCGGCGGGCGTCACGCGGGTCGATCAGGTGGGGGTCCCGTTTGATCCCCACGTGCACGAGGCGGTCACGACGGGACCCGCCGATCATCCCGCGAAGGATCACACCGTGGGGGCGGTGCTGCAGCCCGGGTATCGGATGGGCGACGCGCTCATCCGGCCGGCGCGGGTGATCGTATTGCAATGGCCGGGGGACGAACGACGGGGGAGCGGGGACGGGACGTAGATGGCCTCACAGCGAGACTATTACCAGATCCTCGGCGTGTCCGAGACGGCGACCACCGACGAGATCAAGAAAGCGTTTCGCCGCCTCGCAAAGCAGTACCACCCCGATCGTAACCCCACCAACCCGCAGGCCGCGGAGCGCTTCAAGGAGATCAACGAGGCGCACGACGTGCTGAGCGACCCGGAGAAGCGGAAGAAGTACGACCAGCTGCGGCGGTACGGAGCCTTCGCGGGCGCCGGTCGGGCCGGGGCCGGGGGCGGCGGCTCTACGCCGGGCCCGGATGTCGACTTCGATCTCTCCGATCTTGGCTCGTTCGGCGGGCTAGGAGACCTGTTCTCGTCGATCTTTGGACGACGCGGCACGGGCACCCGGCTCGAGGACGAGGACGAGATCGAGACGGCGATCTCGATCCCGTTCCGGGTCGCGGCGCTGGGCGGCAAGATCCCCGTCACGCTCACGCTACCCGAAGTCTGCCCGACGTGCGGTGGGTCGGGCGGCGCGCCGGGCGCGACGTTCTCGACCTGCCCCGAATGCCGGGGGCGCGGGACCATTTCGTTCGGCCAGGGGGGCTTTGCCGTGCAGCGACCGTGCCCCGTGTGCCGCGGACGCGGCAAGGTACCGTCGCAGCGCTGCCCCACCTGCCAGGGGTCCGGCGAGGTCCGTCAGGAGAAGCACCTTACGATCACGATTCCGGCCGGGACCGAAGACGGCACGCGGCTGCGCCTCAAGGGGCAGGGTGCGAAGGGCAAGGGCGACATCGTGGTGGCGATTCAGGTGGAGCCCGACCGCTTCTTCCGGCGTGAAGGACTCGACGTGATCGGCGTGGTCCCGATCAATCTGGCGCAGGCCCTACTCGGCTCGAAGATCAAGGTGCGCACGCTCGACGGGAAGCGCGTGGTGCTCAAGGTGCCGCCCGGCACGCACCACGGCCAGAAGTTCCGAATCCCCGGGCAAGGGATCGAGCGGAACGGCCGGCGAGGCGATCAGTACGTCGAGGTCCACGTCCAGATTCCGGAGAGGCTCACGCCCGAGCAGGAAGCGGCGCTGCGGGAGTTTGCCGCGAAGAGCGGGATGAAATACTAGCTCTCTCTTCACCACACGCCCAGACCGATCCGCAGCATGTGCGCGTTCATCCCAGGATTGAACGCGGTACCCCCGTTCGAAATGTGCTGAAACCGATAGCGCAGGTCGATGGCGTGAACGCCCCCCGGTGCCACACGGATGCCGAAATCGGCGGCGACGCTGAAATTCAGCCGGGCGGCCCTCGGGTCGGGCATCGGCCGGGTGAAATACAACGCGCCGAGCGTTGTCCCCGCAACGATCTGAAGAGCCCGCTGCGCGGTGTAGCGAGCCTCGAGCCCGGCGGGAACGAGGCCGAATCCGTAGATCGTCCCCCAGTGCGGGACCCACTCACTACAGCCGGTCTGCGCGGTGTTCTGCGGGGTGGGGCCGGCACACGGGCCCTCGTCGTACCGGATGGGGGTAACGGTACTGGCAGCGAGGGGAAGGACGTCCACGGTGTGGTGGAGCTCGATCGCGCCGCGCCGCATCAGCGCTCGTTCCGCGCGGAAGCCCAGCATGTAGACGTCATGGTGTCTCGTGCCCAGGCGCGTGCGGAACGGTGCGTTCGGACCCACGGCGATCCAGCCACCCGCGATCCGCCAAGGCCGGGATTGCTGACCCGAGCCAAAACGAGGGCCGGCCAGCACGCAGACCGTTAGCAGGCACGCGATGCGCCGCGCCGGGACGTTCATTCCGGTAGCGTCGCGCGCATCACGAGCGCACTCTTGGGACAGGCCGTGGTGAACTCGGTCGAGCTCAGCACCGCGGATTCCACCTCTGTGCGCGCGATCGCCCTGAATCCGAATTTCGGGAAGAACTGCCCTGCGGTCTCCGTGAGGAGGTACACGGTTCGCACCCGGTGGCGGCGGGCGAGATCGAGGGCGGCGAGGGTGAGGGCCGCCCCGAGCCCTCGTCCGCGGAGCGGTGTCGCCACGGCGACGGAGCGGAGCAGGGCGGCACTGCCGTATAGCTCGAGCGCCACACTGCCCACGACGCGCGTGTCGTCACGCGCCACGAGCGTGGTGGCGACGTGCGCTTCGATGCCGGCGCGCGGCAGCGTGCTCGCGGCGAGCAGCTCGAGGATGGCGGGCAGGTCGGCTGGGACGGCGGGCGTGACGGCGGGCGTCATGCGTGGGCGCTAACCCTTCGCGATATTCGCGGCAGTCATGGCGGTGCGCTGCCAGAAGTGCCAGAACGCGCGATTCAACCGCGCCGCCAACGTCCGGTCGCCGCCAACGCGGATGCGGCGTCGGGCCATGGCCCAGGCGACGCTCGCGCCTCCCGTAATGGCAGCGACGGTGTCCTCCGCGCGCGCCCGTCCGCGGATCCAGTCGACGGTTCGCGCCAGGCGACCGATCCATGGAGCGGCGCGCGCCTGGGCGGCGGCGACGAGCGCCTCGGCATCGGCGACGAGCGTCACGTCCACCCGCCGCGCCGCGCCGCGCTCCACGCGGCAGGCGCCGTCGGCCACGGTTAACGTCCAGTCCCCGCCCGTCGGGCCGTGCAACCGGTAGCGCATGGCGGCCCGCAGCCCCACCGCTCGCTCCGGGCGAAACGTCGCCGGTCGTAACTCGCGCAGAAACCAGTCGACGAGTGGGGCGGTGTACGCCGGGTCAAAGCCAGGCCACCTGCGGTTTGCGATCAGCAGGTCACGCTCGTGAAACACGTTGTCCGCGAATTGCGCCAGGAACAGCGTGCGCACGCGGACCCGTCCGACGAAGAACCACGCCGGTCGGTCCCAGTCGGAGTCGCTCAGCTCGCGATATGTCCGGAGGATTGCGTCCAGCTCGGTGCGGAACTCTCGCATGAGACTCGCCACCGGTACCGTGCGGCGGCGCTCCACCTCGCGCGCGTTGCGGGAGAACGTGTCGAATTCCCGCGGAGCACCCGGATTCCCCCCGAGCGCGCGGCCGAGGACCTCGCGAAAGTTGACCGGCATGGCGCTCGTCATATGGGCCAGGACGTCGCGCGCGCTCCAGCCGAGGTACGCCGTCGGGCGCTGCCATTCGTCGGGCGTCAGGCCGGCGAGGGAACGATCGAGCCGGTCGTAGAACCGGTCGGCGAGCGTCAACCAATCGCGCCGCGAGAGGCTCGTGAAATCGCTCACGTGAACGGAACGGAGGTTCGCCCCTTGCTCGGGGGAGGAGGTCGTAGTAGTGTGTAAGCCCTATGCAGACGTTCGCCGGTCTGGGCGCAAATGGCAACCGTAACGCGAATCCCCTGAATCCGGGGGCCCGGGCGGCGTAGCGTGCAGTGACGGTGAGCGCGCGCCCCCGGCACCGAATGGTTCCGGGGGCGCACGTTTTTCTGCCCGCTGTCACTCTGTTCACCGCTGTGCGTCTGTGCGTCTGTTTTCTGTCGGCAGGTCACGGTGTGCGGGGTGGTGGTGGGGCACATTGGGGTGTAGGTCAACTGGCAGACCGCCCGGCTGTTAACCGGGAAGTTGGAGGTTCGAGTCCTCCCGCCCCAGCTCTCGTCTCAGAGATTCCTCTTCCCGGAACTCCTGGTCGCGGCGGCGATCCTCGCCGCCGGGTTCGCCGGGATGCTGCCGTTCAGCGCGACGCCGTTTCTCCTCGTCTTCGGTGTCTGCTCGCTCTGGTTGCGGGGCGAGCCCGCGCGAGCAGTCGGGTTGGCCTTCCGGGCTAATTGGCGTCGCACCGTGCTCGTGGGCGCCGGGGCTGGCATTGGGTATCAGGGCTTCAGTCTCTATGTCGTCGAGCCCGCGCTCGCTCGCCTCACCGGCAAGCTCCCGGACGTCAGCCTCTTTGCCCCGCTGGCAGGCAACGTCCACTTTCTGCTCATTGCACTTGCCGTCGCCTGGTCACTTGCCGCCTTTGGTGAAGAATTCGTGTATCGCGGGTTTCTGCTCAGGCGGATCGCGCAGGCGCTGGGTGATGGGCCCGGCGCGTGGCGTAGCGCGCTCGTGGCCACAAGCGTTCTCTTCGGGGTCGGTCACGGATATCAGGGGCTGTCGGGCATGATCACCGCGGGGCTGGGCGGTTTCGCGTTCGGGCTTTTGTACCTGGCCAGCCGCCGCAATCTCTGGGTGTCGGTGATCGCTCACGGCACGATGGATACGGTCGGCTTTCTCCTGCTCTTTCTGGGGAGGTATCCCGGCTCATGACGCCTGGGCTCGTGACCGTCTTCCAAACCGCCAACCCGATCGCCCTCGCGCTCGCGAAGGGAGCGCTCGAAGTGGAGGGCATAGCGTTCGTGACCCAGGGCGAAGCGCTGCAAGACCTGATCGGGCTCGGGCGGTTCCCCGGTGGATTCAACGTCGCGGCGGGCCCCGTGACGATTCACGTGGACGTCCACGACGCCGAGGCTGCGAGGGAGGTGCTCGCGGATATCGAAAACCCTTGACGCCGCAACCCTCGACGCACCACTTGCGGTGGGGCGCGCGGCGGCGATAATCATCGGCAGCTCACCACGTGTTCCCTCGCAGGAGCGGTCCGCATGCCTCGATGGCTCATCGCCGTCACCGCCGCCGTGGGGGTGTCGAGCGGCTGCTACTTCCACCGCGCGATGCTCGACGAGCCTCCCGTGCCCAACACCTCCGTCACCCTCACCCTCACGAGCGATGGCGCCGAAACGCTGTCCGACCCCCTGGGTCCGGGCGCCCGTGAGCTCGATGGACGACTCCTGCCGAGCGCTCCGGACACGGTCGCTCTCGCGGTGTACCGCATGACCCGCGTGGGTGGGCGCATCGAACCATGGAAGGGCGAGCACGTCGCGATGCCCCGACGCGCGGTGGCCCGCCTGGAACGACGCTGGTTTTCGCCCTTCGCCACCGCCGCCGTGGTGGGTGGCGTAGTCACGGGACTCGTGTTAGCGGCCCAGGTGGCGGGGCGCGCCCCCGTTCTGCACTGAGGGGTCTCGACACCAGTCCCCATGTCGGATGGAGTCCCATATGAAGACCTTCGCGCTGAGCACGCTCCTTACACTCGCGATGGGCGCGTACACACCCGCGCGCGCTCAAGGCCCCTATGACAAGCGCGCGGACGCGCGCCAGGGCATCCAGACGGCGCTGACCGAGGCTCGGGCTGACGGCAAGCTCGTGCTCCTCGATTTCGGCGCCAACTGGTGTCTCGACTGCATCGTCCTGTCTCATCTGTTCGCGGACAAGGCGGTGCGCCCCTTCCTGGATGACAATTTCCACGTGGTGAGCATCGACGTGGGAAATTGGGACCGGAATCTGGACGTCTCACAGCAGTACGGCAGTCCAATCGACAACGGCATTCCTGCCGTCGTGATTCTCGCCGGATCGGGCGACGTCATTGCGTCGACCAAGAACGGCGCGCTGGCCGATGCGAGGACGGCGACCGCGCGGGACGTCCTGGCCTACCTCAAGGGCTGGGTGGCGCAAAAGCCCACGCATGCGGCTCGCTAGCGGGTACGCCCCACTAGCGCTGTTCCCTTCGGTGATCGTGTTGGGGGCTGTCGCAGGACGCGCGCAGTCCGAGCGATGGCTCCTGACCAGATTCGTGGAACACGAAGTCGCCGTCGAGATCGCGCTCGAACGGGACCAAGCGGGCAAGACCTGGCTGGTGGGGACGTACACGCCGTCCCGGGCGACGTTTCATCTGTACGGCAAGGACTTGCCGAAGGCCGGGATTCACGGCGTGGCGCGCCCCACCTTGTTGGAGCTCGTCTCGTCCGCTTCCATCAGGCCCGCGGGCCCGCTCGCCGCGGACCGAGCGACGATCGACCTCCATGTGGCCGCGTTGGGGTCGACGTTTCCCGTCTACCCTGAGGGTGCCGTGACGCTCCGTCTCCCCGTAACGCTCACTGCAAAGGACAGTGCGACGGCGGAGCTATCGGTGACGTACATGGCGTGTAGCGACCGCACCTGTCTGGCGCCGGTCATCGATAGGCGGATCGCCGTCAAGATTCCAGCCTTGGCCGCCCCGGCCCCTTGAGGCACAGGAACACCTCGTCCAGCTCCGCTCTCACCCGAAGGGAATTTGGTTGCATGTTCGCAACGGAGCGTCTGTTGCGGCGACGCAAGAGCGTGACGCTGCCGTTTGCTCGGTGTTGCCTCACAGCCACGCGCGCATCGCAGGTGCGTGCGTCGCTTCGACAGTCGACGGCACAGTTGACCGTTCTTACTTTGCGGGCATGCACCCGGAATCGCGCCTTCGACGCGCGTGGGTCGCGCGAATCGGCGGAATACACCCCCTGCCATTCGCGACGGCGAGTCATTCCACGACGCCTGGAAACGGCGGCGTGCAGGCTGCCGCATGCGCTGTCTCTGCAGTAGCGCCCCGACGGCTGCGATGGGACACCTTGCAGGTGGTCCTCGCGCTGCTCGTGTTCGTGCAGGTGTGGCGCATCGGGGACCTGCTTCCTGCGATCGCGATGCCGGGCCTTCCCATCCTGAGCACGCTCACAGTGCTATTCCTGCTGATGCTGGATCAGGATCCGCGGCGCAGACTGGACACCCTCAAGCAGCCCGTCGTCCGCGCCGCGCTTGCGTTACTCCTGCTCGCCACGCTCTCGATTCCGGGGAGCCTCTATCCTCGATACAGCGCGATCTTCGTGGTCACGGACTACATGCGGAGCGTCGCGTTGTTGCTCATGATCGCCGCCAGTGTTCGCGGGGCGAGGGATCTGCGGCGGCTCGCCTGGCTCCAGATCGTGGGCGTCACCTTCTTCTGTGCAGTCAGCTTGGCGCGCGGTCAAGTCGACGCCGACGGTCGACTCGTTGTACTCACGTACTACAATTCGAACGACCTGGCGTTGTTGATCGTCAGCACGCTGCCGCTCACGCTATACCTCTGGCGCCGGCCGGCAGGTCTGGTGAGTCGAGCGGTGCTGCTCGCCGCTGCGTCGTGCGTCATGATGACGTTGGGTCGCACCGGATCGAGAGGGGGGTTCTTAGCGTTTGTCGCGGTGGCGGGCTACCTGTTGGCGGGATTTCGCGGCATTGCGACGTCGAAGCGGGTCGCCGCGGTGGCGCTGCTCGCGATTCTGCTCGTCGCCCTCGCGAGCGACCGCTACTTCGCACGCATGCAAACGATCTTGAATCCATCGGCGGATTACAACTGGCGTGGGAAATCGGAGACAGGTCGGATGGAGATATGGAAACGCGGCATCGACTACATGATGACGTATCCTGTATTTGGAGTCGGGGTCGGTGCGTTCCCGATGGCGGAAGGCACGCTGGCGCTTGAAGCCCGCGAGCAGCGACAGTACGGTAGGAACGTCAAGTGGTCCGCGGCGCACAACCCCTTCATCCAAATCGGCGCTGAGTTGGGCGTCCTCGGACTGATCGCGTTCGTCGCGCTACTCGTTGGAGCTTTCCGCACCCTCTCTAAGGTCCGGCGGGGGTCGCCCGCCGAGGCCGCCATGTTAGCGCAGCTCCTCACCGCCTGCCTCGTAGGGTTCATGGTGGGTGCGTTCTTCTCGTCCCAGGCGTATGCCTCCTACTTGTACATGCTCCTCGGCATGATCGTGGGGCTTGCGCGAACAGCGTCCCCTAGCCAGGGCCCGGTGCTTGGCGCGGGGCTAGCGTTGAACCTCTTGGCCCCGGGGCCCAATGGCCTCCTCCAGTCCCGCCCGGACCCTTGACCCGCCCGACCCCCGGGGCTTGTTTGCCAGAGGCCTTACATACACGGTCCGCATGGTCCTGTCGCTCGCTGTGCTGTTGCTCCAAGTCCCCCAGGCGTCCGCTGCCGCGCCGCGAGCCGCGCAACCGGTGCGCGTCTGGCTCGGCTCGAGCGGCGTCCTCAGCCGCGGCACCCCCGTCCGTGTCTACGTTCAGGCGGCGCAAGACGGCAACCTGATCGTGTTGCACCGCCGCACCGACGGACGCATCGACGTACTGTTCCCCGCCAAGCCCGACCAGGACCCGTTCGTCCGCGCCGGCACCTACGAGATCCAAGCGACTCCGAGCCGCGTCGCCTTCGTGGTCGCGGAGCCCGACGGCTCGGGACTCGTCCTCGCCGCGCTGGCGCCCAGGACCTATCGGTTCGACGAGTTCGCGCGCGCCGCGGCGTGGGACCCCGATGCGCTCGCGCCGTCTTGGGACGGCTCGGACAGCGAGGGCGTCCTCTCGGACATCGTGCAGCGCATGCTCGGCGACGGCTATTTCAACTACGACATCGCGACGTACACGGTCGCGCCGCCCGTCTACGCGTCGCAGCAGGACACAGGGGTCCAATACCCGATGTACCCGACGTGCAGCGACTGCACCTTCATCGGGTTCCAACAGAACCTGTTCGAGCCCCTGGCGCTGTGCGATCCGTTCTTCTCGCCCTGCATCGGCGACGGGCGGTTCCACCAGCGTGGGCGGCGGCCTCAGGAGGCACCAGCCGCGCCGAGCCGCACGCTTGCGCTCTCGATGCGGGGATCGTCCGCCACGCCCGTGATTCCGCGGGACGGAAGGGCCGCGGGCGGGACGGGGTTCGTGCACAAGCCGATCGAGCCCCGCGCGCGCGCGCCGCTCCTGCTTCCACGCGGACGGGGGAGTCTCCCGATCCGCGCGGTGCCGCTCGGGCCGAGCGCGCCGGTACGCGCCGCCGTCCCCATCCGGCGCCGCTTGGCGAGCGCGCCGGCCGAGCCTGCGTCGGGTCGCGTGGTGAGCCTGACGCTCACACCCACCCGCGTGCCGGAGGAGCCTGCCGATGCGCCCAGGAGCGGCGGTTCGCTCGTCCTGACCGGCCTGACCGTATCACCTCCCGTCCAACCCGCCCCATCCTCGCGCGCGCTCGGGTCGCGGCGGGAAACGCTCGCCGCGCAGGCGAGCGAACCCATGACGGTTCGGGAACGGGGACTGGCGGCGGTGGCTGGAAGCGGCTCGCGGGTAGGAGGGGAAGCGGCTGCCCCGGCGACGACGGGTCGAACTCAGGGAATCGCGCTGCCACCGGCGATGTTCCACGGAGCCCAGGCGCGCGTGCCCGCCGCGCGTACCGGCGTGCGGCGGCGCTGACGGACGCTACGTGGCTACGTCGTACGACGTGCTCATCGTACGACGTAGCGTGGTGCCGTCGTAAGTCGCTTACTGGCCTACGGTGAAGTCGATTCGCTTCAGCACCGTGCCGGCCGCGTCTCTCACGTCGACGTGCCAGGCTCCGGTCCAATCGGCCGGCACTGTCTTGCGGCTCCACGTGCGCCAGGGCGACCCGCCCACCTGCAGCTCGACGTCGCCCACCTGCGTGTCACCGTGGAACCACACGTGGTGGAGGCTCGAGCCGCCGGCGCCCTCCACCTTGGTCCAGCAGTTCAGCTGAGCCACGTCCGCCGGGAACGCTGTGCCCGTGTCCTGGGGTTGCCGATCCACGACCGACCGGGCGACCACGGCCTCGACGACCGTCACTTGCGGTGAGGCAGCGGCGGGTGCCGCGGCGGGTGCTGCGGCCTTGGTGGTGTCCTGCGCAGCGAGCCCCCGACCGAGGAGCAGGGCCGACGCGGCGATCATAGCCATGCACTTCATGACGGCTCTCCTTCAGAAGGTGTCCCTTGTACGGCGCGACGGCGGCGAAGTTCCAGCCAGGTGCCCAGCGTCGTTGCGATCACGAGCCCGGCCGCCGCTCCCCCGAGTTGGAACCTGGCTTGGTACTCACGCTGCCGCCCAGCACACTTGCCGGCGAACAGGGCGCCCACCATGGCGCCGCACGACCCCTGGATGAACGTGAAGCCGTAGCCCGCGCCCGCGCCGAACAAGATGGGCAGCGAGCACAGCACGAGGTGACGGAGAAAGATTTTCATGGCGAACCCATGACGGAAGGAAGAAAACACGCCGGGACTGTCCGCTCGATGACGGCGCTCACAGTCCTCGGGGTCGCATGTCGCATCATCGCCTCCGCTCGACTTTCCAGCAATCGACGACCCGCCGTTCGTCCCCCGTCCCTCGTATGACGTGATACTCGTCGAAATTGGCGACGGTTAGACAGGAATGGTTGGGGATGATCTCGACCTGCGCCCCGACCGTGAAGCGACCGTCGAGCGCCGCCGGGGATTCAGCGCGGATCAGACCGTGCTCCTGTGACAGCGTCGCTACCGTGAGCTCGGGAGCCCCCCGCACCGCGCCCATCGCCTGCGGGGCCACGTGCGCCGGCCCGGGATCCTTCGACAGCTCGAGCGCTCCGGCGTCGACGATGAAATGCGCCGCCCCCGGTTGACGCGACACGACGCTCGCGAGCACCGTCACGCCCACGTCCGCGGGCTGGCAGCACCCGATGAGCACCATCGTCCGGTCATAGAACACGTAGTTCCCGGGGCGCACCTCGGTCACGCCGGTGAGGTCCGGGGCGGCCGCCATCGCCGGCGTCGAGCCGACGCTCACCTCCCGCACGGGCACGCCGGTCGCGCGGAGCCGCCCGGCAAACCCGACCATGACGCTCCGCTCCTGCTCCGCCACCCAGGCCGCTTCCGCCGTGTTCGTGGTGCGGTAGGCATGACCGGAGTGGCTCAGGATACCGTCGAACACGAGTCCCCGCTCATCCCCCAATTCGGCCGCGACCGTCAGGGCGTAGGATGATGCCGGATTCACCCCCGCCCGGTGATAACCGCAGTCCACCTTGAGCCACACGTGCAGTCCCGACTGCGCCAGCGCGCGCGCGGTGCGCTCGTCG